>Ga0224507_10000073_pt1 | contig 37867 bp, 62 predicted proteins | sample SF_Jan12_sed_USG_3_FD_170159 | JGI IMG/M metagenome (GOLD analysis project Ga0224507, IMG submission 170159) | Sediment microbial communities from San Francisco Bay, California, United States - SF_Jan12_sed_USGS_13 | ecosystem: Environmental > Aquatic > Marine > Sediment | place: USA... | reverse complement strand
TTCTATTTTTTTGAAGTTATTTAAGTTTAGTCAATATTCTAAGTTCTGAATCCGTTAGATCTAATGAATTTACTAATCTTTCGGCTCCAACATACTTGGCAATAACATCAAGCTGCTTTCCTATTGCCGTCTCAATATCGTAACCGTTTTCAACTTCCCGGATAATATTAAAAAACATGATAGCCCGGATCAAAGCCATAATTGTAGGAACAGCTTTAGGCTTTGTCCTGTACTGCAAGATCAAAAGATTAGCATAGTAAGCGATTAATTCGATGTTCATGATATTGTTATCCTTGCCACGGCATTGATCCACCGATTTTGAGGTGAGCTAACAGAAATAACTTCAAACCATGTTGCGTCATCATCTGAAACCTCTACCTCTGTTACCCGGTATTTACTATTGATATTTTTTAGAAAATCTATGATTTCATCTGAAGCGGCTTGTCCTCCGATATCCCAGAACAACCCCTCGACAATGGTTATTTTCAGTGCGTCGGTATCGATGAATCCTCCACCGATCAGAGAAATAGTAAATCTGATATAAAGGTCTTCTGAGCCTGGTTCGTCATATTTTGAAATGAATAAGGTTCCATTTGGTCTAGTTATTTCAATTTCTTGTGCGCCCCGCATCCCTGAACCGCTGGACTTTTTCTTATAGATGACTTCACCTATTTCCATGGGATCTCCACCCTCGACAATTGCCCAAATCGTGTGTGCTGGTGTCCCATCTGAGTCCACTGCATTGGTATCATTTTCGTAAACTCTGGCCACGGATACACCTTCCAGGTTTGCAAGTGAAGATTCTATTCCGTCCAGGTATCCGATTGAAGGGATTGCGACAGAACCACGCCTACGAACTTTCAAAGCTGGATCTGATTCCTCATCGACACCGATTGATAAGGCCCCGGACGGATTATTTATATCTGTCACACCTGCAATTACAGTGACCGGATCTGTGATCGTATTGATCTGAATCTCAACTATACCAATCTCGGCGGCTCTGAATGTCAATTCCTCTGTTCCAGCGGCAACGATAGAAACTGAATCCAGGAGATAAAATTCTGTTCCAGCGTCATCTTTAATAATATATAATCCTTCGACAGTCGGGTTCAATATGTTGGACTGGGTGTCAAGACCGATCAGGTTTAGAGCTCTATCAACCGTTATCTCAACTGGTGTAAAAGTATAAGTTCCACCGTTCCTTGTGATTCCATTAATGGCTACCCGCTGATCGAGAACACGTCCAAAAGCTTGATCCGGGTCAAAATTGGCGTTGACTTGGTTCAGAACTTCACGAAGATCAACGGCACCCTGGGCATAAATATTGACCTGCTGTCCGTCCTGGCTGTTCTGATCTACATTGATATCATTGCCGTAAATGTCTTGAAGATCCGCTACAAGTTCGGCTCTGATCTCTGCCAGCGTTTTTAATTCTAGTCCTTCATCGTTTAAAATATCAGGCATTTTATTTTTTTAAAAAGTAAGTTTTGAAACCCCAAAAATATCGGTGTAGGTTGCTTCCCCTGAATATTCTCTATCATCGACATCAATGGTAGATGTAAAACTATTGATCTTTATCACTCCCTCACTCTGCAAAATCACCCTTTTTATGTCTGAGTCTAATAGTTTCTTTGTTCCGACATCAAGCAAATTGTTATAGTCTACCCCTTCGGCTATGGCAAAAAAGCAGTCCTCTTTCCAAGAGAGCAGGCGAGTTTTTACGTTGTGCAGGATGGCTCGTTGATTTCTAAGATAGTCAGAAAGTCCTTTTCCAAAAGTAAAATCACCGTCTGCCGTTGAGTTTCTTATAATCATGATGCTATCCCTGTTGTCCCTGGAGCTGTTGTAACCGGGTGTGTATGATTGGTTGATTTCGTTCCATTGCCGTCGATGATGTCGCCCGTTCCATCGTCAAAAGTTGGAGCGTTTGAAGGCTTGGCAACCCCACCAGAAGACAATCCTGTACCAGTATTGTAACCAAGGTTTCCAAGGTGGAAATGGGTCAGCATTGAAACTGCCGTGGCAGCATAGTCAGCAATGATGTCAACCAGTGATTTGATGATTCCCGTTACTGTCAAAGTTCCTGTGATTTTAGTATTTGCCACGATATTTAATCCACCTGGGGCAGTAATATCAATTGATCCATCAGCTTTTATGCTTATCAAAGAATTACTTCCTGTTGGCCCGATCAGTCTAAAGGCTGCACCATCATTTGAAAGTGCTTTTGTCCTGGGATTGATACCAACAAGGGCTATTCCATCGGCTATGTTGTGTTTCCTGGTATCCGGTGGAATAGCCACGTTTGCAGTATCCCACCAGTCGTCAATATTCCTATCACAAAAAAGGACTAGACAATAATCTCCAGGTGTTATCGGAAAATCAAGATAAGAACCACCACCGTTCAGAACAAAATAAGGACAATCAACTAGCAAGGGATATTTTGCCGTTTTACCATCTGGTAATCGTCTTAAAAACTGTATTTTAATTGAAACGGTTTGGTCATCATTTACGGCTTCAATTTTGCCGATCTGAACCGCATTAAAATTTGACAATAGTGCGTCTCTGCTTTCTGCAAGCAGGTCATCAAGATCCGGTGGATTAATTGTTGGTTCTGTCATGCCACTTCCTGTAGTCCTTCCGCTCCGTAATACAAGGATAGTGTTGTTATAGCAACACCAGATGAAGCCCCTGAAATCTCAACATTATGATTGAACCCCATAATTTTATACTGTCCGTTGAATCTGGCCTCTAAACTTTCAATCTCGTATATTTTACCAACCTGGACTTGTGGTTGGAAAAGCACTTGCACATCAAGAAAAGCTTCTCTACGCCTGGGAGTTGACAACAAATCATCTCGGTCAAGCCGGATAACATCTCCCGATAAAACTTCATTATTAGCAAGAACATGAACAACCTCGTGGTCGATATGACATTACCTTCTGTTTCCTGGTTCAGTAAATCATAGGATTGACCAACCAGTGCTTTACCTCGTGGGCTTTGTCCCTGAGATGGAGAACCCATTGCACCGGCCACAAGTCCGGGTAAATTGTTAATAATTTGCTTGATATAGTTTTGCTTTGGTGTGTTCTTTTCAACCGTCATTGAGGTAAAACCGTTTTGAATGGCATATAACCCATCGTAACAATCCAGTATTGTTTTCCATTCCGTTTTTTCTTTTACGGAATAGGCCTCGAAAATGTTCCCGGTGAATATTTGGTGAAGCCTATTATTGTACCCGGCCTGAAGTTTTACTTGCCAGTAATTAGGGATTGAAAAACGATCCTTGTAAATCTGGTTCCTGGTCTGTGGTCCGAGATTGATTATTTCAAGGCTTGCCGTGTTTGCTGAAGCAAGGGTATTTCTGGTAAGTCCAAAACGTAAAGTTAAAGGCGGCTCAATGGTTATCTGTTTACCCGCTGGCGTAAAAACATCAAGTCTATATGTGCGTCCAAATTTACCCTGCATCCCTCAACCCCGTATAATAATCGCTGACTTCTTGAACTTCATCAAGTGACAAAATATAGATATTTGCCCGATCTTTTGCAAAATCATTGATCAAAAAAGGATCTCCGGTCCCTTCAGTTATGACAGCTAATCCAAACGGTATAATATTTTTATACTGTGAAAGCAAATTAGGAGAAGAGTATATCCGGTTTCCTTTCAAAACAAAATCTTGCCATTCCAGATCAAAATCAAAGCTCTGGATCGCGGCATTGTAAGACAAAGTTATTTTGATGCTGTCACCGTTTTCTATGACAGTCGAAAAATCTTGAACACCTGTTGCCCTGATTCCGTCTAGTCTTTTCATTATCCCGCTATTTTAATTTGTACAGTATAGAAGTATTTTCTTCCTGACTTCTAATCACTCCCTGATCTTCTTTCGGAGCGGATTGCGCTTTTTCACGGATCGGAAATTGATCTTTGTCAAAATCTACAACCTCTGTTCCTGAGACTCTTAATTGTTTGAGTGTTACCGATATATCTGTTATTTGATTTGACTCCCCGCCCTGAGTGAAAGATAATGTCTGAATCACCATATTATTAAAAAAATCCCAAGGTGTTTGGACCTCAAGCTGGGTTCTATTTCCGAGTGCTGACAATTTTTTAAATGCTTTTTGTTGTAGTGTCTCTTCCGGTCCCTCGCCTTCAAAAAAACCGATAATGTTTTGAGCCTTATCCAGTGTTTGATTGATAGCAGAAACGGCGGATTGTACTTGTTGCGTGACTCTTTGAACTTCTTGAACTGCTCCTGGCGTTTGATCTCCAAGATAAGCTTCCACGCTTTCAAGTCTGTTTGATATCTCTTGAATTGCGCCTTCTACACCGCCAGGAGAACGGAAAACAAGTTCACCGATAAAGCCGGATAGTGTTATTATTATAGGCTTTTTAACTATGTGGTCATTCAGATACGAATTATTTTCTGTAAAATGATCAGTAATATCATACTCTATACTCAATGATTCATTATCTACAATATCAAAAATAAAACCCTCAATACCCCAATTTTCTTTTGGCTTTAATAAGGTGTTGGCCTTATCATCAAGATAGGACCTTGCATCACTTGAGCCTTTATTTGTGGCTTGCGCAATTGTTGAAAAGCTCATTGATTCCTCGGTAATTGTGCTGAAGCTGCGTTAATAGATTTTTGTATCGATTTCGCTGCTGCGTCTCCTGTCGCCACCGGATCAGCGTTTCCGTACACATTCTGAGTGATATTATTGTTTTGCGTGGTCTGGCCTCCCCCGGAAAACATTTTGGAAAGTATGGCGGTGATTTGCTCCCCAATGCTCATTCCTGAACTTTTTATCATAGCGGCTTCCATTTTAGGCGGTAACCGTGTTTCTATCCATTCTTTTTCTTTTTTTTGTTTTAAATCTCTAAGTTTATCAAGTGCTTTATAGCTTTTATAAACGATCAAGATTGCATCACCAAGCGCGCCCCATTCCTTGAGAATGTTTTTAATCGAAAAAATATCACCGGAAGCCATGGCCTTAAAAAGCTTTAAAACGTCTTTCATGGTTCCAAATACGCCTTTAAGTGTCTTTTCAAGCTCTGGGAAGCTTTTCATTGCTTCACCGAAAAGAGATTTTCCACCCTTTGAATAAACATATAGATCATCGAGAACGGCCACAAGCAGGATAAAACCGGCGGCAATCAACCCTATAGGGGAAAGCAAGAGAGCTGCATTCATAGCAATGATAATACCGAGCAATCCTTTAAGCGCCCATTCCCAACCTATTGTTGATGAAACAACCCTATCGATCATAGATCCAGCGTTTCCTAATGCCTTGACGAACATAGAGACATATTTGAAACCAAGCTTGAACCCTTCAATAATAGCTTTTTCATGGATTTTCATGAATGCTTGCAGGTCTTTTGATGCTTTTCTGATTTGTGGGGAAAGACCGACCGCAATTTGAGATTTCATATAACTGACTGCTCTAGCCGCAAGGTCAACGGCTGATTTGGTTTTGTTCAGCGTCTCAATGGCTTCCGGCGATATGATCCAAGCCCTATCTGCCATTTCGTCAAATTCTTTCCGTGTAAGATTTAAGGTCTGAAGCAATCCAGCACCTATCCCGATTTGAGATAGAATATTCTTTTTCATGCCATCGCTAAGACCTTTTGATTTTTCCCTGAGATCTTCCAGAATTTTAAACGGATCTTGCCTGGGATCGATACCAAGTAATTGATACCCGGATATATCTCCCTGGCCTAGTCTAATTTTTTCTTGATTTGAAACTATGGACTTGATTGCTGAACTGACACTCTCAGCACTTTGATTAGTTTGTTCCGCAACTGCCTGCCATTTTTGCAGCTCCTGTGCGCTTGATCCGGTTTCTACTTCGAATTGTTTGAAAGCAACCGCAGCCGTCATTGCTTCGGATGTTATTTTGCGAATAACAAGTGCGGTTCCGGCTGCCGCTGCCGTTGCTGCAAACAACCCAACTTTAACAGTTGTCATAGCCCTGTGAAAACTTTTGGCCTTGTCCTCATCAGTTTTTAATCCGATTCTAGCAAATAATTCAACTATATTCATTTGTCATTTAATTTGTATTCTGTGAACTCGTAATCGGAAAGAAAGTTCTCATAGTCAAGTATCCTGAAAACATCATCGACTGGGGCTTTTCTGACTTTACCGGGATCACCTGAATAATAACCGGACTTGGCTATCCTGAGACAAACAGCATTCAACTCGCTGGCTTTGATTTCAATTTTTGGTAGAATTCTGTCAGACCTGGCAGGCTGAAGGACTTTGAATTCACTAGCCCGAAAAAAGGGAAGATGTTTATTTTTAATACCTCCATCATGATCGGGTAATAATATTTTCGATTTTCAGCGGGTTCAAATAGATCGGCATTTACTTTATTTTTGTCAAACATTGCACGTTCAGCGCACTTAAAAAGGTGTTTTCTTATCGTGCTATCGGTTGTCAATGTCAGAATCGGTTCAAGTATCCAGCCAATGTCACCGGCTTCAATATCATCTATGTTTTCGGACTTGATATCAATGGATGATAGATCGATCTTGATCCCGTTTTCCTTGAGTGCCACGGCAATGATTTCTTTGAGTTCCATAGCATCTTCAAAGCTTGCCGGGGAGATAATAAGTTCTTTTCCGTCAATCTTCATTATGTCAGACCTCTATCTGAATTGGCGTAAATGATTTGCCAGGTTGTGACAGCCTGTTCGGTGTCACCTTCGACGTTTTCCTTTGCCGCTGGCATTTTCTGAATTATTCCACCGTCAAGGCTATACACATCATGGGTAATATTCCCCTGGCCGTCACCGATCCTTTTGACTACTTCTCCATCTATCAGAGTATACCCGGCAGGATCAAGGCTGAATCGGTTCATTTCACCGTTTAGATACTTATCATCTGCTGACCCCCGCATGATTCTTAGAGTCATTGTAACGACTTTTCCGGTGGAGTTGAAAGCATAGATCGTATTTCCATTCTTTCCTGTCTTGGCTTCTACCAGATTGTTTGGAAAGTCCAGAACCCCGGTGTCTCCATCTGCCAAATCAACCAGAATTCTAGGGCTTGCCCCCCTTGAACCGACTGCAATTGTGTCTTTGCCTGTTAATGATACGCTCATTTTTAAACCTCCGTAAGTTGTTGGAATATATAAATTATTAATGTTACCCTACAAATATATAAATATATACTCAAGGTAATGACCCACGGTGATTTACACACGGTGGATTTAGAACTTTAGGTTCATGCGAAGTGTTTACCATCAATGCCTTGCATCCTGAAAAATCAAATAGACCAAAAATCATTAAAACATAGTATTTTACAACTGATAATATGTAACTATACGTAATCATTGAACATTTAAAAATAGGAGTTTAAGAATTTCAAACCTAAAATATATGTCAAAATATTAAGCTTCAATTAACACTACCACATTACTCGAATGTATGGCCCCGGCCTCTTTTGCTGCTATCTGACAAACGGGAGCCACCCTTGATTCTCTGACTGCTTGAGATTGTTGAGCCACCGGCAATGAGTAAATGAAAAAACCAAACTCTTCAATGTTCCGGTCATGATCAGCGGGATTGCCAAACCGTGTTGATCCATTCCATGTTCCAGGGGCAAAGACACCAACACCAACATATCTTTTCATGACCGCACGATAAGCGCCTTTCAATCCGTCCATGCCTTGCTCTGTTTGTGGTATTTTCGTGGTAGTCGTTGCCAGATAATTGAACCCAGTAACCTGAAGATCAACTTTCAAAGCGAGTCTGGTATAAACCTGATCAGAAAATTGATTAGCACCTGAAATAAATATCTTGGGAATCCCAAAATCCGCGATGATATCAACCCCGGCAACTTTGCAAGCATCAAGATAAGTTTGTGTGATTCCAGGATCAGCAACCAGGCCAACAAAGTCTTTTAAGTGCATTGTTAGTGCGGTTCCGGTTGCGTTAAAATTGATTGACATCAACCTAGACATATAACCGGCAGCAAAATCCAGGGAATCATTTTCTGAAGCAGTGTAAAGCAAGCACCTCGTTTTCGTATATCCGGCGTCTTTGATATCGGTAAATATTCCGGCGATATCAGCAACAAGATTAGATCCTACGGCCTGGAATTTGTCACAGCTCTGAACCGTTGCGGCCAGTTCCTCTAAAATCACGTCACTGAACTTTACGTTGTAAACGATTCCAAAATAATTTGCTGAACCTTTGGTTCTAAGGATCGTGTCTTTCGCACGTTCGACACCTGTTGCGGCTCCTGTTGCTGAACCTGATAGATTCAACACCGTGGCAATGTCGGTTCCTGTTCCGGCAGAACCAATAGTAATACTCTTGGTTGCCCCGGTTTCGATTGTTTGCAACGTGATTACAGCGGATGCAAGTTCACCGGAAAGAATAAATTCAAGACCAGCGGCCAAAATTGCGGTACTGTTCAGTGAAGCCTCAACCGTTGAAAGATCGGTCAAATCTAGCTCACCAATTAGCAGATCACTCGCCGCCCCTCCATCTATTGCAACATTTAGGTAATAATCATCGGCAGTTAAAGAGGTTAGATTAACCGGCCCACTGCTCAAAATAACTGCTGCGGCTGCTTCCGCTGTTTGAAGCCTGGGAATAACGACCAGGAAACCGCCACCGGTTAGGATGTTGATCTTCTGATTAAAAACAGCAAGGGACAATCTGTAGGTTTCTGAATTACTTCCAAAATCAGCGGCGACACCGTCAGGATTTAGGTAGGTTCTTGAAACCCCGAAATCTCCCGGAATTGGTACTTCATCGGTTATGATTGCAAGTGCTGAGGTATTGATATTTGCAAGTCCTCGTTCCGGTCCTGATATTGAAACCCTGACCACATTAGAAATGTCTAAAGCCATGCGAAACCTCCTATTTTGATTCGGCTAGAATTGATGGTGTTTGAAATCTGTCAAAATATATAATCGTTTTTTCATATACTTGAACACTATTAATGATTACCGGTATTTGAAACCTATGTAAAGCCGATCTACCTGCAATAAATGATAGGTCCGTAATTTGTTTAGTTCTTGAAATTTTTATATCGTTCTCTTCCTGCTTTTGCTCTGAATATGTTGAGCCGATAGCGGCCAAAACTTCAGGCGCTCTATATTTTGCATCTGTGTTTCTGCTTGTGATCTCAATATTGTAAGTCGTTGAGATGGAAACTTTTTTGATTTCCTTATCACTTGCATAATCAAACCGGTTAGTGTTTCCAATGATTCGGCTAGGGCCTTCTGAAACGACGATATAGATATCATCATCCTTGGGAGCCTTGTAATTCTGGTTGTACACAACAACCCGGTCAGCATCCAGGGACATGTCTGTTGCTATGATATCACAGAGAATTATATCAGGCTTGATCATGTATAATCCTCGATTGCTTCATAGCTTGTAAAACCTGAAGACCTCCAATCATTGGCTTTTTCGATTCTGAATTTAGCGCCTGTACTATCCTGGATGATATCATCAGTTTTCAATAAAACGATTTTGCTTTTAATGATCACGCTCCACCATTTCCAGGTCCGTTGTTCCTCTGGTTTTCGATTGACCTGGGCAGCTGGCATTGGTTGTAAGTTTGCCGGATAAGTGACATCTGTTTCGACTTCAATCGTTTCATGATTGACAACGGTTTGAGTTATGATCGTTATATCTGACTTTCTCACCCACCCATTCAAAGCATTTCCAAGATAAGGAACTGGCATTTAACCCCCAACCCTGGACGTGATTGTCTGAAATAAACCACCGGTATCTTGCAGAGGTTGATCCGATCCCTTACCTTTGATAAATTCATTTTTGATCTGTTTTGGTGTCAATTCAACGCCTCTTTGCTTTAAAGGATAATTTGAACCGTGTATCGTTATATCGCTATTGGGAGGCCACGTTCCAAAACCAGTTGTTTCGAAAGCTTCCTTGACTCTTGCCTCACCTGCTATACCAATCAATTCAAAGATTCCTTTGATATCACCGTTTTCAACCAGCTTTTGCATTTTAGGATCTATTTCATTCTCGATAAACTCTTGACCGGTTTCCAGTGGCATACGAATAAAAGATCGTTCTGGAATCACGGTTTTATTTCCTCTTCCGGCTTTGTCGGTTCCAAATTCTTGAACGGCTCCGATTCCTGCAAGAGTAATACCACCCTGTTCAGTTTTTCCACCTTCGCCCAAAATACCGATATCCGTGAAAAACTTCTTTCCAAGGTTTTCAACCAGCTTTTCCAGTTTTGAGAAATCCCCTCGAACCTCTGAATCTCCTATTTTGTGAACGAATCCGCTCATGGTAGAGTCCCTCCATTGACAACAAAGACAGCACCATCCAGATATGGTTTTGCTAAAATCAGGTATTTTTGACCGTAGTAGGTCGTTGAATAAAACCCGTATTCCCCTTCATTCATCCATTCCGGGATAGACAGAGATTCCGAGATACCTCCGGCAGATCTTGAGGACTGATTGAATTTTGCCTGTCCATTGCTGGACACAACATCAATATCAAGTTGTAGGAAATGGGCAGTCAAATAATATAAGGCTTGCTTTGTGGTGTCATCATCAGGAAACAAACCAGGATTAAAAACCGCTTGGGCTTCAGCAATTGCGGAATCGATATCCTTATCCCTGATTTCCGGGAAAGAATAAGGAACAGTTGATCCATATGTGAATTGCCCACGATCAAAATAATCCTTGAACTCTGTTGCTGTAATCGTGACAGTCATTTGCTACCAGTTGTTTTTGATTTTTTCTTTGGTTCTGTTTCCAACTTCTCGCCAGAAAGACTTTCAACCATTTCGACAAGATGCTTTTTATAGTCATCTTCAGAACAGGCATTTTCATGCTTTTGAATAATGGCCTCACCGATCTTTTGATTGAATGTCAAAAACTTTCCGGGGTGAATGACCTCAATTCCGTTTCTCGTTCTTCTGAAAACAATCGGACGTATCCCTTTGTTGAATACTTTGATAGGTTTTGGCATGGCTTATTCCTTTTTGCTTGAGGTTTCAGCTTCTTTTTTCTCTGCTTTTGGAGCTGGTTCTTCGAGCAAATCCTTGATATCAGATTCCAGTTTCTCTACCTTTTCAGTCAAAATCTTGTTTTCAACTTCCAGCCTTGACACTTCCCTGGAAAGGTTTTTCTTTTCACCTGAAACCAAGGAATCAAATTCAATCAAATCACCGGGATAAGCCTTTATCATTTTCAATGCCAGATCTTCTTCGATTTCAACCGCACGTCCGGCAGGTACCAATCTATTTTTTCCACCAATTTTGGAAGGTGGAAATGTGAAATCCCGTTTTCCCTTGTTGTGAACCCTGATTTTTTCGTCTGTTTTCTTTGCCATTGTTTTGAACCGGATAGTTGTTTGGAAATGAAAAAGCCGGGATAGTTGTCCCGGCTCTAATCGTTATGTTCCTGTTTCATCCAGATAAAGAACTTCGCGTTTTCTATTGATCAGAAGACCGCTGTATTGCCCATGTGCCGGTTGCGTCCAATTGAAATTGTTCGCGGTAGCACTTTCCAGCATCGTGAAATCAACTGGAATAGTCATTTTCATTGTCTTAGGATCTGACTTATAAAGGACATAACGGTTCTTTGTGATGCCCCTGGAAGCGTTCCTGGCAGACTGAGCATAGGCAAGCCCCTTAATCCTGAAATTTGGATTATCGGTCGCCTTGGAAAAAGAATTGTTCAAATACTCAATTTTTGAAATATTGGGATAAGTATCTGAAACCGGAGCCGTTAATCCCAGGTAATCATCGGCAGGGATAACAAACGTATCCGGCTTATCTTCAGTGTCGTTGGAATTGGTGAAGTAAGCACCGAGAATTCCAGCAACCAGGGCCGCAAATTCTGTCTCTGTCATGCTTGAAATAGGGGTAGTAATCAACGTGGTATTTATATTGACCTCGCTATCGTTCAACAATCCAGTAACAAGAGGTTTGGCAGGATGACCCAAAAAAGCTACTTCCTGGATACCAAGATCCCAATCGGTTTTCAAGCTTTCCATTTTTGCTGCGACCAGATCCCAATTGGAAGCGGCGGCGGCTTTCGCAATATCTGCAATTGTCCAAACCACTTGTTTAGCCCATGTCACAATAGGCATTCGGATCGGAGACAGACCAGCATCAACTTGAGCCATTCTGCCGGTATCCGCCTGGGTGTCGATATCACCGTCAAAAAAACCTCCACCGGTCTGAAATGTCAGGTTCTGAATAATCTCGTCACCCCAAGCACCATAACCGACATCGACGGAAAAAAAGTCAGCCGGTGCAATCCGGTAGAACTTTTGTTCTACTGTCTCGGCTCTGATCTGAGAAAGGGTATCAATTAAATACTGGTAGCCAAGTCCACTGGTATCGATATCACCGTTCGCGTTTGTCAAAATCCTGCCCTTGATTGTCATATAACCCGGCAGGAGTCCATTCATTCTTAATAGTCCTTTATTCATGGTTTTATCTCCTATGTCACTGTGTTAGGGCCGGTTTTAACAAGAACCCGGACAAGATCACCATCAGCCAAGGATTTGTCCAGCAGACGACCAAATGGTGCATCGGTTGAGACCGCCTTTACTTTTCCGGGGTTTGATACATCGAGTGCCACCTGTGCCCAACGAGCAAGGGCAGCCGACGCAATCATGAACTGAACGCAGCCATCAAAAGATACCTGTACGATATCACCAGGTTGAGCAACTCCGTTTTTCGCATCGTAGACCCTGGCACCAAAAGGCTGATCGGTATCGGCTGTTAAAATGTCACAAAGAGGCACACCGTTTGGATCATCGGCACCACCATCAACGATCATAAGACCTTCCCCTGCTTCAATATCTGCGGCTGAAGAACCTGGATCGATGCGAAGTGTAAAAGCTGTGTTCAATCCACCGGAATTGAGATCCAGTTGACCAGCAACAGCACCTTTAGAAAATTGATTCATGTTGACGGTCATTAGATACCCCCTTCAACTTTAACAGCCGATCCGTAGAGAGCCTTTCCACGTTTCAGACGAGTTTTTTCGGTATTGATCACGATCTTTTCCGGCTCTTCGCCTTTACTTGCGTTTGCTTTCAACTTTTTGAAATGATCGTTAGGTTTTGCATAATCCGCTGAATTTGTCTTCACCGCATTGTCCACAACACTTTCTTGCGGTTTGTTAGTTGGAGGTTCAGCGTTCTTTTTTGAACAGTAATTGTCATAAAGATCTTTGACGCTGACCTCTTCACCGTCAACATCAATCGTATCTTCCATGTTAATCATGGGTTTTTCTTCAGCACCTTTACCAGTCTTGTAAGCCTCTACAAGTTCTGATAGTGCAATCTCATTGCCCTCTTCATCGACAAGAACGGAATCGGAATTGATAGCCATTTCCTCTTTATCGTCTGGCTTTTTTTCTTCGACAGGAGGATCGACCGCATTCTTTTTCGGCTCTTCCTTCTTTTTTGAAAAAAGCGTAAATTTCATAGTTTTACCTTTTTTAGAATTTTCAAATATTTTGACATCTCCATACCTTGGTTCCTTAACAATTGCCATATGATAATATTCCCCTCCAATAACTTCCTCATCATACGGAACATTGTTGTACACGCCTCCCTTTTCAACATCAGGAATATAAGCGTTTGAAACCAGATATCCTTTAACGTCAATGTTTTCTTGGGTTTCTTCATCCCAAATCATCATGTCAGCAAAAAAATAACCGGATTCCACATCATAACCAACATTTGAAATAATACCGGCTGCGTGTTCTTCTATTTCTTCACTGGTAAAATCAAAGGCTTTTTCAGGGTCTATGGTTTTATGAGCGAAGTTAAAAACAGGCTTGCCAAGGAAAGAACGATTCATCTGATCAAGGGCGGGTTTCCTGATCAAAACGGTCTCTCGTCGGTCTCCATCGGTATAGTCCACAACACCGGGTGTTATGTGTAATGCTCTGTATCTTTTTGGTTTCATGCTCTGGAATCTATTAATATTGTTATAATGACTGATCGATATCACCTTTATATGATCCTTGTCAAAAAAAATTTATTAGGTCATAAAAAGATGTATAATATATAAAAATAATACTTGACAGCTTTATATCAATTATATATACTAAGTATAACAGGTCAGCAAAAGAAGCTAACCCGTTAAAAAAATAAAACAACAGACCCGGCTGACCCGGGGAAACTAAAACGGAGAAAAAAGATGCAAGCAATAATAAGAAACAACCACAAAACATTTGATCCATCAGAAGTTGTAGAAATAGCAAAAAAATTAAAAGAATCTGACCCAGATTGGAATTATATTGCGAGACATGACCCATCTGGAAGGGGAAAATCTGTAATAGATGTTTTTGACGAGGAAGGAAATTTTATTTCTATGTTTTAACCCAAATCATGGCAACCGGCTTATACCCGGCTGATCCGGGAAATTTAATAGGAGAAGAAAATGAACACAAGAAAAAGAAATAATATGTTAAGTACATATGATGGATTTGCAGGGACAAGAACACTTGACGCTATTTTGTCTCAAATCCCGGCAGAACTGCAGCAACGATTAACCGGGAAAGAATTGGGTCAAGTCATGTCAGCCGTCAACACATCATATCACAATGCTAAAGCTGCTTGTGGTGCAGAAGTCGTCGATGATTGCGTTTGGGTAGAAAACAAATTGATCCCGTTGGCAGCAATCAAAGCTATCACAATCGACAAAAAAACCGAGACAGTAGAACGTAGACCTACATCCTATAACAACAGCACAAAGGAGGTTTTTACAATCACATCTTACAAAATGGATTATACAGAGCGGTTTTAACAAACGAAAATCAAACCGGAGGAAAGATGAGAACAATAAAAAATGGGCAAGATATCATATTAATAGGAATTTATGGAGCCGCGGCAAGATCAGCGGCGGAAAAGATCGCAAAAGAAAAATCAAGGAATAATTGGGTTAATGTGATTATTCCTTGGAATGGTGATTTTAAAAAAATCACTGCATCTCCAGGCCGTAAATTAGAGGGTTGGACAGATAAAATCGGCGGCCAATGGTGGTCGAAATCGATGACTATCAAAAAGCGATATAACAGCATTATCCGGTAAAGGAGGTAAAAATGGCTAAAACCAAAGCCGGAGCAATCCGGCGCAAACAGTGTGAGTGAAGTTTTAAATCATAAAAACAACCACTAAAAACAGGATATCTCCGACATATCGGCAGGGAGACAGGCAGACAAGACGCTCAATCCTTGCCGGTGTGTTTAACAATCAACACAAGGAATAAAATGAAAGAAAAAAAAAAGAAAGCGGTTTGGGTAGATGAAGATACCCACATGGAAATTTCGGTTATGGCAGCAAGACAGAAGGTTTCGATAAAGAAGTTTTTGAAGGAGCTGATCGAGAAAGAAAAAGAAAGGAGGGAAAATGGAGTCTAAAGATTTAGTTGGATCGATAATTAAAAAAATCGAAACCTCAAGTGACGGGATTAAGATAACCACCAACAAAGGAACTATCATTTCAGGAATGGGAGACTGTGGGTCGTCAAGGAATCCTGAACCGTATTATTCTTTAAGAATTCTTCCTGCTGAATATTGCAAGGAGTGGGCGTTTTTTGATATTTGTGGTGAACCCCTTCCTTGTGAATACCATGATAAGAAAAGGAGGTAAGCCAATGTTCAAACTTGACATCCCAATCAAACAGGCAAAGGCGCTTGAAAGAGCGCTGAAAGAAGAAGGTTGGATAATTGTCTTTAAAAAAGGTGAATACCATCACTATTGTTGCAGAGAATGCAGCTCAGATACATGATCAAATGAGGGGTATCGCACCGCAACGGCATCCAAATGCCTTTCCAGGTTCCCCTCTTTCGCCTGTTGCTTCATCGATTATTGGAGGAGAAGAATAGTAAAATACTTGCCCATGAAGTTTCTTGTGTAAATCCCTTGTCCGTCCATCTCCTGTTTTTCCACCTGTTGCAGACCACCGATACTTTTTAATCCCGGCACCCTGGTATCGTTCATCACGGACGGTTGAAGTCAATAGCGTGGTTTCCTGTCGGGCTAAAAACTTAGCTTTGTTCATTGTGACACCGTATTCATTCGAAATCATGTCGATTAATTCCAAGCGATTGTAACCGGATAGAATGTTCTTTTCTATCATGCCCCGCAATCGTTCGGTCTGGTTCTGACTCCAATCCACAATGGAAAGATTCAGATTATTTGTGTAGTCCTGGGCAATCTTTTGGGATAGTTCCGGCGTGACATCGATTACGATTCCGGTTGATTTCAAGTCCTCGGTTGCCTGGGAGGACATTGCTGCAAGGGGTTTTTCAATGGAGTAGGTCATTTTGCCAATAGCAGATTGAACCCGGTTTGGAATGTCATCAATCAACCTGTTTATCTTTTCATTTAGTGCTTTTGCTTTATTGTTGGCAATGGATGCAGTTGCGGAAACTGAAGCGGGAGGAATTCCTTTCCAGATCTTTTTCCTGCCATCGAACTTGGCGAACTTATCCAGCTCTGAAGAAATCCGCATTGTGAACTTGCCTGAAAACTCACCGTTTGAATACCTCACAGTGCCATTTCTGAGTGCTGCCAACAGTGCGTTATTTGCGTTCAACTTAAAATACGGGTCTTGGACTGCCTGAATAATATCTTCCCAAAACAGTTTGAAGAAATAATATTCAAGCTCTTTTTGTATCGGTTCTGAATATTCTGGTTTCCATTTAAGCATTTTTAATCTTCTATTTGTTTTATTTGATCACTATCAAAAACTACCCATGTGTTATCATCCTCTGTAAAATTTCCATAAGGGAAGTTAACACTGTCATAACCCTTTTTTTCGGCATACTGGACTATTGATACGTTATTATCATAATCTATTTTTTTTCCATTAACAAATGGTTCTAATTCGCCTGTTTTTTCGTTTACTTCCATCTCAACGACTAAAGGATCTTTTGCGGATAAATACGCCTCATGAAGATAACCCTCATGACCTTTGGCATATTGTCCCGCTGTCATAGCTCTAGAGGTGAACCAAGCTCCCGGATCTCCTATTCCCGGTTCAATTATATCATGTTTTTGGTCGCTGCCATGGTATAGTTTTAGTGGCTCTCCTTTATCATTTACTGCCTTACTTCCTGAAAACCATTTTTTAAATTCTTCTGTCTCTTTGATATCTTCACCGCTTCCTTTGCCAGTTTTAGAAAACTGTCCGCCATCATCCCTCGGGTGATCTTCCTCTTTGAATTCTGAATTCAAAGTATATTTTTTACTCTTTGTGTTTTTCCTGATCAATTTAACCTTGCTGTTTTGCATGGTCAATGATTGTTTTTCTATCGGTTGTTCAGGAGGATCTGGCTGGTCAGGAAGCAACCCCTTTGACATTGCGGTATCAATCGTGATCACGCCATGACTTTGCAAGGCTTCCCCGACTTCCTGGGAATTGATAAGCCCACGATCATAAAGGGCAAGCACTCTTTCTTGCTGTGCGCTTTTAGCTGCCTCTTCCTGCTCCGATGAAAGAATTCTAAGCGGTGGAAATTTGAAACGAAACGGGGCTTCTCTTCCCCAAAGATGATACATATTCAGCTTGATCATTTCCCGGATTATTTGCTTCATCGGAGTTCTGGTTTCTGACTCGATCATCATGTTGTAGTTTTCAAGGTCTGACTCCCCTGTATTAAACCCCGAGGCAGACAGGCCAAAAAGTTTGGTCTGTGGCATTCTCAGTGCTGAACAGATCCCTATCCTATTTTCTTTTCCTACTTCCGCAAGTCCAGCAAATGATTGAGTCTTTGATTCGTATTCGTCTTTCGCATCCATGATCAAGGCATTGACATAGTTTTTTAATTCATTCGCAAGTTGTATTCTTCGAGTGATTGCAGATGTTCCGGCTTCATTGATCAATTTTTGAGCGAGTCCATTGATCTTGTAAACATCAATCTTGGATTCGTCCAGAATTTCATAGAGTACGTTTTGAGTCTTCAAGTACAAATTCAAGTCCTTGATCATCCGCTCACCTTCTGACATTCCCCATCCTCTGAGTTGTCTCCTGACATAGTAGGGAGCACGTTTTCCCTTTATCTGCAAAATTCTGGACCTATGAATCTTAGAACCATAGAGATAAAAATGATCGTTAGGCATACCAAACAACATTTCCTCCATGTCCCCGGCATAGGGATGCGCGTTGTCAAACTGCCAACGGTCAGCGTCATAGAATTCAAGCGGTGAATTTTTCAATGTTCTGAGGTTCAAAGGTTCCTGCGGGTCTTGATTAGTGTTGATAATTAATCCGGCGCCACCGTAAAGCCTTCCCCAATTCCAGGCATTTAGCAGGGCTGTAAATTGTCCTGACTCTTCCATGAAATCCATGAGTTCATCTATGTCAGTTGGTGACATCTGATCGGATTCTATTTCGATTCCACGGGATAAAGCGTCTTGTGTCGGCAAGTCAATTGCGGTTTGGAAGATACCGGATGAGGTATAAAGGTAGGTTAAAACGATCCTGTTCAGAGTGATCAAAGAATAGTTGTTATTGAAAGCTATTGTCCCATAACTGGCAAGGTCTGAACCACCTGTCAACAGGTTTGATACCCCTACCCCGGCCACCAATTCTGTGAGAGAATTATTAATCATTTGTTCTGTTTTTGGTTTCATATTATCCCCATTGTTCAGCCATAGCGTTTGCAATTCCTTGAAATGTTATAGACCGTTTTTTTGATCTATTTTCTGGTTTCATCGAGTACCAGCCAGGCATTGATTTTCCAGATTTTAAAATCATTCTTTTTTCTGGATTTACAACATTTGTTTTATTAAGAATTGGCATATTTTTAATCCACAAACAGGTTAATTTTTGCTCTTTATGTCCAAACCATTCAGGTTTAATTATCTGATCAGGCTTTCTCAATTCTGTTGACATACATCCCACTGGGTTTTCGATACAAATTTTTTCAATATCAGAATTATAAAGTCGTAAGAAAAAATTAATTGCCTCTCTTCTTGCCTCTCTTCTTTCTGCACCAACTAAAGCCCCAGATTTTCTTGGTGGTTGGTCTTTTAGCCATTTATTAGCCGTACATGTCAAATAAGTGCAAGGAGGATGAGCAACCATCATGTCCCATCCATCATTGATGATGTCAAAAATATTGCCTTGGTAATGCTGACCTGGTATTTCGGTAGGCAATAAATCACAAGACCAGGCATCATGGCCACGTTTTCTAAATGCCTCGCGAACGACTCCGCTAAATTCACACGCTATTATTATTTTCATATAACATCCAGGATAGAGATTTCACCGCCTGATAGTTCTGCGTGTGCAAAAGTATTCCCATCGAGCCGATTAGGGGAAGCCGATGTTTCGGGGTCATACGTACAAAGTTCGTCCTCAAGTGCAGTAAATGGTATACGGTGGCAGATTTCCCCCCGTTCATATTTTGAGCTAATAGGTTCAGCTCGTAGAATCTTACCTCTTGAGCTATGTATTAACTTAACATTGACCGTTTTGTCAGCATTTTTTATTGTAGACTCCACCATATCACCACCGAAGTTCTTCTCGGCAACCACGCAATCAGCCATCCAACGATGATAGGCAGCTGATACTTCGTCAGCCCATTGTCCGGGTGTTCCATGCAATGAGTAATCATCAATTGTCATTTGCTTCAAGGCTCCATTATCATCGAAATACGATCCAGCTACTACAATTCCAATCTCATCACCACCGACACTTCCAGATGGATCGACACCAACCACAACCCGAATAAAATCGGGTAAGTTATCAGGGAAAGGATAGTACCGGATATGCGCCCTTTTCCAAAGCTTGCCAGATTCAAGGGAATACTCGCCTTTTTCAAACCTTCGTCTTTTCGCTTCGGATAGGTTGGATAGGAAGTAAAGATACTCTTCTGAAATATTTTCAAGGTTATCAGCAGGGTTCATCAAGATTTTTGCAAACACCTTTTCTGGTACTGGCCTACCGTCCGGGAATTCTCCCTTGTGAAACATGAGATAGCCCCAATGTGCAATGGAAGGAGGATTATAATCAATCATTACCTTGCCCTTGACACCCTTTGGAGGATTCAACCTGGTCATAATGAACTCGTATCCTTCATAGCTAATCTGTGAAGCTTCATTCAAGAAAATCGTTGCATACTCGTTGCCAAGTATCTTTTCAAGTCGGTCCTTATCATCCAGGCCACCAATCCATATCCTGGACTCGTTTGGAAATTCATAAAACCATTCCGACTTGTTGAGGTGGACGCGACCGGTTAAACCAAGGGTTTTTATAAGGAACGGCATTGATTGATGACAGATCGCAATCTTGGCGTGGGAGAAACGGAAACGGGAAACAAGATGGTGACTGCCAGGGTTTTTGATTGCCCTGAGTATGATTACATAAAGGGCAATCACTGTTTTGCCACTACGCCCGCCACCCTCTAATAGCGTGGTTGTATTTGCAGCTATCAGGCGAACGGCTTCTTTTTGCTTTTCTGTTTTGGTGATTGAATATTCTTTAAAAATAGTCATTAAAATGTTAGTTGATGCTCAGCGGATTTGATTCTTTTTCTTGCAATCTTGAAGTATTGAGGGTTTTTTTCTATTCCTATGAAGTTGCGGTTTAGATTTTTGCAGGCTATACCAGTTGTGCCAGATCCCATTGTAAAATCAAGAACAGTTTCGCCTTCGTTGGTATATGTCTTTATTAGGTATTCCATTAGTGGGACTGGTTTTTGTGTTGGATGTTGTCCAAATTGATCATTATTAAAATTGATAACTGATTTTGGTACAGTTTGATTAATTTTTATTTTTGCATGTTTTTCTCTATCTAAACCATGGTTACCATAACATTCAGACAGTTTTGTTCTTCTCGTTTGTGGTCTTATATTTTCTTTTTTCTTTTCTGTAATTACAGGAAAATAAAGCGGAAGTTTTCCTGATTTTGAAAAAACATTTATATCCTGATGTTTTCTCATTGGCATTTTATAAGCGTTGAGATGCCCAGTTGACCGCGATTGATTCCAAATCCATTGATAACAAAAATGTTTATGGTTTGACATTATAAGAGCAGCGGTAAACGGCTGAGAACCAAACAAAACAATTGCCCCATTCGGCTTTATAATCCTTTTCAGTTGCTCCCACATTGGCTCAAGTGGAATAATCGTATCCCATTTGCAGGCCGTGGTTCCATAAGGAGGATCGGTCAATATTAAATCAATCGATCCTGATTCAATACCCTGCATTATATGTAGGCAATCACCTTGATAAAGTTCAATCATAGTTTATCATCGTCTTTGTCTGTCTTGATAATGATCGTACCGGTATGAATCTGTTCCTGCTTGTGCTTGTAATTATCAGGATCTTTGTTCACAAGGTCAAAGATGATCATTGTGTCAGAAGGGGCATGCTGTTTGATGACTTCTTTCGTGATTTCCATTTTCTTGGTTTTTTTGTTGTACTCCCTGGTGACTTCCTTGTATTTGTATCCTCTGATCTTTTTGGCCTTGGCGTTGAGAGTTACCCGGATATCCTTTTCGTTCCCACGTTTTAGAGCGTCGGCAAAATCGGCATTGCTTTTGACTCGATCATAAAAAACATCCATGCCCCAATCTAAAGACCTTGCAATTTCAGTATTATAAAACCCTTTTGCGGCCATTTTCTCAACGGTCTTAAGTACTTCATTGGTCACTTTATAAAACACTTGAGGCTTCTTTTTTGGCATTTTTACCCGTTTTTTAGTTGTTTTTTGCGCTTTCCTGAATAGTAAACCAAAAAAAGGCAATCGTCAAAATGATCGGTTTTTAAACCATTCTCTTAAAATGTCGTAAGCCTCACAGGTTTCCATTTCTTGAGGTGTGAATCTGAGTAATGACCAACCTTGGATCGAATAATTGTTGTACTTTTCTTTGTCTTGAAGATACCCGCCGATACTTCCCCGGTGCGCTCCTTTTTCCCCGAACGTTCCACCCTCGATCTCAAGGGCAAGTTTCAGGTCCGGCCAGCTTTCAAACTCGTCTGCCGCTTCATTTCTAAACGACATTTGCCGCATTTTTGCCGGGCTCTTAGCACCGTATGATAGTAGAAAACCACCCGATCCAGTTTTCAAGAATTCCGGTTGTTGCTCCAACCTGGGCACCTTTCATCAATGCTACTTTCCGAGTTGGCGAAAGCTGCGAAAGCGCATCCATGATTTTTACAAGATAACGCGTATAGTCATTCGACCATGGACCGTATTTTGCTGATAGTTCTTTAGGCAATACCCTGTTTTTCTCAGCCCACTCCGAAACCAATAGGGTTAGGTTATGATCGGTCAAGCTTTCGATTGATGAGGATATAAAATCAATGTCTGTTTTTTCTAACTTTTGGGATTCAAGCAATTTTGTTCCTTTTAAAGAATTTTATAAATTTGAAATCCGTCTTCTGTTTCGTATTCTACAGCCCAACCAACTTTATCCCAAAAATTAAGGTTTTCTTCAACGCAAAATCCTTCAATTCTGCTACACCCTTTTTCTAGCATCTTGTCGTAGACTGCATATAAAAGCATTTTAGCAACCCCATTTAATCGGTAACTTTCGGAAACAAAGAAATCCTGCCCATATGCAGATCCAGTGAACGGGGTAAAAAACATGCAAGATGCTATTATATCTTGATTATATAGCACGACAAATAAAGTGCTTTTATTTCCGTCAACTAAGAGGTCTTGGGTTCTAATATCACAATCTTGTATTTTCATATTTTAAAACCTTTTGGTAAAAGCCTGTGCCTTTTCATCTCTTGAACCAGTTCTGCAAGTGAATGATACGTGATATGAATACCTTCGCCCCTGTGAACCTTATCGCGGTATTCAGGCTGTTTCAATTTTGGGTCAAGATCTTTCCCGGGCATTTTTGCCTCAAGTGCTACAAAAAGCCCCATGACACACAAGTGTTGATCTGTCATTCCAGGTTCCCTACTTCTAACCCGGATACCACCGCGAACCCTTAAAGCTCCATTGTCTGTTTTGAACAATTCACACCTGGGAACTCTTGAAAGAAGATCTGCAGCCGCTTTTTTTAATTCAGTTTCATTTTTGTACAGCTCGAAACTTTCAACAGTCTGCTTATCTTTCTTTCGGATCACTCTCGGCTTGCCTCGTCTGACTTCAACGGCGAAAGTTTCAGAGCATGACCCGCTTTTAAGCAGGTCATCAAATGTCAATCTAGTCCTCATCGATTTCAATCTGATCGCCTTCTTGTTCCTTAATCTTTTCAGTCGGTGGAAGCATGACGGCTTCATAATCACCTTGGATAAAATGAACCGGTCTTTGTGGTCCTGAGAATGTAATTTCAACCTCTTTGGACTTTTTGAATCCGGTTAGACAGGCAGAAAAATCAGAGGACATTGCCGTCAATTCGGAAATGGCTTCCTTTTTGATCTGAAAAAATATTTCCAGGTTTTTAAATTCAATCTTTGGTTGTGCGTAAGGGATGCAACCATCATGAGAAATCAATTCGTTATCTGTTATCTCAACATGCATATAGCTCGGATCATTCTTAGCCATTTTTTTACAATAAACCTTGTGTTCTTCCATCATGGCCTTGAATGCCAGCAATTCTGGCCTTGGAATCATGAACGTGGTTGGAAGTGCGCCTTTTTTCTTGGCGTTCCCAGATTGCTCAATGGTATTTTCCCCGATCAGAACAACTTTTTTTGTGGCGAAATCATTACCGCCCGTGCAAATCAACTTCCCATCCTCGTGCCTGACAAACAAACAGTTTTTTCCATTTCCAGTTTGCGAAGGTATAACCGGCTCAATGAATTTTATCATATCGGCCACTAATAAACGATCTAAAATCATAAATTCCTTTTAAAAAAGGTTAATAACGAAAGTCGGTCCAATGAATTATCTTGCCCTTAAAGTCCTCATCGAACCATTTGAAAAAGTCTTCAACTGAATCGAAGCCATCGTTTTTTGCAAGTTTTTCAATATCTTGAGAAACGTCATAAAATAGCTTTTCATCAATCCATATTCTTACAGAAGAGGTATTTTTATATTTTCTAACATCAAAATGAGTTATCTTTATTTTTTGAATAGAAACACAATAGTCTTTATAAAAACAATGGTAAAACTTAGTTCTGACACCGTGAGCCATGTGAATCAATCGTCCGGTTTTCCATCTCCCCGACTTATCTTCCCGGATTGAATGTATTTTTGTTTTATCGAAAACAATCTTTCGATGAAAATTTGTTTCAGTCCCCCAAGGGAACTTCTTTTTAAATGATAATATCATGTTTTCCTTTTTTAAAGAGAGCAAAGCAGGGCTAGGAGTGGACATAAGTCATTGTCTCGCCCCGCCTTGCTAATCACACCCATTTGTTAAAATCTTGATTGTTCGTTTCCATCAGTTGATGATTCAAATCGATTACACCAGCCAATGAAATTCATCGGAATAGTTCCTTTAGGTCCACATCTAACTTTTTCGGCTCTTATCCAGGCTTTTCCTTTTAGGTCCTGTATATTTGGCTTGTATTCTTCCGGTCGGTAGACGAAAAGAATTATGTCAGAATCATGTTCAATTGCTCCTGATTCACGCAAATCTGAAAGCTGTGGTTTGTTGTCCTCTCTATTTTTCACACCCCTGTTAAGCTGTGATAATTGAATAACTGGAATATCAAGCTGAATTGCTAAGTCTTTTGCTGAATTGGACATGTATGCAATCTCTCTTTCTCTATTTCCTGAATTTTTTGCAGAAAACAATTGCAAGTAATCAAATACAACAAGTCCTATTTCAACTTCTTTGCGAAGCCTTTTAACCTCGAAAGTAGCTTCATCAAAATCTCTAATTTTATCATTGAAATAGATAGGCTTTTGTCCGAGTCTATTACTCGCATATGTTATTTTGTCCCAATCGCCTTGACTCAGTTTCCCGGTTCTTGTTTTCCTTGAATCAAACTTTCCGATACTTGCAAGCATTCTACCTGCTAATTGAACATGAGACATTTCCCTAGAAAAAATGATAGTTGCTTTGGTTTCATGGGTAAGCGTGTAAATATTTTCAACGATGTTAAGTGCAAATGTTGTTTTACCCTGTCCTGAATCGGCCGCTATTGTGATAAGATCAGGGGAACAAAGACCGGAAATCAATTTATCTAGTTCTTCGTAACATGTCGGAATTCCTGAAATGATCGCTCCTGATTTGTCTCTTTCCTCGAGTTTTCTTGTTAGATCAATAATTGAATCACCAATATTAACTGTTGAATTTGTTTTGTTTGCTGTTGAAATACGTGTCAGAACCGTGTCGGCTTCTATTAAAAGATCTCTAACGCTTTGTTTTGGGTCTCTTGCTTTTATTGCTATGTCCGTGAATTCTGAGATAAGGTTCCTCATGACCGCATGTTCTTGAATCACCTTGGCATAGTATAAAATATTTCCAGAAACAGGAGTTTTATTTTCAATCTCTAGCAAATAAACATAACCTCCAATTTCCTCAAGTTTTCCAATGACTTTCAACTGATCACCTAAAATAACGACATCTATTGGCCGGTTTGCTGCTACAAGTTCAAGCATTGCCCTGAAAATATGCCGGTGTCCTTCCACGTGAAATGAATCAGGAGTAAGAATTCCTGATACTTTTGAAAGAAGCTTATTATCGTAAATAATTGCCCCAATAACAGCTTGTTCCCCTTCAAAATCGTGCGGTATTGTTAGAATCTTTTTATTTTCTGCATTCATAATATTTCCTTTGTGCTTTGTGAAGTAAGTTCTGATTCCTGGTTCATGCTGTCAGAGATTGAACTTCCATTATCCGTTGATGATTTTTTATTAAACTTCTCATCGTTCCTGATCCAGTTTCTTACAGTTGCCTGCCAGTCAGCTTTTTGTTCTCCCTTGCCCCTAAAATGATCAAAACAAGATTCTGCAAGTTGCTTGAATTTTAATTGACCAATTCCTTTTTCTTTGCAAAGCGATTTTGTTGCATCTGACAAATTTTCAATAAAAGATTGTATTTCATCAAAGGATGGAGGGTCAGTTTTTGGTTTTTTTGAAGCCTTTCTACTTTTTTTAACCGGTGGGTCTGTGCTTTCATTTTGATGATTGTTAATTTCTTCCAAATTACTATCTGTATCTGTCTCTGTATCTGTCTCTGTATCTGTCTCTGTCTCTGTCTCTGTCTCTTGGTCCGGAGTCTCTCCGGAGTTTGTCCGGTCATTGTCCGGAGTTTGTCCGGACTTTTTTGAGTACTCGTCCCTATATTTCAACAACTTACGACATTCAATTACCAAAAAATCTGAATTATTCTCACAAATTTCTATATTAAACAGAGAAAGTTTCTGGAAAGTTTCTAGAAACTTTCTAAGTATTTTCGGACTTTTTCCACAAAACTTTGCCCATTTTTTTATGGAATACCTCGCAGAAGTCTTATCAGTGCCATCCATTAAAAAGGCTATTTTTTCAAGAATAAGCCAGTAAACCCCGTACCCTTCAGCCCCATGCAGCTCAAGTATCTCGGCAAGTTTTTCGTCTTCGGATGCTTGAGTAAGGTGTTTAAACCATCTCATAGTCATCCAATTGAATCAAAATATTTCTGTAGCTTAAAAATAGTCATCGTTTGCGGTGTTAGCCTTCCGCTTTCGATTCCTGATAGAGTTGGAAGAGATATATCAGCCTTTTTTGCTATTTCAAGCTGAGTGATATTTTTTTCCATTCTGTACTCTAGCAGGACTTTGCTAGCGTTTTTCTTAGTTATTATCATTTTAAACCTTGTAAAAATTAACTTTATTTGTTTCCTTGTTATTATCAGGCAAAAAAATAGCTGTCAACAACTTTAATCCGAATTTTTAATAAGGAATGTCAGATTCTTTAATATCTTTTTCGAGTTCTTCAATCTCTAAGTCTGTTGCCTCCCTTCCTGTATAATCACAATGGAAACAGGTCCAAATCCAACCTCCCCATTCATCGATAATCATTTCAGCGTCACACTTTGGGCATTTCATATCGATTCCCCAATAAAACGCGATGGAGGACAGGGCATTCTTGCTTCAGGATCAACCGGGCGTGATGTCAAGATCAAGAAATCCTTTGCCCGTGTATAAGCCACATATGCAAGCCTACGTTCGCTTTCAAGCTCTTTCGGGTCTTTATTGGCTCGATATGAAGGCAAGATTCCCTCATTCATTCCGGCAATGATCACCATGTCAAATTCAAGCCCTTTTGATGCATGGATTGTCATTAATTGCAGTTTCTTTGGCTCTGCTGATATTTCGTCCTGGACGTCGAAGAGTGCTAACCAATCCAGATATTCCCGAATCGATGGGTTGTGATGGCTTTCAATATAGCTGTCAATGAAGTCAAAAACATCGGAACATTCAAAACCGTAATCGACGCCCAACATCCATTCAATAACGTCAAGAAATGATTCTTTTCTAACAGCCTCGATGTATTCCGTCATTTCTCCATTGTGCTTATTCTCCGTCCATACCTGGAAGTGGCTTTTATTCTGCCGTACCGCTTGCATTCTAATCGCTTTGTATTGCTCCCTGGAAATATAAAAATAATCGAGTGCCAGCATGAAACTGAAATTATCGAACGGATTAACGGCAATATTCAGAAGAGAATGGACACGCCTGAAGTTTTCACTACGTGTGAAAGCGGTTTTTTTGCCAATGTAATCGTGATCGATACCAGACTGAGTGAGAAGTGTTGAAAGTTTTTCGAGAAGGAAATGGTTGCGACCAAGAACAGCCATATTGCCGTTATAATCAACAGGCATTTTCATTAAATCATCTACAATTGTTTGCGAATCCATATTTGGAATAATTGTGTATGAATTTTCTTTTTTTCTAATCGGGTTCATTTCCAGCTCTAGCCGATTAACATTGTGTCGGATCAAACGGTTTGCAGCCTCAACGATGTAGCCGTCTGACCTGTAGTTATCCTTGAGCTTATAGATATCGAACTTGTCTTGGTTCCTGATCAGATATTCCGGATCTGCACCACGGAAACCATATATGGACTGACTATCATCTCCTACTGCAAACAATGAAGCGTGACAAATGGCACAGATTAAACGAATAATTCTCCATTGTAACGGATCTAGATCTTGAACCTCATCAACCAGGATATGTTTAAAATTCAACAAGTGGCCAATTCTCGGAAGTAGATCAAGAAACGAGGTCATGATCATGCCGTATGTCAGAGCGTTGTTTTCACGACATCTCATAAAAAAAGCATCCATGATTTCGTTAACGATCTGATCCCTATCGTTCCTTTGTTTTCGTGTATACCAGAGGTTGAACGCTTCATCAATTTCGGTTTTTTTGATCTGCTTGAAAGTTTTCCCGTTGTAATATCCGAGTTCTTTGCATATATCTTTCAACAAAAAACCCTCTTCCCAACTGGAATAGACGGTAATTTTACCCGGATTTAAGCCTATAAATTCTCCAAATCTCTGGATCATTCGCAATGCCACGGAATGAAGGGTTCCGATTGTGACATTATGCGATTTAGAACCTGCTAGTTTTTCCAAACGCTCAGTCATCTCAGAACCGGCTTTTCTCGTAAAAGTAGCGCACATAATCTCGTAAGGGCTTACGTTGCAATTTTCTAGCAGGTGATTGACTCTACTGACCAGCACGCGAGTCTTTCCAGACCCGGCACCGGCCAGAATCAAAGCGTTTTTGGAGTCTGTTAAAACGGCTTTGATTTGTTCCTGGCTTAGATTCATATTTTTTTACACCTCGCTAAGATTTTCTTGATCTGACTTTTTGTTGGCTTCCAAATCACCGAAGGATTGCCTTTGTTCTCAATAGCATCAATTCTGTTTGATAGTTCATCAATTCTGTTTGATAGTTCATCAAGTTTTTTAGTTATCCATTCATCGTTACTTTTAACTTTTACACTTTCAAGCTCATCAATCGTGCCGAAATGGATTGACCTGGTTTCTTTAATGAAATTTTCATCCTTAAATCTTTTGAATATCTCTCCAAGAGGTAAAATTTCACCAAACGTTCCGTCGATTTTTTCTTGCATTGTGCCTCTTTTTTTAAGTTTCTTTCAAATATTCAGCATGACATCTGTCAGCAAGTTCTTTTATTTCTTTACTGTCCGAAGTATCTACAAGTTCGGTATTGATATTCTCACATAACCATCGCACAGCATAAAATATTTGAGGAAAGTTGATTTGCACGGCTTCAAGCTCTCTTATTCTTTCTTTCAGCCTTTTCTCTTCTTTTTCATAACATTGGCATTCATGACAATCTGATCCGTCCATAAAAGTTGACCATTCTTCACCCATTTTTACCCCGCTCAATCTGGTTAATAAGCAACAAAATAATACGCTCGGTTGAGCGATGAAAGCCTTTTTTATTCCAGCGGCTAACTGTTGACTCTGGTATGTCAAGAAGTATTGCAAGCTCTCGGTTTGTGCGGCAACCGAGAGCGGATTTTATTTTTTTGATCATTTTTTGTACCCTTGAATGTGCATGGCATGTAATCAAGCGGATGTCCACCGGGGTGTCCTGGTTTTAAATTCCATCCACATCTATCTTTCTCGATGATCCAGCCTAATTCAACCCGCAAAGCGTTTTTCTGTAAATGGCAGTCGTTGTAAGACTGCCTCCATTTGCATTTTTCCGAGCAATAAGGCCGACCCATGTTTGTAGGATCGGCGGCGATTGGCCTCACTCCCAACCCCCTGTGTCGTAGTTGTACGCAAATCTACCTGATAGAATAGGGTCTCCTTCCACCTTCCTTACCCTAATGAGCTTGGCGTCACCAAGCAGCACAGCGGAGTCAAACTTAATAAAAGCAAGACCAGAAAGCGATCCTGGTATGGTTTCGATAAGATTGTTATTTAAAAAGATTTCGTAAGTTTTCATTTTGTTCTCCTTAGTTATGCCGGGTTTCCCCGGCGGTTTGGTGTTAGTTATTTTCAGAAGCATATTCTTCTACAATATCATGCTGAAGATTCCTTACCTCTTGCCACAACAAGGAATCTTTTTCAATTTCTCCTGCTTGTTCAAGTGCATCATCTTCACCAAAAACAATATTGTTCAATTCCTCTTTGGTGTACTCAGCACAAATAAATCTTGCAACTTGTCTCTCCAACATTGAAGCTACTTCAAAAGCTTCAACTTCAATTTTTTGAATTCTTGAATGAATAGTCATCTTTGATCTCCTCTGAGTGTTAAGTTCCAAATCCGCTTTATTGCTGATTTGTTAATTAATCATCTCATGTGTTGAACACTCTGTCAAGTATTATTTTATAAATAATTTACACCAGTGCAACCGGAGTGCTTATTGACTTGGAGACAAAAACGGAAATGTTGAAAATTATCAGTTTGCTATATTTCTTTAGCGATCACACCTCCACAACAATAAAGTTTTCAGGAACATGGGAGACCGAGTGACAGGTCGAGACAAGGACTTGCTTATCCAATTTTGACAAGATTTCAAGAGTCTTTTGCATGTTCTCTTGATCAAGTTCAGCAGCCTCTAAAACAATAATATCAGCGTCAAGGACATGAGCCAAGGCTGTATCAAAAACCTGTTTTTGCATACCGGACAGACCGTTGTATGGTGTTACTGTCTCGCCTTCTTTCCAGCCGATCACCATATTATATTTTTCATTTTCATCAACGCTATAGGCAAAAACAGATTCGCCAGATGGTAAAACCTCGTTCATTTTCTTTTCAATCTTTATCACAATCGCTGATATAGCAGCCGCTTTTTTGCGTTTGGCGTCATCACGAACTTTTTTAGCTTCCAGCAACTCAGACTTATACCCGTGTGCGTCCTGGCTTGCCATTTCGATCTGTTCGTTAATCCCGGATAGCTTGAGAAAAACGGTTTCATCGGCCTGCAGGTTCTTTTTTTTCTGCTGCAAACCGGTAATCATTTGATTCATGGTTTGAATATCAGACATATTTTTTAAGCTCCTGTTTTGCAACGATCAGAGCCGCACATGTCGAGCAACCTGAGCCGACCAGGGCGTCAATGATGCGTTGGATTGAATTAATAGTCTCTTGCATTTCCGGACTCATCGGCATTGATCCAATGTTGTACTTTGCCCAATCCTCATCGGTTTTAAGCGGGATTTCATCATCGGGTAAAAATGATTCCTGCCTTATAGTTACCCCACTTTCACTTACAACAACCATCTTTTGTCGTTCTTTTTCGTCAGCGATTGCCTGAGAAACAGCCGTTTTCTTTTCAATCTCCGCTTTTTTGGCCGCTTCCTCCTTTTCTTTTGCCGCCAATTTTTCAGACTCTTCTTTAGCTTTGGCTTTAGCTTCCTCGATTTCAGCTGATTTGATTTGTTCCTGGAGGTCTAAAATCTGAGTTTCAACTGTCTGAATTTCCGCTTTAACTGCTGAAATTGAACCCGACGGCATGACAATTTCACTTTTTGAAGCGGTCAAACGCACGACGGTGGATTCAGCGCCCGCAATCTTTTTTTCAATGATACTAACGTCAGCTTTCGCGTTTTCAATCTCGGAATCGATTGTTGACAACGTATCATCAGGATACAATTCAAAAAGAGTATCAACTTTCTTTGCCTCGCTTTGCTTCATGAACTCGGAAACATCTGCAATTCGTGGACTACCAGCTTTTCCAAGCATACTCGAAAAAACATCAGCAGCAACCCGCTTTCCTTCATACTGCAAAATCTGAGTAACTCCTTTTTCATTTCGCGCGAACTTCCTTCCAAATTCTTTGCCACCTATTTTCACGGCAACTACAAGTGATTCCTGACCAAAGCTGTCCAGGATATCACCCGTACGTTTACCCGCTGTCGAAAACGGGATGCTTCCATATAATGCTAGGGCGATTGCTGCGGCCCTGGTTGTTTTCCCGGATTTGTTTTTCCCGGTATAAAGCACCTTTTCCGGGACATCCTCATCGATATCAAAACCCTTGAAACCGACGGTTCTAACGTGTTCAATTTTTAGCATGATTTTCCTTTTAATTTTGAGCGTCAATGAGATCCGACACCTTGTTATAAATTTTGATCGCCGCTTCATCTGAAATTGTTTCAATTTTATCGGGATTAATTTTAAATTCTGAACATGATTTTTTAAATTCGTTCGGGAATTTTTCAGACAAATAAATGACCTGCTTTACAGCTTTGGAAAGCTCTTTCTTTTCTTCATTCTGCGCTTCAGGCTCCTGTTGCTTTTCGCTTTCCTGGGAATCTTCCGGGTCTGTTGCGGCCTCGATAGCTTGATAGTCTTCATCTTCTGAGGTACGCTCAACACCCTGCTTGATTTCGACCGATTTGAATTCATCAGCTCCACCGCCTTCGATCATCCCGGCAACACGGTCCTGAAGTTGTGAATATTGAGCGGCGTCCCATTTCACGATATTGTTTCCGGTTGGTCTCCATGCCAGAACAGCAAACCGCCAAACGTTTGCAGGGGCTTTCTGAATTCCTGATAAATGCTTGAGTGCGTTTCTTTTTGCGAAGGTCTGCGCGAAGTCCATCGCTTTCTTTTCCCGGTTCAAAATTTGAGCCAGCCAGGTGATAACTTCATTGTGACTTGTATTTATCCAAAGATTCATAGATTCGTCGAACGGATAATGCGCCCAAGTCTCTGTTGCTTTTTTGTCAATCGCTGGCTCCATTCCGACCGGCAAAACTTTGAATGCCTGTGGAAATTTCTTTGCCTTAGCAAGTAAATCAATCATGCGATAGCTTGGAGTATCAAAGATTGTTGTCCAATCTGATACCTGAGGAATGCCCATCGAAGAGTAGCGAAAAGCAATAGCCCTGGCATGAACAGCAAGGATTCGCCTGTTTTGCGGGTCACGTTCTGCGAAAGGGTTCGGTCTCCATTCGGTACCGACTAAAACTTCTTTCGGGAAAATAACGCTTGCCCCGGTTGCCTCTGCCCAAACTTCGTAACCTTGAGCTGAAACCACGAAATCTCCGTTGTAAACCGGTTGTATTAAAGTACCTTCCTGAACCGATAAGGTAAGGGCTTTTTTAAAGGCTTTGATTTGGCCCTGTCCGTCGGATAGGATAAAAGCCTCATCTGTTCCCAAAACCGCAATGTCCTTTTTTCTCAGCTTGTCTATATAACTGATAATTGCCCTTGACTCTGGACTATCCTGTGTTTGAAGTGCTGCAAGTGCGCTCTGTTCTGTAACTGCTGGTAAATTTTTATCTGTCATTTTTTTTTATCTCCATGACTGGTTAGTTAAAATTAAGAATACGGTTTCAGAGTCAACCATTTTTTAGAACCTGTCAATAGTTTTTTGCATAAATAAATCTTTAGTTTTCTATTGACATTTAGAAATGATTTGTTCATTATTGCAGAAACACTTAACAAAGAGGATATATGGAGAACAAGAAAAAAGTGGTAAAAACCTACGTTGAAATGGATCAAGGAATATGGCAGCGTTTCAAGGAATTTTTGAAAAGCAAAAAGGGAATGACTTTAAGGCGTGGTCATGAAGACGCCCTAAAAAAATACATGGGAGAAAAAAATGAATGATCAATATTTGAATCATGCCTTTGCTATTGCTGGCGCAATTCTAAGGGCAAGAAAAAATGAAGAATATAAACTGGTTGCCCTGGGAATCAGAAAGAAAGGTGAAAAGGGATTCAAGATAATCTCTGCTGTTAAACAACACGAAAACGAGAAGATTAATGAAGAAAGAAGATAAACCAACTAAAAGTTTAGTTGAATTCGTAACAAACGAAGCGAATGGAGTCGAACTGGTAACAGTTGTTTGTTTCAACCCGAATGATAGCGGGAATTTTTTCAATCAGCTCACAATTACGACCGAGATTCCATCAGGACTGACAGGTGAAAAAAGGAAAATCGGTATTTTATCGGCTATTCAAAAAAATGGACTCATGCAGTGGGTAGAGATGGAGTTATGAAAATTGACTATAAATTCTGGTTATTTTTGATCGTTTTTTCTCTGTCTCAATGTCTCGTGGCTCTGTCACTGAATTACCGGATTTCAACCGATATGATGATGATACTAAATAAGTTGTCAGATCAGATTGATTGCCAGCTTGGAGATAATCCAACTTGTGAAATTTTAGAGCAGCAAAAGGAATTTTCAAACACCCTAAAAAATAGGTAAATATGAAACAACAAAAAATAGATGGTGATAAGACACTCACAGAAACCCACCTGGATAGAAACCCAACTGTTTGGGTGTGCGGAATGATTTTTGATAAAAAGAAAGGAGAATTTTATTACCACAATGGGAGTCCGTGGGACGCAAAAAAATAATAGCAAGGGCGTTGTGGTCCGTTTGATTTCAGGGGTTATGGTTGAATTTACCTCTCCTCCCCCATCCATAGGAATCGATCCGGGTAATGGCCTGTTGTACATGCAATGCCCTTGCTTTTCTAATAAACAAAAAAAGCCTCTTAAAACGCCTTAGAATAGATTTACTTTCCAAGGCATAAAAGAGGCTGTATTTTTCCTGCTTTAAAATCCTACCTATATCCGTTCAATCCTTGTTATCAAATTTTAGACCGATAATAAAACCACTGAACCAGGATAGGATAACTCCGATTGTATCGATGAAAATAGGTTCAATTGCTTTATTCCAAACACCACCAAGCTTGACACTACAAAATATTGAAACCACTTGACCGTGTTTTTGTCCGGCTGCTCCCAATTGTTTTGACCATTTTCCGGTTGGGATTTTAGTCAGAATCCAACCCAGAATCAAAGCCCCGATTGTCCCGGCTGCCGCTTGTAATCCGTAGCTCACTAACCATGCTGTGATTATTTCCATTAGTTCCCCTGTATAAGTTCATAATGTGTCAATCATAAATCTCAAAGTGGGGTAGATCCATGAATTTCTGATCATTGGTTAAAGTATCATTATCCCAATCACCACCCCAACGTATTTTGATACCCCTTTTTTCAGCGATTCCTTTCACATAACCACCAAAAAAATAGAAACGGTTCAAATTTTCCCAGTCGATAGGATAAGGGACAACGTCAATGGCTCTCGACGGTTTAATATTATGTTTTGAATCGGGCCATCTTAGAGTTGACATATTAGACCTGAAAGCCTTGTTTTGTTCTTCCTCTGTTCTATGACCAGCCAAAACAGTGCAATCGAAATGCTCAATCACTTCATTAAACAATTCATTCAATTCGATATCACAGGTTTCAAGGGCTTCTTTGCTTTTTGCGCTAAAACTTGGCATAATCCCCCTATTTTTTTAAAAACGTTGTAAAGATAACAACTGAGAGTGCACCGAAGCTGGAAAGAATACCGGCCAAAATCCAGATCTTAATTCTTTGAATGGATTCTGCTACGGCTTCTTTTTTCCGTTCCCCCATTTTTGTCCAAATCAATTCATGCTGTGTTCGACAGTTTTCAACTATTCTGCTTTGATAACCGCTTAGATTTTTGATTTCCTGACTGTGAATAATCGTTATTTCTTTAATGATATCGAGTCTATCATGCAGTTTTTCAACCGTTTTATACAGCTTATCAACTTCGAGCAAAACAGTGTTATCTCTTTCCAACTGTTGTCTTTGTCCGTCTATGATCTGCAAGAGATATGTTTCAATATTTTCAGGCATTTATCCACACAATGTTTTATTTGTTATGGATGATATGGCTCACTAAGTGAAAAACCAAATCTATAACATCTTAATTCGTCTAAGGTTCCATCAATAAAGGCTACATCAGTTCCGTTTAGTGCGCAGAGTGCGGGAAGACTTATTCCGGCAATACTTAAGCCTGATCCAACCAGTGACCAGGTGCTTCCATTGAATCTATAACATCCTAATTCTTCAAAGGTTGAATCAATAAAGGCTACATCAGTTCCGTTTAGTGCGCAGAGTGCGGGATAACTTATTCCGGCAATACTTAAGCCTGAACCAACCAGTGACCAGGTGCTTCCATTGAATCTATAACATCTTAATTCGTCTAAGGCATCATCAATAAAGGCTACATCAGTTCCGTTAAGTGCGCAGAGTGCGGGAAGACTTGTTCCGGCAATACTTAAGCCTGATCCAACCAATTGTGCAGATGTCCAAATAGTTTTATGGAATATTTCATGTTCGAAGCCTGCCCCGTCCTGAAGGTAAAGATTGTTGTCTGATTTTGGATAGATTTTACAGTAACCTGTATCAGCCGTCGGGGTCGTGGTCTCTTTTAATACAATTGCGTCACCCCTTATCAATAGTTGATTATCTGCGTTCTTGTATATTATTTTGTCTGTTTTGATAATTGTATCAACATACGCTGATCCGTTGTGGCCGCCAAATATATAGATGTAATCCCCGATGATGGCTTGGGTTGCATAGGCTTTTATCTCAGAAAGAGTGCCGGCCGGTGACCAGGAGGTTGGATCTGAGATAGGTGCTTTGATAATTGTATCGAGATACACTGAGCTGTTGCGACCGCCAAATATATAGATGTAATCCCCGATGATGGCTTGGGTTGCATAGGTTTTTATCTCAGAAAGAGTACCGGCCGATGACCAGGAGGTTGGGTCTGAGATAGGCGCTTTGATAATTGTATCAACATACGCTGAGCCGTTGAAACCGCCAAATATATAGATATAATCCCCGATGATGGCTTGGGTTGCATGGGCTTTTATCTCAGAAAGAGTACCGGCCGATGACCAGGAGGTTGGGTCTGAGATAGGCGCTTTGATAATTGTATCAACATACGCTGAGCCGTTGAAACCGCCAAATATATAGATATAATCACCGATGATGGCTTGGGTTGCATGGGCTTTTATCTCAGAAAGAGTACCGGCCGATGACCAGGAGGTTGGGTCTGAGATAGGTGCTTTGATAATTGTATCAACATACGCTGAGCTGTTGCGACCGCCAAATATATAGATGTAATCCCCGATGATGGCTTGGGTTGCATCGGATTTTATCTCAGAAAGAGTGCCTGCCGATGACCAGGAGGTTGGGTCTGAGATAGGCGCTTTGATAATTGTATCAACATACGCTGAGCCGTTGAAACCGCCAAATATATAGATGTAATCCCCGATGATTGCTTGGGTTGCAAAGGCTTTTATCTCAGAAAGAGTGCCTGCCGATGACCAGGAGGTTGGGTCTATATTTCCTAAAATATTTGGTGAGTCATTTCTGATTCCATGTGAATTGTTATGTATTGTATTTAATTGCACCAGATCAGGACTAAGTCTGGCTAATATATTACCGACATATAAACCTCCCAAAGCAGGAGTCCATTTTCCCGGATTTGTTGACGGCTTAAAATTTAGATTCGGCGAGCCAACTGTGCCAAAAATGTCTTTCCAAATTACTCCCTCATCAACGACAAATGAAACATCTTTATAATATTCGGTTTCATCGTTCCATTCAGCAACACCGGATTGCATGAGGTAAGCGAGTTGTGAGGTTATTAGGAAAAACAGCGAGTTTATATCTTCGAGGTAAGGTAAAACACTTGTTCCCTGATCCGATACAATCGCAGATAGTCCTTCTTCGTATTCGGTAAGGTCTTGCATAGTTTCAAGATTTTTTGTGGTTACAGGTGTGCCCGCTGCTTTTGATCCTATTTGCCCAAATTCACTGGTGCCACCGGATAAACCAAATATTTTTTGTAATGCTCTTGTAAGTAACGCCATATCGAACCCCAGTTAATAAGTTAGGAACGATCCAAAGGGATCATCTGAGTAAGTTATAAGACCTTCTGAAAAATCAGGTATTGCAGTTGAAGCATATTTTTTGAGCGAGAAAATATTTTCTATATCTTGAACAAAATTAGTCGTAATACTAACAGCTGCCGGCTTAGGTATTGCCCCTTGTGCTAAAGCAACATTAATTATCCATTCAATATCCGAGGAAAAAATATAACTAATCGTCATGTTTTGGTTGTCAGTAAAAATGATTTGCCCTGGAAAGAATTTATGTAAAATATTATCGATTTCAGCATTTGAATGATTGCTATTGTTTTGAGCTATTTTAAGTTTATTAATTTT
>Ga0224507_10000071_pt1 | contig 38004 bp, 50 predicted proteins | sample SF_Jan12_sed_USG_3_FD_170159 | JGI IMG/M metagenome (GOLD analysis project Ga0224507, IMG submission 170159) | Sediment microbial communities from San Francisco Bay, California, United States - SF_Jan12_sed_USGS_13 | ecosystem: Environmental > Aquatic > Marine > Sediment | place: USA... | reverse complement strand
AGGTTGTTCGCGCCAGGCAGAAAAAAACTAGTGTGAAGATTTTGCCACAGTCGCAAATATTCAGTATGTGTGAATATTTTGCCACAGTGTGAATATTTTGCCACAGTCATAAATTCCGCACTTTAAAACATATACGCAATTTAAGTACGCAAAAGGAAATTTAATGCCTAAAAAACAGAACGTTTATTCCGGTAGAGGATTAGCCAAAAGGTGCGGGGTTTCGGAGAAAACAATACGGACAGCCGAACAAAAAGGTCTTCTCATTAAAATTAAAAAAGGTGAATATAAAGGAAAATACGATTTAGCAGATGAAACGAATTTAAACGGTATTCAGGCTTTTTTAACAAACACACAATGTGGTGATAAAAGAACACCACAAAAGAAAACTAAATCAAAAACTGCACGTAAAACTAAATCAAAATATAAAGCAAAAAACGATTTAGATACGCCTGAAGAAGATATAGATAATATAAACGATTTTAGTTTTTTACGAAATCTAAAAGAGCGTGAAGCAATAAGAGAAAAACAAATAAAAAATAAAAAATTACGTGGAGAACTTGTAAATAAGAAAACTGTTGCACAAGTATTTAATAAACTTTGGTCTGTTGATTCCAGTCAACTAATTCCAATAGGGACAAAACTGTCACCTGAAATATGTAGTATTTGTAAAGTTGATGATTCTGAAGTAATAACAAGAGTAAGAGAGTTAATTGATAAAGAGATATGGCGTGTTCTTGGACACTGTAAACGTATAATGTCGGATTATCTTTCTAATATTGGATCAGACAACATAGAAGAAATTGAAGATGAAGAAGAAGAATGAACAGCCAAGATCAACAGTTTTATATTCAACAAATTAAAAACAGACCTTCTGATCCACCACGGTTTAAAATATCTGAGTACGTTCAAGATAAAAGAATAATGCCGGCCGGATCGCCGTTTCCGGGACCATGGTCAAACGATCGGACACCGTATATGTCTGAATGGATGGATTCACTTAGCCCACATTCCCCGATTCAATGTATTGCCGTAATGAAAGGAGCACAAATCGGGTGTACCGAAGCACTTACGAACGTGATCCTTTATTACATGGACGAAGCGCCGAGTAATATAATGTACATTTCTGCTACTGATGCTCTATTGGAGAAATGGGTTAATCGACGCCTTGAACCAGGGATTGATTCGTGTGGGTTCAGACATAAGATACAACATAATTTTACGGTGGATTTAAAAACACGTCGATCGGCTGATAAAGGTCACTCAAAAGAATTTATTGGTGGAACCCTAGACATGGCAAGCGCACAGTCACCACCGTCACTTAGGGCAGAATCTAAGCGCATACTTGGAAGGGATGAGATAGACGGGGCGCCTTCACAGACCAGGACCGGGGAAGGGTTTTGGTTAGATGTGAGCTATGCTCGGACTAATGCATATGAACACACAAGGAAAGTTTTTGATTTGTCAACACCAACTACTTATGATGCTTCTGAGATTTTAAAACAATATGAATATGGTGATCAAAGGAAGTTTTTTATTCCGTGTTTGTATTGTGGTGCTTATCAGGTTTTAGAGTGGGATCATATTAAACCAATCTATAAACAAGGAATTCTTTTTGATGTTTATTATGAATGTCAACATTGTAAAGGAAAACTCTATAATCATAATAAAACGGATTTTTTGATAAAAGGTGAATGGCGTCCTACTGCGAGGTCTAAATCAAAAACTTTTAGATCATATCATATTTCTACATTGTATTCACCTATTGGTATGATTACTTGGTTTAAGATGTATGAATTATTTCTTAAAGCACAAGATGAAATAGATGGTATGAGGGGTTTTACTAATTTGTATTTAGGATTGCCTTATAAAGAACAAGGAGTTCGACCACAGCTTTCAAAACTTCAGAGTTTAAGAGGTAATTATAAATCTGGTGAAGTTCCAGAAGGTGTTTTGTTTTTAACCATGTCAATAGATGTTCAAAAAGGTCAAGCTTCTGATGAGGGCAAAAAAGCAAGACTAGAGTTAGAGGTGTGTGGACACGGTAGAGGGTTTCGTACTTGGAGTATTTTACATAAAAGCATTGATGGTGATATTGAGGATATTGGTAGTGGTGCATGGAAAGATTTAAGTTTATGGTTTCAGGAGATTAAAGGATCGTTTTATCGTAATGATGGGATGCGTTTTCCTGTTTCTTTAATATTAATAGATAGTGGTTTTAATGCTCATATTGTTTATGATTTTTGTCGTACATGGAATTATACTTTTCCAATAAAAGGTTATAATTTACTTAAGAAAAAGAAAATAGAAAAAAGAATAGATGAAGCTGGACCGGATTATTTTAGAAGATACCGATTAGCTAAAATTGGAGATCAAAAAGACGTTTTATTATATGAAATTAGTACGAACTATTATAAACATCATGTTTACAACAATCTAAATAAAGTTCGTAATGAAGAAAAAGAAATACAAAGTCCTGGTTTTTGTGAGTTCCCAAGAGATTATACTGATGAATACTTTGAGCAATTAAGAGCAGAAGAAAGATTGTCAGACGGATCTTTTTATCATCCCGGACATCGATCCAATGAAGCGCTGGATCTGCGAGTTTACAACATGGCGGCCGGGGATATTTTTCTAGATAAACTGGTGAATTCTCATAAAGTTGATGCAAAAAGTAGGGGATTAACAGATGCGCAAGTACAGCGCATTAATCATAGTACTGTTTTGGATTTCCTGGTTCAGCGAACCAAAAGTAAAAAATAAACATTACATCTGTTTATCTTTTTTCTTGCGTTCATGCAAGATGTGTGCCATGTAATTAATACATGCTCACCCTATCATCTTCTAGACGCGCCCGGATTCAAGCGCGAATTACGTCATTAGATACGCAGATTACAGCTCTAGAGACTGCTATGGAGTCTGCAGTAGCTAAGGACATAGGAGAGTACTCGTTTAATTCTGGTGATGGGTCACAGCGGGCTGTAAATCGGAAATTAGAGGATATGCAGAATACTCTTGATCAATTATATAGGATGCGAGAATATCAGTATAATTTGCTTAGGGGTAGGGGGATTGTTCAGATGGTGGCAAGGCGACGCTAATGAAATTTGCTTTTTGGAAAAAAGATAAAATAGAAACACCTAAGAAACGGTGGTATGTTGGACCAAGACGGCCGGCCGTGTCATCTGCTTATATAAACACAGGAAACACGTACGATAGCGGCGCTAAGTATATAGATGGTCTAAAACAACTTACTGCTGCAAGTGGATTAAAACTGAATCACGAAAAAATTCTAAAACAAGCGCGAATTGCTTATCACGATTCAACAATTGCTAAATCGATTGTAGATCGGTATGCAATGATGGGAATTGGAAGCGGTTTGTTTTTAGAAGCTTTACCACAAGCCGAACTTTTAAAACGATCAGCTGATTCCTTGGTTGATTGGAGTTTAGACGTACAAAGGCGTTTTCATTTGTGGGCGATAAGTAAAGATTCTGATATTACTGAAAGCATGACTTTTTATCAACTTCAAAATTTTTGTATGCGTAATCAACAGAGAGACGGTGAATATTTTGGACGTATTCATTATATAGACGGGGAAATAAGGTTTGGTGTTTTTGATCCTACACAAGTTGAAGAAGGGGTAGAAAACGGAACACGTTTTGATTATGGTGTTCATAGAAACGCAAACGGCGCAATAGATAAATATAGGATTAGAGTAGGTGATAATAAAGTAGCTATTTTTCCAAAATATACAGGTAACGGAAAACCACTTATTATTCATGGGTTTATGCCAGATTATGCCGGACAAGTTCGGGGCATTTCTCAAATTGCACATCTACTTCAAGAATTTAGGCTTTTAGCAGATTATCAAATTTTTGAGTTAATTAAAGCTGGTCTTCAAGCGTCTTTAAATTTATGGGTTAAACCATCAAAAGATGCGCCAGCGACAAACATATTTGAAGGTATGTCTGCTAATGCTGGACCTCTAGCAGAATATGCAGAAGATGAAGTACCGGCCGAACCAGAAGGCGACGTAGATCCTGTGACGTATAAACGAATGGATGAAGCAATATCTTTTGGTGGTGGTCTTAGTGTAATGAGTCTTAATGCTGGTGAAGAATTAAAAAGCTTTGATCCGTCTTCACCTAATGAAGCTTTTTCAGCTTTTAATAAAGCAATAGAAGATATAATATATCCTTCTGTAAATCAGCCACCAGAGATAGGACGCCTTTCATTTAATAGCAACTATTCTGCTAGTCAAGCAGCTATACTTATTTTTTGGGATATACTAAAAGTATGGCGTGATGAATTAGCTTCTGATTTTTTGAATATTATCTATGAAGCCTGGTTAGACAACGAAATTGCTAGAGGTAGAATAAAGTGTCCAGGATGGTCAGATCCGTTTTTGAGAAAAGCTTGGTCTTATTGCGAGTGGACTGGTAGAAGCAAGCCACATATTGATCCTGTAAAATATGGTGCTGGCGAAAAGCTTAAGATTGAACTTGGTGCAACCACACAAGAAAGAATTGCACGTGAGACGAATGGATCGAATGCTGCACTTAATAGAGCTAAACTGAAGAGAGAACTTGCAGATATGCCAGATATTCCCTGGCAGAAGAAAGTGATATAACATGGAGAATGCACCTACTTTTGTAAATATACCACAAGGCGCCTGGACATTGGTTGCCAATGCAATTCAATCTGGTACTATACATATAAAAACACCAGGCAGATATATGCATACATGGCGTAAAGACGGTCAATCTGCACCTACGTCTGGGGATGACGCTCTTGGTGTTCCTTTTGAGGGTTTTAGTGCTGTAATCGCTGCAGATGAGGATATTGACGTTTATGTTTGGTTTTGGGGCATACCTAACGTGTCTACTGGTAGGGTTATGGTTTCTTATTAGGTGGGTTGATGGTTTCTTTTATTGGAAATAACATTAAACCAAAAGGGAAAGGATTAATACCTTTTAGTAAGGTACTTTTGCGTAGACTTAAGACCGTAATAGGGAACGGCTCTGGATTGTTTAGTGGCGGCGCAATAGCCAAATTCTCTGACGGCGCATACACCGGCGCGAGTGCTCGATCCGTAGACTATGGTGGCGCCTGGACTGACTTTGGCTCCGGTGTGCCGCCGATAGTACAGATTGGGTCGCGGTTGTTTTTGCAATCCGAGCTAGCAGTCGAAAATAAACACATACGGGTAAGAGAGTTTGATAACGCTGCATGGACTAAAACCAACTCCACAATTGCTGCTAATGATGCTACTGGACCAGATGGCAACGCTACAGCAGATAAAGTTGTTGAGAATAATGATGTAGCACAGAGGCATCATGCCAAGAGAGATTATAACACAGATGGGTCATCACCGTATTGCATGTCTTGCTATGCTAAAGCTGATGAAAGATCTTGGTTATACTTTTTGATGAATACAGCAGGTTTCCCTGCCCATATTACGTGCTATTATGATATTGCAAATAATATTATAGGCACAGATGGAGGAAATTTAGACACAAGCGGCATTGAGGCGAGTGCCAACAATTACAGCCGGCCGTATTACTCGGCGACATCGGATGCCGCCGCAGCTACACCATCAGGATATGAATTAGCTAATGGCGATAATGGTATTACATATAACGGCGACGGTTCAAGCGGATTACATTTATTTAACAGCCAGTTAGAAATAGGTCAGTATCCATCATCTCCAATCAACAGTGGAGCAGTAGCTACCACTCGCGCTAAAGATGAGTTTGTTTGGCTGAGTGCTGACGTGCCCGATGCACTACGTGGCGCTTTTAGCTTTGTGTGGATCGCATATTGGGGTAGTGATTATCTGGATGATATCACTTTTTGCGAGTTTGATGAGTCCGGCGCAAGCCACAATATCCGAGTATGGTATGATGCTACCGATCAAAAGATATATGTTACTGACGAGACTGGGTCGAGCACATTGGTTTCGTCGGATGCGCTGACAATCACTCGCGGTGATGTGATCACTATATCGCCTGATCCTGCAGCGGGTAGCATAACAGTATCCGGCGCTACAGCTGGCAACGGAACCAACGTAGACACTGGGTGGGTAACCACTGCAGGAGATGTCTGCTGGGGTGCTAATAAGTTGGGTGGAGAGCAGTGTTTAGGGCTAATCTCACAGCCAGAATAGGACGGTTATGGCATTAAATAAAGCATACGTAATGACATTGATACCGGACGGAGATGGCAATATAACCGTTCTCGGCGCTGACAAGATGTCGAAACAAACTAATGATATGTGGCACGCATTAGGCCCGTGGGTACTGGCGCCGCCAGGGTGGGGTAGCAAGTATCGTCGCGAGCTATTTGCCATTGCTATACTGCATGATCAATCGATAAATGAGTGGGTGGTCGTAGCTGACGGCGATGACCCGTCTGTATGGGCTGCGATCGATCCGCTGAACACAGGCGTAAAGCCAAAGGACATGAAAGCTACCTATCGATTTTGGTCGGTGGATTATGAGTATACTGACTCTGAAGCAAAAAAAGTCAAAGGGACCAGGCATATAACATTCAGCAAGCTGGATATTCCAAATTGGGATATTGTCCAGACTATTCTTGTGCCTGATCCAGAGCTCGGAAACGTCAACGCTGATATTAAAAAAGCAACACCTTCAGTGCATAAAAACATCGCTGGGTATGATCTGACAACAGATATAGAAGCAGATAATGAAGAAATAAAAGAAAAATGAAATGGTATACTAATATAGGAATAACAGTTATAGCACTTGCAATTGTAAGCATCGGAACCTGTACTATTACTACTGTTAGATCAGATCACGAAGAGCAACTTCTTATAAAACAAACACAAAATAGTTATAAAGAAAAAATAACTAATAATGAATTGTGTTGTAAAACTAACGAAAAAACAATAAATAAACTCACTACTTGTTTTGAAGTAATAAATACTAAACTGGATAATTTAAAAACAAGTTTAGATAAGATTGAACAACAGAGGTAATATAATGAATAAAATTAGTACTAATGAAAAAATTACTGTAGCGGTGTTGTTTATTATATATGCTGCTCTTATTACTTGTGCTTTTGTTTTAGAAGGGTGTGCAACTTTTGATGATACATTGAATAGATCTACAAAGGTTGTTAATGGTTTTGTAAAAGTACATGATATGGTACAGGAAGGTGTTGAAGATATTCAGCAATTTTGTGCAGATATGTATATGGAACTTTATAATAATCCAAGAGCACAGAAAAGGCTTGTAGATTTTTGTAATAGTGCAGATAAAGTTTCAGATGAAATTCAACGTATTGAGAAAGAGTTTTTAAAAGATAGTCTTAAGGAATAATAGAGGTGCTAAAATGTTAAACAAAATATTAACCGTATTGAAGTTTATTGGTAAAGTAATTCCGTTTGTGTCCAGGTTTTGTCAAGACACAAAACCACTAATAGATGCACTTGATGAGGTAGACAGTCTTAAACCGATTAAAAAAAGCAAAAGTTGGAGAGATAGATTATCTAAATAAAGTGAAAATAAGGACTATAAAAATATATAGTAGAGATAGGGATCGATAAAAATGTTTTTTACTGAACAACAACTTTTATGTAATCAAGACTATCTAATTTCATTAATTACGTTTTTTAAGACGGTTAGTGAAAAACAATTAGAAGCCGTAAGATCTGAAATTCCAGTAACGCCGCAAATGAAATTAGGCGAAGACGGAAACGCGCATATTTATGTTTATGGCCCGTTAACTTTTGATCCAGATCCTTATTTAGTCCTGTATAGTATGTGGTCTACGACTTATCAGTCCATACGTAATGACATTAAAGCTGTTTATAATCTTGATCCGAAACCTAAGAAAGTTGTTTTTCATTTTGATTCACCTGGTGGAACTTCTACTGGAGTTGATGAAACTTGGGAAGCAATAATGGAATTGAGAGACGATTTTGAAGTTATAGCTGTAAATGAAGGAGATATGGCAAGCGGCGCTTATTGGTTAGCAAGTGCTGCAAACAAAATTATTTCTACTTCTGAGACTAATCGTCAAGGATCAATTGGTGTAATTGGTGGTTATGTTATGGAAGACGATGATCACTGGCTTGGAAAAATAAAAAGGTTAGTTTCTAAAAATGCTAAGTATAAACTTCCATCAATTGATCAAGAAGGTTTTGATCAAAAACTTCAAAAGAATTTGGATGAATTAGAAGATGTGTTTGTAGCAAGAATATCTGAAGGCCGTGGATTAACGACTAATGAAATTCGTGCTAATTTTGGTCAAGGATCTATGCTTTTATCAAAAGCAGCAAAAAAGGTTGGTATGATAGACGCGATAGGCTTAGAATCTTTAAATTTAAATTTAAGTGCTAAGGATAATCCTAGTACTAATAAATTAACCATTAATGGAGAAAGTGAAATCATGACTTTAGAAGAAATGTTAGCTGATCCTGGTGTTCATGCTCACATCACCCAGAAAGTGATTGAAGCAGAACAAAAAGGACGTGATCAAGCTTTTGCAGATGTTAAGGCCGTACAGCCTTATCTTATGTCTGGTGAATATCCTGAAACTGTAAGGGATTGTGCAATAGAAGTTTGTGAAGGTAAGAAACCTTTTATTGTGCTTGATACTTTGGTTTCGTTTATTGATCAAGAAAAAGCAAAACAGGCGGCGTTGAGAACAGAACAAGACGCCGCAAATCAAGAACCGCTTCCAAATATTCAACCGAATATAGTAGAAGACAATGAAAGATCTGTAGCTGATCGTGTTAAGGCGATCAAAGGAAGTGAGGCATAAAAATGGTCGTACAACAACAGACAGATATTAGTTCCCATCCATATATAATTGGTGGGGTTACAATTACGCGGCGAGTAGAAATCGCCGATGATGATACACGTTCAGGTAGTCTTGTTAAAGGGACTGTTATGGCTTATGATTCAACCAATGAGAATTGGGTTCCCTGGACTGATGAGACTGCCACAGACGGCACACAGTATCCTGTAGGTGTTTTACTTGATACGTATACAGAAGCAGAAGTTCAAGCTGGACCTATTTCTGATGCTTCAATGATCGTTGGTGGTGATAATCTACTTCTAAACGAGGATCTTGTTACGTTTGAGAATTCTCTTACAAAAGATACTATTATTAACGTGCCAACAAACCTTGCAAAAGCAGCATGGCAGATTTTGGCGGATCTTGGGATTCATCTTGTTGATACTCAAGAAGGCACCTCTTATGAGGCATAAGGAGATATAGAAAATGGCTGGTTATCAAAATACTCCTGTTGAAAAAGATGATTTTACTAGAACAATAGTAGAAGCATTTTCTGATAAGGACATGATCGGTATATCGCAAGGTGGTCAAAGTTTATTTGGCAATCCGGCGGCCGGTGGTTCTAAAACTGTTTATTCACGTGATAAAAATACCGTTGAGATCGCAATTCGACGTGGTAATGATCGTCTTGCAGCGCTTGTACCACGTGGTGGTGTTCCAGGTATAGATGCATCAACAACGAAATTGGTTGAGGCAAAACAAAGCGTGTTTCAGCGTGTTTATCCTTTGATTGAGGATGAATACCCAATTCGTGCAAGCCAACTTTTGTTTGCTATTCCAGGTGAAAGTAATGAAGCACGAGTCACAAGGGAAGATCGTATGATGTTTCTTGCGCTAGACGGTGCTCAAGAAATGATTCGACGTGTTGGTCGTTTGAACGAGTATCTCTCCTGGCAAAGTATTTTGACAGGTAAACAACCGGCGATTTATGGAACAACAGATGCTAATTTACAGTACGATTTCTTGCGCCCGTCTGGTCATACTGTTGCAGTAGGGACAGAATGGTCTACTGGTGATCCTTTGGGTGATATCGCGGATAGTGTCGATCTTATTCGTGGTGCCGCTCATGTGACGCCTGATTATTTGTTACTGGCTTCTGATTCGTGGTATGCCATGATCCAGAATACAGTTTTTGCCGGGATTGCTGAGAATTCTGGTTACAATCTTATTCGGATCGGTCCTGAAGATGTAATTCCACCCAGATATGCTCGTATGGTTGCAAACGGGTTTATGTGTGTTGGTGCTCTGGTTACACCGAACGGTGCAAAACTGTATCTGTTTTTGTATGAAGATTTGTATACAAATCCAGCTGGTACACAAACAAAGTACTTGCCTGACGGTTATGCTGTACTTGGATATACTGGTACTCGTTGTGATCGTTATTTTGGGCCACCGGAAGTAATGCCTATGGCGCCTTCTGTAAGAGCAGATTTCCGATCATTGTTTGGGTTTAGTCTAGATAATCCGCCGGTTGCGCCTAATGCAAGACCAGGGAACGTATTTGACCCTAACAGTCTTTATTTTGATGCATATCCGCATGGCAATAATAAGGGATGGACCATTCGTGTTCAGGCAGCACCTATTTTTGCTACTACTATGACTGATGCTTTTGTGGTTATGACAGGTTGTGCAACGTAATGAATACCCTTCCCTGCTGGCCTGGACATTACAGGATAAAACCAGCAGGGAATTATTAAATGAACATAAGAGAACAAATAGAGTTAGATCTTGAAACAACACTTGAAGGTGATTTCGGCTTGCCAGTTGAGTTGATTGATCCTTCTGGTGTTGTTTATGATGATCTTGTGGGACAAGTTCTTTATGATTCAATAGACGAAAATGAAAATTTTTCAGGTAAACCGGTAGTTACGCTTAGAATATCTTCATTAACAAGAGTACCTATTGATGGTGAAAATTGGGCAGTACGAATACCTGAAAATCCAAGTACAACAGATACTCTTGTTACTTATGTTTTAGATAAACCAATAATGCACGGTAGATCAATTGGTTTTATAAAGCTGTATTTAACTAAGGCTGAACAAAGCTAATGAATTTTCAATCTGTACAAACCGCCCTTGTAACTGCACTTGGTGCTGGTGCTGCTGGTAGATATCGTACGATTGGATATCAAGATTTACCTATTGGTCAAAGTGAGATTATAGGAAACAACAAACTTGTTTCGGTGTATTATGTTCAAGGTGATCTGCCAAAACATTTATCTGGTCTTGTTGGACCAGCAACCCATTCTTGTAAGTTTAATATTGATCTAAAACTTTCACAAAATACTAAAGTCAATTTATCGACTCTTGAAGATTCTGAATCAACAGAAGGGGAACGTGCTACAGTATTAGCAGCGTTACAAGATTCTAAAAATTTAGCAAACACAAATTTAGATGATTTTATTAATGTTGTGTTTGGTGTATTAACAGATAATAGAAATCTTTTTCTTGGATTAAGTAAATCAATTTTTGCAAATCGTTGGATTTCTAACATTAAAAAAGAAGAGCCAATGTATTTTGGCAATAGTGTTATTTGTTCGGCTATTCTGACTTATGAATGTGATGTAGAAGAGACATTTGTTGGTGATAGTGGAACAGCAGGTGATATTATTGATCTAACCATAAAGGTAAACGAAGAACCGTCTAACGGTCAAACAGGAGTGTATAAAGAATGACTATAAATGCTTCAAGTCTAGCAGCAGGTGTTGGAATAAGTGCTAATAACACGCCGTTTACTTCTGCTGCATTAAACGTATCAAGGAAAGTTTTGGTTTGTGCTACGGTATTACCTGCTAATGAAGGTAATTTTACTGAAAACATACCTGAACTTGTTACAAATGTAGCCTATCATGCAAATAAAGCTGGTCGTGGGACTGCAGCAGCAAAAATGCTTGAATGGGTTCGTGCGCAATATGATGGCGAATTGTGGCTTGCGCCTATGTTTGAGCCCGCTACGCCTACACAAAGTACAGGTAATGTTTTGTTTGCCGGTACTTGTACGGCTGCGGGACAGCTACATCTTTATGTAGGTGGACATAAAATCGAAGGCATTAATATTGCAATTGATGACGATGGTGAAAATGTTCAGGAAAAAGTTGTAGCTGCAGTAACAGCTGATCCAGATCTTCCTGTGTCAGCAGCCGAGAACGGCGTTACAGCTGAACAAGCCGATTTTACAGCAAAAAGTGCTGGTCCATGGGGTGATTTTACGTTAGAATTAAATCTTGGTTTTGGTGAAGAGTTACCGGCCGGGATTACTGCAACCCCTACTAATATGTCAAGCGGTGCTGGTCTTGCTGTCTTGCAAGATGTTTTAGATGAACTTGGTTTAGACGATGATCAGAACGAAAACTATTTTACTGCTCTAGTACATATTAACGGACAAGATACTACTTCTCTGGATGCATTAAGCGATTGGAACGGTGTAGGAAATGTGGCAACAGGGAATTGGGGTCAATTGGTTCATAGACCTTTACGTTCAATGGTTAGTGACACAGCGGCCGGATCTGCAGGCTTGTCAGCACTTATTACACTAGGCGGAAACCGACAAGAGGAAGATCGTACATCTGGTTGTGTGGCTGTTCCAGGATCACCAAACTCAGAACACGAAATAGCGGCGAAGACGGTTGCTATAATGGAGCAGATTGCCTCTGTTAGGCCGTCCGAGGGTTATGTTGGACAGATATTACTTGGAGTATTTCCGGGCGACGTAGCAGACAGATGGACTTCTGCATATAGTGATCGGGATACTGCTACAAAGGCTGGTATTACTGCGACCGTTGTAAAAGGTGGTTCAGTAAAGCTTTCTAATGTGGTTACTTTTTATCACAGTGTTGCAATTCCTGTTTCGTCGAACGGTTATCGTGAAATGGCAAACATTGCTAAACTTCAGAATATTCTTTATTCTGTTGGTGCAGAATTTGAGTCTTCAAAGTGGCAAGGTTTTACCATTGTTGAGGATATTGCGCTTGTTTCAAATGCAATAGACAGAGAAAAAGCAAGAAGCGTTGAAAACGTTAGATCAGCACTAAACAAACTGGCAGATGCTTTTGCTGGTAAAGGGTGGTTATATAATTCTGATTTTACTAAGGATCTACTTAAAGAAAGCGGATATATTGCGATCAGAGATAGTTCGGATGGTTTTGATATTGTATTTCCTTGTCTTTTGAGTGGTGTTGGAAACATTATTACACTTCAAGTTGCTTTTGATATTAATCTTGCAGCGGCGTAATTTTTATAGGAGAATTTAAACATGCATGGATCAGTATTAGACGTAAATATTAATGGTATATCGTTTATACCGGTGACAGATACAGATATCAGTATTGTCATGAATGAGTGGGATAATGAACTCGAAGCAAATGGATCTGGACCAGCTAGTATTAAGTCGGTTAGAAAAGTTCCAAGTGCTTCAAACATTATGTTACGAGTTGATTCTACTGAATTAGGGTTTTTAAGAGGATGGTCGGATTCTGCTGAACAGATTGAATTTTTTATGGTATTAAGGGATGGGTCTGTTTGGGGTTGTGTTGGACTTTTGAAGGTTGACGAAGTTAGCACAGCAAATGGTACAGTTTCTATTTCGGTTTATTGTCGGACTAAATGGGATATTTCAGCGGCGTAAAAAACAGCCAAGGAGCAATAAAAAATGACAGACATGGTTACAGAAATTTCAGAAGTAAGTGCAAAAGAACAATTAGATCTGCTTTTAGATCATTATGATGTAGATCTTAGTATTTTAGATAACGGTAAACTGCAAGCCGTTGTTGAATTAAAATTAATAAAAGCTATTCTAGAAGGCAAATTAGAAATAACACAAACAGCAGATGAATTGTTGGTTATACAAACAATAAAAGACGGTACAGAATTTAAATACCATGAAATTACTGGTATGGCTAAAGTACAGATGGAAAGGTTTAAAGGTCAACATGAGCGCCTTTATGCTTTACTTGGATTTTTGGCAAAAAAGAAACCAGAACAAATCCAGAAGATTTCTGGTGTTGATTTAACAATTGCTGAGTATCTTGGTTTGATTTTTTTAGCGGGTTAGGTAATCTTGATCAATGGATGTTTAATCAATATTTGAGACAACAAAACATAGACAGTATTGAAAAAGCAACATATACACGTCTAAAATATTGGGATCGTATGCATTGTGTTTTGTTTGAAGCAGAGAAACCAAAATAAAAATGGCTGATACTTATGTTATAGATACTGTTTTTAAAGCTCACGATCAAATGTCTTCTAAAGTAGGAATGTTGACAAATCGTATGAATTTGTTCGGTCAACGTTCTGAAAGTAGTTTTAGGCGTGCAATTGTAAGTGCTACAAAGCTTAAAACTATTCTTGGTGGTGTACTTGGTGCAAACTTAATTACTGCAGGTTTGGGTAGGTTACGGCAAGGTATTTCTAGTCTTACGGAAGAATTTTTAGGTTTTGATCACGCTATCACAAGCGCTGCGTCAAAATTTAAATTTGATAGAGGTACAAGACAGTTTAACGAACTTGCAAAAGCATCTAGAGAAGTTGCTGCAATAACTCCTTACAGTGCGGCACAATCTGCAGAAGCACTAAATTATCTTGCTATGGCTGGTTTCACAGCACAACAGTCTATGGCAAGTTTAAAGGGCGTTACGGATCTCGCGATAGCTGGTGATATGGATCTTGCACAGGCTTCTGATATTGCTAGTGACGCATTAGGTGCATTGAATCTTATGTCTAGTGATTCAAAACAACTTGTCAGTAATCTTGATCGTGTAAACAATGTCTTGGCAGCTGTTGCAAATTCAGCAAATACAAACGTCCCTATGTTATGGGAGTCGTTAAAACCAGTAGCATCAACAGCTACAGAAGTGGGCGGATCACTTGAAGAATTAGGTGCGCTGTTTGGTATACTTGCTGGACGCGGACAAAAAGCGGAACAAGCCGGTACAGCATTAAGAAACATGTATTTAAGATTAACTTCTGGAACATCTGAAGTTGAAAAGGTTTTAAAAAAATATAATATTACTATAGAGGATAGCACAGGGAAAATGCGTCCAATGACAAATATATTGGACGATGTTAGAAAAAAGACAATTAAATTAGGAGATAAAGCCAGACAAGCAGCATATAGTCATTTGTTTGGTGCTCGTGCTGTTAATTCAGCTACTATACTAATGAAAGCCGGGAAAGAAGAAATAGGTGCTTATCAAAAAAGACTTGAAGGTGCATCGGGTGCCGCTGCAGATCTTGCAAGACGTATGGGTGATTCTATACCAAATAAACTTAAAATAATGCGATCTCGTTTAATTGAAGTTGGTTTTCAAGTCATAGACATGTTCAGTGATCAAATTCCAGGCGCACTAGACTCATTTCAAGATTCACTAGATAGCATAGATCCTTCAAAAATAGTTTCTGATTTAAGAGATATGTGGAGTGTTATTGAAAAAAATAAGAGAATGATTGAAGGCATTGGTATTGCTATTCTTGCTTATAATGTAATCATAAAAGCTGTTACTGTTGCACAATGGGCTTTTAATGCTGCTATATTTGCAAATCCATTAGGTCTTTTAATTGCATCTATTGTAACATTAACAACTGTAACAACTGTTTGGGCTAAAAATTGGGATTCAATGACAGCAGCGGTAAAGAGAGACTTACAGGATATTAATTGGGCTATAGAAGATTTTGTGAGGGATCATCCTATTATTTCAAGTATGTTAGGACTTTCAGCAATTCAACCTAGATCAAAAGCTGAGATACAACGTGAAAGAGATCGTCGTGATGAAGCGGAAATAAAAAAGCAAGTAAACGAACCAGGATATCTTTTAGGTACAAAAACAAAACTACCAACAACAGAAAAAGGACTGCAACGTGTTATTACAAGACGTTTAGATATGTTGTCATCTGTTAAATTAAAAGTGTCAGAAAAAGCTTTACCAAACATACTCCTTGGATCTACTCCAAAAGTAAGCGCTGAATCTGCTGCTACACAGAAAGTTCAAATAAGCGGTGAATTTAATTTCAAGAATCCGCCACAAGGTATGACATTTAAACAGTCTACAAAAGGCGCACCACCTATACAGCATAATCTGGGAAAGAATCAATAAACCGAAATGGGAATTTTTGAAGAAATAGGATCGGGTATTGTAGATGCATTTTTCCAAGAAGGTGACAATTGGAAAGAGCGCATAGGCGATGCAACTATTACTTTAACAAGTCCAGAAACAAGCACTGAATTTTCTGCAAGATGGATTGATAGTACAAAAGGAACAGATAAAAAAGTAGGTTTATTTGATTATCCAAATATTCAAGGTACTGTCGCGCAAGATCTTAAATCGTCTTCTAACCGGTTTTCGATTACGTTCAGGTTTATTGATTATGAAAATAATGATTTATTTGCGAGGGATTTTTATGCTATAGCAGCGCGAGAAACTGGTCAATGGGCTGTGATACATCCTATCTATGGTTATCTTGGATTACAGCTTATTTCAATACGTGAGTCAAGTCTATCGGCTGAGGGGGGTTATACAGAGGTTTCAACCGAGTGGATTGAATCGATTGACGAAGACAAGCTTCTTACTTCTAGGGAAATGGCTGGCCTTGTTGACGGTCAGTGCTCGCTTGTACAGCTTAATTCTATTGAGCAGTTTGTAGCAGCATGTGATCAAACAAGCCGAGCACTTCGATCGGTTATAGAAAACACCGTTGACGGTATTGGGAATGTAGTTGATTTCATTCTTAGTCCAGTGTTTGCGGTAGAGAATTTAGTTTCTTCTGCTATTACTTCTGTTAAATTAGGTATACAGGGATCTATAGACGCTGTTCTTTTACCTTTGTCAGAATTAGCAGGACAATTACAGAATTTAATAAATCTGCCTTTGTTAGCAAGTAGAGATACAAAAAAGCGGATAACAAAATATGCTGAATTACGATCTAGTTTAATTTCTTTATTACCTGGTGAGAATACACCGTCACAAGGCATAGTTGGTGGATCAATTACTAAAACGTGGTCAACCGATAAAGAAAAGAAAAATAACATTGCGACGGCCGAGCTAGTAAGCATATCTTCTATTGTGGCTTTTTCTCAAATACTTCTTACGGCAAACGACATTACTAGTAGATCACAAGCATTAGACTTATCACAACAATTAATAAATGCTTTTTCTGAAATGACTGTTGCTTATGATACACAACAAGAAAACCAAGAAACTGCTCTGATAGAAAATCAGTATTTTTCAAACAGTGCTGTTTATACAGATATTGTTACTTTGGTTGCGCTTACTTTAAAATATATGCAGTCTTTAGTAGGAGATCTAAAAATTGAAAAAACCATTACACTTACTCAACCTAGGGTAACAGCAGAATTCTGTATTAGTGAATATAGTACTTTAGATAAATATGATGAGTTAATAGGGCTTAATCAATTAAAAAGTTCAGAAATTATTTGGTTGCCAGCAGGTAAAGAAATCCGTGTAAACGTGTAATGTTTGATGAAATAAAAAAACTATCTAGTTTAGTAGGATCTTTTTTAGATGGAAAAGACGAGAAAGACTTCACTCTTGTTTTAAATGGTGAAGAAATACCTGTTGTGAGCGGCCGGGTTTTTAGAAGTATTGATAATTGTGCTGATGGGTGTAGCGCAACTATAATATTAAATGATAAAATAAAAGAGCTTATAACGCCTTTTGGATATGAAGAAGCAAAAGTCTATCTTGGTGGTGAACTTGTTATTACTGGTATTCTTTATTCAATTGTACCACAAATAACATCTGAAGAAAAAACACTTACTGTTGGGATTTACAGTTCAGCTTGTGATATTATAGATAGTGTTAGATATCCACCATATGAGTTTAAAGAAATAAGTCTTCAACAACTTGCCGAAGAACTAATAAGTAATCTAGGTCTTGTTGTGAATTTCGATGAGAGTCTTGGTGCTCAATTTTTTGATAGGGTCTGTATAGATAAACAACAAACCATTTTTAATTTTCTTAATGAACTTGCAGCACAATTTGGAATTTTAATTACTTCAAACGAAAAGGGCGAAGTTCTTTTTACAAAAGCAAATACTTCAAGTAAACCTGTAGAGACAATAAAAGATGTAACAAACATAAGTGCAAAATATAATGGACGTGAATTGTTTGCTATTTATCGGGTTATTTCTACAACTCCTATAAGAGTTAAGAAAACAGAAAAACTAAAAAAGAGAATAAGAAAAAAGCCCGGCGGAAACTATAAGACCGTACAGCTAACAAAAATTGCAGAAGCCTATGATGATTCTATAGTTCCAATAAGCAGACAAACAACATATAGAGCAGATAATGTTAATATGGACGAGGTAAATAAAACTGCTGAATGGCAACGATCAAAAAAATGGGCAGAAGCATTAACCATTAGAATACCTAGGATCGGGTGGCGTCCACAAGGCAGTAGTAATCTATATCGTGAAAATACTTTAGTTATGTTAGAAAACGAAGATATTTGGCTAGGGAAAGGTTTTAAATTTCTTATAAAAGAAGTAGAATATACTCTTGATAATAACGGTGCAAGTTGCGCATTAGTATTAACCCCACCACAAGCGTATACCGGTGAAGAAATACCTTATGTTTTTAGTGACGATAATGGCGGTCTTTTAGATAGTTTAAGTATTGATAAGGTTTTTTAAGTGGCAATAAACGTACATATAGGGACAGTCGTTGGTTCAGAGATAGTTGAAAATCTAGATAGTGATAAAGATTCTAGAATGTTGTCTGTTGAATTATCAGAAGCCGAAGACGTACAATCTGTTGAGTATATTAATCAGAACGGAGAACAATCTAGTCCTTTAGATGATACAACTGTTTTAGTGTTAGATCTTAATCAAACTTGGAAACTAGCAATTGCAATAAACGATCTTGTTGATATTGATGAAACGTTAGAACGTGGTGAAAAGAAAATATATGCTGTAGATAGTGATAATAATGTAGTTGCTTGGATTTATTTGAACGGTGATGGTAGTATTAGGTTAGATAATGGGTCAGGTTCCATCGAATTAACAGCGAGTGGTAATATAGTTAATAATGATGGGTCAGATTGGGTTACACAATTTACGGCAATGAAATCTGCTTTTGATACTCTGCTGTCTGATTTGAATACATTTATTACTACTTATAATTCTCATACTCATCCATATTTACCTGGTCCTCCTGGTTCGACTACACCAACTTCACCAACGACATCAACAGGTACGTCGTCATCTGCAGATATGTCTAGTGCAAAAGTAGAAACGGTATTAGTGCCATGACAAGTATTTATCAGGGTGATCCGCTCCTTAATTCTAATGGTAATGGTTTAGATATTATTGTTTTAGGTGGACAACCTAAACTTGATAATGGTCTTACAAACAGTGTTATTTTATCCCTATTCTGTGAACCGTGGTTTATGAATGTAATTATGGAAGAAGACATAGAACATGTTGGATCAGAGTTTATAGGTTTTCTTCAGACCAATCCGATAACAATTTCAAATCTAAACAAAGCAAGAAGTATTGCTCTTAAAGATTTGCAGTGGATGATTGACGAAAAACTTGTGTCAGAAGTTGATGTTAGACTTAAAAATCCCAACGGTACTGTCATTCAGGTTTTAATATTAATTAAACCACCAGGAAAAACAGCAATTGCTATTCTAGCGACAAAATATGGTTTGAATTGGAAGATACAGCTAGAAGAGGTAACAAAATTATGAGTTTAACAATTCCAACTTTTCAAGATTTAGTTGATATAGCTGTTTCACACTATGAAACCTCTCTTGGGCAAGATGCGCCATTAACTCCAAAAGCTTTTGTTCGGGTTTTAGGTCATGTTCAGGCTTTATTAACTGTAGGACTTTATAAACTTTCAGCAGAGAGACAGCTTCAAAATTTAATTTTGACGGCTACAGGTGTTGATCTTAAGCGACTTGGTGATGAATATGGTGTAACATATCAAGGAGCAATTGCCTGTGAAATGGTGTTGACGTGTACTGGTACTAATGGAATAGACCTCCCTGCTGGTACGGTGTTTATAGGTGACTCAAACGGTTTACGGTATTACACACAAACACTTGTGACCATATCTGGTGGTACTGCTAGTCCTACTGTAACATGTTATACAGCAGGTATCGATGGTGAATTGGCTATTTCTGACACTCTTACTTTGTCTAGTCCGATAACAGGTATTGATAATTCTGCTATAGTTGCGTCTATCTCAACAGAAGGGGTTGACGATGAAGATATAGAGGTATATCGTAGACAGGTCTTAGATGAAGTTCAGACTACTGGTGGCGGTAGTAACTCAGCGGACTTTAGAAATTGGGGTCAAGAAACATTAAGTATAACTCGAATTTTTCCTTATTCGGGTACACCAATAAGACAAAGCGTTTTTTATGAGGATCTAGATTTAGATATGGAAGAATCTGGAACGTCTGTTTGGACGGTTGGGAATAATGCTACGTTATCAAAACAAACTGGAACACCTCATGAGGGTACGCAAGTTCTTAGAGTAGCTTATAATGGTACAAACAACCCGTATGCTTATCAAAATGATTGGTTTGTACTTTATAATAAATATCAAATTACTGGATGGGCTCGCGGTGATGGAACTGCATATCCACGTGTACAATGTGGTGAGCATACAATTTGGACGGGTACTGTAAGTTCTGTTTGGCAAGAAATTGATATTACAGTATTGGTTGGTGAAGATGTAAACGACGATGATAGGATTAGATTAATATCTCTATGTACTGGATCAGGCTATTGTGAGTTTGATGATTTTGAAATTTTACAGATTGAATATCCTGGACATGTAACAGTATACTGTGAATGTGATAGCAGTATTCAGGCAGACGGTATTCCTACTTCTGCTTTACTTTCAGATGTTAGAGACTATCTTACTGAAGATCAAACAACCAATATAGCACGACCTAGCTTAGGTTTGGTGGATGATAATCTGTTTGTTGAACCTATTATTCGTACACAGATTTATATTGAAATTCGTGGTTTAGATATTGTATCTGAATTAGAAGCACAAGCAAAAACAGATCTCGATAATGATATAGATGAATATCTCAGAAATGCTACGCCATATATTCAAGGTCTTGATTCACAAGCGAGTCAAGCCGATCAAATTACAGATCCTCTTATTTCAAAAGTTGTACAAGACGTACTCGATAGTTATGGTGCAAGCTGTTCTGGTATTGGTATTGGAATTACAGCTGGTGTGTTTTTAGCTTCATATTCGTTAGGTGCTGGTGAATTAGCAAAACTTGGAAGCATAACATATGTTTGATTTTAAGACAATTCTTGAAGCGCTTTTTCCTGACAGTAAACTAGGCGGAATAGATCCAGAAGGTGATTTGTCTAAGCTTTTAGATGGTCTTGCAGAAGATTATCAAGATATTTATGACGAATTGCAACTACTAGCTAATGTAAGAAATCCTCGTCTTACGGGAAATCTGTCTGATCTAGAACGTGAATATGGTATTATATCAGATACGTCTTTATCTGATGCAACTCGGCGTCAAATGTTAGCGCATATAGTATATAAACGTCCTACAACGGCGTCATGGAAACATTTACAAAATGCGCTAGAAGATGCCGGTTTTGATTTAATAGTAACACAAAACAATCCTGTAGTTGATCCTTCAGACGTAACAGTTGATTCTTTTGAGTTATTAGTTAACGGCAATCTTTATACAGTACAAGAACCAGCATATTATCTTGCTGCAGGTTCAGATATTGCATATGCAGGTCATAGTCGTGGATATTCTGGATATTACTTATATTTTATTAAAACATTAAAAGAATATGTTGTTCCTACAGAGATAAACGCACACTGGACGTGGCGATATGTTTTTTGGGTTAGTGGTGTGGCGTCCGGTTGGCCTTCATCTCCATCTGTTATTATGGGACAAGCAAATCCACAGCGTGAAACACAACTTAAAAACTTAATTCTAAAATATAAACCGGCTTTTACTTGGTGTATATTGTGTGTTGAATATCCAAATCTTTTAGCTGGTACGTATAATACTGGACACATTCTTAGATCACTAGATCAAGGAGATACATGGATTGATCTTGGCCAACAAGCTTCACAAACAGCAATTCGATCTATTATACACATTAATAATGGAATTTGTTTAGCGTGTTCTCAAAGTAATGGAAAAATACTTAGATCAACGGATTACGGTGCAAACTGGTCAGATTTAGGTCAACAATATTCCCAAACATCTATTGTTCCATTGTGTCACACAGAAAATGGAATTTGTTTAGTTGGTACGGCAACAGGTGGATTAATTTTGCGTAGTACAGATTATGGTCAAAACTGGACAAACCTAGGTCAACAAGGATCAGCAACCTGGATAACTGCTTTATGTTATGTTGAAAACGGAATTTGCTTAGCTGGTACATATACTTTAGGTATTGGTAAAATACTTAGATCAACAGATTATGGTGCCACGTGGTCAGATTTAGGTCAACAAGGATCAGAAGATGGGATTTATTCAATAATTTATTTAGGAAATGGAATTTGTTTAGCTGGTTCTTACGGATCGGCTCATGTTTTTAAGTCAGAAGATTATGGTTTAACGTGGGATGAAATTGATCCTGGTGCATCTGAAACTGGTATAGGAACACTATGTTTTATTAAAGATGGAATATGTTTAGCAGGTACTCAGAATACAGGAAAAATACTTAGATCAATTGATTATGGTGATACTTGGGAAGATCTTGGACAACTAGGTTCAGAAACACGTATTTATGAAATAATACACTATCGTGGTGGTGTTTGTTTTGCTGGTACGTCACCGAACGGAAAAATATATAAATCAATAGATTATGGTGAGACTTGGGATGAATTATATGATCATAGTTCTGAGTCATCTATAATGTCATTGGCAGTCATATAAAAACATAGGAGTATAGAGGTAATATAATGAAAGATTTTGCAGATATACCAAATAGTTCGGGTGCTTTTCCAGATGTGATTGCACAAGATTGCTCTGGTCCTGGAGAAACAGAAGGTACGGCTTTAATTGCTGACACTATGTCGGATTATTTTGGTTTTATACAAGCTTTACTTAATGATGTAGGAGATATTCCCAGTGATTCGACAGAAGTTGATGGTGTATCACAAATACTAGACGCAATAAAACTTGTACCAGTTGAGTATATGATACCGACTTGTAGTTGCCAGCCGATATGCCTTTCTAACGTTGTTGATTGGGAACTTTTTACACAGTGGAAGATGCGAAGTATGATAGATAGTGGGTATTTAGTAATACCATTAAAATTAATTCCTGATGTTGAAATCGATTTGTCTGTATCTGTCAGTGTTGTTCCGGGTGCTGCAAGATCCAGTACTAACAGGGTAGGTGTAGAATTATCATATCATGAATATGGAAATAATGTAGACTCAGTCATTACATCCCGTATTTATGATGATGGTACAACAGATTTGCAAGATATTGTTATTACTGCTGATAATTTAACCCCATTAGTAAACAGAGAATATTACGCTACGCTTAAAGCCGGTAATGATGGTTCAACAAACCAAGATTATTTTCGTGGTGCTAAGGTAGTTATAAGTAAACCATAGTAAGTTTTTTGTTTTATTGTTTTTTATTATCTTGCATCTTAGTTTGTTTTATGATAAACAATTAGTATGCAACAAAAAACACATTTTATATTACCACCAAATGAATTCGGTCAACCGTGCCAAATAGAGCTAATCTATAAAATTGAGCGTTTTATAGATCGTTTTCTAGAACCCCATGAAAAACCTACAATAAGACCACCAAAACAATCAAAAAGGAGCAAAAACTATGCCAAGATTTAAAATTAATGAAGGTACAGGAGAGGTTACGTACTGGTCTTTAACCTCACAAGAATGGATCACTGAACATTGTCTTGGAATGGATTATATGGATTTCCTTAGTCTACCTAGAAATCAGTATTTGCAGGTTGCTAAATTGCGCGATAAATTTCGTTTGGTGGGCAACGAAATCCAAACCGAAGTTACACAAGGCGAAAAAGTATAAATCATGAATAAGGAATCGTTTTTTCACACACACGAAAAATACGGCCAATTTCGTATTGATCGAAATTCGATTTTTTGGTTCTTTTTTCAAAAAATTCAGTATGGGGTTGATTATGCCCCGTGGGTAAAGGTAGGTTTTAGTGCAGTACAAAAGAACGAAGATCATAAACAAGCCCTTGAACTGTTTTTGGATACAAACTCAAACTTATCTAGGCTTATTACTCCTGTTAAATTTGTTGTGTAGTTGTACTTATACGCAATATAAACCAGATGAACGTACACCATTAGGCATAAAAATTATATCTAATGGTGTACAGGTTGATCACGCTTTAATTGATGCAAAATATATGTCAGTAATGATGTGTTATGGTATTACTGATATGCAAAAACACATAAAGCATTTTTATGTGTATATAATTAAAAACTATAAAACACTACCAAGCGGTATAAAATATTGGCATTGTTTAGATACTAATTTTAAGTGTACTGGTAGATATGATTGTTATAAAAACCCACCGCTAATCAAGGTACTACCAGATCTACTGGCATTAGGACATGAACTTGGACATATGTTAGCTAATTTCGAATTTGATGGAATGCATTCTGTAGTTGAAGGTGGTTGTACAATATCACATTTGTGTGGTGACAAAATAGACAGTTACTTTAATAAAGGCATACTGGAACAGAACTGGAATCCTAGACCAGATCCATCTAAGTTACCATGTCCGCCGTTTTTCCCTTAAGAACTTTCTAGTCGGGATCTCTTCTTCGCTCCTTACCTTAAGCCGTATTCGTGGGTAACGGCGGCGCTCACGGTAGCAGTTACGCGCAAGAGTAACTAGGATCGGTTTACATTGGTGCTCAATGTCTGAGACTGGTTTCCTAATTGCGCTTGCTATTGTACACAACGCAAGTTCAACATGAGCATTTAATATCCTGACAAGATTAGTGTTTTTCGGTCTGCTAATTCTTTTAATATGTCCCATTCACCACCATCTAATTGTTTTAGTGACCACACGATATATCCAGGTATGGTCATTTTTATACCAGAATTTTTAGCACAGTCTTCAATTAAATTGATATAGTCTCTTAATTTAGTACCAGAATTCTGACCAAAAGCTGGGACAGATGGGTAGATTTCTGACCATCCTGATCGTACCCAATGTGCTAGTCCTTTACTGATTTGTGTCAGATTAGTAGTTTTGTAAAATTGCGGTGAGCCAAAACCGGCACAAAATTCTGACCAGGGAAAGGTTCCATGGACATGACCGGCACCAAAACTCGTTACCCCCAAGAGTGTTGATTCATCCATAGTATCCAGTACACCGTTTATCAGTGTAGTAGCACCAAATTTGGCTTCTGACCGGCCGACTTTATGGCCTTGATATCCAAGTTCAGGATCTAGAATAATACCTCTCAGGCGTCCAGAGCACTCTTTTTTGGCCCATTCTAAACGTTTTACAAAAACATCTTCATGACCGCACCAGGGATAACCCCATATCCACGTTTCGATTCCAGCTTCGTGAAAAATTTTTGACCATTCTGCGAGCACTTTAGTATTCACAAATCTGCTATTTTTTGTTGTTGCTTCTTGCCAGATCACCATAAAAACCGCAAAAGAAATTCCATGTGTTGTTAGATGATCAGCAATTTCGTATGGGTTATTTCTACTTTTTTTAATACCCCTAATATATACTCCAATACGCATTATTTTCGTTTACCTTTCATCTGAATATCTTCAACAAGAATGATTCGTACATCTGGTATATCTAACATGTCACCGTGTTCTTTAACAAGAGCAGATATTAGATCATAATTTGGTATAAGCATCTCACGTGGTAATAGTTTTACTATCTCAGCATTTTTTGTGTCATCTGGCGCAAGTAATTCTAGAGGTAAATTTTTACCGTCATTTAGAATTGCATAGTTGTATGATCTCTTTAGTCTGACATTTTCTGATGCCTCTGTTGCACATAAGGCTGCTGCTTCGTGATCACCAGTTGCAAGCGCTACGTCTTCTTTTGCTTTTTCTGCACGTAAAAAACTTCCAAGCTTTTCTTTTAATGCAGATTTTGCTTCTGTATAAAAATCAAGAGTAGGGCCGAACCAAGAATCAAGACGATTTTTTGTTGCTTTTGCGGCGTCTTTAATAGGTTTGTACATGGCATTTACTTCGGCTTTTAGTTTCTTTTCTTCTTCATGTACAAGACTAAGAAGTTGATCAGCTTTATCTCTTGAATCAATGTTTATTACTTTTATTGCAAGTGCTATGCCGTGTATTTCTTTTGCTGTTTCTTCTCTTGATTCTACCGCACCGGATTTAACAGCAAGGTTTGATACTAAAATATTTTCCAGAGAGTCAGTAGGGACAACTGTAGTTGTTAGTGTAGCAGATTCTACTGGTTCAGTAGATCCAGCATATCTCTGTAGATCTCGCATGTGTAATTCACACAGTTGTGCTTTTCTACCATCAATATAATCGGTTTCTCCTATTGATTCTTCCTTACAGCGCATAGCGTCACATTGTCCTGGTGTTGATTTCTGTACTAGTTTAAAAAGTTTTGTCATGAGTAATACCTTCCTTTTCTAGATATCTTACTAAGAGCGCAATTGCGTCTTGAGTATTGTGTAGTAAATCGTCTGTAATTTTTCCGACGATCTGTACTCTTATGTTTGTGTTGGTTAGTACATCTATAGCTCTGGAATACGCGACTTTTTTTGGAAGTTGATTCTTCCATTCTGGTACTGTAGGTGTCCAAAGTCTTGTATGTGGTGCTTTTATTGTAAGTAAAGTACCATAACATACAAGTAGTTTTTCTATGGATTTTATTTTTTGTTGTGTCCAATTTTTTTGAATAATAGGACGTTCTATTATAAGACAATCGATGTTCACTGAACATAGAGTAAATATTTGTTCATAAATATCTAAAACGGCGTGTTGCCAATATTTTTCTTTTGATACACATAGTCCGGCTTGAAGGTTGTCTTCATTTAATGATGCCCATCCACAAGCGCGAATACTAGGATCTATTGAGAAGTAAGTATAAGTCATTGAAAGATGTCCTCCAATTCAAAAACATATGGTATATGGTGGCCTTCTGTGTCAACCTGTACATCTTCGGCTTTTTTTGACCATCTATTCATCAGTACTGGTGCGGCCGTTACTGGACAATGTGGTATATATTTATTAAATGCTTTGATCATTATTCGTGTTGCTTCATTTGCTGCTTCTGTGATGTGTGGTTGGCCGTCTCTAAATTCAAACAGAAATTCGTCGTGTATAAACGCTGCTATTCGTTCACCAAAAAGTATTTCATTTTTTCCATACCAGTAACACGCTTTTACAAGTTCCCACATTGCGTCTTTTGCACCGGCCGCTGTTAGGCTCTGAAACGGCGTATTACATGCCACGGTATACCTACATCCACCACGATAAAAATTCACAATAGGGACTTTAATTTGACACTTACCACCACCGGCTTTTATTTTTTGACTTATATATTTAAAATATTCTCCCATTTCTGGGAACTTTTTAAGCCATTCTTTTTTTAAGTCTTTTGCTTCTCCTTCGGTCAGCCTAACACCGTATCCTTTTGCGTATTCTTTAAAAGCTTTTGCACCTGACCCACCAGGATAACCAAAGTTTGCTGCTTTTACGGTTTGTCGAATAAGTTTTATTTTAGGATCTTTTTTTGTTTTAAGTTCTTTTGCGATAGTATAAGATATTCCTAATATATCTGCTGCTAGATCAAGGTGTGGATCAAGACCTTTATTTATTACATCCCCTAACGTAGATTGTCCTAACCAATTATAACACACTTCTGCTAAGGTGCAGAGTTCGGCTGTATCATAATCTATTGCACAAAAAATTTTACCTTGTCTAGCTGTATAACATTCTCGTACTCCTGGTTTTCTTTTTTGGTTTTGTATATTGTCACCAACAAATAGTTTACTTCCATAACTGCTAGTTCGGCCCGTTGCCAACAATGGCTCATAAGACGGTTGTATAGGTAATTCTATGCCTTGTTCGAGTACTGGTATAGTCTTACTTAACACGGTTCTAGCAGAATGGAATTTACTACGTACTATTAGATCTTCGTCTTCAAGGTCTTTACCTACTTCTTTATCAAGCGATAAGTGTTTTGGTGTGATAAATTTTGGACTGCGATTTAATGCGGTATGGGACAAAGCAACTATCTGACCATCCCAGTCTATAAGTGCAGTAGCTAATCCCTTTTTGTCATTTTTATTGAATATCTCATTACCTTTTTTCGTGAGCTTAGGCCAGATTTGTTTGTTTATTACGTGTCGTAACACCCTTGTTTGTGCCGGTTTTTGTTTGAGTACGTTTTTTACTTGCCAACCTTCTGGTATTTTAGGTAAATATTCGTCTATTTCTGCTATTGTTTCTTCTCTTAATTTATCTACAAATTTTTTATCTGTCCTCAAACCATATGCTGTTATTAGATTAAGACAAAATGCTGCTCTAGTTTGTAATCCTTCACATTCTAGATAATTTGCTACTTTTGGGTGACTTTGAGTAACAAACAAAGGTTTAGTTACAATAACATCTTTTACAGCATATGCTATGTGTTTTTCAGGCCACTGGTCTAAAGATATTTTCCGTAATGGTCCAAAGGTTATTCTCTCTTCTCCTTTTTCTAATTCTTCACCAGTACGCCGGTAATGTAAATCTTTTAAGTGGTATTTGATTAGATGACGTTTACCATCAAACTTGTTGGTGTAAAATCCTATGTTTTTTTCACCGCTTGAATCAGCACTTATTTTACCTAGAGCAATATCGAGAAGTTTTTGCCTTATTATTGTGCAATGTATTCGATCTTCATCATAAGCCTGAAATATAAGAGGTAAAAGATCCGGATAGTTTTCGCATAAAACACCCATATCAAAAGCAGCGTTATGAGCAACAAGGTGACCGCCACCAGTCAGCGTGTCACCTACATATTGCTCAATTCTATTACACATATAACTATAGATACCGGACCGATCTTGATCGTCGCAATAGGTCAAACAACTAATGTTAGGAAAAATATAAGCGCGATCTATAAGATCGGTTTCGGTATCTATTACTGTATAATTCATTCGGCTGGACAATAAGAATAATTATGAAACGGAAAATTTTTATTATTCTTGTTCGTTACTGTTTGTAAGTATACTTTTTGACCATTTAGTTTACCTTCTTTAAGTGCTGCTATTGCTAACGACGACCAAAAACCTTGGGGCAGATCAGCCCTATTTTCTGGTATACCAGTCACTGCAGAAAGAAACTGCTTAAATTTTGCTGGACCATAATTTTTATATTTAGCAATAGATGATATCGTTATAGTGTGCCTAGCTTGTGAACCAGGTATCCGTTCTGGATCGTTAGATTCTTCAATATTGAATTCAATATGGTAGTATCTATTATTGTTTTGAGTAGACGCGCTGAATATTATTGCGTATACTTCTAATTTATATTTCATATCGTTATTAAAAAACGGTAATCTGTTATATGTTTGAAGATCAGGATCATCTAATCCGTTGAAAGCATCGTCGTTTTCGTCAAACATTGCATCAAAGTCGTTATTGTCTGTCATTTTGTTTTTCTCCTTTTATGTTTTCGTTTTTTTATTCTATCGAATATTTCTCTGTATAGTTCTCTTATCATTATTTCGTTCATTTTTAGTAATTGTTCTTGTAATATAATTAGTTTATCCTTTCTATTCATCCTTTCTTCTTGTATTCTAATTAATTCTTGTTGTTTCTTGATTAATTCGTTCATCTATTTTCAACTCCAAATAACGAATACTTTCAGTTAATTGTTGTATTGAGAATATAATTACTACTAACGCTGCTATTACAATTATTTCATAGAAAAAGTTATTTTTCATGATCTTATAGTCGGTCTTATGATAGGTTTAGTAATATCAATATTAATATAGTCTGCATATAGTAATTTTGAATTTAATATAGTTTTGTATGTTCGTGCTTCTTCTAACATTTTTTGAAACCCGGCAACCGTCTCATCCACTGTAAACACAAACTGGACTTTAACTTCATCGCTGGGTTGAAATTCTCTATGTGTCCTTCCAATGACTTGTTCGATTGCTTCGTTGTTTGGTGGACAGGAAACGATCAAGTTAGTATCCCAGTGGTATTGCAGATTGTACCCGTCCTGAATTGCTCTAGGACTTACGATAGCTGGTCCTTGATCATAATCTTCGACGAACCTACCTTGTTGATCTTTACCTAGATGACAGAAATATGGTATGTTTGTAATCTTAGATAAACGTTCTGAAAAAGCTTTAAGCTCACACCATACAAGACCACGGGGATTATTTTTCAACCACATTTTACAATATTTAAGTAAATAATCAGATATCCAGACAGGTACTGTAATCGGCTTATAGATATTTCTGATCTCTGCCCATGCATGGTAAATTTGTGCATCTTGCTGTGCAAGCTTGCCTTGTATTGCCGCTAAAGCAATCTCTTTTGGTGTCTCATACATTCGAGAGTATCGGAGCGTTTCACGGGCCATTTTAGACCATTCACGACGTTTTTCTAACCACTCTCTTGGTGGTGGAAATTTCCACTTGTTGTAGTATCCTGTTCCTAGTGTGCGTGCATGGCGCCACAAATCTAGTTGTAATTCGAATGGTTCACCACCAGGTGTTTCCCATGTCTCTCTCATTTCCGCTACTGCTGTACTGATTTCGTCTGGTACATCAGGCCAAATAGCTTCTATGGTCAAACTAGACCGAGCACCGTCCGAATTCATTGCTACGATTCCAGGTGTCTCTACTATTCTTCTACCAACACCATCATGTAATTCTTCATTTAAACTACAAAATTGATTAAGTACGCCTGGTGATATTCCAGTATACATTGGATCGTCTTCAATCGCTTGCCGCCATTTATTGAATTCAATCCACCGTCTTGGTAGTGGCATCATATATGGAAACGTCCAATACAAAATATGCCATCCTTGAATTAGTGACCGGTCCATAAATGTCCCACTAAGACCAAGTATTTTTGGTCTGTGTTCTCTGATGTATTTTTCAATCCGTTTTGTACGTGCAACACCACGGCGATTTTTTACATATTGCATTTCATCCAAACAGATTAGATCTGGTTTTAGATCAAATAAATAATTTTTGCCGGAAACAACGCCTAGTTTTTCATACGATACTAAAGTAATATCGTCGCGTATTTTCCAATGTTGTGCAATTTGCTTAAAATGCCGTGGTGTTTTTTCTTTTAGATGTTTTGCCGGTACAATACAAACAGGTCTTTTACATTCTGATATTGTTGCTGCAAGTGCAATAATATGAGTTTTTCCTTTTCCTACAGGTATTGCTCCTATAAAACCACCGTAATTGTAAAACTCGTTTAGAGCAAAAGCCTGAATAGGCAACAATTCTTGAGTACCTTCTGTAGTTCTTAACCAACCTGTTAACATATCACGAATTGCTAACAGTTCAGAGTCGTTCGGATCAAACTGTCTTCTAGGCAGTTTTTTGATCCGAATAAACTCGTTTGTTGGCACGATGTAGTCCATTGTTCTTATAGGTTTGTCAGTACCTTTTTTACTACATTCAAAAAGACCTTGATCTCTTCTTCTGTAAGTAGGTTTTTGACTTTATCCACAACGGCTGTTTCTGTAAGTGCTGTCTGTTCGTAGTGTTCTGGTGCGTTCAGTTGTACGACCGGGGCGCGTTCAGCTTGTTTTTCGACCTTCTGATCTGTATGTACAACCGGTGTTTTCATGAACTGTGACAGGTCTAGTTTGCCGTTAGATGGTGCTATCGTCGTCTCTTTTTCTTTTGGTGGTGGTGCAGGTTTTTCAGACGGCGTTTCTGTCGTTGTCTTAATAAACTGTTCCAAACCAAGTCCCTTTAATTTATCTGATAAATTCTGATCCATTTCTTCTAAATCTCCCTTCATCATTTCTTCTGGTGTAAAATTACACCGATTAATATAATAGCATCCAGCATATCGTGAGCAAGATTGCATTGTAGGTGGTATTATGTTTAATATTTCGTTATAGTCTTTATCGTTTTTTGATCGTATTTCCTGTATTTCTTGTTTCAAACTATACATTTCTTCACAGATCCGTAATAGTTTTTGCATTTGTTTACCTGTTTGATTTTTTGAAAGCATAGTTTCAATTGGTCTTGCCGACGGGTTTTTTGTAGATAAAACGTAAATCCACTTAAGGTTTACACTATCAACGTTATGCTCAATTATTGCCTTAGTCGCATAGATAGTAGCCTGTACATTATCAGCTAATGTCATAGCATCCAGAGCACTTTGATAACTAGATACAAATTTATAATCTGTAACATAAAGTTCTGTTTCAGATTGAAACCATTCGAGATCTATATATCCAACGAATTTAAAACCTTTTATTACAAAAGAAAAACCGTGTTCAGATCGGCCTGTTCCTGGTGGTGGAATGTGTTTCAACGCTTTTTTGGCTGACAGTCCAGGATAGCGTATTCTGCTATCTTTTGTAAATTGCCATGGCTGGGTAACATCTGGTGGCGTACCGGTCTTATGATAGGTTTCAAGCATCTTGTGTCCAGCTTCACCAAAAGCCATAGCTTCTGTTTGTGGCTGTTTTAGGCCAAGTAGATAACCGGCAACCCACCGACGTTTACACGTCATGTATTCGTTAATTTGTGTTGCTGAAACTTGTAGTTTAATATCAGTCGTTGTTACCATATTAAAAATCTTCTGCTGCTATTCCCGAAACAACTAAACCATCTTTTATAATTAAAGAATCTCTATAACACAATACTGAGTGTATTCTGCAACTTTCATCCCAAGTTTGATTTACTTTGAAGTATCCTTTCCTGTCATAGGATCGTCTGCCACAAACAGAACATACATATACAGTATCATGAGGTGCTTTTTTATCGTCTTGTCCCATACCAATATTCCAATCTTGCTTCTGATATTTTAATATCTTCTTGTTGTTGTTCTATGCCGATCCAGTTAAATCCTTCCAGGATTGCCCCTATTCCTAAACTTCCACTGCCTGCAAAAGGATCTATCAAAGTCCCTCCCGTCGGACAGATGAGCCGTGAGAGCCAGCGACACAGAGAAATAGGCTTAACGGTAGGGTGCGTGTTATGTCTCTTGGTCTTACCACGTTGAAAACCATTGTCTGGTGGTATTTTACGGCCATCTGTGACGTTGATCGGATCAAAAGCTTCGAGCCCAGCTTCTTTTTCTTTTCGGGAAGCTTTTGAGCAGTAGAAATATCGATCTACAGAACCGCCTTGTAAATAAGACCCTTCATAATTTTTATCATATTTTCCATAAACTACATTTGTATTCCCTGCTTTCATTTTTATTGTTTTTACTTTTCCTTTCTTTTTAGGAAAACCAGCAAGAGCCTCATCGCTACCATCATGACAGATATTGGCCGGCCAACGGCCTTTTGACTCATCAGATGTGTATTCATGACCTGCACCGTTTCCAAAAGGCTTCATACCGTCATTAAAACGGTTTATTGTAACGGGCTCTTCACCTACCCTGCAAGCGTTTATGTTCAAAACCCCTACACGATACTCTAATACGTTCTCTGCTACGGTTCCGATCAAAGGTTTCCGAATCAAAAAGATCGGCTCATATGCTGGTTTCAAGCCTGTATGAAACCCGTCCCATTCTTTAGCTTGATCCGTAATTGGCACGTATTTTCCGACCGCGTTACTCTGAAGTTTGTTTTTCTTTTCCGTGTCGGAAGCTTGATAAGTACTCGCCGTCGGTATAGCTTGACCTCTATTACTGTGTCCAAAATGCTTATCAAGATTCAACGCTGCGTTACAGCCTTTGGGAAAACCGCTTCCGTATAGCCACATGATACAGTCTCGAATTTCAAAACCAGAATCTTCAATAATGCAACCAAGTCGGTGCGCCTTTTTAGGTGCTCCCATGACAACACCGTGAGCACCTGGCTTCAGGATTCTAAGAAATGCCTCCCAATATTCAGTACCTGGAAGCTCTTTATCCCATGCTCGATTCATAAAAGATAAACCATACGGTGGATCTGTTCCAAGTGCATCAATACAATTATCGTTGAATTGTTTGAGTACTTCTATACAATCACCGTGTATTATTTGATAGGCCATTCTTTACTCCTGTACCAAAACCAAACGGCATAAATTCTTTATTTTTTCTTCAGTTATATTGTTTTGACTCCCAAACCACTTTTTTACGCGTTGCCGATGTATACGTAAAGCAACTTCTTCGGATAGATTGTACTCTATTATATCTTCTATTTCGACCGTGGTTGCGCGGCGATGTATTCGCTCGGCTCGTTTTACACGTGGTGGCTTACGGTTACGGGTTTTGTTGCGTTGCCGGGTTTTCCAATGCATAGTTGCTCCTTTATGCGATTTGTTTTTTGTCTGGGTCTTGGTCAGGTGTTGGTTCATAATATTGTTCTAATACCAACAACAATCGTCTGATCAAACCATCTTCTATAAATTGATTATGCGGTTTCATAGCTTCATAAAGCCGTCTTGACAAGGCTAATATTTCTTTTATTTGTTCATCGGTCCACATAGTTACTCAGATGTCCCTATCATAGAAGTTATGATCTAAAGGGTTCATATCAGTAAAATGCTCAATATCCTTCTGACAAACAAAAGCTATATTACACAATGCGTGCGCAAGATGATGATAACCAGATTCTTGATCTATTATATTGCCTAAAACAAACCGTTCAAATAAATGCCTTAATGCCGCTGACCAATACCGAAATTGTCCGCCTTTTACAGTACGCCACGAATCACGGCCGTAGCCTTTTATGTTGATGGCATCAGTCATTATTTGCGCCGCTTGTTCAATAGGTTTCCACGGTAATAAGGACCAATCGGTCTTCCCTTGATCATATTTTGCTGTGTAGTCCCTCTTGTCATCTGTCACGGTAACACCTCAATCTGATTGTAAAAATAATAATTTCTCAAAAAAAGCTGTTTAGATACAATATCGTTCGATGGATAGGTATCAAATAATTTTGAAGCTTTTCCATAAAAATATTGCATTTCAAATTCTAATAATTGTTTATCATATTTATGTATCAGATCTATGTTTTCGATGTATAGCTTACTAATACCTTCTTTTTTCAAAATAGGTTCTAGTACTATTGCTTCAAGTCTCATTATACCTGATGTTTTTTCTTTTATTTGTGTAATAATGTCACCAATATATGCTTCTGCAGCGTCATGTAACAGCCCACACTTAGCAAGTTTACGATCTTTATAGTCATAAAAAAGCATCCTGGCAACAAGATAACTATGTTGCGCAACAGAATAAAACTCTTTTATCATACCATTAAACCTACATTGATGTGACAGTGCCGTAGCAATATGTTCAATGCTGATATCAGTAGTTTTTAGATTTTCTAAATCTAAATTTTTACCGTCTAAATCTTGATAATGTATCATAATCTATTGTCCTGTCTAGTTATAAAAGCCCAACACCAGATCAAGAGTCCGGTCACTATTACACCCGACGAAAATCCAACTATGAAGATATCATACATCGTTTTGTTCCAACTTTTTACGATACTCTTTCCAGGCATCATTGACAAATCCAATCATATCTATAATCCGTACTTTAACATTAAAAAACCACGGTATATTAGATAGACCTTTTACAATGACCTGACCTGTTACACCTGCAGCAAGAAGCGTAACCCAAACTTGCCACTTACGATCTCGGCTTGCTTTTATTTTTGGTGGTAACATTATGCTGTTCCTTGTCATGCCGGCGCTTTATTTCAACCGGCGAATTTAATTCGTATTTTATTCTTTTTATAGTAACAACAATTTGTTGTGCCTTTAGATCGGCTTCTATCGAAAATACTCTTTCTAATAAGTTTAGTTTTTGATATAAAAAGTTGTATTTTTCGCGCAATTCTTCAAGTTCTTTCGCTACACTAGTTAGGGCTTTTAGTTGTACTAAATCTTTTCCTGTCTCGGAGATAAGTACTCGAAGTCTTTTTATCTGTTGTTCGGCCTTAGAAATTTTGCTCATAACGTTTCACCATATCTTGCCAATAGAGCTGTAAACATATACCACAATCCTTACATAGATGTAGATCCGGTCCAGCACCACACGTAAACACTAAATCATATGTCCAATAAAGTACAGATATGTTTGACCAACCGGCGTCATTAACAGACCAGGAAGGATTCAGGATATGTTCCTTTTTATTATAATATGCAGGGTATTTTTTAATATGTGGATCTTCTTCGTAGTACCGCATAAATGTTATTATTAGTGGTACACCGAAGTCTTTACACCATAATTGTATGGCAACATTTAAAAGATCCCTATTCCACATGTTTGCTCTAAACCGTACTGCCATTGGTTTATGGTTCATCTGGATAAAAGGATAGTAGATCTCGTCATCAGTCATATCGCCTGGATTAAGAGTTAAAACATATGGTCCACATTCACTTAACAAGTTAAATAAATAAGGTGCATAACTTGCAGTATTATAAAATTTATTTGGTATGTTTCTAGTTTTATCTATTACATCGTAAACATTTTGACAACTGTCTAGGCCGTCGTTTACTCGAATTACGAAATTGTCCAATATTTCTTTAGGCGGCATATTTGGTAAATTTTGTGCCAAAGGTTCGAGATAAGACCGGCCGCCTTGATAAAAGCAGTTTTTACAATTACGCCGACAAGGTTCGTATTCTTGTGGTATTGCACAATAGATACCACTGCCTTTTGTTTTTGGGTTTTCTATGTATGACATATTACTCCTTTATTAGATCATTAATATTTATACCGCGTTTACGATCATTATCAGATATTTCACAGGTGTCCAAGTCACCCCAGACACCGGACAGGTCACCTTGGACACCGGACAAGTCACCTTGGACACCGGACAAGTCACCTTGGACGTTGCTGAGATCACCCCAGACACCGGACAGATTGCCCCGGACGTTGCTGAGATCACCCCGGACGTTGCTGAGATCACCCCGGACACCGGTCAGATCACCCCGGACACCGGTCAGATCACCCCAGACACCGGTCAGATCACCTCGGACATCGGTCAGATCACCTCGGACATCGGTCAGATCACCTCGGACATCGGTCAGATCACCCCAGACATGGGTCAGATTACCCCGGACACCGGTCAGATCACCCTGGACATCGGTCAGATCACCCCAGACACAGGACAGATCACCCCAGACATTGTTTAGATTACCCCGGACATGGATCAGGTCACCTCGGACGTTGTTGAGATCACCCCAAACACAAGACAGATTGCCCCAATATCCTCTATCTTCTCTTATTAATTTCTTTTTCATTTATGTTTACTCCTTTACTCCTTTACTAAATCAACAATATTTATACCGCGTTTGCGATCATTATCAGATATCTCACAGGTGTCCAAGTCACCCCAGACACCGGTCAGGTCACCACAGACACCGGTCAGGTCACCACAGATGTTGGTCAGATCACCCCAGACACCAGACAGGTCACCCCAGACATTGGCCAGATCACCCCGGACATTGGTCAGATCACCCCAGACACCGGTCAGATCACCCCGGACATTAGTCAGGTCACCCCAAACATCGGTCAGATTACCCCAGACACCGGACAGGTCACCCCGGACATGGATCAGACTACCCCAGACACGGGTCAGATCACCCTGGACATCGGTCAGATCACCCTGGACATCGGTCAGGTCACCACAGATGTTGGCCAGATCACCCCGGACACTGGTCAGGTCACCACAGATGTTGGTCAGATCACCCCGGACATTGGTTAGATCACCCCGGACATCGGTCAGATCACCCCGGACATGAAACAGGTCACCCCAGATGTTGGTCAGATTACCCTGGACATGGGTCAGATTACCCCAGATGTTAGTCAGATTACCCTGGACATGAGTCAGATTACCCCAGACACGGGTCAGATTACCCCGGACATCGGTCAGATCACCCTGGACATCGGTCAGGTCACCCCAGACACTGGTCAGGTCACCACAGATGTTGGTCAGATCACCCCAATATCCTCTATCTTTTCTTATTAATTTCTTTTTCATTTATGTTTACTCCTTTACTCCTTTACTAAATCAACAATATTTATACCGCGTTTGCGATCATTATCAG
>Ga0224507_10000068_pt1 | contig 39181 bp, 51 predicted proteins | sample SF_Jan12_sed_USG_3_FD_170159 | JGI IMG/M metagenome (GOLD analysis project Ga0224507, IMG submission 170159) | Sediment microbial communities from San Francisco Bay, California, United States - SF_Jan12_sed_USGS_13 | ecosystem: Environmental > Aquatic > Marine > Sediment | place: USA... | reverse complement strand
GGGGGGGATCAAACCACCTACGCTATAGCCTGTCGTCTCAGGGATTTTGGCCTCTCCCAAAATAAAACATTAGAGCTCATGCTCGGCTGGAACGACGAAAAGGCCTTCCCTCCCTGGACACCCACAGAACTCCAAAACAAAATAAAAAATGCCTACACCTACGCACGGGATACGTTAGGAAACGCCACACCGGACGCAATGTTCGCCCCGATAGAACGGAACGAAAAAGCTGGCGGCAATAACCAATTTATCCATGTAAATGACATCGTAAATAATATAAAACCTATCGAATGGCAAATAAAAGATATTCTCCCCACTAAATCGTTTTATGCCACCTTCGGAGATCCGGAAACCTACAAATCATTTTTAGAAATTTCCAGAGGCCTCAGTATCGCAGCCGGCATCCCATGGTATGGCCATTCCGTCAAACAAGGAAGCGTTTTTTACATCTGCGGGGAAGGAAAATTCGGCATCAGTAGACGTATATCCGCCTGGCTCCAACACAACAACCAAAAGGCAAACTCCCTCCCTTTCTTCGTCTCTACCACCCCAACCCAATTAGATGATAAAAAGAATGTCTATAATATAGCAAAATCCATTGAAGCCCTCTCAAAAACCTACGGCCACCCCCAACTGGTATTAATAGACACCCTTTCCAGAAATATGGCCGGTGACGAGAATTCAACAAAAGACATGGCAAACCTCATTTCCAACATCGATTCAATTTTCGGGAATTATTTCAGCAGAGGTTTTGTCCATCACACTGGCCACGGATCAAAAGAACGTATGAGAGGCTCCTCCGTACTCACTGGCGCTGCGGACTGCCTTTTCTCGGTCAGTAGAATGGAAGATGGAAAAATGATGGTAACAAACACGAAGCAAAAGGACGCCGAACGAGCAAAATCAATGCTGTTCAGCAGTGTTATAGTGCCTTTACCCGGCGGCGCGGGAATAATAGTCTGGTGCTGGATCTGGTTGAAGAAATAGATCCAAAAAAGAAAGTAAGAACGGTCGTTGAAGAAAAACAACTGCTCGAACTGCTGAGTTTTGAGCCCAATGGCTTAACTGAGAGCGGTCTTTACGGTATGTGTAAAGCGACGGGGATTTATAAGAGGAAAGCTAACTTTTCGAAAGCGGTGCGGAGGTTGATAGCGGGCGGGGAGGTCGCTGTTATTGGTGAGACTTTGTTTTTTAATGCGGAGAGATAGAAGGAGTTTTTGCATGGGTAAAAACGAATTGTTAACGAGAAAGTTAGCAGAAAGTCGTTTAAAAAACACACTGTTAAACGTAATTGGGTTTTTGAACTGGTTAAGTCGGGTAAATCGGGGAGAGCGGGGGAAAACTGTAAAGCGAATATATTGGGGTATTTATAGACAAATAAGGAAAATTGCACCACTGCACCATAAGTGCATTTCAAGAAATTTTTTTTTTACGAAATAAAAAATGCGAAAGCTTTAAGTAATGAATAACACAAGTAAAATAGATAAAAAAGCAAAAAAATCCGAAAATGCATTGTGCAACACAAAAAATACGTTCAATTTTTGAAAATTTCTTGAAATGCACTTATAGTGCAGCGGTGCAATTTTTGGAAAATGAAGTATTTTCAAAATTTTCAAATATTTAAATGTAACTCTTATTTTATGAAAAAAGCTTGAAATGCACATGAACTGTCAACCGGTCATGTAGGGGAGGGCGCGGGTATTATTATATAATAATACCACGCACGCCACTGACCCAACTTTTTGGGAGAATAACAAATGGGAAAAAAAAGTCACACGCAAAGGACGTTAGCTTACTTTAAGCAAGATGGTTTTAAGTGCGATATGGTTGAAAGGTGGATATCTAATCCTAAACATCCAGGGGGCGGTTTCAGAAAGGATTGTTTCGGGTTCATGGATATTTTAGCAATTGGGGGAGGAGGTATCGTAGCGGTGCAAAGTTGTGGTCAAGATTTCAAAGAGCATGATAGAAAGATAACCGAAAACTCCGCAATTGCTTTGAACGCTTTAGAGTGGTTGAAGTGTGGGGGAGAAATCGTTCTTATCGGATGGCGCAAGGTTAAGGTTAAAAGAGGGGGCAAAGCCCTCCGCTGGAGTCCAAGGATTAAAAAGTATGAGATATCTGATTTTATCTTGTCTTAAAGCCGTGATTTGTAAATTTGAACGAGTTTTGTTGCTTTTCCGGTCTTGATACTTAGAAACCAGTCTTTTTTCGATTCTGTGACCGATAAGAGCGTTCCTTTGACGGTTTCATCGAAATATTGGATAGTAATTTTTTGCCCGATTGTGAAAAAACGTCCGTTTATTTCGTAAGTTTTCATATCAAAAGTCCTTTTTCGGTTAAAAGGTTATGCCACTGAGCGTTTATTTCAGTCCAGTCGGTTTTCGAGTCTGTCCCCCAGTCGAAAGCAGACCAAATGTAGTTTACCGGTTTTGTGTTGGTTAGAAAAGTGTTTATTGTATTGGGGTCGGATAAATTCCGGCAGTCAAGGAAATTTTTTATATATTTTTCCTTTAATTGTGGATGTGATTTTTTGAAAAATTGGGTAAAGAGTGAAATTGAGTTCATTTTTTATCTCCTTATATTCCCGTTCCGGGGCAGCTGTTAGCATTGACCGTTTCTGTTTATGGCCCTTGAGTCAGCTTAGCGGCTACATCTTGATTAAATTGAGCCAACCTTGTATTACATCCATATTGGCATCGACTTTGAATGTTATGCCTTACGTGTTGAATACTGTCTCGGTATAAATGAGAACAGTTAAATTTTTCTCCCGAGGGGGAAAATACCCTTTCTGACATAGAAAGATAACACGGGGTTTCAATTTTGTTTTCTGGGAATCTAATTCCCTGCATAATTCTCTGTTTTTCTGTTATGGTTTCCTGAAACAACCGGTAACTTTCTTCATCCATCTCCAGTTCGAGGTTGTATTTTACATTTTCAAAAAAATCATTTGCAGATTCTTCATTAAACATAAATCTCGGATTTGTTCCCTTATAAACGCTGAAAAAAGTAGCATATACCTTGGGGAATGTTTTTCTAACTTGGCGCATAAAAGAGGGTGCGAGTAAATAATTCTCTTTTGTGAGCGTATAGGTAATGCTAACAGTAGTATATAAACTTGCTTCTTGAATGTGCTGCATAACTTTATTATATGCACCTGACGTACCAGTTATGAAATCAAAATATTTTGGAGATACTGTATCCAACGAAGCTTTTAATCTTTGAATATTTCTGGGTGGTTTAATAAACCCGTTGGTGTTTAAATGAAATCGGACTCCCGGAGTTGAATCTATAAAGTCATACAACCAAGAAACTGTAGAAGGCTCCCCTCCTGTAATATGAATAATGGCATCCCGGTTATCCTCTATAATTTTTTCAAATACTTCTCGCTGCATCTGTTTTTTATCCTGACTGTGATTGCAATATGAACATCTAAAGTTACACTGGTTAGTGATAAATACAGCAACTCTACGAACGGGAACTGGTTTATTATTTTGAAGACAATACACTGTTTCGCGGGCTCTACGTTGAAAATCATCCCAATATTTTGAATGTGTCATTTTATATATCTCCTTGGTTAGGTTATTTTGTTCCCGCATGTTGCGCACCAGAAAGGTTTGTCATTTCTATCCATTATGAATTCCGGTTTCGCGCTTATTACGATGCCGTTTAACGGCAGGTATTTTCCGTTTATTACGCAGTCCATGCATGTCTTGTATGTTAATGTTTCGGTATGGTTTTTACGGTTTATTCGGTATATTCGTTTTGCTGAAAGTGTCATGATTGTATTCTCCTTAGAAGTCGTATTTTAATTCTAAATCATGCAAAAATGCCTGTGCGGATTCTTTGTTGTCGAAAACTCGGATACAAACCATATCATCGATAATTGTCTCCGTGCTTTCTTCGGTCTCCGTGTCGTACTCTTCAATTTCGATCCATATTTTGTATTCTTTTGCCATTTTTTTATCCTTCCGTTGTTTGATGTTATTTAATTGTTTCCTCCTGTTTTCTCTCTCCCATTTCAGCCGATGCACAACGTTCTCCACCCATTGCTCTATTCGATACGTGCGGATTTTGTCACACGTTGCTCTGGAAAATTGCCATTGTCGGCGGTTTTTCATGACGTTACCTCCCGTAAATGTTTTATGTCCTTATTTATAGGATGTAGCCACAATGCTTCTTTTGCATCAATTGCTACGGGATTGTATGGTAGCACAAATTTTGACTCTCTACTGCCCGGCGGTTGCCTGTGTGTCACTCACACAGATAACCAGCGTTTCCCACTCCATTTACGGCAGTATGTTTCATACCGGCCGCTATATATTTTATTACAATTTCCGTCAAATACACTCATTGACGGGCCGTCGTGAAAATTCGTCCCTCGGTATGCAGCATCAACACTAATGTAGCTGACGCAAACGTGTTTTGCCCAGTCTCTGCCATTATTGTTGGAAACATTTCGGCGTGTAACCTCGATAACATCGCCCCTTTCCGGCTCGCACGGAAGTTTATTAATATAATTCATTGTAAATTCCTCCTTTCTTTTTCTGGTTGTCTGTGTGCCACTGCCTATGTATACTGCTACAACCGTGCCAAAATGTAACCTATTGATTTTATTAAGTGTGTGTAATTTAGGTTATAAAATAATTTAATAGTTTGGTAGGTTATTCTGTTTGTATATGCTTGGTATTATTATTATATTAAATTATTTTATAGTTTTATTAAATTATTTAATAGTTTTGTGTGGTTTGAGTGTTCAATAACTGAACACAAAGGAATTGTTTGAGTGTTCAATAACTGAACACAAAGGAATCAATATCAATTGTGTGTATCTATCGTTTATGGTTATTATTGGTTAGTTTTAGTATGTATGAGTTGCCGATCCGGTGGAGCTGGCGCTTTCGCGCTCACGGTCGCAACAATGCGACCAGTCGCAATAATGCGACTCTTTTTCCCCGGTCCGGTAGGCTACACTGGTAAACCGGTTAACTATTATGTATTAGTTAACGAGTTATTTCCTATGTAAACCATTGTTATTGTGTATAATACGGCTTGCAGGACGTTTTGACAGGGGGGGGGTATGGTGCCGGCGGGGGGTGGGGAGAGCGAATCGTCGTTGCCCCGCGACCGGTCGCCCCAGCTCCCAACACGCAACACACAATAACCAAAACCACTCATTAACTTTCACAATAAAAAGTTTATCTGATTCGTGCTTACATTCGCTGAGACATTAATTTTTTCAAAAAATATTTAATTAGTTCTTGACATCTCATTAACTAACCGGTATACTTAACCCATAAACTTAAAAATAAGGAGGACGATATGCTTAAAGCCAGGTCGATGCAGGAAATGGTTTATTTTATTCATGACGAGATAAAGGACGCAGATCTTTTGAAAAAGTTCTTTAAAGCCTACGAGGTCTATAATGACACTTTGTTTAATGTTTGCGTTCAATCGGCCGGCGATGAGGAGGGGGCGGAATTGTATAGAAAAATTCGCTTCAAATGATAAAGGTTGCAAACATTATCAAATCTTAGAAAATGGGCTGTTTCTTGGTTATAGTAAAGATTTTGGGTATGAGGAATATCAACACGCAGAGGTGATTAATATATGACCTGGTTTAATTTTTTGGGATATTGTTCGGACGAAGAAGCTTTAATATCGATCCTGTTTGACTATTTGCTGTTTGTGCCAGATACACGAAGAAGATACCGCCCTGTCGAAGAAGCATTCATAGAATTCAAATACATGTGGGAGTAACCAATGATCTCACTTAAAAGATTAAGGATATTGAAAAAATGGCACTAAAAAATCCTAATCATCCAAAAAAAGGCTCTATAATTAAAGTTGAGCCTTTTAAAACTGAGAAAAGTATTTCGAAGATTAAGAATTTTCTGAAAGATAAACCGCTCGATCTGGCGTTGTTTGTCGTGGGGATAAATACCAATTTGAGGGCCGTTGATCTTTTGGGGATTTGTAATTACCAGGTTGAGGATCTTGAGGTTCCTAAAAACTCAAAAGATATGCCTAAGATACTTCTTCGGGAAAAGAAGACTCAGAAGCCGAGGGTGGTTCTTTTGAACGCTGATGCGGTGAGAGTTATAAATAACCTGAAGAAATGGAAACGGAGAGGTATTGGGCTCGAAGAGGCTTTGTTCTTTGGGCAGCGGGGGCGGGTGACCGTGCCTGGGTTAAACGCGAAAGTGAAAAGTTGGGCTCGGGCTTGTGGGATAAAAGGAAATTTTGGGTCTCATTCTTTGAGAAAGACTTTCGGTTATATGAAGAGACAGAAAGGGGTTGGTTTGCCGGTGCTGATGACAATGTTTAATCATTCCAGCCAGAAGCAAACTCTTGATTACCTTTGCGTTCAAGAGGAAGAGATTAAGGACGCTTATTGGGATGTAATATAAATTTCTTGACAAACTCTAAATCTTAAGATACATATTAATTATTCTATGGAGATCCGTTGCGGCTGGGGGGCTAAAACGGTTCACGAGTAGGAAAAAAAAGAGTTTTAGGCCTAAAAAGCTTAAAACTCTTTTTTTTGTTTAAAAGAAAGTTCTTGACAAACATGTAATTTTAGATATAAAATTTATTTATAAAAGTTTTTAATACTTGTAATCGACCGGGCGGAGCTTTAAAATGTAAGGAAAAAAAGCCATGGCGGCGAAGAAGAAAAGCCAAAAAAAAAATAAAGAGACTGTTTCCACTTTGACATATCCACCTCTTACCAGTACCGGCAAGGCACTGGCCACAAACACTCATCCCAATCTTGCGACAAGAAACTCCAATATAGCCAAAGATGTAACCCGGATGATGTTGGAGGGGAAACCCAAACATGAGATTGATAACTTTATTGCGGGGCAGTACGGGCTTTCGGTTCGTACAGCTACAAATCTTCGGCTGAAGAATAAAGATATCCAGCAAGCCGTACAAGGGGTTGTTGCTCGGTATGCCGAAGAAATAGATGATATAAGCGATAAGTTTATTAATCTTTGTAAAAACGCGGCGAGCGAAAAAGTTCAGTTGAGTGCCATTCAAGAGTTTCATTCTATTTTAAACATTTCTCCTTCTAAACAACCCACGACTATCATGAACAATATTTTAAACGCTGAGGGGGCCAATTTTCAATTGGATAGAGGCACTCTACAAGCGATTGCTCAGTTTGTTACCGGTGGGTCCGGTATGGCAGACTGCGAAGTGGGAGAGATTATAGATGTGAATCTGGAGGAAGACAACTCCTCTGAAAAAGAGGAAGATTTATGGGTTTTACAATAACACCGATTTGTGATAACTGCGATAGCGAAACGACAGCAGCGGTTAAAAAAGATAGACTGCGCTATCGGGTAAAACTGGTTATTGAACTTGATGAATCAACCGGTGAGAGGCGTATTGTTCATAATAATTCGGAATATAAATTGTTTTGTGATGCCGAATGTTTTCTTGAGTATTTGAAAGATCAGTTAGAACCCCACGATCCTTTTATAGCCGCTTGTTTAAAGAAAGGTGTTTAAAAAAAGTGAAAAGTAAAATTATTCTTTCGGTAGCTTTATTATATTTGGGCTTTCTTGTCTTCGGAAATTTTTTTCATAATAATTGGTTAGAATCTGCCACACGTATTACAGTTACTAAAGATACTTCTGGAAATGTTGACGATGTAACTAAAATTCGAACTTCTGGGGGGGCGGCGGATTGCATAGATTTGACCGGGGGTGTTCGAACAGGAACGTTTGATTCTGTTACGGGGGACGTAGTTACGGCGAATACGTTAAATTCAAGCCATGGGACGGTCCAAGTTGATGTCGTTGGTGCCACTTCAATTCTTGGAACGACCGCTACGATAGTAACGGCCAATGTTTCTAATTTAAACGCGACCGGAGTAAACGTTACAGATCAAAACGGAGTTTTAGAAATAGGAAATGTCTATCAGGTCGATGTTTCGGAATCGGATCAGTGTACAGCCGGAAGCGGGGATTCATTTTATGATTTGGCGGTAGCTGTTGGGACTTCTGAAAAAGCCACAATCATCTTTCGGCATACAAGCGGCGGGAATACGACTGACTATACGTGTTCAACAACATGGGGTGCTTCAGCGTATACCAATATTACTCTTGAGTTTGAAACTGGCGCAAGAATAGTTGACGACGCAAATAACGCATCGTTTACTTGGGGGGGGTCTATTAACGCAGAAAATTCTCAACAAATATTTGATTGGGGAAATGGAACTGGCCATATAATATATCCAACAGAGAACAGCAATATAACAGAGGTTTCGCCAGAACAGTGGGGATGTGTATCTGCTGCGTCTATTGGGACTGTGACGGATTGCACCGATGCGATTGACCATGCTCTTTATACCGGCAAAAATGTTAAACTTGGAAACGGTTATTATGGAACTACTGGGGGGCATTCCATTTTAAAAGATGGGCAGAAATTACAGGGTGCTGGGATACGTTCTGTTGATGACAACGGAGGAACATATTTATATAAAATAAGTGGGACTAATGTTGTTGTAACTTCAGGGTCGTTCGCTGCTCATGAAATATCTGATATGACAATTGATGGGCATGATCTTGATGGGAATATTTTAAGGGTGCAGGCGTATAGGGCTAATGTCCATGACTTACGACTGATTAATCAGGGTGGATCAGGGGCAACAGGGTATGGACTATATTGTTGGTATGCGAATGAAAATACATATTCTAATATAGATATCACCGGCGTTGGCGGTATATTAATTTATAGGGCAACTTCAGCCGGATATTCTGAGTTTAGTAATATATTTGTTGAATTAGACGACCCAAGTTATTTTACGTTAAACATGACTGGATACAATGTTGGCTATTTATTTAATAATTTTTATGTCGGTACTGGATTAATTAAACTGGATGCAACTGGAGGGAGTATCGAAGGGGTCCACTTTAAAAATTTAAATGTGGAATGCGCTAATACATCATCGCTATTTCAAATTGTTTCGTCTGGAACGCTAACTCGTAATGTTACGGTTGATGGAGCGAGAATATTAAGCACTGCATCTGGAAGTATATTTGATTTTCAACCTGTATATGGATTCGAGTTAAATAGTATCTATATTAGAGATACCAGCGGAACATTAAATAAAGACATAATAAAGCTCAACGGTGCGTATAGCGGCAAAATATCTAATTTAGGGGTCTACCCTAACGCCAATTCAGACATTATTGAGTGCGCTACTGCGGTATCTGATCTTATTGATGTTAATAACGTTTATATCTCTGGCGGTTCGGCAGGAGCGATGCATTGGTGGACTACAAAGCTTAATGTTTCAAATAGTAACTGTACCCAAAGTTTTATCGGTGCATCATCATCTGCTATTTTTAAAAACGTATCTGGGACTGTAACCTATACAAACTGCACATATTACCAAAATTTAAGAAGTGATGGTAATTTTAGGGCGTCTGATGATATAATTGCCGGTAAAAACATTCAAGTAGGAGCAAATGGTGGCGATAATTATATTCTTATGGGAACCAACCATATAAAATTTGGGGCTGCCGCGCCTGTCGCAGGCGCTTGGTCTCAAGGCGATATTGTTTTTAATACTGGCGCGGCAAGTGGTCAGCCATCATATTGGCAGTGTACTGTTGCTGGCACCCCTGGAACATGGACAGCCGGGTATTCGTTCCCGTAAAAATGTTGGTAAATAGATATAAAGATAAGATGTTTAAAATATAACCTTATAGAAATGATATTGAGACAGTAAAAATGGGGGGGGTATTTAAATGAAAAGATTATTTTTAATTATATGTTTTTTGCTTTTTAGCCAATCTGCATGGGCTGCATGGACAATAGATGCTGCCAAGGTGTCAAGATACAAAAATTATCTTTATTGGTCCGCTACTTTAACCTCAGACGGCAACGCTTTGACCGCAACTAATTTATTAGCAGAGTCAGGGCTTAGTGGATTATTAAGCTCGATAAGGGGATCATCTTTGATGGTTTGTTATGTGCTGCCTGGAACAGGTGCGGTAATACCAAACACGACCATAAACATAACTATTACAAATGAATTCGACGCTGAATTGTGGTCAGATACCGGGATGTCTCAAAATGCTGGTACATGGCATAAACTATATGAAGACTTGGGTCCATACCCACCGATAGTATCAGAGCTTAACATTGCTTTAAATGATATAGGAGATGCAGGAGATCAGGTTACGGTTTATTTTTTATGTTGGGTTGAATAAGGAGTTACCATGAAAAAATTATTTATTTTTTTATTCCTATTGTTTTTTTGTTTTAATGTATATGCAGGGGGCCCACCTGCGATACCTCCGTCATCTTCAGGAACCGGCGATATTTTAGCAGATGGCACAGTAGAAATGACTGACAATTGGGATATTGGCCCGTTTACGATAACCGGATTGAGGTTTATCTCTGATCAAGCTACCGGGACATCGCCTTTTCAGGTTGCATCTACAACCGTTGTTACGAACTTAAATGCTGACTTGCTTGACGGAGAAGAAGCAAGCGCGTTTCAGGACGTGATAAGCTTTGGTACAGGTGTTGAGACAGCTTTGGGTATAAATATCGGTTCTGCTGGAGCGCCTATTTTATTTGACGGAGCGCTCGGAACCCCTTCAAGCGGAACTTTAACGAATGCAACCGGTCTGCCAATATCTACCGGTGTAAGTGGGCTCGCGGCTAATATCGCATCTTTTCTTGCCACACCATCAATAGCAAATTTAAATTCAGCCTTGACCGATGCGACTTTACTTGATGACGGAGCTCTTGCAGGGAGTACAGCAATAGGACTCAATAACGGGAGTACATATACTAACTACGGTGCCGCTGGCGATGATACATTAAATGAACTATACGCTGCAATTGACACCGCGGTAGGGACAAACGTTGCGAATATAGCTGAAAGCCAAGCTTACACTACCGGCTACACAACGGACGCAGATCCGTACACGATAGCTAAGACGGCAAATAAAGAGTATGAGATAATAGAAATCACTCCGCATACTTCTAACGTAAGTTTACAGATGTCAGAGACGAATGCTGAGGACGGAGACACTGTTAAAATAGTAATTGTTGGCGCGACCACATGTGATATGGCGACCGTTGAGGGGCAGCAGCAGCTTTCATCTACAAAAACACTGCAACAAAATGCAACTATCACGTTGGTCTACTCAACTGATAGGTGGTATGAGGATGGCGGGAAACAATCTTCAGAGTCGTTTTCAACGCTCCAAGCAAACCCATATTTTATAACTGATGCTGACGGAATCGCTTTAACTTCAGCTCAAATGAGATCAGTTGTTTATATGACTGGTGCCGGCGACGTAGATATCCCAGACGGTGAATGTAACGCCGCTGGAGACGTTGGCAATTGGGTGTGTGTAATAACAGACGATGAAGACCAAAACAGTCTAACCTCTCTCGACGCCTCCAATCAGTTTGTAATAGGTGATATTGATGCCGCCCTGACAGCAGGGAATGAACTTGACATTGACGGTAGTCAAGTATGTGTGATGTGCGTTGCGGCTGAGGTTTGGAAAGTAACTGGATATGTGGGAGCTATACCGACCGATGGAGGTGCAGCAGATTAATGAAAAATATAATCACCTTATTTATGTTACTGTTTTTAGTTTCTAAAGCCAGTGCCTTTAACCATCTAATGGTTATGGGCGGTGCTGTAACGTCTGAAGCTGGCAGCCCAATATCCATAATTGGCGTTAGCTCGGCGCAATCAAACTCTACCGATGCCTTTGCGCTTACAATGCCTGTTGGTACGACAGAGGGCCACCAGATGATAGCTATCATCGCTGATGATCAATCAACTGAGCCAACATGGTCATGTTCTGGGTGGGCTCAAATGAGTTCATATTGGCACACTGTCGGTAATGGCCCTGGGTTAGTCGCTTTTTCAAAAACTGCTGCTGCTGCTGAGTCCGGTCCATATGATTTCGATGAAAATGGGAGCGGCACATATTGTGCGGGAGTAATAATCACGTTATCTAAAACCGGAGGAACATGGGATCTTGATCAAGCGTCAAATACCAGCGAAATTCCAAATTCTCAATCATCGATAACTACAGGATCAGTAACTTGCACCGACGATTCTATTTTGATCGTTGTATACGCCAACGAAGGCGGGAAAACGGTAAATACCGCTCCAGATTCAGTGACAGTAATAGGCACTGAAACACTTAGTTCACTTGCCATCGCTGGGTATTATGAACTTAGGAACGCTGGAGCTATCACAAAAACATTAGTGTGGTCCGCTAATGATGAAAGCGCATCAATGGCGCTTGTATTGGATATAGTCCCGTGAGAATAATGAGAATTATCATATTAATTTTATTGATCCCTTCCGTAGCGATCTCAGCGCCAACAATATCAAGCATAAGCGGTACAGTTAGTGACGGAGAATCTATAGTTATTACTGGTGGGAGCAATGGATCTGGCGCAACTATACACAAATGGGATGATTTTGAAGGTGGTGTAAATAATAATGATATTGGAAACGGGTGGGCATTAGTAGACGCGGATAATCACCCAATTTATACTAACACTGGCCAAAGAACAGGATCTTCGTTGTGTGCTTATACAGACGAAGGAACTGATGATATGGTATACCAGCATGGGTCAACGTTATCACCTGTATATATAACGTACTGGATAAATTTTGATTTCGCAGCATCTCTTGGAGAAAGCTATAATAATAAACACCTATATATAGGACCAGATTCTGTGACTGGCTATCCATCGTATATAGTAGCCTATGTAAATAGTTCTCCTGGTGTTTCACTAACACTTCACGGAACCGGGACGTCGACCTGTGGATATATTTTTGCTGATGATAACAGCAATCTAGTGCCTTCGGACGAAACGTGGGTTAGAATGGAAGTTTACGCTGTTGAATCTAATGCGCCTGGAGGAACATTTGACGGAACGGCAGATGGTTCAGTAAGCTATAAAATACAGCAAACCGGCGTAGGAGATACTTTTCACGAGCAAATGGGGCTTGATGCTACTTATGATGGCGATCCTTGTCCTGATAGAGACCCGTCTGCTATTATAACAAACGAAAGTGGAGAGACAGCACATTGGGAGTGGGTTACATTTTGGGAGTTTAACAGAGATCCTGGAACCGGAGGATCGCTTACTCCAGGACGGATAGATGACGTGTATATTGCATCTTCAAGGGCTCGTGTGGAAATCGGTGATAATGCAGTATTTGCAAACTGTACGCACCGAGAAATCCAGAATCACACAGCATGGGCAGCCGGTGAGATAACCTTTACGGTTAATCAAGGATCTTTTGCAAGTCTTGACGGTGCTTATCTATTTGTCGTTGATGAAAATGGAGACGCGTCAGCAGGTTTTGAGCTGTCGGCAATATCTTGCGGAGTAACAGGCACAGCTCTAACAGATTTAAACGAAGACGACATAGTCACAGGTGGTCGCACCTTAATTTTCACGCTCACTAATACAACGTGGGCAGCAACAATTGGGGCAGATAACCAAATAACCACTGACTTTCTTGCAATCTTTGATGGTGATAAAAGCGGAGCCGGATATTGGGATACTGAAGTGTCTCTTGCGTATACCGATCTAACCCGTACATCGGACACGGTTTTAACGCTAACTCTTCCGGCAACAGCCGGATATGATTGCTCAGAAACGGAGACAGTATCAATAGCAGACATCCCAGCAAACGCGACTGCCTACGGATCAACCATCACGCCGAGTCCAAACAGTTTTACAATCGGTGTTGTTGGAGCGGCGGCAGCAACCAGCAAAACAGGCGTTTACAATGCAAATGGTAAGGTTGGTATATGTGACCCTGTAAATGGGAAGGCTATAATTTTTAGGGAGTAACTATGAACTTTTTAGCGCGTATTTTATCAGAAGATAATGGGAACCCTTCATCAATGAGGATGATAACGGCTTTAATATGTTTGATTGTGATGCTTACGTGGTCATATACGTGCATTAAACAGGGGCAATTATTACCGCTTGATATCGAACAAATAGGTCTTGTCTTGGGTGCGCTTGGATTAAAAACATTTCAGAAGGGTAAAGAAAAACCTAAAACAGAATAAGGAGCATCATGTCTGATCCATCATTGGACCCTGATTTTTGGGATAAGCTAAAAAGTTTTATTTTGCCTACAACTTTCTTGGCCGGCTGGATTGCTACGTTCACACGTGCATCTATAAAGCTGAGACGGCATGACAAGATACTTTTTGACCAGGACGAAAATATTAGAGTGCAATTAAAATCAGAGAGTTCTAAGTGCCAAGAGCGTATGGAAAAAACACTAAAAGATATGCAGACCGAAATGCGTGTAGGAATGGATACGCTCCAGGGCAGAATAACAGAAATAGGAAACGATCTCCCTGGAAAAATAATTGAATCGCTCGTTAAAAGTAAAGAGTTGTTTAAAGATTAGGTGGCAGATAAAATAGAACTATGAATTTAATTTCACGATAAGGAGAGTTTTAATGGCCAATACAACCTTAGAAAAAAGAAGAACAATCACAATCACCGGTCTTGACGCCGATTGGGATTCGAATGCATCGGCAGTTCACGGGAATATGAAGATAAAGAGTTTTGCTTTTTATCCTTCGGCCGCCAATGATCGAATGATCATTCGGAATAAAATGATTGGGGGGGAAGTTATTTTTGATTCCGGTTTAGCCGTGGCGGACACAACCCCATCTATTGAGTATCAGAATCCCCCGGAATGGTTTGAACCTTTTATTGACATTTCCGAGTGTACTCTCGATACGGCCGCGAATTGTAAAGTCATTATAAAATACGTATAGGGGGTCAGTTATGGTAAAAAAAAAGAAATCAACGACAATATCACCGGAGGTTCAGCACGCTCAGGATTTCGCAAATCAGTTTATGAATATAGTGAATCCGACAGCGGCAAAGGCTGTTAAAAAACGTCGGCAGAACATGATTAATCAGGTTAATCAGTTGGAGAAAAAACGAAACGGGAAAAGGTGATTTGTGGCTCGGAAAAAGAAAACAGAGAGTAAAGGGACCGCAGAGTATATAAATTGTCCTTTTTGTGAGAGAGCTTTTAATATCAATAATGAAGAGGCTTACCTTTCCGATGTGAAAAAATGTGCTGCTGGCGTTAAGCGGAAGAAGGTTGAATCAAGTTCAGGAACGAAATGTCCGTACTGCGGAATGATGAATCAAGTATTCTATGCCAAAGAAGATTCAACATACATTTGCTTGAAATGTGGAGGGAATTTTACACCTCAATCCTTCTTGCAGAAATATAGAGATTTGGTGACTACGTTCGACAGCAATAAAGATTATGCCGCAGAAGCTCGGGCGAATATCAGAAAGCTGAACGGTGATGAAGATGAGGATGACCCGGATGTCCTTTCTTAAAAAATACATGAGGTATTAATGGTGCAAGCAGCGTTAAAATCAAGTCTCAGGTTAGAATACGTCGATAAAAAAGCTTTGCTTCTTTTCAATAGTTTGTTGAAGTCAAAGCCAACGGATTTTTTTCATGAGATGACTCATATACCTCATAAGATACGGGGTTTCTTTGCCGGAAACAGGGGCGGTAAAACGCACTCTGCGGCTAAAGAATATTGGCTCAGAATAAATGGAATGCACCCGCTGGAAGAGAGAAATAGGCTTGCAAAGCATATTCGTATTCTTGCGGCTGTTCGGCCTTTAACTGACGAAGAAGATGAATCCCGGTGCGCCCCTTATATCGAGTTGAAGGAATTGATTCCGCCAGAACTTATTATAAAAGATGTCACAAATCGAAGTTCAGTGATGTCGGTGCGAAGTCCGACTCACGGCATCTGTTATTTTGAGTTTGTTTCTTGGAAGCAGGATCTTCAGACTTTAGCTTCGGTTAACAGGGATTCTCTTTGGGCGGATGAGGAGCCCCCGCTTCCTTACCTCGAAGAATCAAAGAGAAGATTGATTGGGACCGATGGGGATTTGATCATTACGCTTACACCAAAGAGCGGTATCAGTTATTTATACGACGATATGTGGCAAGTCAAAAGCCGTTTGTATAAAAGCGATAAGATAATTGCGGCTTTAGGGGGGCAGCAACTTGAAGAGTTTCCAGCGGGGAATCCCAATATAGCATGCATTCAGATCGCGACTGATGATAACCCCATATTGACCGAAGCACAAATTGAACAGAATTTTGCCGGGGAGGATGAGGACACGGTTATGACTTCCCGGTATGGGGTGTTTAAAGCTGCGACAGGAATGATTCATAAGAGTTATAATCATGCGGTTCATTTCATTGATTACAATACCTATTTTCCAGATGGCGTTCCTTTTACTGGTATTCATGGGAGAGGGATAGATTATCATAATAGCCGTGTTCCATGGTCAATAGGATGGCTTTGGGCTTCGGAAGATGATGAATGGTTTTTATGGCAGGAAGATCACCCGGCGATAGATGGAGCTTTCGCTTTTACGACCGAAGAGATATGTAAAAGGATTGCCCGAAAAAGTGGAGCTTATTATTATACGGTGGATCTTATCGATCCGTTAGCGGCTGCGAAACAACCAAACAGTGGGACGACCGTTATTCAGGATATCAATCGGCACCTTTTGGCTTTAAGGCAGAACCATGGTATTGGCACCGCTGGCTATTTTAAGTCATGGGATACTAAAACCGAAAAGGGGAGAGACGAAGTTCGGAAAAGATTAAAGAACGCGGCCAAAGTTGGGAAACCTTTTAATAATCGTTCTTTGGTCCACGGCGAACTAAAAGTCCTTCCGACTCTATGGGTTTGTTCGACCTGCCCAAGGTTTGATAAATCTATTCGAAATTGGCGTTTTGCAGAGCATATAGGAGTTGCTACTAAAGCGAGAAACGATCTTAATCAGAAACCGATTGAGAAATTTAGTCATGATAATATGGTTCTTGAAGCATTCGGGAAAGATAAAAGAATGAAACGGTTTTCGAGGCCTGATTTAAATCTTATTGGTTTTCAGAAAGGCAGTGTTACGGGGAGAGGGTCCAAGCCGCTTTATGAAAAACCGGAAAGGCGGAGGTATGGGTTTAGGATATTATAAATCACCTTGCAATCAGAGGGTTTTTAATCACAATTATATTCGGACTTTTCGGAAGAACGAGGTACCAGTCTTTGGGGGTAAAGAAAAAAAGATGCTCCAAGATTGGTTGGCAGAGGATAAAATCACCGAAATTTTTGTGTATCTTTCTCATGAAAAATATAAGTATGAGTTGAGTACGGAATTGATTGAATTCCTTATCTTGGAGAATTTTGAAAATGGAGAATAGAGATTATACAGGTCGGGTAGAAAAACTTCCGCGATGGCAGAAAGATCTTTGCCGGTATGTGATGGAAGAGGCCGACCGTGGGAAAGAGCATTTCGGGGGCATGGAGGATTTATATCAGGATCTTTATGACATGTTCCGTGGCGAACGCCCCGAAAAAAAATATGATTATGAATCTAACGTTGTTCTCCGAAAGGCTTTCCAAATCGTGTGGAAAGCCGTGTCTTATATAACTCAAAAGATAAATGGGGCCACACCGATTGTTGGGGTTGAGGGGTTTAATAAAAGAGGTTGTCTTCAAAGAGAAGTATTACTGGATAAATGGTATTGTAAAAACCGGTATTTTATAAAATTGGTTTTGGGTTGTCTTGGGCTTCTTCTTTACGGGCAATGCTTTATTAAGAAAACAATGGTTCAGGAATTCCAGGAAATCAACGGGAGAATGATTCCCGTTAAAGATTATCCGGAAGATACGATTTTAAATAATAGAAATGTCATTACGGATTGGCTTTTACCACCGGGGAAACCAGCTCAGGAAGGAAGGTTTTTTATTCATCGCGAAGTAATTGGGTTGGACGAATTGTATTCTTCCAAGATTGATTACATCAACCTGGATATTGTGGATGATATGTTAGAGGATCGGGGCCAAAAAACTACAGATAGTCAGACAGGGGTAAATCTATCAACATCGAAGGACCAATTGAATGACCCCCCGGACAGTCAATTCTACCGACCGGTTGAAATTTATGAACGTCAAGGAAAGATGCCGGTAAGGAGGGGTAAAGATGGGAAAGATGAGCCGGTTTTTGATTTACGTAAAATTGGAGAAAATGAAAAAATCGAGTACAAACAAATGGTGGTTTCTATCGCCAATCTGGATATTCCGGTCCTTATCCGTTTTGAGGAAAATCCTTATAAAGAAATAAATATTATTAACCCTCAACTGTTTCTTGATCCTGATAGATGGCCGGCAATGGGTATGGTTGAGCCCGTCGCGGATATGATTACTGCAATTCAGGACAATTTGAATATGGCGTTCGACCGGAAAAACATTGAGGCGATGCCTCCGGTTATCTTCGATAAGTTCGCCCAAGTTGATTGGGATACAATTGTTCACGCGCCTGGGCAGAAATGGTCTGTTGAAAACCCACAGGAAACAGTGGTTTTTCCGTCGTTACCCCCGGTCCCTCAGGATGTATGGATTACGCATGATATGTTAAGCCGTGAGGTGGATCTCACTTCTTCGGTAACACCGACTTTTCAGGGCATGGATAAGAGTAACACAGCAACGCAGGGGGTTTTGAACAGCCAATTTTCTATTGAGAAAATGGATTTAATTGTTCAGTTGATTGAGTTTACGTGGCTACGCCCCGGAGCTCAAATGAGTATTCGGTTTGCTCAAAAATTCTCAAGCCCTCTTACTTTTCTTATGACGTTGGGGGAACCGTTTAATTTCGATATTTGGGAAGAGGAATATCAATATGAGCCGAAAGCAGCGGCGGTTAAATTGGACCAGCAAAAAGAAGTTGAAATCCAACAGGATATTCAGTTGATCCAGATTTTATCAACTGTACCAAACCCGAATACAGCACAAGTGTTAAATTATTTTATAGGTCATATATTGCGGAATAGGAATGAGCCAAAAATCGCAGCTCTTTTTGACGAACAGTTCGGTGCGCAGCAGGCAGCTCGTAATCCAGAGAAAGAAACTATTAATGGGATAAGAACAGGAAACGCGCCGCCGTCCAATCAAAACGGGCTTGCGATGAGTCAATCGGAAAGAAGTGTCAGAAACCAGGTGTCTCCGCCTGCGGGGTTAATGAGGTCTTAAAATGTCAAATCAAAATCAAACGGTAAATCGGTGGGATACGATAATGCGGGTTATTTTTGGGGATACAATTGAGAAAGAGATTGATCCTAATAACCCTGGATACGTTGCTTTTGTAAATAAAAAGAAATCTCAGCAGAGGGAAAACCTCGAGCTTTGGGTGGAAGAAGGTGGAAATATTGTTTTGGATTCTCTTGCCAAGGATGTTCGGGCTAAGGTTTTAAAAGCTATCGCAACAGATCGTGCCAGTGAGAAAGGTAAAGAAGAATCATTAAGTCTTTTAAATGAGATCAAACTCCGTATTGAATTTTTAATCCGGGTGTCTGAAATGATGGTCCAGGCGAGGGGCCGGGCCGATAATAATTAAGCCCTTTGGGTGTAAGAAAGGATACTTATCATGGCAGAAGAAAATGTAAATCAGAATGGTAATGGCAGCACCGGGACAGAAGACGGAACACCCAGTGTTAATGTGGGTTCTCAAAATCAGAATCTTCCCCCAGACGAAGTACAAAAGATAAAAAGTTGGCTCGGTAGAGTTGAAGCCGGCAGCAAAGATACCGCAAAACAAATGGGTGAATTTAAAAGCATGCTCCAGCAGATAACCGACCGGCTGGATCGAGGAAGTCAACAGTTTTCTTCTTCCGGTCCGCCTTCAACTTTCGATGAAGAGTTACACGCAATGGTTCTTGGGGGGCAAGTGACCGAAGCTTTTGATAGATATTCTTCGATGAAAACTGAGGCAGATCAAAGACTTCAAAACCTTAAAGACCAAAAAATGAAAGATGCCATGACCGCGATTAATATCGGCGAAAGTCAATGGCTAAGAGGTAAAGATAAAGAAATCGAATCGGGGGCCAGGCAGCTTATCGGTAGAGGAATTGATCCCACTATCGCGGTGCAAACTGTAGCGCGAGAAATGGAAAATCAAGGAATGAAAGCTGTATTTAATCAGTTGGTTAAAGAATCCCCAGATCGTTTTGAAATGCTCGGGCAAGGATCAGGCCAAGGAACACCGAGTTCCAAAGGTAAACTTCCCCCTGAGTATGAAGAAGCCTGTCAGACTGGGATAAAGAAGGGAACATTTAAAGATCGGGATGAGTATATCTCGTTTATGTCTCCCAGGATACGGGCGAAATTAGGAGTGTAATTGGAAAGAGGTAAAGGTAAAGCATGGGCAACAATCCTTCGAACGGTACTAATGAAGACTATGATTATGTTCGCTGTAAAAATTGTAATCATTGGGTAGATAAATCCGTTCATAAACCGGCTAAACGTAATCGTTCCCGACGGGTGAGTTACGCCCAGTTATCCCCGGCGCCTTCTTCTGATAACGCTCCTTATGATGACACGGTAAATCGTGGGTGCCCATGGTGCGGCACTCAGGAACCGTATTAATTTTTAAACAAGGAGAATTGAAAGATGAAAGTCGTTAGAGATTTATTTCACGGCACAGCTCCGATTCCGATAGATATGGTTTATAACACCGATCTGGCCGCGGCTGGGTCCACAACCATTTATTCGGGGAGCCTTGCCAAAATCATGGATTATGACGATATCGACCATGGGCGGTTTGTGACCTTTGCGGGTAACGCGACTGCGCTTGAAAACATAGTCGGTATTCTTATGGAGGAATGCGTATCCGGGGGCGGAACTCAACTTATGGATGCCTCGAGTGTGAATCTGATTCGAAAGAAGATTTGCCCTATCCTTCCAACTACATTGATTGAGGCCGAATATGTTCGATCGGATCGAGCAGGAGCAGCGAATTATGATACAGCTATTTATACAGCTTCAGCCGGGACAACGCTGACCGTTCCTTCTCTTACCACGGCGGATCGGCTTATCGGTGGGTGGATATATTGGCTTACAGGAAATAATGCAGGTTATTTGCATTATATTTCTGATAGTGGGACTTCAACCAGTGCGACCTTAGCTACAACTACGTTGTACGCAGGCGCCTCCACCGATACCTGTTTGGTTATTCAGCCGCCGCTTACCCCCGTTCTTGATTTCAATGCAACATATACGGATATCAAGAGTGAGATTGTTCCGGGGTCCAACAGTGAAACGGTCCAGGGGCTTGATTATTATATCCAGGCTCCTTCTATGCCAAGGCGAAAGTTGAATCGGGATCTTGACGGTACGAAAATTGCCAATGCCCGGTTTTTTCACGAATTCACCATTCCGAGCGTAGCCGCAGGCGGCAATGCTTGGTCCTACGGCATAGCGACCAGCTAAAAAAGGAGGGATTGAAACATGACAGTAGGAATTCATATTACTGAGAATTGGGGGGATATACTCGATGTATCTTTCCGAAAAATTTACCAGATGGAGTTCGACGAGTACATGAAGGACGACATTGGTGAATATGTCTATGGAATGGAAAGTTCCAATCGGAATTTTGAAAAGATGAGCGGTGCTGGCAGTTTCACCGATCTTCAGGAATTCGATGGAACAGTCCATTATGATACTAGTGAACAGTTGTACGACAAGACCACATATTTTCCTCCCTATGCATTGGGTGCGAAGGTTGCACGAATGCTTGTCGAAGATGATCTTCATGGTGTCATCAATAACATTCCCCGGCTTATGGCGCAGTCAACAGCACGTACTTTGATCAAGAAAAAGGTTACGATGCTGAATAACGCTTTTACCGGGACAACCGGGGGGGATAGTTTGTCTCTTTGTAACGCAAGTCATCCCTACAGCCCGACCGACGCAACAACCCAGTCGAACAAAGGAACCAGTGCGTTTTCTGTGACCGCTCTGGAGGCAACGCGGATCATTGGGCAAACCGCGGTTTTCAACAACAGGGGCGAGCTGTTGGATGTTGACTATGACACCATTATTGCTCATCCTCTGAAACAACCCGAAATTTGGGAAGTTATCAAAAGCGACAAACAACCAGGGACAGCGAACAACAACGCCAACTTCTACCAGGGCCTTTATAAACTGGTTGTATCCCGGCGTCTCAGTTCTTCAACCAACTGGTTCATGCTTGATAGTCGGATTTCCAAACTGTTCTTTAAGTTCTGGACACGGATCGCCCCGGATTTTTCCATGGTTCCCCCGGATAGTGATACCTTTGTTCGGAAATGGACGGTTTACGAGAGATCCAACGCCGACTTCTACGCTTGGCACCCCATTTATGGGCATCTGAGCGGATCTTAAGGGGGGGTGAACTATGACTACTTTTGGGGATCAATTGTTTCATATGGGGGGTGTTCCTATCGGGGGTTTAATTACTCAAGGGGATATCTACCATCTGAAACCTTCTAACGGAAATGACAGCCATAACGGTAAATCGTTGGACGCCGCCATAAAAACTTTATCCCAGGCACATACATTGATCAGTGCTGACCAGCAAGACACTGTTTATATGTACGCAGAAGATAATAGTGCGAGCGGTACAACGGATTATCTCTCCGCAACATTAACTTGGAGTAAAGATGGTACCCGCCTTATTGGTGTAAATAGCGGGGGTATGGTTGGACAACGATCAAGAATCGCCCAGCTTTCTACCGCAACCGGATGCGCTCCGCTTATCACTTTTTCCGCAAATAATTGTTTTGTATCCAATATCCATATTTTTCATGGTGTTGCCGATGCAAACAGTATCGGAGCGCTCAATGTAACGGGTTCCCGGAACCATTTTTACCGGTGTCATATTGCAGGAATAGGGAATGCGACGCAGGACGTCGCGAATAACTACTCTCTGCAAATATCGGGTGGTGCAGAAAACCTGTTCGAAGATTGTGTTATTGGCCTCGATACCATTGCGCGGGGTACTGCGGCGAACAGTGAATTGCGGTTGGCAAGTGGTGCGACGAGAAACATTTTTCGGAATTGTATTTTTCCGACCTACGCGGAAGCCGCAGGACACCAGTTTTTGCTCGTACCTGTTAATGGTTTGGACAGGTGGAACCTTTTTGAGAACTGTCTATTTGTAAACATGCCGACAGGAACAGCCAGCGGTACGACCATGACAGAGGCTTTTGATGTAACCGGTGGTGGAAGCCCGGACGGTCTTTTGATTCTGAAAAATTGTACGCTTATCGGGGCAACAGATTGGGAGGCTAACACGGAGTCAGCGAAAACTTATATTGACGGCGGAGCGCCCACCAACAATACTAGTGGTCTTGCTGTTCTGGTTGAAGCCACCTAAACGGCAAAAATTAAATTAAACAGCGGGGAGGGAAACTTCCCCGCTTTCTTAAAAGGTAATTTATGGAAACAAAAAAATCAAAACCGATAAAGCAATATCTTTCTCCTACTCAAATTCGAGAAATAAAAGCAGATATCACCAGTCTTGTAAAAATGATCGAGGGAGAAGACAGGGGCAGCGAGAACCAAGGCACTGTGGGTCATTTTAAATGGGCGATGCGTGGAAAACCGGAGCTTCAAAGAGAATTGCGGATGAAAGAAAATCAGCTTCGCCAAGGGATACCGGTAAAGGTTACTGGAAAAGAAGCCGACCGGCTTTATAAAATTGCCAATAAATGTAAAGCGTGGATTCAGGAAAACATGCCAAGAAATAATGAAATATGGCATGAATACCCGAAAGGTGTTGGGACAGCTTTGCAGAATGGGGATTTCAATAGGTCTGTTGAAAAACAAATCCGGTTTCAACTTAAAGGCGCAAGGATCGTTGACGCATATCTTCATTGTATGCGCCGAATTGACCCGGAAAACACCGACCATCAAAATATGGAACGACTTAGGAGACGATGATGGCAACGACCTCAACGATCCAGGCAAATATTTTAAAAGATTTAGAAGTCGATTCAACCAGTTCCACTCTTTTAGCCCGTGCGCTTAGATGGATGAACATCGCTATGGATTTCATTACCGGGGAAATCCCGAACGCTGAGTTTCTAAAATCTTCTGAATCTTACATTACGACGGTTGCCGATCAGGCAACGTATTCTATGCCGAGCGATTTTTTTGATCTTATTACTTTAAGAGACGATACCAGCGGTGATGGGCAACTTGAAATACTCGATAGAGCGGAGTTTGACTTACGGCATCCGGACCCTTCCAGTGAAGACACCGATGCTCCGACTGAAGTAACATTGGAATATAACCCTTCGTCGGCTGTTCATGAAATGCGATTGGCCCCGATTCCGGACGATGCCTATGTGCTTTACGCGGCAATGCGGAGGTTTCATCCAGATCTTGCTACCGACCAAAATCCAACGTGGACAAAACTTGAAACTGCTTTACAACTCGGGGGTGTTTGGCAGGGTTCACTTAAGCTTTACCCTGATCCTGAATACGCTCAAATAAGAGCAGAAAATAAAGATGCTTTTTTAATGGCTATATCCGGCATAAAAAGAATATTGATGCTTCAGGCTCCTAAACCTAATCGTATCCCCGTAAGAATGAGGCGAAGCGATAATGAATAAACAGATATTTGGAAATGTTTTGGGGGGAGTTAATTATTCGAACTTTCCGGCTTACGGAAAGATGCCTCAGTTTTTTATGGCTCATAGCCAAAATATTTTACCGACTGAAGGGGGTTACGCGACTAAAAGAGGTGGTAGCAGCAAATTGAATTCAACTGTCTACGGCTCTTTGGTTACCTCGTTTCACGAATTAATAAAGAGCGGGACTTCATATAAATTCGCAGCTCAAGGAACAGTGATTGGTAAATACGACTCTGGTTCCTTGGCTTTCAATAATCATATAACTCAACTTACTTCCGGGGCCTATGGACAATGGTTAAATTATGGCGGGTACGCCATCTATGTTAATGGCTCCGATAATGCCAAAAAAACCGATGGGGCTAATGGAAGTGATCTTACCACCGACGCGAATGCTTTGAACGGGGGTTCGTGCATTGCTGAATGGGGTGAAAGAGTTTGGGTAGCTGTTGGTGCGACTCTTTATGGATCTGCTTTGAGAGATCCTACAGATTATTCTGATTCAACTACAGCTATCGGCTATTGGGAAGGAACGGTCGGTGATACAGGGCAAGTTATTAAAGGTCTTTTTAGCTTCTTTGACCTTTTGATTATTGGGAAACTGAACCAGCTTTATGTTTTACTCGGTACGCCGGAAACAGATTCCAGTACTTTTAGACTTCAACCCCTGTACACAAAAGAAAACGATTCGGTCGGATTCACTTCCCCCACAGCGATTACCCAAGTTGGAAACGAGCTTATCTTCCTTGATGGTTTTGATATAAAGAGGTTATCGGGTGTTACTCAATACGGTGATATCGAATCGATTTCTATCATAGGAAATATTAAGGATTTTTTTAAATCATCAAATGGAGCCGGCCTTGATAAAGATTATCTGCAAAATGCACACTTTAGGCATTACAAGCATAAAGAACAAATTTATTGTTCGGTCCCTACCGGAGCTTCAACAAGATATTGGTTTGTTATTGATTATTCGAACAGACAATTGAGAGAAGAACTTGGTCTTCCCCCTTATTCAATTTTCCCAATGTCAGGGTTAACTCCCATTTCTTTTGGAGCTGTTGCGGACGGCAGTAAGATGTTAATGTACGCCGGTTGCTCTGACGGGTTTGTCCGGTTGCTGGATACAGGAACGAACGATACCTCGACTGCGATTGATGCTTTTGGGATTTGGGCGTTCGGGGATGTCGAGAAACAGGTAAATGCCGCTTCAATGATTTTGAACATTGATTATTCAACAGCCTGTTCTTTGACCGTAATGCATGGTTGGGGTTTCCAGGATTGGGTGGATATCATAAATACAGCCAATTATTCTACCCTGTCTACTGAAGACCTTACAGATAGTACCTGGGATATAAAAGGAAAATCAGCTCATAAAAGATTTGGATATTTAGGCGGAAAGACCGATAAAAGTTTTCTTTTAAAATTAAGGCATAATACAGCAAGTCAGACTTTTACGATGAAAAATTCATTAATGAACTACCGAACAAGATTTAAATATTTAGGATAGTATAGTGAGAGATTCAAAGACAAAAAGAATCGCGGAATCAAAGAAATTAACAATCGATGATTTCACTAACGCGAACCATAACCATTCTAACGTCCGAGGTGGCGGACAGTTAAATGATACGGCGTTGTCTACACAAGTCACTGTCCCGAAAGGTGGTACAGGATTAACGACATTGACAGCCGATAGTATAATGGTCGGAAATGGGGCGGACGCAGTATCTTTAAAAGAACTTTTAGGAACAACCGATCAGATAACCGTAACGATAGCGGCTTCTTCAATTACTTTAGCTTTACCGCAAGATATAGCGACCGGTTCATCACCTTTGTTTAATCTGGTAAAACAGACCGCACCGTATCATGCCTATGGTGGTTTTCAGAGCGAAGCTGAAACTATATCCATCGCCGCAGTTGATACATGGACTTGGGTAACGAACGGGACAAACGATTTATGGACCGGTCTTGAATCTGCTGGGATGTCTGTATCCGGCGATATTCTTACAATCACGAACGCGGGGCATTATGCGGGTACTTTATCAATGACATTTTATGGACTGGCTACTAAAGATTTTGAGATCCGAGTGTATAATATAACTCAAACACGACAAGAAGCCTATGTTCAGGGTGCTACAACCACAGGGGCGAACAATTACACCAATGTGGCTTTACCGTTATTTATAGAAGCTGAAGCGGGTGATCAATTTCGAATAGAAGTTCAATGTATTACAGATGGTTCAGACCCAACGTTTGAACATGCTGTTTTTTATTTATCATATCTTCATGAATAGGAGATAATTATGATCAGAAAAATGGAAATCCAAGACATCCCTTTTTTAGTAAGGGAGCTTGACGAGAATTTCAGGGAAGCTGAAGTTTTTGGTATATTAACTTGCGACAAAATCGGTTTCTCAGATAGATTATTTGAAATAGTTGCCCGAGGGTTTGCCTGGATTGATTTTGAAGAAGAAATGCGCGGGGCTCTTATTGGAGGGGGAATAGCTCCTTATCTATTTAATCCCGCAGAGAAAATAGGGATATGCCAATTAATATTCACTTCAAAGAAATATCGAAAACAGGGGGTTGCTGACGGTCTGTTTGATCATTTTGAAAATGAAATGAGGGATCAGGGGGCCACAATTATTTCTTTTGCTGGCAGTGAAGAAATGTTAAAATGGACTGAGAAAAAAGGCACAAAGAAAGTCCAGGTGAGATATTTTAAACGTTTAAATGAGGATCAAGACAATGGCGACAGCGAGTGATATCCTTGGAGTTTTAGGCGCTCCCGAAAATATAGATGTTACATATCCGGAAGTAACAGAGACGGAAAAGGAAATTGCGAGCATGCAGTTAAATATTGTGGAGCAATTGCAAACTCGTATCGGTGACCCGGCTGTCAAGGAACTTATATATTCTTCACTTCCGCACACAGATATGAATGAAAAAGATTTGGCGAAATATACCATGGAGTTCGCCAATATAAAAAAAGAAGTAACGGAAGCCGGGGTTGACCTTGCCTCAAAATCATACGGCAGAAATATTGACCAGATGGTCGCACGCGGTCAGATCCGTAAAGAAACAGCGGATCAAATGAAGATTGAAAATCAGGCCGCTGTAAGTGCCATGAAATCCGTTTATAATAAAAAATTGGAAGCCAATAGAATTAGTATGGCCCGAAATTATTTTATAAATAAAGGAAAATTGGGGCTACAAACCGCGGGGGTGGTAGCTTCTGTTGATTCAATGAACAAACGTCTTTACGCGGATTCGTTATCCGGCCTTTCAAACTGGTATCAAAATCAAAGAAAAGCCAAGTTAGGTATGGATATAGAGGTTTCCAAGGCAAATATGGGTAATCAGCAGTTTATAAATGATGTTAATATGGATTTTATAACGTCATTGGCAAGTGTAGGTATTAATAAATATGGGTCCATTAAAGCCGATAAACAATATCAAGACCTATTGAAAAATTTAGGTTTGGCCGGACAAACAACTGAGGGTTAGAAGCTATGGGTGATGTAGAAAGCTTTGTCGAAGATGTAATTGATTCCACGCCGATTAAACAGAGTACAGATTTTGTAATCGATCTTTTTGGTGGTGGAGGTGGGGACGATACGAACGTCAATGTAAATTATCCGGCCCCGACCGCAGAAGAGACAACTCTTATGCAGAAACAATCTCAGTGGCTTGATATCCTGATAAATCAATTAGGTGCTGAAAGCGAACTTGAAAAAACGCAGAGACAATATTTTGACCAGCTTCAAGAAAATCAGGTATTAAGCCCAGAAGAAGAGTCTGCTTTTAATCAAGAATACGAGTTACAGAAGCAAGCTTTAATGGAGCAATTTAATATTGAGGCTGGTCAAGCCGGGGCGAAAAGATACGCCCAACAGGTAGCTTCAGGGATTGCGGACACTACGACCGGGGTTAATATCGAAAGAGACACAAAGTTAAAAGAATCGCAAGCCCTTCTTTCTTCTCTTTCGGAGTTAGGCCTTTCCCGTGAAACAGCCAAAAGTGATTTCGAATTAGCGAAACAGGAAATGTCTCTTCAGGGGTATAAACTTACTTCCCAGTTAATGCAAGATCAGTTAAACCAGGCGCTATCGGTGTCTTCAAATATCCAGAACTATTATTCGGCAAACAGATCTATGCAAGCTCAAACAGCTTTGCAGAACGCGATTAATAAACAGGTAAGTGAACAAAGCCGTTATCAAAACAGATTAGGGCTCGCGAGTATCGGCACGAGCCTTGCTTTAGCAGCAGCATAGGAGGATAAAATGCCTTTATCACCGTCGCAAGGATTTAAATTGGGCCAGCAATGGTATGAGGATGCTACCGGGCAAAACCCCAATTTTACAGGATTCGCGCAAGCCAAATCTTTAACTAACATGGCTTTACAATCCAAGATATCTCAAAATCAATGGCTCGAAAAACAGTTGATAGAAAAAGGAATTGGGATTCAAGTTAAAAACGGTCAGGTTAATTTTCCTGAATGGTTAGATACACCGGCAAAACAACAGTTAGGTTTACACTCTTATCAAAAAATGGCTACCGAAGCTTTTGGTAAAAGTTTGGATAATGTTCAGAAAATTCAACAAATCCGTGAACGAGAAAGAGAAGCTCTTACTAAAGAAATCAAAAATTTTAATTCTCCGGACGCTCAGAAAAATGCTATCCAGGCTCGTATCGAGGCGTTCAATGAAACGTTTGGAAACGATATCGGCCAAGCTGTCAATATCGGTTCGATCATGAATTCTTTTTTTGAAGGGGGGAGCATTGAAAAAGAGATCGATGGAAAATTAGCGGAAGCCTATTGGGCCGCTCGGGAAATTTATAACCAAAAACCAACCGATGCAAACATGATGAAAATTGCTAAAGTGTTCGGTGCAATGAAAGAAGATAACCGGAAAGGCTTAGAAACCCCTCAGGTTATTCAAACTAAAAAGCCTACATTGGAAAATCAGGAAAGAGAATTCACTATTCAATCCAGATTGGCTTCTATGCGTTCGAACCTTTTGGAAAAACGGTTTGAAAGTATGTACGGCGGAGGAGAGTTTGAGGATCAAGATATAAAAGACGCGGGTGTTAATTGGCTATATGATCGATCTGTTATTTCTGGACTACCGAGAAACAGCCCGGAGAGAACTCGTATCCAAAGAGCCGGTTATCAAGCAGCCAGAGACAGAGGGATACCCCCGGAAAACATTGCCGCTTTAAGAAATGCCACCGCAGCTCAGAAAACCGGTCTTTCTTTACTTGACAAACAAATATCAGCCACCAGCAGTGCAGTAGCCAATATCGACATGCAGACAATTAGAGCTGAAGAGATCATGCAGGAACTTGGGAATATAGACGCCCGGTTATTAAATGTGCCATTGAATCAATTACGACGATATGCTGCGGCCACCCCTGCACTCGCTGAAATGGAACTCTACATTGCAGAACTCGCGAGTGAGGCCGGAAAATTAGCCGGTGGCGGCGCAACCTCTGCGGCTGAGGTCAGTGTGTCCGCGAGAGAACATTGGCAAAGCGTTATTACGGAAGACGCCCCGATTTCTGTCTTAAGTAGACAATTCAAGGCCCTTAGAAACCTTGGCGGTATTCGTATGAAATCCTTACGGGATACTTACCAGTGGAAACTTAAAAATGATCTTCCTTCCGCTCTTTTAGGTGTAAGCGTTAACAGACCGGCAAAATCAAAAAGGGCTCAATCAATCGCAAAAGAATATCAAAAAATGGGCTTTTCTATCGAACAAACAAAAAGAGCAGTCGCAGAACAATTAATTCAGGAAGGCTATATCAATGAATGATAAAATAGATTGGGGAAAAGTTGATTGGGACGCCGAAGCTAAAAAATTACAGGCTGAGCGAACTACCGAACCTCAAACTCAAATTCCGCGAACGCCGTCTTTTACAGAGTCTTTTGCTCCCGCGAATTTAGCGGGGGGTTTGGCCAGGGGAACCCGAAATGTCATTGAAGGAAGTTTAGCTCTTCCTTACGAAATCGTAGACGCTCTATCTCAATTGGGTACAAGTTTCATGAATATCGGCATTCCTGAAGAAATGAAAAGGAAACCTTTAGACTCCCGAAAAGCATTGAGTAATGTTTTAAATAAACTATCTCCTGAAGATCGATCACTCCTTGGAAAAGTAACCAGGTATTTATCAACGGCCATGACGACCATGGGCGCTGGGGCGATGTTAAGCGGTGCAAAAGGGGTAACCGGGGCGGTAGGAACAATTATCGCGGAACAACCAGGAACCCAGTTAGCGGGAGCGGCGGCGGCGGCTTCTGCTGGCGGTGTCGGAGAAAAAATAGGTCTTGGACCTAAAAGTCAAATGGCTTTAGAATTGATTGCCGGCATTCTCCCTGGGGCTGCCAGATCAGCGTTAACCGGAAAAATTAAGACAGCGGAAGAAGTAGCCGCTCAGAAATTTACGAAAGGAACGACCGGCCCCGATGACATTACTTATCCTCAAAAACAGCAAAATCTTGATGACTACGCTCGATTACAAGAAGAAATACCAGGGCTCAATTTAAATCAAGCCGCCGCGTCAGGGACTTCCAAAGAAGCCGCTATGATAAGATCTCAATTAGGCGCAGAAGCCCGTCAAGCCTTTGACGCTAATCTTGTTAAAACAACAAAGGATCTTAATAATTACCTTGAAACCAGTATCCCAAAAGGAAATATCAATAAGACCGTAGCGGCTATTAAACAAGAACAATCTCGGCTTACCGGAAAAGTAGATGCGGCAGAAACAGCCGGAACGGCGGCTGTTGAATCTTTGCAAGGCGCTCGAACCCAAATGGAAACCGGTGATTTCATGCGTAACTTGCTTAAAGCCGAAAAAATCGATTCATCCAAATCGATGTCCTCACTCTGGGATAAAGTTCCAAAAAACGTTCGATTCGATACCGGTCCTTTAGAACAGAAAATAGGTGAAGTTTTTGAGAACGTCAATACCATGCTAAGTGATCTCAGTCAGATTCCTTCAGCCGCCAATAAGTTGAAGAAAGGTTTTCAGGTATTTGATCGAAAACTTGTTTCGGCGGCTGAAGAATTAAGTGTCTCCCCTGAAACAAGGCAGGAAAACATCCCAAGATATATGACAACGAACGAACTTGCGGAGCTCAATAAATCAATTACGGCGGCAGCCCGGGAAGTTGGTCCTCAAAACCGTGACCTTGCCCGCAGGCTTTATTCCCTGAAAGATGGAATCGATGATATGGTCACTCAGGCTATGAACGATCCTGCGAACGCTGAGGGGGCCACGCGGCTCAAAAACTTTTGGGATACATATCGAAAAATGCATGCTGAAAGATTTTACAGTAAACCAACCCAGCAGGTCTTGGAACGTTACGGGGGACAGTATAAAGTCGAAGCATCACAATTACCCGAACAATACTTTAAACCGGGGGCTGGGGGAGAATACGCGGCCCAACAGTTTCAAAAAGCGTTTGGTAATAATCCGGAAGCCCAAGCCTCCATAAAAGAATTTATATCAAATAAATTTTACAACGAGGTTACCAAACAGGGAAACGTTACCCCGACCGAAGCCGATATTAATCGTTGGGTATACCGGTATCAAACTGCATTAAAAAATTTCGGGTTAGAAGATAATTTTTCATCTATGGAACAAGCTTCTCAAACGCTCGCTCAAGCCAAGGCGTCAGTGAACGAATTCAATAAAGGTATCCTTGGTAAATTAATAAGCGCTGATCCGGGAAATATCCCGAAGATTATTTTTAAGGGTGATTCCCCGGTAAAGAATACAAAAATCTTAATGTCAAAAATTCGATCTTCACCAGAAGCTGTCGCCGGTCTGAAAGCCTCTACGAAAGACTTTTTTAAAGAACAGGTAGAAGGACTTCACGAACCTTTAAAAGCCGGGGAAAACATTTTCAGCAGCGCCAAGATCCATAATTTTATAAAGCGGAAGAGACCGGTTTTAAACGAAATTTATTCTTCAAAAGAAATGGCCGCCTATGACAATGTTTTAAATGTTCTTAAACGGATGTCTTTACAACAACAATCAACCGGTGGTGTCGGTTCTCCTACCGCTGAACTCTCTCAGGCCGGACTCAAGTTTCTAAGAACAATTCCGGTTTTCAACCGCCTTTATTATAAATTCGGGGTAGCTGTCGATGCTTTCTTTCAGCGGAATGAAGAATTGATAGCCGGTCACATGATAGAAGCGTTCTATGATCCGGCAAAAGCGAACGAACTTTGGGGGATTGCTCGACAAATGGAAACCGTAAAAAATCAAAGTTCGTTACAAAAAATACTCGGTAGAATGTTCGTTGTTCAAGCACCGGCGATAGCAGCAGAGGAACGGGAACTATGAGTCAGACAAACAAGTATTTAATCGACGCGGATAACAAAGTCTGGAGAATCTATGTTAACACAGATGGTGAAATCGTAATGACCGATGATTCAATAGACGACTGGACCGACGAAACTTATACTTCCGACTCTTGGACTCATTACACTTACGTTTCTTAAGGTTCTTTTATGACAACAACTTGGGAAATGACAGACTCAAACGGGGTAACATGGTATTGGTGGATTTACCCAACCGATGACGGGTATCCCGAATTAGCGTATGACAGCTCAGAGCCAAGTGGGGTTCAGGATTCTGACACCGCGGGAGAATGGGTTTTCAGAACTCATACCATGGGTGAGTCAACTTCGGGTGCCGGCGTGACATACCTTGCCTTTGAAGATAGTGGTGGGTCCACATGGTATGTTTACGCCGGCACTGACGGGGCTCCTATTATTTCAGACGTAGCCCCGGCTTAAAGAGTTGGACCTTTGTCCATGCCGCTTTGATAAACTCCAAAACGTTTTTGAGTAAGGCCTAATCCAGTATGTAATCTTTTTCCTGGCCCGAAATTAGGTTCATCTTGTCTTCTATAAACCCTTCTTTGTAACATTCCTTCCAACAAAATAAGATAATTTATAGCATCCCCGATCTTTTCATCAATAAGGTATTCAGTTATCTTATTTTCTTTTCCTTCGCACCAGTCAATTAAATCCATTACAGACACCAGATGTTTTTTGAACATCCCCCACAAAGCTTTCTCGGGGGTTTCTCCGTCGATACGACCGGCAACTTCGAAATTATGAAAACGATTTATATCAGTCGCGTATTCTTTAGCTTTAGCCGTTAGAACCTTTCGGATTTTTTCGCATCTTCGTTCTACTATTTCGTTGAAATCCATAATCGTTAATTCCTTTCAAACTGTTATAATTTCTTTGTTATCAGTAATGACGACTTTGACTTTCATAACTTTCAAATCCTCGGTTGTATAATACCTGTCCATTCTCCCACGATGATAAACTTTAAATCTCGTACAGGCATTCTTTGCCTGTTGCTCAATGCGATAAAAAGCGATGTGCCAAGTATCTTCTTTATCAGACAGCATAGCAAGACTTCGCATATTTTGACTTTTTTTTATGATTGCTTTTTCGTCGTTTGTGACGATAATGAATTTTTCTTCTGTAATAATCATAGCATACTCCTTTTTTCATAAATTTTCTTTCTTAATCCTTTCGGTATCTCCGCCCCTCCCAGCCCACCGCTTTAATTGGTAAGCCCACAGCGTAGCCGGGAACTATTTCAGCGATACGACAGAACTCTTCAAAATTCGCTTCTTTGCCGACCTCCGCGACATCCTCATCGTGAACATCCAAAACAATTGGGAATCCTGCCTCTTCATGCCTTAGCATCATGTCGGCCAATAAATCCCTACAAAATCCCTGAACAATATTTTCAGTCCAAGTTCCTCTTTTTGCTCTTACCCATGACCACTTCCTTTGAGTTGTCCCTTCTATCACCTTCATGCTTTGATAAGTAATATAAGACCTTTCTTCATCTGTTTTCTCTTTGATATGAGCATCGTAATAATGAATGACTCTCCGCGTTGGCATTAAGCATTTTAGAAACCTACTGTCTTTTTTATACTTAATTCCTCTATACGAATAAACTTGTCCAGGATTTCTGATAGCAGCAAAAATGCATTTTTCAATTTCTTTCCAAAATTTAATGGTTTCCGGGTGTGCCGCCCTCCATCTTTGCTTAATCACATCGCATGCCACAGCAGCATCAAAGGACATAGAATCGGGGTTTTTCGCTAAAAACATTCGCGCTAAATACTTTGCCCCCCAGTCTCTATCTAATTCAGCGGTCATTGCGGTCGGAAGAACGATAGCGGGTAATGTTTCCAAATCCACATTATAATTTTTAGCCATGGACGCAAAGGCACCGATACCACCGGCGTAACCCAAAGCAAGAACCGCGACCTTGCCAACCGTCCTTTGCTCTTTTGAAACCTCTTCATACGGGACATTAAATACACCGGCAGCCGAGGATTCATAAAGACCTATGCCTTGAGCGAAAGTATCAAGAACCCACTGTTCCCCGGCGAGATACGCAAGGCCAATGGCCTCAATAGCTGAAAAATCGACACAAAAAAACTGTTTACCTTTACCAGCACAAATTGACCCGCGCACACATTTTGAAGCTGTTGAAAAAATATCCCCATAAAGCAATTTGATAAAATCAATATCGCCTTGCTTAAAAAGATCCGTAACGAATTCGTATTCTTCCGGCAGAAAAGAATCTCGGGGCATATTATGCAATTGCATACCATACGCAGCCCAACGTCCCGGTGAAGCCCCATGATAGACAGACCAATGTTTTACCCTGCTGTCGGTATCAACTTTATCCGTCATCGCTGAGAATTTGGATACTGAACTTTTCCCTATTTCCGATCTTATCGCAAGAACTTTTTCAACATCTTTCGGCAAAATTCCTTTTTCTAATAACTCAGCGACCGCGTTTTTATCGATACTCGGTAATTGATACCCGACTTTATTCTCTACCCATTTCCTTAAGGCGACATGGCTGTTGGGTGTATTGACCTCGTTCCCAACGATTTCTTTAAATTCCTTTTCCAAACTGATTTTATAGGTTTCAATCGTGTTAACAATGGCTTCTATGGATTCAGTATCTACCGGGACACCTCGAAGATTTATCTTTTGGTCAAGCCGAAATATCTTCATTTCTCGTTCCGGTAACTTTCCCAAATTATCAAATATCATCTTTTCGACAATAACGTCCTGACAACAATAATTAAAATTGATTTCATAGTCTTTTACTTTATCATGCCAGTAAATATGATTTTCCCAATTGGGGTTTTCTTCTTTCTCTTTTTTCCTTGGATTTCGGGGTTTACAGCATTTGAGCATAGCCTTGTGGCCGGTCATATCCTTTTGTTGAGTAAGCCTGAGAGCCAGAGCTGCGTCTTCGAGGTTAAGAGGTAAGGCATGATATGCAAGTTGAGCTTTGATATCAAACAACTGTTCAACAGGCAGTGGTTTGGCCCCGTATCGAACCATTATTTCATTCCAAATCTCATATTCAAACATGGAATTTTGTGCAATTACCCAATCGGCCGAAAGTGTTTGCTGACAGATTGCTTCAAAAGAGATAACTGGGTATTTTATATTTTCCCGGTTGTATTTTAACTTGGTGTGATTAAACGTATCTAATTCAATGTTTTCATTTACCCATAGTAATGGATATTTATGATCAGATCGAAATAAGGACATGCAAAGAACATCGGTCGTAAAGTGTTTAGCATACCTCGAAATGCCGTGTTTCTTAATATCGCAAGCACTTCTCGTTTCAAAATCAATAACCGAATAATTCATTGCATGTCCTTTTTAAAATGTTACTGTTTAAAGTAGTGGATCACCCTCATTTCCGAACGGATCTTCTTGCCCAAAACCCTCGTCTATTTCGGAGCCCTGCCCAAACATTGCGTCGGCTGACGGGGTTCCGCCGATTTGTTCATCATCCCGCGCAAACCGAACACCGTTAAGACCGAATGATATCCCTGGGTTTTCCTGTTTCATTCGTTTATAGGCATTGATGTTCACTTCACACCAACAACCGCTGTATATTTTCGAACTGTCCATGATCTTTTGGTTTCCTTGATCAACAACAATCAAATCCCCTGCCTTGCTGTTTTTCCATTTTGATACCTTCATCATAAAATGGCCGGCAGCGGCTTCAGGATATTTCTCAAGGAGAGGTACACCCGTTGAGTTGGTGTCTTTATCGACATCTTGTACAGGACTTTTAGCATGCCCCGTAAACGGAATCCTTGGGCGTTTCGCAGAATCCGGATACTCTGATTCCATAAAAGCATCATACTCAGCTTTAATAGCCTTTAGAGAATCCATCTGCTTTTTTTCTTTTTTGTTGAACAGCATTCTAACCGATTTCGAAAGGTTTCCTTCATACTCCACCCATTCAAAAACTTCAGGATAGAGAATCCGGACTGGACACGTTGTTATTGTCATCGTTTTCTCCTTTTTCGAACATAGAATCTGCGGTGTTGACTCCCGGCCTCGGATCAGAAACATGAACTGCTATTTTCTTTCCTTCTTTCCTCGGGGCCAGTAATTTCGTCATCACATCTTCAATTACCGCTTTATCTACCTTCTGTTTTTTAAGATTAGTTTCCAATTTCGCCGGGGTTACAAACGTTTCCGGCACGAATACTTTATCTCTCGGTATTAATGTTTTAACAAAATCATAAACATTAATACCCTCTTTATAAACCTTATTTCCTTTCCTCCCTTCCACCAACTTAAAGTTTGTCGGTGCGTCTTTTGAACATTCTATTAAACGCTGCTGAATCTCACTATCGACCCTATCGGCCCAATCTCTTAAAACGGATGTTATGAGCCCAGCTCTACCCAATCTCTCAGCGGGCATCTGAGTTACGTCCGGCAATCTATGATTTGGGTTAATGGGAACAAGCGCCGTATCGTAGTCAAGCCCGGTGGGTTCAAACATGTTCTTAACGGCGGCCTCGCAGCCATTGTTTTTATACGCAGGACAAAACGTATCTTTACACCACGGGCCCGGTATACATTCGGCGTCAGGCAAAAGAGCTTTTTTAACACCGGGGATTAAAACATCATTCATCCATTGATAAAGCTCCTTGGTACTTATAGCCCATTGGGTTATATTTTCTCCATACTTGAAACGAGGTTGGACGATGTGCAAGCATACCTCTTCGATCATATTTGGGTTTTCGGGACCGATGACACCCAACGCATAAGCCATCAATTGTTCGTTTTCAAAAGCGTTATACTCCGTACCGACACCAGCTTTTAGATCCACAACATCTAACTTTCCCATGAATTCCCAGGTCGTGAAATCAGCGGTCCCTTTCATGCCATTCATTATAAAACCGAGATCCAATTTAGACTCGATAGCAAAGTCTGTGGACTTAATACCGCGGCAATAATCAATGTATACTTGAGCGCAGTCCGTAAGTTCTTCAGTTATCGTGATCTCCATAACCCCGGTGTCAACTTTCTCACCCAACCATATATCTGAATCGTTTTCGTTTTTCAGACATTGTTCACTTAAAAAATGAACGGCAGTCCCGGTTTCGGTATGAATATTCGACTGATCTTCGACAGCTTTATTGAGCTGAACATTCCCTGGGCATTTTAAATCTCGTTTAAGACCACTCGGGCTTATTAGAGAATGATCACCCGCCATATTAATTTCCTTTCGCAGACGCCAACATTTTCTTGGCGTCGGCCATCAATACCGCCCTCTTGTTTTCAGCAACATTGCTGAGAATATCCGCTTCGCCTATGATTTTAATGGAAGTCTCAACGTTTTTTTTGGCGTGCGGAGTTCCTTTTGAAGTTTGGATATACTCCATGAAGACCGCTTTGATCTCTTCAATCGAAGGCACCGGCTCTGTGCTTTTTTCGGGTTCTTCCAAAAAATCCAACGAGTCATTTTCGGCCACGCTATCTTCCTCTGCTTCTAAACCAAAAGGGTCGTCGTCCTCGATGGTATTAACTTTTTCGGAAGCTTCTACCTCTGAATTGGATGCCTGTTGAACCAAATCAAAATCCTTGACCATCTTCACCAATGTCGGGGTCCGAGTGCCGGTCTTGATCTTGATACCTCTTGCCTTCGCGAGAGCCAACCAAGCCTCGCGATTCGTATCGGGTGGATAAGTCACACCCGTATTGGGCGAGACGATTGCATTCTTCGCAATACCCGCACGAACCGTAACACCTTTTTCCACCAATGTTTCCAAAGCCGCCGCAATTCTTTCCAACAATTGATCACTCATCTTTCTCTTCTCCTTTTTGAAGTTAATATTAGAATATCCGGAAACGGATATCCCCAAGTGCTTTACGGGCGTTCATAATTCGCCTCGTAAAACTATTATCAGGCCAGCCCCAAATATTAAGGCAAGCGATTTTCCATTTACTACGGTTTAAAAACCTTCGCGCTGTTTTCTTTTTCATGGTTTAATATCTCCTTTAGGCAGTGCGGTGCAGTTGAAACAATCAAGTCTCTCACACTTCGGCAGCTCAGGCAGTGCGGTCAGGCCGGTGCAGCCGGAACAATAAAGTTTCTCACACTTCGGCAGCTCAGGCAGTGCGGTCAGGCCGGTGCAGCCGGAACAATTAAGTATCTTACAGTCCGGCAGCTCAGGCAGTGCGGTCAGGCCGGTGCAGTTGAAACAATCAAGTCTCTCACACTTCGGCAGCTCAGGCAGTGCGGTCAGACCGGAGCAGC
>Ga0224507_10000067_pt1 | contig 39249 bp, 30 predicted proteins | sample SF_Jan12_sed_USG_3_FD_170159 | JGI IMG/M metagenome (GOLD analysis project Ga0224507, IMG submission 170159) | Sediment microbial communities from San Francisco Bay, California, United States - SF_Jan12_sed_USGS_13 | ecosystem: Environmental > Aquatic > Marine > Sediment | place: USA... | reverse complement strand
CAGCGCCATATAGCCATCGACATTGGCTACAATGTACATATCGGGATTGACCTCTCTCGAGATGCCGTCAAATATCCTCGTAATCACGTCAAAGTCTTCCATGTCGGCATATGAGTTCTGCGAAGCAGCGGTGACGTTGAAGGTCGCTGTTCCATCCGCGTCGGAGGCATTTGTCGCCTCTCCCCACGCCCAATCGATAACCACGGGACCCCCATCTTCGTCCACCACGCCGTAGTCGCCCAGCGTGTACAGAGTCACATCGGCGTCTTCGATCGGGACGTTGTTCTCGTCGTATGCGGTGACGCTAACACCCGTCATGTCGAACTCAGCGTCCTTTGCTTTCAGCACCGGCTTGTCGATCTCATAGGCTACCGTTGTCAGTTCCATAGCTCGGCCGTATGCTAAGCTGCTGGATATCACCGTCTGGCCCCAGATGGAGAAGCTCAAGGGCCATGGTCCCCAGTCGTCCCTAGTGCCGAAGTCCTCGTCGCCATCGAACTCCGCTGTGGTCCAAGAGCCAGGCAGCACATGTATGGAGTTGATCAAGTCCAAGCTTGCCAAGTTGACTCCGTTCAGCGTCATCTCGTAGACTCCAGCCGTTATGACCACTCCAACGGGTATGTCTCCATACCAGAAGTCCGCGTAATCCGCGGCTCGGCCGACGAAAGGCGAGTCGAACGCGCCTGCAGTAGAGATGCTCTGTCCGTCGGCCTCAGTAGTTACCGATATGCCGACGTATTCCCACAACGAGTTAAACTCCACATCGTCCCATTCCATCATCTGGCCGTATGAGGTGGCAGGTGCTACGACAGTGGCGTTCACGCCGTCAGCCGGAGCTCCATCGCTGTCGAACACGTGGACGGTCACGTCAATCGATCCAAGCGGATCGACGAATTTCTCCATGTCGAACTGGATGTATCCACCGTACATTGGATCCGCGGGCGGGTCAGCCGGGTCCACATAGGTCAGAGTCACGGTGTCAGTTATGCTGTTCGCAATGGACAGCATACCTATCGTGACCCTAAGGGCGCCGGATGCGCCGGTGTCAGCCATGGCAATGTCCAACTCCGCAGTGCCGTCCACGGCCGTGGTCACTTCAATGTCCGGGCTCGTGACAAGGGACTCGTCGCTGTAGACAACATCCAGTGTCTCGCCGCCCATCGGGTTTCCCTCATCGTCCGTGAGCAGGACGCTTATGGTAGCATTGTAGTCGGTCGAATTGAGCGCCGTTGTGGTAACGGATTCGATCGAGGTTATGACCCAGTCAGGCGGGGCGTCGTTGTACACCATTATCGAGCTAGTAGCCAGATTCGTCATCGAATACTTGGGGTGCGCCACAGAGGCAGCGAGCGTCACCAACATGTGCTGGTGTTCCAGGTCATTGGCAGGTGCCGTGTAGGTCATCGTGCCCATGCCAGTCGCACCGGTGGTCAACTCTTCCGGTGATATCGAACCGTATCCGAGGAGGTATGGGTCGATTGTCACCGTCGCACCTTCGACGGGGTCTCCTTCGACATCTGTCACGACCACCTCTACATCGGTGGACTCATCGGCTTCGAGCACCGTCTTCGCCGGCATGACTTGCACAGCGATGCCACCGAGTGACGACACGATTACGCCGGCCGAGTCCGTGGCCTCCAGTGCGCCGCTAGTTACGGTTACGTTCACAGTCGAGACGCCTGCAGCCTCGCCCATAACGGCAAACTCAAAGACACCGTCCTCGTCTGTCGTCCCACTTTCAGGGGACGCTGCAACTCCATCGGTCACGTCTACTTCGACGTCGGCTCCGACTACGGGGTTGCCGAGGTTGTCAATCGCCTTGACGTATGCATCGATGCTCTCGTCACACATCACCTTGCCAGCGACGGTCAGACCAGCGCTTAGAGTGGCAGTAACTGCGCCTCCGCCTTCAGCACCGCCAGTTCCAGAATACTCGAGCGTGCAAAGGTTGTACGGGTTCATCATTGAACCATCGAACTCGGTCCAGTTAGCCCAAACCTTGTCGTGAGCCTCAACGTTCACCCTGTAATACAGGACATTACACGGGACCGCGTCAGCGATGATCTCCTGACCCTGTTTGACATAATCGATCTGTTTGGCCACATCGAAGGTCGCTCTCGCATCATCCTCGAGCAAAGCGAACGCGTCGGCCATATCGGTGGTCGCCTCGTCAGCAAGGGTGCTGACGCCTCCGAGGTCCGAGTAGTACGGGTTCGGGTTAGTATCGGACCAGAACGCCCAATTATTGCTCGCCGCGGCCGTGCCGTATATGTCGAAAAGGACGCTCACACACTCCGTGTATCCGCTGAAGTTCCACCCGATGATTAGTATCTGATAGTCGAAGGCCACAGACTTTGCGACCAGTGTATTGAAGTCAATCGGCTTCGCCTCAACATTGATGCCAGCGGCTCTCATGTTGGAGGCTATCATCTGTCCCGCTCTGATTCTGATCGGGTCGTAGTCGGCAGGCGGGGTCAAGAGGGTGATCTTCTCCATGATCCTGCCATCTGGCAGGTCTCTCCAGCCGTCTCCGTTCTGGTCATCGTAGCCCGCCTCATCGAGTAATGCATTCGCCGCGTCGATGTCAAACGCATACTTCGTCACGGCGGGGTTGTGCCACTCGCCGAAGAACGGCGAAACCGCTGCTGAGCCTGCCTGGCCGAAGCCACCCATGTACACGTCGACGAGCTGCTCCTTATCTATCAGATGCGACACGGCCTTTCTGAAGGAGAGGTTGTTCATGGGTTCCTTCTTCATGTTAAATGCCATGTAGAAGTAGCCTGCATCAGACATGTACTCAAGCTCGATGTTAGGGTCGCTCTGCAATCCTGGAACACGTCCAGCAGTTACTGCCCAAGCGATGTAATTCACCTGCCCGCCCTGAAGGGCGAGGATTGCCGTGTCGATGCTCGCGTAGATCTTGTAGAAGACCGTGTCAACGGCATTCGGGAATAACGGCATGCCGTAGGGAGTCGTGAGGTCCTTACCCCAGTAGTCGTCGAACTTCTTCATAACTCTGTAGGAGTTCGCAACCCCATCAGCGTAGTACCAGGGGCCTGTCCCAGTCGCTGCGATCTTGTCCGTGCCCCACGTCACAATGACTCTGTTCTCGGAGTCTACATGGTCTTCCCAGATGTGCTTCGGCACAATGGGCACTCCAAGAGTGCTAGAGAAGAACTGTCCATATGGTTTAGCCATGACTATGGTAAGCTCATAATCGTTGACGATTGTTATGCCGTCGTTCAGCTCTGTCTCGCTCACGACATTGTCATCATTCGCGTCGAACGCTGGAATGATGTTGTCGGAGTAAACAGAACCGTCCCTCAGCATCATATACGTGAACTTGACGTCCTCCGCCGTCATCTCCGTTAGATCGTGGAATAATACGCCCTGTCTCAGATACACATCGATAGTGAGCGTGTCCTCATCGAAATCCCAGCTCTCGGCAAGTTGCGGAACAGGTCTGAGGTCGAAGTCGGCTGTCGATAGGCCCTCAAACCCCATGCCTATTACGTTGTACTTCCAGATGCTGTTTGACCCCAGGTTAAAGTAGTTGAAGTCCGGCATGTCTTCCTGCATTGCGATGTAGAACACATCCTCGTCCGCTGCTGCGCTCACCGTCTTTGCGGGCAGAGCCGCAAAAGCCGATAGCACCATAACCAATATCACTAATCCTGTGAACAACTCACGATATCTCATGCTATTTCATCCTCCATACTCGTCCCACACTCCAATGGAGTGATGAACGTACAAACGTCTTAACATATATATGAGATTTCCCGAAGATGTATTGTGCTATCTGGGTATATAAAGAAAACAGCATTCTGATGAGGGAGTGGAATTAACGCCGAATAAACATCATCACAGCTTATTTTCAGAGGCGCTTTCACGCTCCCGAATCACGGCTCTTGTCCAAAGCATGCGAAGATGGGTCGGTCGCATCCTTCGGGATATTCTTGCTGTACCACACACTTTCCGTGTCGTTCAAGAACCCGAAGGGCCTGTAGAGACCGAGGGCCATTTCGTTCTTGGCGAACACGCCGAGATAGATCGTGTCCAATCCCCTATCGAGGATCCATCTCATTCCGTCCGATAGCAACGCCTTCCCGAGGCCGATGCGTCTGAACCGTGGCCTCACGCCAAGAATGTCTACCCAGCCAGTTCGCTCGCCTTTCTCCTGGTTGAACGTCAAGCTCTCTTCAGAAAGGCAAAAACCAGTGATCTCGCCCATTCTCCACGCAAGTGTCAGGATGGTGGGGTCATCTCTGCAGTCACGAGCGTTGATGAAGCGTTCCGGCCGCTCGGGCGCGAAGTTGAAGTGGTCTCTGAAGGAGTCATTGAAGACGTCTACTATCTTCGTGATGTCATCGTTCGAACACTCGCGAAGACTCCTGCGCTCAAGTTGGAAGCCCGGCGGAGGCAGCGCGTCTTGCACCTCAGCACGCCCCCGTCTCACAAGTACGTATACTCTGTAGACCTCCTCGAACGAGTGCGAGGTCAGCAACGACCGTTTCCAGCCATCCATGACTGGGCACCTCGAAAGGGCTCCGCCGACGTTCCTCGACCGCAAGTAGTCGAGCGATTTATCAAGCAGCTTCTGCTCGACCCCCTTTCCCCTGTGTTCTGGCACAACGTCAATATCGACATATGCGTCGTCCTTTCCGGCTTTGATCCGATTGCTCTCCACCAGGACGAAGCCGAATCCCACGGCTTCGCCTTCGAGGATGGCGAACCATGAGCCCTCCGAGTCGAAATCCGGGTCGAGGACCGTGTATTCCCTAGCTTCGTCAGGTGTGAGCCTCCGCTCGTGCGGGTGGTCGGCGCGAGCCTTCGATAGTATCTCGATCATGTCGTCAATCGAGGACTCGTCGAAATTGCGTAGCACAAGGGCGGTCAAGTTCTCAGTCTAGATTGGATATGGGAGATAATCCTTTCGGGGAGCAAGGGCAGCTATGTCCGACGGCTTTGTACGTCAGGCCGCGGACGCAGATCCTTCGTGAGAGCTATCGGCGAACCGGTATTTCCCCTTCGGCACGAGAATTTCGAATCGCGCCCCGCCGCCCACGACGCCCGTTTCTCGTATCGATATCATGGTCATTCTGAGAATTTCCGCTGACAAGAACAGGCCGTGGCTTCGCCTGCCCTTCTCGTGCTCTCTCTGGAATATGTCTTCTTTGTGCTCTGCAGGTACGCCGACACCATTGTCCTCCACCACGATCGTCAATCCCTCCGGGCCTTCGGAGTATGACAGCGATATCTTGGTGCTGGTCTGTCCGTGTCTGAGCGAGTTGCTAGTGAGGTTGTGCAACACCTTCGGGAACATCGGGTCGGCATAGATGTCAACGCCCTCGAGCCTGACGCTCAGTTCCTTGCCTGCAAGGTCGAGTCCGGCGATGGCAGAATTGAACGCTCCCTTCAAGTTAACCCACTCGGGCATGTTTATGCCCACTTCCTCATACTCGCTCGTGAACTGCATGAAATCCGCTAGATTGTCTGTTGTAGTCTCCATTTTATTCAGGTAATCGATCACAGCGGGATCCTTGGAGGATTCCAGCGCCATGCTAAGCCATCCTTTCTGGATGGTTATCTGGTTAAGGGCGTCGTGTCGGGTGATCGAAGCGAGCACGCTCAGCTTCTTGTTCACGTTCTCGAGCTCCTCCGTACGTTCTCTGACTTTAGCATCAAGGCCTGAGTACAGCGATTCAAGTTCGGAGCCCATCTCGTTGAACGACTTCGCAAGCCGGCTCAATTCGCTATCACCGGATACGGCAATTCTCTGATGCAATTCCCTCCTGGCCATGCCTCGCGTAGCTGTTTCCAGTGCCGCTAGGGGCCCGGTGATTGAACGTGACAGGGCTACGGATATGATCGCGCCGAGTACTATTGCCAGAAGAGCCACAGTGGCTATTCTTATCTGAAGCTCAGTCGCTGGACCGAGGACTTCCTCCTCCGAATGGCTTAGAAACACAATCCAACCGTGGCCGTCGTATTCCAGGTAACCCAACGACGTGGCGTAAGAGAAGAGTCTGTCCGCTTCTCCCTCCTTCTCCGAGAAATGTCCCCTCTCGCCGGTGACCCGCTCGAAGAACGCGCTAGATGACACATCCTGAAGCATCACGTAGGCTCTGGATGAGAATATCAGATTTCCATCAGGCGTTGTGATTTTCAATTCACTTGTCTCGTAGCCTAGCGCCGTGAGCTCGACATCCTTAGCGACCGACAGTATGTTGATCATTGCATTGGCCACGCCGATGACATCGCCAGCGTCGTCTTTGACGGGCATGCACGCGCATACACCGTAGAGGCCAGTGGCCTCGTCGTACGTAATGTCGGAGATCTCCAGTTCTCTCTCTTGGGCGGACTGCCACCACGTTTCATCACTCTGTCTAAAATCCGTGGTGCGACCAGTCACCGCAACCACTGCGCCATATTTGTTCGTCAGTATGATTTCTTCGAATATCTCCATGCCGTGGTCGGTCGTGTAATGGTCGACAAACTGGGCCCTGAGCGTGAGTGAGACGTTGGTTTCCAGTATCGCTTCCATCGATTCCGGGACGACATCCAGCGGCGTTGAAGTCCAATTCTCATCGACCAAGTCGATATACGCCTGGGGGTCATCCATCGCATCGAATACGGCATTCGAATCACTCACCTCCTTCACAATCAGGTAGTCACTCATTGCATTGAGCACTTCGTGACCGTTCAGATAGAGCATCTTGTCTATGGAATCGGACAGGCTCTCTGCAATCGCCTCGGACGCAAGGCCAACCCCTTCCGCAAGTGCCTTTCTGCCTTCGATGGATGAATATAGAGCCAATGAAGCCATCATCAGCAGGAGGATCACAAACACGGCTGCAAGCCTGACCCCAATCTTGGAGAACAAGCGGCTCGGAAACGAGTCTCTCAGAGGTATCGCAGCTCACCCTCCTCTATCACAGCGGGATAGATTGGAATGTCTGCGTTATGAGAGCCTCGTGCGAGAGTCACCACTCCGAGCGTCCCGGAGAACACGAATCCCGAATTCAGCTGGTCCCGGAGGTTTTCCCTGGATACCTCACTGTCGGAGAGCAGCCCCCAGATGAGCCTCAAAACATCGGAGCCGATGGCTCCCTGATGCGTCAACGGCGTTCTGTAACGCTCCTCGAATTCCCGGATAAATTCGGTGTCGACAGTAGCGCTGGAGCTATACATTATCGGCGCGCTGACGAAGCATCCTTGGGCTTGTGGCAGCGCCCACATCTCTGGGATTGACGCCTCTACTGCGCATAGGATAGCTCCTCCATAGCCGCCTGAATCAAGTCCGTCGAATATGGCAGGGAACTGGTGCCTGAGCGCCACTGCGAACACTGCATCGTTGTCGCCGACGGCCTCGACCGCCTCGGAGAATTCCACCCGGTTCGCATCGAAGCTGTAAGACTCAACCGTCCCACCCGAGGATTCGAAGGCCGCCGTCATTTTGCTCATCAATGGGGTTCCGTAGGCATCATCTAGATGCAGGATTCCAAGAGAACTCACGTTTAGTCCTTCGAGGGTCTCAAGAGCATTCTCAGCCTCACCTATGGAAGACACGTAATATCTGAATACCCAATCCTTTTCCTCAGTTAGGTTCTCAGCCGTCGCCCCAATCGAAATCAGGACAATTCCGTTCTCCTCTGCAATTTCTGACATGGGGGTTGTTGCACCTCTCTGGGCTGTCAAGACCGCGATGGGGTGGTACCTCTCCTCTACCTCGACTAGCTTTTCCACTGCGATCTCGGGACTGGATCCGCAATCCTCCACGACAAGCCTTATGCGCATTCCATTGATCCCGCCCCATCTGTTGAGCTTCTCCACTGTCATAGACATAGCATCTTCGATCTCCACTAGATACGATGAGACTCCGGATATTGGGACTATCGCGACGACGGTGACTTGCGGCTCAGAAGTGCCCGACAAAACCCACACTGTAGACAACGCCAAGGCGGCGACCGCGATGGATCCCACTATGGTCAATGCCTTCCGGGATGGTCTGCGCTTCTTGAGGGATAAAGCCGTCCGAGGTTCCTCGATGCCGCCTTTCGAACCCACGCCTCCCGGTTCGAGTCCCAGTTCTTCACGATTGCCTGAGTCCATCCCCTGCATCTTTGACACTTCCTAGGGTTCTTGAATAATAAACACGAATCTGACAGTCGCTGTTATTGGGATTAAACCAACTTGCATACACTTATACTCTTACCCCTGGCTGTCAGGCACGGCTGTGATCCATCCCCGCATCGACATGCTGACTGGCATCTTGAGAATAAGATGAATGATGCAGCGAATCAATGTGGCCGCGGTCGTGATATGGCGACTTCGCCAGCCCCTTATTCGGATAAATGTAAGTGTGGACCGGGCGAGAGTTGAACTCGCTCGAGCCAGACATTCATCAATCCGGTCCAATTAAAAAGAAAATGCACGGGGCGTCCGCCACTCCCCTTCCGTCTCTTCCTCCCGTATGGCCAGATCGACCTCCTGTTGTCAACGTTACAGGTTCGCCACGACAGGCCTCATTGCCCGCAGTTCCTCCTCATGAGCCGTTGGATTCTTCCTCAGAGAAGACGGTCCGAATCCACGAGAGGGGCGCTTCTTGCACAACCGTGAGAGATTCTATATAAATGCTGAGTACCACCAGCTGATTATCAAAGTTGCAAATAAGACAATGCAGCTCTAATACTGTTCATCGCAATATGAATCTCGCCCACTTTATGGGCGTGAGGTAAGAAATATGAAATTGCCAGACGCAATAGCCCGGCTCCGAGAGAAGGCTGGGAAACTGAACTCGAAAACCGGCAAGATCTTGGGCGTGCTGCTTTTGTCCATGCTCATGGCAAGTGCAAGCGCCACGGTTTTCGTAAACTACTATGGAGATGCAACTGCGACCGTCCGAACACCTGATGTGCAACTGGTTGCCGGCTCTGACTCCGGCGGCTCTGGATATCCGAGCGCGACAGTTACTGTTGCCAGCACATTCGATTCCGCCACCATAGGCATCGATATGTTCCCGTCGGTGACGAACTCGCCTCAGCCTGCGACGTACTACACGGACCTTCTGCAGATTGACAATCCAAGCGCCACGGCCCGTACGGTCAACTCCGTGACGATATCGGGCATAACAGACACGAACAGCGTCCTTGGGAATATTACGGTGTACTACTGCACCAGCCAGACGGACGACCCCGCCTCCAGCAACGTAGGTGAGTTCTGGATAACGAGCACGACCGGCGGATCGGTCCTGGGATCGAGCCAGGCACTTGGGGCTGGCGCTACCCACTACATCGAGGTAGTCGCGTACGCGATCTCCACTGCCACATCTGGACAGTCAGTGACCTTTGACATAGCCATTCAGTGGGCCTAGACCACGCAAGCCGCCAGTGGCGGTAATAATCCTCTCACTGGCGGCCCTGTCCGAGAGAGCACCATAGTCAGGTGCACGGCCGGGGATGCACAAATGGGGCAGTTTCCGCACTCGATGGTAGTCGTAGTGATATCGATTATGCTAGCCGTAGGCCTATCCAGCGCTATTGCGGTTGAAGAGTACGGTTGTTCTGCAGCGTCGACCGCTCAGGCATCTCCTATTACGCTTGGGACCGGCATCTCAGGGAGTTCGTCCGTCTCGTCCACCTGGGATTATGGCGACGTGACGGTAGGTGCTGGCCTCAGGTTCAACGAGATTGCGGACGCGACGGTGTCTGCGTTGGCACCGCCTGCCATCGATGGTTCGGGAGTGGTGTCTACCACCGGGACCTCCGCGACAGTGGTCGGTCTCACTACGAGCAATGCGGACGACCTCATCTATGTGTCCGTCTCGATTATAGGCACCGATTCTGTATCCTCTGTGACCAACTCCGGAACCGCGCTGACGTGGAGCCAGAGAGGAGCGCTAACAGATGGCTCGGACGAGAGGATCGAGACATGGTGGGCGATAGCACCGACAGCTGATACGAGGGACATAACTGTGAGCTTCGCCAGCAGCAATACGTTCATAGTCGTCGCCTTTGGGATCAGTGGCGTCAATACAGACGGACCCTTTGACCCCAACCTCGGATCACCGGTGACCGGTTCGGGGAGCGGTACGACGCAGTCTGTGACACTCTCTACTGTGAACCCGAATGATTTGCTGATCGGGGCGGTAGCCGTGAAGGTTCCTAGTGGAGGCGCTCCAGCCCCGTCGGCCGGGGCGGGGTACACAATAATCCACAGCACGACCGAAACTACATTGGGCGGGGCAGCGGAGTACAAACAGGTAACATCGCCCCAGACATCGACCACAATAGACTTCTCGACGAGCACGAGCGTCACCTGGGCAATGATCGGGGACGCCGTCCAGGGGATTCTACCATCGGTTTCGAGCAACACGGACCTCGCCGATCCCGCCTCCAGCGGCTCGTTTACAGTGGCTGCAGGTTCCTCCGCCTTCCTTTGGTCCCCAATTTATTCCAGCGCAGCGACGATATACTCTGGAGATTGGACTCTCGACCTTTGGGCCTCCGCGACATCTCAGGGATCGATGGACGTGCTGTTTCTCGTGCTATCTGGCGACTCCGTGATAGCGCTGGCCGCAAGTGGTAGCACCGAGGCCATTCCCACTTCGAAGTCCGAGGTGATATCGACATTTGCTGCACCTGAGATCACTGTCCCCTCAGGCGACCGCTTGCTCGCAGTGCTCACCAACCCGACAGGTAGCGGCATAACCTTCACCATCTACTGGGGGACTGGGCAGGTCACCTACTTCGAGACTACGAGCGACTACGACTATGTTCTCAGGTTCATTAACTCTGGGTTGGTAGACTACTCTGTAAGCCTTTCCGTGTACAGCTACTCCTCGATCGGCAGGATCGTCAGCATGACTGTGTATCTCTACTCCCCGAGTACCGCCGAGATTGTCATAACCGACGGTGCCGTGACCCAGTCCTCTGGGGCAACCATGACCCGGTCGGCGAGCTCCACGCTCTACGTTCAAATGCAGGCCAGCGCGAACGAACACGGAAGCTCGAGCGTCGTTGTGTACGTGTCAATCAGTCTTGGAACGAATCCATTCTCGTACTATGTCATGGATATCACGGTGAGCTAGATGAAAAACTTGAGAGGCTACCTGAAGTATCTGAACTACGGCTTCGCCGCAGTCATACTGAGCCTCCTCATCTTCTCGGCAATAGATTATGCCAAAGGCACCCCGCCGTTCTTCGTGGTCTCTGACAATCCGAGCAGCATGTCCCCGACGATAGACTACGGGGACGCCGTCATGGTTTACAAGGTTTCCTTCGACAGCCTTGATGTCGGAGACATCATAGTCTTCAAAGACCCGAGAGGAATTCCTCTGACTGTAATTCACAGGGTCGTCGAAGTCGACACCGAAGGAAGTCACCGGTACCTTCTGACCAAGGGGGATAATGACCTCACGAACCCGACAATCGACCCGTGGGAGGTGACTGAGGAGGACTACATATCCAAGGTCATTCTGATGATCCCCGCTGCCGGATACATCTCCCCGTCCCTCTGGGGCACTGGCGGTCTGCTCGTGGTGCTGGCCATCACGGCCGTGGTGTTGGTGGTCTTCCTCTTCGGACCAATGAAAGACAAGGCAAGTGACTCTGAAGAACCTCAGGCAGAGAAGCCTCAAGAGCCCGTTCAAGAAGGGGGGTGTTGAAGATCGCGATCTTTCCGGCCCAGTTCTTCCTCCTCCTAGGAATCGACTTCTTCTTGGCCGGCTCCATAGCCACGATAATCTTTGAGGAGCGGTTCCCCAAGGCCATTCCCTACATCTTGATCATTGGCAGCTTCGTGGGATTCTCACAACTGCTGATTGGGCCGGAGTATCTGGATGAGATGGGAGACGCAATTCAGTTCTACTACTGCGTCTGCTTCGCATTGATCGCCTTGGCGAGCTTGATAGGACTGAACCTCTACCTCTTCCTAGGACAGCCCGATCCGACAAAGAAATCCGTCATGGTCGAGAGTGTTTTGTTCGGCACGGCTCTTCCTGTTCCGGCCACTGCGAGCCTCTTGTTCTTTGCGAGCGCCTATGTCAACGACAGAGTCATCGCCCTCCCATACTTGCCCGTGCTGCCAATAGCCATCGTTTACATCGCGGTTGTGGGTTCGATGGTCATCTTCTGCGCTGTGCTGGTCATCACGTATTTGGACAAGGTCAAGATCATCAAATTGAGCCTTCGGAGAAGGAGCAAGCAGAAGACAGGCGGCTCCCCTTCCGCAGCCGAGGAAGAGGATCAGGAAGGAGAAGAGATGGGCAAATGCCCCGTGTGTGGAGCGGTCTCACCTCTGTCGGCTTCGAGATGCTCTGCGTGCGGCTCCGAATTCGTCGAATGGGCAGAGCAGGAAAGCTGATTCTGCGGTCCCCAGTAGACCGGGGCCAGTGTCTCCATGCCTAGGCTGTCCACGACTGCTGGACCATCTGGCCGCCAGAGGGCTCATGGATCAAGATCACGGTGTACTGTGTGCCAGAAGTGAAGTCACCGGTGATGGTGAAGCAGTCGCCGTTTGTGACTACTCCGTTGCCGCTCAGGTCAGTCACGGCCACATAGAATGTTGTCATCTCAAGCATCTGCGGGCCAAGGGCCTGCACCTGCACGCCAGTGCCTGTCGGGGCTTCCTGCGAAGCCGTGTTTCACTTCGCCCAGTTCACGCCTGACTGGAGAATCACGGTGAAGTCGGTCCAAATCACCTCGGATGTCGGGGGGTCAAAATGAACTTGTATCCTTCTGGGTCGGACAGCGCGGTTCTAATCACCTGCAGACGCCGCCTCGAAGGGAATGGGCCATTCATCGACAAAGACCACAGAGACGTACTATTGCCGGAAGTCGGACGCCATGGTGCGGGAGGAAATCGACAGGGCTTGGGGCTCGGACGATTCCCCCTCGAAGCTCCGAAATATCAATTCGGGCAAAAACGATTTAATTGAATCGAGAGAATACTTGTCTGGCTATGCGTAAGTGTGGACCGGGCGAGATTTGAACTCGCGACCTCCCGCATGCCAAGCGGGCGATCTTCCGCTGATCTACCGGCCCATCACGAGCGGCGTTGTATACACTGGTCGTAGTTAAAGCTTGTCTGAAGGCATACCACTCAGGCGAATGAATCCAGCTTCTTCTGAAACCTCACCTTCTCGCCCTCGACTGGTAGCGGATACTCTCCGTTGAGGCAGCCGAGACAGAGGTCGTTCGCGTTCAATCCTATGGCGTCTACCAATCCCTCTATCGAGATGTATCCGAGGCTGTCTGCCGTGAGCATCTTGGCAATCTCCTCGACGGTCCTGCCCGTGGCGGCGAACTGGTCCCTCGTCTTCATGTCTATGCCGAAGTAACACGGGGCGCGTATTGGAGGCGAGCCCACCCTCACATGAACCTCCTTCGCGCCGGCGTTCCTGACGAGCTGGACGATCTGCCTCATCGTGGTGCCCCTTACGATCGAATCGTCCACGAGGACGATCCTCTTGTCTTTGATAACGCTCTTGAGCGGGTTCAACTTGAGCATGACGCCGGTGCTCCTGTCTGTCTGATCCGGCATTATGAAAGTCCTCTCGACGTACCGATTCTTCATCAGCCCCTCTGAGTAGGGTATGCCTATCTTTTCGGCGTACCCCATTGAATGGGACCTCCCCGAATCCGGGACAGGGACAATCACATCCGCCTCCACGGGTTGCTCGATCGCCAAACGCTGGCCTATCTTGCGTCTGACGTCGTATACGAGTCTGCCGTCAAGGCAGGAATCGGCCCTCGCTATGTACACCCATTCGAACATGCAGTGCGCCCTGCCCTTCGCGAGCCCAGTCTTGATGGACTTCACCTCTCCGGGCAAGAGTTCCACGAGCTCCCCAGGCTCGACATCTCGCATGAATTCGCCTCCAAGTGTGTCGAACACGACGCTCTCGGAAGCGGCTGCATACCCTTCCTTGGTCCTGCCAACGCACAACGGGCGCATGCCGTAGGGGTCGCGTATCGCGAACACGCGGTTGTCGACCATCAACGTCATCGAGTACGATCCGTTCAGGAGGGACATCACGTTCCTGATGGATCTCGCCGGGTCTCCCGTGTTCGATATGTCGTTAGCCAGAAGACGAATTATGATCTCGGAATCGCTAGAGGTAGCGAACGCCCAGCCCTTCTTCTTCAGCTCGTCCCTGAGGTGGTCCGCATTGACTATCTCGCCATTGTGTGCGAGCGCTATGTCGCCGTAGTTGGTTGACATTACGACTGGTTGGGCATGGTCCAAATTGGACGCCCCCATGGTCGAGTATCGCACATGGCCGATTCCGATGTCTCCCTTGAGGTTCCTCAACTCGTCCTGCCTGAGCGCCTGATGCGCCAGGCCCATGCCCTTCAGCGCCTTGATGCCGTTGTTGTGCACTGCTATCCCGGCGGATTCCTGTCCGCGGTGCTGCAGAACCCTCAGTGCGTAGAAGATGTCGATTGTAGCATTAGAAATGGAGGCTATGGCAAAAACACCACACTCGTCTTGCGGGTGCTCAGGCTCCAGACCTCAACCCCCCTTCAGGCGCCGATATCAATGCGCCTTTGCCCAGTTGTAGTTTCTTCGCTTTGCGCTCGCTCCGAACCCACACGAAGCGCAGACCTTGTGTCTCACATGGTACGAGCGCTTGCCGCACCTGCGGCATACGATGTGGGTCTTCTTGCTACCACGCTTTCCCATCGACGGAGTGCCCTTTGTCATTCTGCTTTACCTCACGGCGAGATGTATATGACGTTGTCTCCGCGGACGATTATCGAATCGAGCTTCCGCCTCACATCGTTGTCCTGGATCTCCTCCGCGTTTTTGAGCACGAGGTTCATGTGAGGATCGTAGCCGTCCAGAATGCCGCGGTATCCCCTCTTACCCTTGAGCTCGACGATAACCTGATGGTTGATCGACTTGTTCAGAACAGCCAGGGGTTTCATCAAATTAAATCACCAGACTCCTGATAATCTGCTAGCGTACTTAAAGCTTTCCGGATGCCCGGGCGTCATGTGCGCCGTTCCTGACTGCTTTGGCCGGGCTTCTTTTCCCTCGGAGCCGCACGAGCGCCCTGACGCGCCCCTTGACGGCGTTGCATCTGCCTCCTCCGCTCAGCCGCCTTTGCCTCCTCCTCCTTCGCCCTCCTCCTCAAGAACAGAAACACGACAAGGATCACGGCGGCTGCGGCGACGGCCGCGATGACGATGATCGTGTAGATATTGAACAGGGACCCCTTCCGCGGTATGAGCAGCGTCACGACTTCTGAGGATGAGACGGAGGGATCGGTCAGCGAGCTGACGTCTACATACAGGAGATAAGACCCCGGCCCCACCCCCTCCGGCACGGGCAATACCAAAGTAACAACCTTTCGGTTCCCTGGTTCGAGGACTGATGGCGGAGGCGTATCATTGACCATGTCGTACTCCCTGCCGTCCACGATGACCGTCGTGCCGTTCAGGCTTTCCGAGTAGGTGTTGATGTCCACAAGGTCAATGCTGTTCCCCCAGTTCTCGATGGTCAGGTTGACGTGCAGGTAGTCGCTTCCGTTGGGCGACACGACGGACGTGTCAAGATAAGTCTCGATGTCGTAGAACGGCAGGACATTGACACCCATGGAGAGCGTGTCGTTCACCGATGGCTCTGCCTCTGAGGACGCACTTACGTTGAAGGCGTAAGCGCCCGCTAAAATGTATAGGCTCGGGGTCATCGTCAGAACGACTATCCCTTTCTCCCCTGGGTCCAAGAATACGTAGGAGGTGTTCAGGAACGCCCAGAACTGGTCAAGTCCGGAAAGCCCCAGTTTCACAGTCTCAGCCGAATTCCCGAGGTTGAGAACGTCTATGGTATACACAATCTGTCGGTCCTCGGGCACTGAGTAGTTCAGGAATGCTTGTTGTGACAGGCTCAGCTCTATCTCCCTGTGATGCCCAGCCAGCAACAATATACTCCCTTCTTCGGCGTTTCCCGTTATGTTCTTCGATGCCAAGCTTAGGGTAACGGTGTCCATCGTGCCTGGAGGGTCGTATCTTGAAGGCGTCACATAGACTACGACCTCTGCGGTTTCCTCTGGAGCCAGGTCCACCTCTGTGTGTGAGACCGATGTGATCCATCCGTAATCGTCAGTCGCCTCCACCTCGAAAGTCTCATTCGAATTGGCGACGTTTGTCACTGAGAATGTGAACGCCTGTTGTATCGTGGGCTCGACGACCTGCCCCGCAGGAGAGACGACGGATATCGCTCCGACCTGCTGCACGTCGACCATGAGCGTCAGCGAGTCGCTTACCGACGGTCTATCGACGCAGGTTGCGTTCACGTACAGATAGTCCTGACCTGGCTCCGTCCCATCGGGGACGATCACTTCGATTTGGAATGTCGTAGAGTTGACTGCCGGAACGGTCAGTGGGCCACTGATTCCGAGATAGATGTCCCACCCCTGCGGGAGCGTTGAGTTTGATATGACGAAGCCAGCTGCATACGAGCCCGTGTTCTCCACAGTGATGTTGAAGGATGCGTTGTCCCCAGGACCGACGGACCTGCTCATGTAATCGGATTCAATCTCAACGCCCGGCACTCTGACGACAATTGGAACCGTTGCGATATTGTTCGATTCGTCCGTTTCCCTGATCGACTGTTCCGGATCCAGCACAATAGTGATCACCGAATCGCCAGCCTCGGCCATATGGCTGAATTGGACCGTGCCGGTGGCTCCCGCTGCCAGGGAGTCTACGGCCGCCTCATGAGCCACAACACCGTCTACCAGCATCCACACCTCGAGGCCCGAGACCGTCTCTCCGGCCAGGTTTCTCATGGTAGCGTTGACCCAAACCAGCGAGCCTTCGAGCGGTTGGCTCGTCGACAGGGACAAGTCCCCACCGGCGATTGAGAGGTCGGCCCGATGAGTTCTCAAGAAGAACAATTCCTCGTTGGGCACTTCCCCAACGAATAATATGAAGGTGTTGTTGTCTGCGGCGCACATCACGACTGGAGCGGTCGCGTTGCGCTGGTCCATCCCAGCGATAGGCTGATCGTACACTTCGAGGGACCCGTCGTATATCATCGCCGAATAGTGTATCGCCCAGGCGCCAGAGGACAGGTCCTGCCAGACGGCGTCCACCACCCTCGAGTCACTCAGCGCGATTCGTGGGAAGCGCGATTCGTTATCGTCTTTGGCAGAGATGATCCGGTCATCGACGACGGTCGTCCCATTGCCGTCCAGGATAGTGTAGAAGATGTCGAAGGCAGCATATCTGTCATCGTCGAACACCACATGGACGTTCCCGTCGCTGTCGATTGCCACGTCGGGGCTGGAAGATGGGGATGCGAATGTTATCCTGGTTTCGTTGGTCATCGGAACCCCATTCGGCGTGACCTTTCGGTAGAAGACACCGTGGTTGATGACAAGCCCGCTGTTCGAGTCTCGGAAGTCGTACCAGACAATGTGGACATTTCCATTCGAGTCGATGTCCATCCGAGGCCTTTCCGAGATCCCGACATCGTTAGTGATCCTCACATCGCTCGTCACAGGAGTGCCTGACTGGCTGAGCCTTTTGTAGAATATCTCGAGATTGCCGTCCCCCGCGTCGTTCCTAGCGTCGGTCCACACGAGGGCGATGCTGCCATCGGCGCAGACGGCTATCTCAGGCTCCGTGGAATTCGCCGGATCCGCGTCGGAGACTCTCAGCCCGTTCTCCTCGAAAGTGATGTTTCCTGAATAGTACCAGAGCCTTGCGAAGTAGAGCTCTGCGGAGCCGCCCTCCACGCTCTCCCATACGACGAATATATGGCCCGAATTGTCCACCGCCACGGACGGGTGCAGCGACAACGCCGAGTCATTGGTTATCTTGGCGTCGTTGGTGAGCTTGTTGCCGTCCGCGTCCAACTTCACGTAGTAGACGTCCCCGTTGCCAGACCTGAGATCCTCCCAGACGACGTGCATGTTCCCGTCGTCGTCAACGACCGAGGACAGGTTCATCGATGCGGCACTGTCGAATGTGATGCGGATGCCGTCCCCGAAATCATCCGTGGGGAGTGCGTGAGCGGGCGACGTAGTCACTCCCTGGAGCAATAGCACGAGCGTCACCGGGATGAGCAAAACGCCTGCCATGCAGCACGTGAGCGCCGCCCTACTCACGGTGGCCATTGTGCAAGAATCGCGCGCGCGCACTCATAAGGACTAGCTCTCAATTCTCGGCCATGACTATCATGCATTAGAAGCTCTGGGGGAGATGGCCAGACACGTGTGGTTGGCCTACGCTAGAGAATCTGTGGTGATTCTCAAGAAAGAGACTCCTGGCCAAACGCTTATCTGCAGTTGCCAGCATCTGAGCGATAGCGCCCGCAGAGCATCCGGTCCTTGAGTCGACGTCCCCCTAATCGGGACTACATTGAAAGGCAGATTCGGTGGCCGAATTCTTGTGCGGAGATACGGAACCTGTGATGGTCGGCGGGCGTCCTCCCCCCTCTTTTTTTCATGCGAGGTTAAGAACCTTGCCGAGCATCATCTGCGTCACAAGGGCCGTTACAGTGGAGATCCAGATGATTACTGCGAAATTGATGTAGAAGCTGTGTTTGTGGCTGCCGCCAGAGAAGGATATCAGATTCGCTGAGATGAGCGCATGTGCGAATACTATCAGTAGGAAGATAGCCTCTGCGAGATCGAGGTTGAATGACTGCAGTGCAATCGGCATCATAATCGTTGTCTGAGAAAGCGTGAACTGCTCGTTCATCTTGTTCAGCAAATCCATGAGGCTTAGCGCGGAGAAGAGCGTGAAAGTTATGCCGATTGACATCCCGTAGAGCGTGCCGAGCATGTTGTCGGAGGCTTGGTATCTCTTCCGACGGACGCCCATGAGCTTGACAAAGTTGCCGCTTATGATGTCTATGACTTTGTCAACCTTGCCGCCCACCGATAGCCCGACCACGTACATCTCAGTGAACTTCGATATTAGGTTACTACCTGTCTCGGCTGCGAACATGTTCCACGCCCGTATCTGGTCGATACGCGTGAGGAGGCGCTTGAAGAGCACCTCGATGCCCGTCGTGAGTTCGCCGAAGTCGTGCTTGCTGAGCCTGCCAACACCGTCCGTGACTGCCGAGCCCGCGGATGCAGCGTAGCTGCCAACTGCCCTCATGAACGCATCGTAGTTCTCGTCTCTGGCGCGGACCTTTTTCTCCTCCCTTCTGATGAGGAACCCTGGATACAGCAAAGGGGTGACCACGAGTGCGACTACGGCGGTCAACGGCACTCTGACGAGAATGCCAAAAATTGCCAAAGCCACGCATGTGGCGTAAGTCGCGGGCAGAACGGTCCTGAGAGTCTGGTCCACCTCGGTCTTCTCCTCCATGTTGTGCCATATGGGGTCCGACGGCAGGAGCGACTTGACGAGATACAGGACCATCACCTCGATGACAACGAATAGAAGAGCAACCCCAGGCAGTATCAGGGTGATCGAGACATCGACGAAGACGGGTAACAGTGATATGAACACGAGCATGAACATGAGTGCTATCAGAACGGCCACGAATATCTCGTTCAGGAGGTCCAGGTCCTTGAGCGCTGTCTCGTACTTGTTGAGGTAGACATTGACAGCGACGTCCCGCTCCTTGGAGAGGAACTCCTCGATGTCCTCCCCGGCGTCGGATGAGTGGGCGAGCCGGTCGAGGAAATCGGCAAGTCCCGGAGACGGCGTCCGCCTTGCGACTGTCCTCGCTGCGTCGGCGAGGCCCATGTTCCAGAACTCCATGAGTTTGTAGATCTTCTCGATTTCTATGCTCAGGGCTTCGTACTCCTTCACCTTGGACAGTATCTCCAGCATCTTCTTCCGCGGGAGCTTCGAGGTCGAGAGCACGCTCATCCGGATGAGGAACAGATGTAGGTTCCTCTCTATCTGCATCTTCCTCCTCTCTCCCTGCAGTAGCGGGAACACAATCGCCAGGACGGAGAACAGTATTGGTATGGATAGGAAGACGTACTTGAAGATGCCAGCAGTCGCGACGTCAGGGAAAAGGAAGACAAGAATCGCAGCCAATGCGATGCCCACCATTACCAGCGGGAAAGCGTACCTCGTGAAGTACGTCACGATCGGCATGTCGATCGATTGATACAGACGCTTGATGTTGCCGCGCGCCATGGACTTGGTCTACACCGCGAACGGTAGACCGCTCACCCCCTTCTTCTGAAACTCCGTGAGCACGTCCTCGACGTCTTCGTACTTGAATATCTTCCTGGCTGTCATCTCGTCAAGGATTCTCATTCTGAGCGAGAGGTCGTCGTAGATTCTCCGCTTATCTCCGTACCCTCGCTTCACAGCTATCTTCTCCTCGAGGATGTACGAGTTGTTCATGCCCTTGAAGACGTGCGAGTCATCCGCCGCGTTCCAGATGAACACCGTCCGGGTCATTATTCCACCGAGCGCCTCGTTGAACCCGACGATCTCGTCAATAAGCATGGTCCTTCTGAGGAACTTGCCGTTCCGGTAAATTCCGGCCTGAAAGAACGCAACATTCAGGTTGTCGATGAATGTTATCGGCACATTGATGGGGTCGCTCGTGAACCGTTGAATGAGCTTCCTCGTCGAGGCCGCATGGAACGTCGACAGCACAGGGTGGCCTGTCTGCATTGCTTGGAACGCGACGCTCCCCTCCTTCCCTCTTATCTCCCCCACAATGATGTAATTCGGCCTCGATCTCAGTGCAGCCTTCAGCAGGGCGAACGTGTCCACACGGCTCTCTTCAGGCCCAAAATCTCGTGTGGCTAGCCTCTGCCACACCTTATGTGGCACCTTCATCTCGATGGTGTCTTCCGCAGTGTAGACCTTGCTGTCGTACTTGATGAACGGGAGCACCGCCCCCATCGTCGTGGTCTTGCCCGAAGCCGTCTCGCCGCAGAAGAAGACACTCATTCCTTCCTCGAGGCACAGCCAGAGATACGCCGCCTCTCTGGAACTGATTGAATTCCACTCTATGAGCTGCGTGATGCTGATCGGCTCTTCGGAGAATTTCCTGATCGAGAAGCTCGGTCCACGGACGCTCACATCGTCGGCGTAGATGAGATTGATTCTCGACCCATCCGCGAGCGTGCCGTCGATTATGGGCCGAGCCAGGGACGCGGGTCGCCCAATCCTCTCGCTGAGCGCCCTCACGTAATTGTCGAGATCCTCCAACGAATCAAACTGGATGTTCGTGGGCATGGATTGGAAGACCTTGTGGACTATCGATACGTTGTCGGGACCTATGCAATGGATGTCCTCTATGTACGGGTCTCGGAGAAGGGGCTGCAGAGGGCCGCTGAGGATGATGTTCTGCACGGCATGGTACTTCACCAATTCGACCTCCTCCGCGGTGACGGGTATCCTCGGCTCGGAGAACATGTCTCCGAACAGCGCCTTCTTCTCCTGCCTCTGCTCCTCAACGGTCACCGTAGACTCGTCTATCAGCTTCGTCAGATTCTCCTTGAACTCCTCGATGTTCTTGTGCGGGGCTTTGTACACCGCTTTGTCGTAGACCCGTCGCATTATCCTCCCAAACTTGATTTGTAGATCACCTGTCAGTGGTGGCTGAACCGACGTGTAGCTGATGGGCACGCTCTTCGTCGAGAATATGTGGACAAACAAAGGGTCGCCAACAGGATATATTATGTTCACCGCGTCGGAATCCGCCATCTTCCTGGAGATCTCAGTTACAAAATCGGGCTTCGCCCGATGTTTGGCCGCGAAGTCGTTGACGTAGTTCCTTAGGTGCGGATTCTTCTTGAAAGCCCGTCTAAGGCTTACATCGTGCTCTGGCATTCCTCGCCCATCCCTGAGGCGCAGGCAGCAGCGTGTCCCCTCAGCATCGCTTGGTCGTCATGCTATCCGTCATTGATATGCGGAGCTCATGCTCGGCGGCCTCATAAGCGCATCCTGACCCGTTCGTTATAAGCATTGGCAGTCAATTCTCACGGCTGACTATCAGCAGTATGAAACTCCCACCCATCAGCTGCTGCGTGGTCGTCTCAGACGGTGAACGGCAAACCTGACACCCCTTCCTTCTGAAACGCCCTGAGGATGTCGTTGACAGTCTTGTAGTTCGTCATGTTCATTTCCTTCATCTTGTCCAGTATCTTGGCCCTGAGCGCCAGCTCCTTGTAGATGTCCCGCTTGTCCTTGAAGCCACGTTTGACAGCGATCCTCTCCTCGAGGATGAACGAGTTGTTCATGCCTCTGAATATGTGTTGGTCGTCGACAGGATTCCACACGAACACAGCACGCGTCATCACGCCGCCCATGGCCTCGCTGTATCCAAGGATTTCCTCGATTGACAACACACGCCTGATCAGTTTCCCGCCTCTGTACACCCCCGCCAGGAATACTGCGACGTTGAGGTTGTCCATGCTGGTCACCGGCACACTGATCGGAGCGCCCGTGAATCTCTGTATCATCCTCTTGACCGAGGCTGCGTGGAATGTCGCCATGACGGGTATACCTGTCTGCATCGCCTGGAACGCCACGTTGCCCTCCTTCCCTCTGATCTCCCCCACCACGATGTAGTTCGGCCTCGATCTTAGGCCCGACCGTAGGAGGGCGAAAGTGTCCACCTTGCTGTCCTCCGGCCCGAATTCCCTGGTCGATAGCTGTTGCCACACGGAATGCGGCGGCTGGACCTCGAGCGTGTCCTCCGCGGAGAATATCTTCTGATCGTATGGGATGAACGGGAATATCGCGTTCAATAGGGTCGTCTTGCCGGATGCCGTCTCTCCGCAGACGAAGACGCTCATGCCGTTCTCCAGGCAGAGCCAAAGGTAGGCCGCCTCCTGTGAGGATAGGGTGTTCCATCCGGCCAGTTGGGCGGAGCTCAGCGGTTCCGTGGAGAACTTCCTGATGGTGAATGAGGGACCGCTTACGCTGACGTCGTTGGCGTACACTATATTGATACGGGAACCATCTGGCAGTGCGCCATCTATGATTGGCCTCGACAAGGACGCCGGCCTGCCCATCCGCTCGCTCATCGATTTGGTGTATTTGTCGAGTTCAGCCAATTCTGAGAACCTTATGTTCGTTTCCACCATGCCGAGGATCTTATGGTAGAGGTTGATCTCCCTCACTCCGACACAGTGTATATCCTCGATGTATGGATCCCTCAGAACCGGCTCAAGCACGCCGTTTTGCAGTATGTTGCGCTTCACGTAGTACTCTACTAACTTCATTTCATCTGGGCTCAGGTAAATCTTCGAGCTCGGCTTGAACAACTGAACCAGTTTGGAGGGTGCCCCTCGTTCAGACACCTTCACGATGTCCCCCAACAGTCTGTCAAGCACCTCATTGAACTCCTCATCGGTGACGTGGATCTTCTCTTTGTGCGACTCTACGAAAATCCTGTCCACCACACGGTTGTATTGCTTCGTGACGTCTTCGGTCATTTCGGGCTGGATGACATCATAGTGCTGCCCCATGTCCTTCGAGCCGTGAAGATGGATGAATATCGGATCGCCGACTGGGTACACGACATCCACGTGGCTCTCCTTGCTGATGTCCTTGGACAGCGTGTCCACGAACTTCGGGGTCTGATTCGTCTCCTGGGCGTACTTCTGCATGTATATGCTGAGATGCGGATTCCGCTCCAGTACCTTGCCGAGCTTCGCAGGCATCGGTGCCCCCTCACACCACTGAGGTGATCTCTATCACCATACCGACATTAGGCTCTATTCTGAATCCAATCATCGGCGACACCCTGAATTGCGTGTTGGCGAACCTCTTGACCATGATGCTCCTCGATATCATGCCCCCCACCTGTGACACCACGAGGCTGAGGTACACGTGACTGTCAGACTCGAACGGGGAGAGCGCCTCCCCCTCGACCTCCCCGGGATCGACGGAGATGACGACGCTCTTGTTCATTCCTGCGAGCTTCTTGAAGAATCCCAACACATTGATGCTGTTCTCCTCCCCGTGAAGGCTGTTGTTCACCAGGCTGGAGAAAGTGTCGATGATGATGACATCGCTTGTGAAGAGTTCCCTCGAGCTCATCAGCATGCCGAGGAAATCCTTCCTGCTACGGCTGCTGCCCATCAAAGGATACACGGGTACGAACTTGAGCTTCCCACTCAGAATCCACGATGCTATCGGATAGTCCAGGCAGTACATCTGATCGATGAAGTCCTTGACCGTCAGCTCAGTCGATATGCACGTAACGGTATGACAGTTGCTCAGGAACCCGAATATCATGCGCTGCAGAACGGCGCTCTTTCCAGAACCCTTCGCCCCCTCTATAAGGGTGATCGTTCCGGTGGGGAGGCCCTGGCCTAGCTGGTCATGCAGGTCATCCCTGGCTATCTGGAGTTTGTAGATGTCGCCCAACGGAGGGTTCACCTCCACCCTATATGCGGAAGCTGAGCGCGTCAGAGACTCCGTTTTCCGTGGTAACTTGAACTGTGTGGTCGCCCGATGACAGATTCGTATCTATCGATATGGTCAGCAGACTCGCAGGGTCCCAGAACGAGGTCCTGTTACCGCTCAGCGACAGGGTGTAGTCTGTTATCACAACTCCATCCAACATCACACTGATATAGTTGTGGTTCAGGGATGTCGACCCCACGTTCTGAACGTAGATCAGTAGGGGGTCGTTCGGCATCGCGGAAGCGTCGTTGATTATCACGATGTGCGTTGACATCTCCTCGTTCATCTGTTCTCCCCTGTCGTTTATCCCGTCCGTGAGCTCGTAGATGCCGTTCGCGGCGACGGCAACTACCGCAGTCGCTACGATTACCGCGGAGACGAAGAATATCAACTCGGTGGCTCCACCGCTTGCGCCCATATTACTCACTCCCTCTATAACATGACAATCTCTGATACGCCATTCTCAGTCACCACCTTGATGCTCGTGCCGAGGTTTTCGACCACGAGCCCGTTCGCGTAGTCAGACACGAACATCTTGCCCGAGACATCGATTCCCGATGCGGAACTGCTCAGGCCGTCGCTGACCCTTCCAAGATATGAACCATCCTCGTCGCAGACGAGGATCTCTCGGCTGTTGTTCAGGATGTAGAGGCAATTCTGGTCCACATCCTCAGCGCTCGCAGCTAGGTCGGTCGGTGTCGAGAGCCTGCTGGAGGCAACGATCTCCGTGCCGCCTGTGCCATCAAGAGAATATCGATCAACGTGATAGCTGCCGGAGGAGACGTCGATTGCAAATATGTACGAGCTCACGAAGACGTCCTGCGGAGACGTCATCGTGCCACCATTAGCGATGAGCTGGTCGACAAACAATCCGGTGGTTCTGTTGAACCTGTCGAGGTGCAAATTGCCGTCGACGATGTAGATGTACTCATCGTCGACAGCAATGGATCTCGGGGCCGACGCGTTCGTCGCGTCGTCGATGAACCTGTCAACCCAGTTCCCATCAATGTCGAACCTGTCTATGTGCGTTCCCTCATCGATTACATAGAGATAGTCGCTGCTGACTTTGAGGTCGACCGGGGAAACCAAGTTTGCGCCGTCAGTAATGGTGAATTCGAGCAGCCCGTCGAAAGACAATACGTCGATGCTTGTGCCATCAATCACGTACACGGAATCCCCAACTGAGATGTTCGATGGCCCCGTCAGACCAGCATCGCTGTTTACGCAGGTTCTCGGATTAACCGAAGGGTCGAAAGTGATGTTCGGATTCGAGACTGTTATCGTTAGGGCATCAAGAGGGAGCCAGATGTTCGTGGTCGCGCCCTCCACTTCCATCGTATCTGGGTTGACTATCACCCCGCCTACAAGAAGCATCGTGCTCTCGATTCCCAATGGTACGCTCCCTGTGTTCTGGACAATGATCTCGAGGCTGTCGACGTACTTCGAGTACGTGAGGCTTATGACATCGAGGTCCGTATGAGCCTTGTCATTCATGTACTCGTATCGATCGTCAAACGATTCTGAAACTGAGTCGAAGGTTTCGTTAACCGAATTATACAAAACAGAAAAAAGAATGAGAAAGGTGGCGAAGAATATCGCCATTGTTGCTGAGACACTAAACCCCATGAAAGCCCTCCAAGCTCTCTTTAAACTTCGAGATGTTCTGCTCTAGGGAGTTTAGCCGATCCTTGTCAATCTCGAACCCTGCGATCTTCTGTATGAAGAGCAAAGATTTGAGGTGGTCGTCTGCTGTGAGTCTCCAATCCTCCACCTTCTTGAACGCGCCTGTGTCTGGAGTGGGCAGATCCTTGAAGACCTCCTCTCTCGCCTCTTCATACTCCATGTACTTGTTTACGTCCTGCATCTCACCTCTGGCGTAGGACATGACCTCGGACTTCACGTCTTCGCTGATCCATCCGACATCGACATAGTAGTCCAACACGAGGGAGATTCTGCCTCGTGGTACGCGCTCGAACATGAACTCTATCCAGCGCATAACGAGCACGAGCGTGAGATAATCGTGGCATATGTACGCGAGGAGGGGCTTCTTGTTGTGTTTGCTCCTCGCGGCCGCTCGGACATCTCGCTCGTCTCTCTCATCCTTGGACGACCTGTCTCGCTTGGTCTGGTGAGACAGTATCTTGGCTCTCACCGTCGCGGAGACTCCGGGTTCGGTCGGCGTTTCTGGCTCCCACGGGGCGGTGTCTCGACTGGTCCTGGAGATCTTTTCATTTCCGGACAACTCCTGGTCGTCTCCCTCTCCGAAAGGTCTGAATTCGGGCAGGTCCTCGTCCAGCCCTGACTCTGGAAACTCAATCTCAGGCAGAGCCTGTAGCTGAGCCTTTAAGTCAGGGGCTTCACGGTCGGAGACGTCTATGAATGGATTGAACTTAGCGGAGACTATCTCGTAGACCGACAATAGCTTCCTGATGTCCTGCTCCATCAGGTTCAGTCGCTCACGGTCCTTGCTCCCTTCGCTCTTCTCGGTTGTCAGTGCAGAGTCAATGCGTCCGATTTTGTCCTCGATCTCCTCGAGACGACCTAGGATCTCGGAGAACTCCTTCACACCTGACATTCCGATTCCATCCATGTCCCCTGTTTGCACCAGTTCATCCTCTTCATCCAGGGGCGTATAGATCTCATCTTCCCCAGATGCCTGAAACTCGTCGTAGACCTCCTCTTCCGTACCCTCCTCAAAGTCCTTCAGCTTCCTCCGAGATGAGGGATCATTCTTCGTTGGTTTCTTACGGAACAGGCCTGCCATATCTCAACACCTTATCCCCGTGCATCTTTCTCTAGGAAACGACTGCCTCTCCCTTCTTTCCTTCGGAATGGGAGAAGGGAAAGGAGTTTCCTTGAGACGAGACCTTGCAGAGGTCAGTGTCTCTACTTCAGCGCTACTACGCTATCCGCCTCAAGCGTTGACGGAGCCTGTATCACTACGAGAGTTGGGACACCGTGCTTTGGCATCAGCAGCACCGATATTTCTTCCTGGACCTCTAGAGCAATGTCCATTCCAGTTGTGTCATTCAAATCGAGCTCAATCTGGAATATGTCCCCGGAAGTCATCATCGCTTCAGTCGTCGTTGGTGCCATGTCTCTCAACACTTCGTCAGTGAACAGCGTGTCACTTGCGGTCGAAGCGTCGTAGTCCAAGGTGAATTCATCGTCCACCTCTCCTCCGATTGTCTTGATGACTTCAACCTTGGCGTCAGCGAGGTTTATACCAGGGCTGCCAGCCGTTAGCCCGATCTTCAGGTATACATGGTCAATTGTCGCATTCCCGTCCGTAGTGCCCCATATTGTAAGCACCTTGAAGCCTGTAGCGACATCCTGCAGCGCTTCATCGCCTGTGGCCTCGGCCTGCTGTTGCAGCTTGTATGCGGTCTGTACCAGCACACTAGCGGCTACTGCGGCAACGAGAATCATGGCGATGAAGATGAGCAGGGTGCCAACACCCATCTCTCCTCTCTCATCCATCTTTCTCTTGTTCCAAGCTAGTTTGTTCATCTCTTCTTCCTCCAACTTTGCATCTCTTGCCAGGTTCCGCACCTGAGCTGGCGTCCGGGCAACCTACCCGAAGAGGAGATCATACGAGCCGATCCAAGCTCTCCGGTACAACGACCGGACTTCGAGAGCGTTCGCTACTCGAAGGTCATCTAAAACCACGCGTTTGCGTGCCCACGATCACGACATGACGGCGATGTGTCGGTCATGTCTGACAGGGCGTGTGCCTGTCCCATCTGTCTTAGTTAGGCCCTTGCACCTCACCTCCTGTCGTGGCCGCCGCCATTGTCGAAGGCGGGGAGCGAGAGAGATGCGCCCCCCAAGAACCGGGCTTGGGAGGCACTATCCACAGGGCATGTAGACCTCTCTCGAGCTTCAATTATCCAGTAAATATATCTTAAAGGCTATTATACAAATATCCGCTAGGATAACTATGATTGATTCTCATGAGTGATTCGCTAGACCACGCTAATTGTGTTGGGCCAGCGCGCTCCCCCTTGCGACGGGATTCCACGTGAGATGGCGCTTGATCAGACCAGGTTGATGTAGCGGTATGCCCCGAGATACGGGATCTGACACTCCTCTAATGTGGGTTGACCTATCGTTGGAATGAACTTGAGAGAGAACGAAGACTGGGCGTGAAGGTTGAGCCCAACCTCGCCAGCGTCGATGAATATCTTGACCAGGCCACTGTCCACCAATGAATACGTCGTGGCGAACACATCATCCAAATCCCTGAGAATCTCCACTGAGTATCGGTACGCATCCGCTCCCTTCGCACCCGGCGTGTCGGGGTTGAAGAACAAAGTCGCGTCTGTCTCGCCATCGGTTATCTCAATCATTAAGGACGTGAAGAGTATCGGCTTGCTTCCAGGGACCGTCTCCACCTTTATCTCTATCATCTGGATGGTATTTGACGGCGTCACTGGCTGGGCGTAGTTATCAGCGAGGTCGACCGCGATGACGGCGTAGTAGTACTGTCTCCCAGTCGCCCCAGTGAAGTCAGAGTAGGCGCGGGCTGTCGCATCTAGCTCGGCTAGGGGCGTGGCCGTCATCAGCTCCTCAACACTGTCTAGGTCCGAATAGGATGTGCTTCTGAACACGAGATACTTCGCAACGCTGGTCTCGGCATCGGAAGCCCCCTCCCAAGTGATCAATACTGATTGCATGTCCTGTCTTGCGGTCACACCTCCAGCAACGGTGGGAGCGATTTCGTCCGCCGTGTCGGCGGTGTACGAAACCGATCCCAGCATGACTTCGTTCCCCGACCGGTCCTGGGCCACAATGAAGTAGACATGAGTTCCTGGCACCGGCGGCGCGTCTATGTAGCTAGATGCCGTGTCGTTGGATTGCAGCAGCAGAGTCGCAGTGGGCAGAGAGAGAACAGTTCGTCCATCAGCCGTCGTGGTGGTCAGAGCGCCCAAGGGATACTCGGCTCTATACAGCCTCTGCACAAGCACGCCGCTGTCAGGGTCCGACGCGGGCACCCAGAAGATGGCAACGGAATAGTCATCCACGGCCGCCGTGTTGGTCATCGATCCTCCGACCGGAGCCATGAGGTCCTCGTCGGTGGTCGTATCATCTGTGGATGCGGAGCTGTCTACGGAGCTGTATAACACCCGGTTGCCTGCCCGGTCGACTCCGACGACTGCGTAGGCGTACGATGTCGAGTTATCATCCCTTGCTGTATAGTCTACGTATTGTGTATTCGTGCCCGCCTCGGCCGTCAAGCGCACGAGCTCGTAGGCGGGGGTCAGCTGTTCGAGCGACAGGAGCCTGTTCCTAGCTACCTGCTCGTTGAACGCTGCACCGTTCGTCGGATCGTACACGCTCGTCCTGTACACTATCTCTTCTGAGAGGCCCGAGCCGTAGTCCAAGGCCGAAGTCCAGTTCAAGAGTATTCCCAGCGGGGAGACTCCGTCACTCGTTGCAGTCGTATTCCACAGCGAACCCCCTCCAGGTGGCTGGTCGTCCCTGGAAGGCATATAGCCGGATACGATTGAAGTGCTTGCACCATCTGGGTTCCTGTCTCCAGCTATGTTAACGACGGAGATCCCGCCAGACACTTCAGACACGGAGTCATCGACTGTCTTCTGCGCCTGTTGCTGCAACAGAGCCGCGGCGTACAGCATCAGTGACGCCGCTATGGCGGATACCAGCACTATGGCTATGAATATGATCAGTGTACCAATACCGATGTCTGCCTCTCGGTCTCCGCGCAGCCCTGTCTTCAGCTTCGTTAGCCCCATCCGAATTTCTCCTGGCATAGGGCACGAGACTGGGCTTGCGCTGAGCGTCAAGTCTCCAATGCTGAGGCGCCATCAGAAATGATCCGCCGTTTCGGGCGGATGGTACTCTCGTCACGAAGACGAGAGTCTACAGTCTACATGCCCTGTGGATAGTGCCTCGAGATGCGTTGGAGGCTTCTGACAACTTATGCGCGTGATGTTTATTTAAGACCATCAGCCGTGATTTTCAATAGAGAAAATCTCGCATGAGTCTATTGGGACGAGCGTGAGTTGCCCCTGTTGGCAGAGCTCACGCTCGTCATCGACGCCTTCAATGCCCTGTGTTCTCTTCCGCTGAATCACGGCGCACTTCGGCGGGCCGTGATAGTCTCAGATTCGGCAGTAGTCATCGAGCCCGTCCTCCAGGAAGTCGATCTTCTGCCTCAGTTCGTACCATAGGTTCTTGTCAGTCTCGACCCCGGCGATCTCGAGAACGAACATCCAGGACTTGAGATGGTCCTCCGGCGTAAGCCTCCATTCGTCGTCGGACTCGTCCTTCCGCTTCCTGGGCTTCTTCTTTGCGGCGGGTTTGGTGACGAGGAGATTCTGATCCTCGATCGGTTCGTATAGCATCCCGATCTCGCCCTCCGGCTCGGGCTCCTTGAACCCTTCAGCGACTGTTACCAGGTACTCCTCCACTTCTTCGCTTATCCAGCCTATTCTGTAATAGTACTGGAAGAGCTCGGGCAGGGCTTCTGGGCTGGTCCTTTCCATGAGGAATCTGATCCATCTCATAGTAACGAGGTTGGTCCTGGAATCAACTTCGAGTCTTTCCAGGACTGGCGGCCTCTCGTCATCACTCAAGTCGCTCACCTGTGGCACGTCCCACTCACTCATGTAAGGATCTCGTAGATATTCGAAAACACCGATGGTGTCGTCAGATCGACGTATGTCGGTATGCCATGCTTCGGGATCATCAGTATGTTCGCCGTCTGCTGCGTTACCAATGACATGCCGTTAGCGTCCAGGTCGATGTGTATGAGGGCGATGTCACCCTGGGTTATTCCCACATCGGTCGTGGTCCATATGTCATACGGGTACGTGTCCCTCAGCTGTGTTGCGTTGAAGGTCCCTGCGGCCGGAGCGATAGCTGAGAATGAGAGCGTATCGTCAGCCAACCCCGTGGATATCTCTATAACTAGATTGGCCAAGTTGATGACAGGACTGCCGGCAGAGAGTGCGACCTTAAGGTATAGATCCATGATCGCTGTCAGATTCGCATCGGTCACACCATACGCAGCCAGCGTCCTCATCCCTGTTGCTATCTCTTTCAACGCCTGATCTCCTGTAGTCTCTGCCTGTTGCTGCAACTGGTAGGCAGTCTGAACGAGCACTCCCGCGGCGACCGCAGCAACCAGGATCATCGCGATGAATATCAGGAGCGTTCCTACTCCCATCTCCGCTTCCTCGCTCATCCTCGCCTTACTCGGCTTGGATAATTTCTCCATCTTTGTTCCACCTCGTCATCTTGCATACATGAGCCCAGAACAGGCGGATGCAGAACAGCGCTGTCAGCGATTTCGTAAATGGCACGGGTATGGTCCTCTCTCTGGCTTCGACGTGCCGCTTGCCGGAAATCGCGAAATGCCTGCTCGCATTGCCCTCTGGATCTCACTCCCGAGGAGGCCCTACATGCCCTGTGGCTAATCCCGATGTTGCTCTCAAGGTAGATTCCTACTTCTGAGAGCAATAATTGATAATCATGGTCGATAGAAAAGGATTGCGCTGTGATTCCCTAAGCAGGAAATCAAGAAACCAAGTCTAGATGGACCTGCTGCCTCCGCAGTCAGACGGTACAACGAGATGGCCGATACCCGAATTCCGCAGGTGCCTTCGTCAGCTCGGTCGCGCGAAAAACCTACAATATCTCCCTAGGTTTCGGCGTCGCCATGTTCTGCGTGATCTCCAACGGCGTCGAACGGTGGTTCAAATCCAGTTTCAAGTGCAGCATGCCCTTCTCGTAGACGAGCGTGACGCTACCTATCTTGGATTTGTAGACCTTGTACCGCTTGCCGTCGGCCGTTAGCTCGGTCCCGTCCTGTTCCACTAGATTGGCTGCCGAGAGTTCTCTGAGCTTCCTGTAGCAGCTTGCGAGCGGAATGTCGAACATGAAGGCGAGTTCCCTTGCGCTTCTCGCCTTGTAGCTCGTCGCTGCCAGTATGTTCATGTTGTACTGATCGGTCAGAATCTGGGCTATCCCGAGCTCTTTATCTGCAGTGCTGAACTCCCTCGACTCGTAGGTTATGAAATTCCCCTCCCATCCAGAGGAGCGGATGCTACCCATCCCATCCCTCTACTAATTAAAGGTGAATAATTTATGGTTATATATATTTGTCCACTTGCCTATAATGCGTGAGAATCACGCATGTTTTTCATTTTTGGATGTTCTCAGAACTTGAGAATCACTCGAAAAACAGACCGCGAATCGCCCGCATTCACCAGTATCATAGAATCGTCCTTGATATTCTCCGATTAGAATTGGGTCCGACTCTTTATGAATCTCCAACGTCAAATGGATGGCGTGTAGATGATGCCATCATGATGAACGCATACGAACTGTCACGGCTGCTAATCAACGAGTATTCCGCCAAGATCCTGACATATGCGGAGGACAGGCCGCGGACCGTGCAGGATATGTGCCAGAACCTCGGCATACCAGTGACCCAGGGCTACCGCCATGTACACAGCTTGGTGGCCGAGGGGTTGTTGAGCTGCGAGGGTAGAGTGTTGACACAGAAGGGAAAGTGGACGAGGCTCTACTTGTCGCAGATCAGACGGGCACAGATACTCTTCGATGAGGGAAAGGTGAGGATGAGGCTGGAGCTGAAGACCGGGCAGGTGCTGTGGTCCGACGATTGGGAGGCTAGGGCGGCAGAGTAGAGTCCTTGACCCAACCATCGAAAGTTCGATAAGGGCTCGACTGATTATCATACTCGAAATTTGACCGGAAACATATTTGCACAACCCTGAGGATGCCTTCAGCGCCGCCAGCCTTTCGCACTTCGATGTGTCGAGGATAACGGCGCTTTCATTGCCTGGAGCGGTCATGAACGCCCCCGAGAACAGCCCGACCGGAATAGCCTCCCCTCCCGCCGACCTGGCCGAATACGGCAGAGCATATCTGAGGTCGTACGTGGTGGCCGTCGAGAGTGAGAGTCCCGAGCATGTGCCCTCGTTCTACAGGAATCGCCCGTACAGCATCGAGATCTGCCGCATGCCCAACTCCTGCTTCTGCATGCTTTTCGAGAAGTCCGATAGACCTTCTATCGCCGTCAGCAACAACGACTGGGGATACGTGATGGCCAGACTGATGTCTGGCGTCAGCTACGTCGCGACCGTTTACGCCCATGAAGGCATGGCCATCGACGATGCCACGGCCAGGGGGAGGAGGGACGCGATAAGGGACATCTGTGCCCTCGAGGCTTCGGGCGTCGTGGATTCGGCGAGGGAACTCGAAAAGCTCGTCGTGGAGCTCAAGGACACCGCGAAATTGTCGAAGAACCCGGCGAAGACGGCCGAGTACGTCGTTTCCAGGCTTGAACAGATTCGTCAGGCCGTCTTGCGCGCCGGCCCGAGCGTCGACACGATGGCCATGGTCGAGTCCGTGAAACGCTACCCTCCAGCGCCGGTTCAGATCATCCTCGATCAGGATGGGCTTGGAACAATCAACGAGGTGGCGAAGAGGCTGGAGAGTCTCGAACAGACGGTCGAGCTAGCAAAGGCGCAAGAGGCTCGCATCGAGGAGATAGAGCGGGAGCTGAGGGGCGAGATACGGAGTTTCAAGTCGGAGCTGGACAAGAAGATGGCGAAGGGCTTGGGCGTCATACTTACGACCACCGACCGGAAGGTGGACAAAGCGGTCGAGAGCTGTGGCACTCAGGAAGCGGAGATAAGGAAGATGAAGGAGGCGCTGTCCGAATTGCCTGTGGAGGCCGAGGAAGGTGCTGTCGATCCTAGGACAGATGACATCCTCGACGAGATCGAGTTGCTGAAATCCACGATTGAGGATCTCAAAGTTAGCGTCTCCGAAGCAGCACGTCCGGAAGAAGCTGTGCCGCAGGTCCAGGTAGTGGGCGATGTTGCGGGCCTGGAGCAGAGCCTCAAGAGCGTTTCTGTGCGCGTCAAGAGGATAGAGGATTACCTTGTCTCGGTATCTAAGGCGAGGAGAGCCCGGTAAGTCCGCGTCACAGCTGAACCGTAAGGTCTTCCTTGCGCCTTTCCAGTATCAGATAGGTGTTGCTCCTCTCGACCTCGTCGATTCTTATGAACGAATCGACAATGGACTTAAGCTCCTCTCTTGAGGACGCGCGGAGCAGCACTGCGAAGTCTATGTTGCCAAGCAGGAAATAGACCGCCCACACCCCCTGTATCTTGGCGAGCTTCTCACCTATCTTCTTGGAGTAGTCAGGACCATATCTCCCAGTGATCAAGGCTATCGCCAGCATCTCCTTGCCGACCTTCACGGGGTCCACGCACGCCTTGAAACCGGTGATGACACCTTCCTCCAGCAGGCGGTTGACGCGATAGTGCACGGTCGAAGACGACAGCCCGGTCTTCTCCCCGATCTCCTTGAGACTGATCTTGCAGTCTTCTTGAAGCATTTTCAATATGATCTCGTCGTTCTTGTCTAGGGTCGCTGTATCTTGTTTGCCCAAAGCGGTTCTCCTCCCTAAAATGTTCGAAAAGAGTACATGAAACTCAAACTAATAACGCTTTCGGAGCGTTCACCTCGAATTGAACGGGGTTCGATGCCCTCGCCGGCCATCGGCTCCTGCCTGATGACTCAGCACTATGCTGCTGCTGGCCAGGCGTGCAGGCGCCTCTCTCTGAGAACGGATTCGCAGGTTATCACCTGTACGAACCTCTCCGGAAAGGTAAAATACTCCAATCAATCGTTGCTGAAGGCGATAATCATGAAACACACGATAACGGGTGACAACCTGCAGTTCGTGAACTGCGAGATAATGCCTGGCGAACTCCTGTTTGCGGAGGCCGGGACGATGACATACATGAGCTCAAACATAAGCATGACCGCCCGTGCCAGGGGTGGGTTGATGGCCGGGTTGAAGCGCAAGATGACCGGCGAGTCATTCTTCGTCACGGAGTTCACCGCTGCTGGCGGGACTGGAGTCGTGGCCTTCGCGGGGAACGTCCCCGGGAAGATACAGGCACTCGATCTAAGGGGCGGAAAGACGTGGCTTGTCCAGAAGGACGCGTTTCTGTGCGCGGAGGGCGCCGTGACCCTGGATATCGCGTTCCAGAAGAAACTAGGGACGATATTCTTCGGAGGCGAAGGATTGATAATTCAGAAATTGACCGGCGAGGGCACAACCTTCGTACATGGTTCGGGCGACTTCATCGAGATGAACCTGAAACCGGGAGAGATCATCAGGGTGAGCACGGGCAATGTGGTTGCCTGGGAGGGTGGAGTCCAATACAGCATAGAGAGCGTCGGTTCCATCCGGAGTGCGCTGTTTAGCGGCGAGGGCCTATTCGTCACAACGCTCACTGGACCAGGAAGGGTGATACTGCAGTCTCTGACACTGCCTAAGCTCGCTGGAGCCCTCGTGCCGTTCCTTCCGCGCCAACAGAGCAGCGGCTCAGGCTTCAACCTGCGTTGAGGTGTCTGTACATGGGAAGGATCGCTGCCTTACTCGTGATAATCGCCATCGTTGCCGCCGCAATTCTCGCCCTCGAATGGTTGGGCGTCATCGCGTCCATCTTGGCGTTGATTGGTCTGGCAGCTTTGGTGATACTCGTACTGGTCACAGTAACCGTAGCCGCTGTCGTCGTCCTGAGCATTCCGTACTTCTTCCTGACGAAGAAGATGGAGGTGAAGGAAGGATCCTTCACTCTTGACCGGATCGAGGAGAAGAAATAAGCGCGGTGACAAGCCTCAGATGAACGCGCCTATGGTCGGCAGGTCGAGCAGGTCCATGTCGAAGAAGACCACGCCCTCACGGATTTCTGCCGCGTCCAATTGCTCTAGGCCCGCAACCTGTGCTAGAAGTGAGGCCCTCCACCACAGGTCTATGATGTTGTTGGCGACTGCTCCGAGGTAGACCTGGCCGAAGTTGAACTCGTACCCTTCCATATCGCACAGGTAGGCGGCGTGGCCGAGAAAGCAGTCTCTTGAGTTGATGAGATGGAGGTACTCCCTGACAGACTCTCTGCCAGCGGTCGTCATAGGCAGCAGGTCCACCGACGACGGGTCCACGCGGCAGAACTCCTTCGTCTCCCCCGATTCCCCGAGCTCCCAGCCGACGAAGGTCTTTCCATCTAGCTTGAACATCTTCCACGACAGGTCGGGCCCTACGTATACCGGGAGCAAGCAGAGGTCTGGCAGATCGAACAGCTCGACGCCGTCCATCAACGCTCTCTCGGATATGTCAGCCTCCGCCTCCGTTATTCTGACGCGCTTGGCCAGGTCTGCAGGGGAAGAGTTAGGCTTCGTGCTCCCGTACTCCGCATATGTCATGACTCGGCTCAGCCCCAGCTGCTCTGTCAGCTCGTCGTCCAACATGGCTGCGGCGCTTCGAACGGAAGAGAAGGATTGCGCGGCCGACGCTTCCCGGGTGTTGCGCACGAACTGAGAGAACACCTTGTTCGCGGAGCGGACTTCCCCTTTCAACCTGTCGTCTCCGTATCTCGATAAGAGTCGTCTTCCAAGGGGTTCCAACTCCTCACCGGGAAGTCCCAGGCCACGGCACGACCTGTTGACGTTCACCTGAACCCTCCAACCGGCGAAGACATTCAGTGGGAATGACCTGCAGAAGTGTGGCCGTCGGTTGTATATGGTGCACCGCTTGTCCGTGAGAAAGTGGCACGCCCCGTGCCTGCCCTTCAACCGTATCGCGGCGCCCTTGACTTCTGGCGAGATGTGCTCGTCCGTCACGCCCGCCATGAGAACAGGGTCGCTCCGGAACAGCGCCTCCTCGTCTGGAAGTAGCTCAGGCTGACAAAGGCAACAGAGAGCACAATCATCGACGCATCTGTAGCTGTACCCATCCAACTCGGACAGGTCAATCTCCGGCGATTCCTCGGCTCTTCTCTCTTTCAACGACTTCCCTTCCGGCGCGTTCTCCCACCTGGGTTCCGTCCTCCATCATGATTTTCCCTCTTAAAAAGACCGCCTTCGGGAAGATGCCTGACAACCTTTCGTATGGCGTCCACGCGCATTTCGAATGCAGCCGATCCGCTCGAATCTCTGTGCTGTCCATCATGTCTACGACCATGATGTCGGCGTCGCGTTGTAGCTCTAGTCTGCCTTTGTTGAGGCCGAAGATGTCGGCGGGTCTCTCGCACACTCCGGACACGAACCTCGATAGTGGAATGTGCTTGTCCCTCACGAGCTGCAGCATCAGAGGCGCGAGGGTCTCCACCCCAGGGATGCCGCTGGGAGCGAAGTCGAAGTCCTCCTCCTTCTCCTCTGTCGTGTGTGGGGCGTGGTCCGATGCAATGATGTCTAGCGTACCTTCCTTTAAGGCGTTGAACAACGCCTGCCTATCCCCCCGCCTCCTCAGAGGAGGGTTGACTTTGCCGAATCCTTCTAGCTTCGAATCCATGTCCAGGAGGAGATGATGTGGGGTGACCTCGGAGGTGATGTTTGGCATGCCTTCCAGGAGGGGCAGTGATTCCTTCGCGGAGACGTGGCATATATGCGTCCTCAGGCCTCCAACCCCAGACTCCCCAAGCTTCCTGATCGCACTGGTCTCACACTCGTTCGGTCTATTTCGGAGATGGTCCCCTAGGGAACTCTCCGCTCCCTTAATTCTCAGTCCCTCGTCCTCCGCATGCACAGCGAGCGCTTTGCCAGATGCCGCGACCGCCTCCAACTCTTCCCTGACGGCCTCCAGAGAGGATACCTGTAGGTTTCCTGTCGTACCAGCCATGTACAGCTTGAACCCGACAGCCCCCGAGGAGGAGAGAAGTTCGACGTCACAGCCAGGGGTTATGCCGGCGAACAGGCCGAAATCCACGAGGCTCTTCGAAGCGGCTATCGACGCCTTCTCCCTGAGAGCGGCCGCCGTAGTGGTTGGCGGGTCGGAGTTGGGCATGTCGAGGATGCACGTCACGCCTCCGTGCAACGCCGAGAGCGAGCCCGTGCCAAAATCCTCTTTGTGCGTCGCGCCAGGGTCGCGCATGTGCACGTGAGCGTCGATTGCGGCGGGCAGGACCAGCTTGTGGCCATAATCGAAAACCCTCTCTCCATCCAAGTCGGCTCTGACGGCAACTATCCTGCCGTCTTTCACGCCGATGCATCGCTGGGCAAGCTGCCCATCGACGAAGCACTTGCCCTTAATCACAACATCCATCTTTTCCATCCAGATCCCTTCTGACGACCTTCCCATGCGGCTCGGTCTCCGAGAACACCTCGGCCTGGAACCTGAATACCTGCGTCCCGGGCATCAACCACGCGTCAGGGCCCACGCCGGCCTTCATGCACGTCTGGCAGAGGAACTCCTCGGAATCCCAATTCCATTCGACCGGCACCTGGGGCAGGAGCAACCCCCTTGCACCATTTCGATGGACTATGAGCCCGTCCACTCCGACAACGATGATCTTCGGGAGGTCAGCGGCTTCTTCCACCACGATCTCCTCCGGTGGCGTGAGCAAGCTGACTTCGACCTTAACACTTTCTAGTTCCGCTGCATTCACAGCCGGAAACCTCGGATCCCGCGAAGCCGCGCTGACTGCCGAGTCCTTCAGTGCATCCATCAACGGAGCAACAGGCTCCGGGTAGCCGATGCAGCCGCGGAGTTCATCTCCGGGGTATGTAGTCAGAGTCACGAACACGCCCGATTCTCGCTTGAAGCTGTCTGGCGTGTCGAAATCGGGCATGCGCTCTTTGCGCACGAGCCTCTCAATTACAGTCCTGGCGATCTCGACCGCCTTCTTGCCCTCTTCATCCGAAAACGCGGTCATGTTGCCGCCGTATGGGGGCGGTGAAATATGAAGCTTTCAACAATACGGCGCCTATGGGCCGTTGCCCTCTCAAGAATCTGCGCTAGCGAATGGTCTATCTGGCTGGGTCCCTATAGACCAAAGGTTAAATAATCACTATACAAATCCACGAGGAGAAATCGCATGAAGTT
>Ga0224507_10000066_pt1 | contig 40073 bp, 47 predicted proteins | sample SF_Jan12_sed_USG_3_FD_170159 | JGI IMG/M metagenome (GOLD analysis project Ga0224507, IMG submission 170159) | Sediment microbial communities from San Francisco Bay, California, United States - SF_Jan12_sed_USGS_13 | ecosystem: Environmental > Aquatic > Marine > Sediment | place: USA... | reverse complement strand
TAATCAGAAAAACAGGCACTGGGGACATGAATGTTTTAGGAAATCAATGGGCAATTCCTGTTGTTACATATGGTCCAGGAGATCCCCATGAAGCACATACCATTGATGAGAAAGTATCCATTGAAGAGTACCTAAAGGGAATAGAAATATTAAAGAAAACTTTACAGCATTTAAAAAGACTTCATGATAGAAAGATGCAATAATGCTTGGATTCGTAGGTTTAGGAATTTCGGGATTCAAATCAATTCCCATTGAAGCATTAGATGTTTTATCAAAGGCAGACATTGTATACTTAGAACAATTTACTAGTCCAATTGGAAAAGCAGATTTGATTAAAATCAAAAATACAACAAAGGGGGAATTTAAACCAGCAAAAAGATGGCTTGTTGAAGATGGAAATGAGATTCTAAAAAATGCAAAGAAAAAGAAAGTGGTTTTACTCTCATACGGAGATCCATATATTGCAACAACACACATCGAATTAAGAACAAGAGCAATTGAAGAAAAAATTAAAACATATTCTATTCATGCTTCATCATCTCTTACTTCAATGATTGGAGAATGTGGTTTACATTTTTACAAAGTTGGAAGGATTGCTACAATAATGAGTGAAATGAAATCACTTACAACTCCATACTACGTAATTTATAAAAATATTATTGACGGTAACCACACAGTTCTTCTTTTAGAGTATAATCAAGACAAGGATTTTTTCTTAGATCCAAAAGAGGCATTAAATGGATTATTAGAAACAGAGAAAGGACAAAAAAGGAATGTCATTAGTATAGACAGTTATGCAATAATTGCATCAAGAATAGGATTCAAAGATCAAGTAATTATTTCAGGAAAAATTTCCAGTCTAAAGAAAAAAGATTTTGGAAAGCCGCCGCATACTGTAATAATTCCAGGAAGATTGCATTTTACAGAATCAGATGCATTAAAGATATTAGGTAGATGTATTGATGAGCCTTTTGACAATTCTGAAAATACAAAGAAAATTTCAATTCAAATGATGGAAAAATATGTTCCAATGGTCAGAGAAGCATTAGAAGAAATTGAACCTCATTATAAAGATCAAAAAGAATTTCAAGTGATTTTAGAAAATGCAGAATTATACATTAAAGATGCAGAAAAATTTCTAGAAGATGGTCAAGATGAGGTAGCAATTTTGAGCATTGGATATGCAGATGGCCTAGTTGATGCATTAAGATTGGCCAAAGGTCTTGATCCAAAGATGTAATTTTTAGCGATGAATTAAAGAGAGGGTCAAAAATAGAAAAAATATTGGAACAAAGTGAAAAACTAATCCTTTCAGTCATGTATGTATCTCAAATTGATGGGAGACCATTAATGCAGACAATTAAGAAAAAAAGTATGTTATCAGAAGATATGATAAATTCAAAGATTAATGAATTAATAAAAAACCAATTTGTAAATGAAGATAGAAACACGCTAACAGAAATAGGTCGAAATTCATTGCGAGTAGTATTAGCTGGAGGAGTTTTTGACATTATTCATCCAGGTCACATCTATACCCTAAACGCAGCAAAGGCATTAGGTGATGTACTAGTAGTAGTTGTGGCAACAGATAACACAGCAGTAAAGATGAAAAAGAGAAATCCCATTCACAGTCAAGAACAGAGACAGGAATTGGTAAATTCACTATCAATGGTAGATCTCTGTCTAATTGGTAAAGAAGATGATATTTTTAAGACAGTGAATCTTGTAAGGCCAGAAATTATTGCGTTGGGTTATGATCAGGTTCATCAAGAGAAATTTATCACCGAAGGATGTAAAAAAATTAAGCTTGACGCAAAAGTTGCAAGATTACAATCTCCTATTCCAGATAGCTCTAGCTCTAAAATTGAAAAAGAGTATGGTAAATCTATTCATGGAATTTAGGAATCAATTTGAATTTTAATTGAAATTTTTGAACCGTCTTTAAGTTTTGCAGTTTTTCTCAAACAAGATTTCGAGATTAATTCGATAATTGAGTCGTCATGATGCGTTCGCTCAAGTATAATTAATTCACAATTTGTAGAATTGTTTAATTTGCATGGAAAGCATTTTACCCATCCATATGTTCTCCTCCCATCTGAGAAGCTCTTAATTTTTATCCCATTCAAAGTTTCAAATTGTTTAATTGTTTCTTGATGGATTTTTTGATCTAATCTTACATTAAGGGTTCCAGGGAATGGAACATATCCAATTTTAGATTGGAATTGTTTTGTATATCCTTTTAACCCCATATAGTATGCACCTTCACCCATTCCAGAAACTAGAGTTCCTTTTAGTTCAACGTGAGATGGGGATGAATCTAAACATTTTTGCAGTATTGCAGAGAGTTTAACCATTTCGTTGAAACCTTTAGAGGTAATTTTTACAGAAATGTTGCGACCACTAATTATTCTTTCTATGAATTGATTTTGTTCTAATTCAAGGAGATGTTTTGATGCAGATTGTTGAGATTTTTGAATATTTCTTCCAAGAGAAGAAGTTGTTATTGTGACATAGTTATGTTTTGCACCTTTAGATAAAAGATATGAGAGGGTTAAGATGTGCTGAATTTTTAGTTCAGTCATCCAGTTTCCTAAGATACGCCCAAGTCACCGAATGTTTTTAGTAGCATTCCATCAGAGTTAGAAAGTTTAGCAATTCTGTGACCAACAACACATTCAACACCTGCATTTTTGGCACCTTCCAAAAGTCTCTGGGTAATTATTCCATCCAATAGAAGATATTTGATTCCAGATTGTGATGATAGTTTGCTTACAACTTCACTGATCGGAACTTTAAAAACTTCATTTTGATCACCATCCAAAGCAACTGCTTCAAGAGTTTCATTCAGATTTGGAAATACCTGTGATGCAATATTTGCAAGAGGTTTATCATCTTCACTTTTGAGAACAGGAGCTGGCTTTCCAGACTTAATTTCATCTGCAATTGGTCTTAGAATTTCATCAATTCTTTGTGGAGTTAGTTCTTCAACTTCAACACCAGTATCTGCTTGTAATTCATAATCTAAAGTAACAACAGATTTGAGTTCTTTGAGAATAAATCCACCTGATCTATCTCCATCTAGGAATGCAACTACTGTGTCTTTTTTATTACATAATTCTTTGATGGATTCATCAATTTTTGCGCCTTCAATTGCTAAAACATTATCATATCCTGCCCTTAGAAGATTGATTACATCTGCTCTTCCTTCTACCAGAATTATCCAGTTAGAATCAAAGACGCCAGAACTACATGTTAATTTTGATGGTCCATAAGTTGCCAGTTTTCCAGCATCACCCTGATGAACATCATTTAACATTGTTTCTCCTTCACTAACAGTTTTAGTAGCCCATTTTTGTTTGATTTCTTTTGCACGTCTTACAATATCATCTTTCTTTGCAGCTCGTACATCATCAATTGCTTCCAATTTGAATTTACAATCAAATGGTCCTACTTTGTCAATGCTTTCTATTCCTGCAGCAATTAGTGCACATGTATCAATATCAGTACTCATTGGGATCAAGGCATCACCCATAGTAGTATTTGCAGTAGATTTTGTATTAACTTCAATACGTCCTACTTTAGAAACTCGTTGCAGTTCATTCAGATTCATCTCTGGGCCTAACAGTCCCTCTGTTTGGCCAAAGATAGCTCCGATTATATCTGCTCTTTCAACGAGCCCATCAACTTCATAGGAAAGTTTAACATGATATTTGACAATTCCTGATTGAGGCATAAATTATTCATCTCCTTTATTATCATAAATTTGGTTTCTACTTTCGATATATGAGGGTATCGCAAAAAATGTACCGATATATGAGATTTCCCACGAAACAAAATAACATACTAAATGCTAAGAAGATCTAAAAATGAAAAATAATGATAGTTGTTTATTCAGTACTAAATGAGTGACCACTTGAACAAGATTTTGTGACGTTTGGGTTATTGATTTTAAATCCAGAACCCATTAGACTTTCAATATAGTCTACGTTTGCACCTTGTAGATGGTCAACACTGTAACTGTCAACTAGGAGTTTTACTCCATTTTCTTCCATGACGATGTCATCTTCTTCTGGTGCCTTTTCAAAGCCCATTCCATAAGATAGACCAGAACAACCGCCACCTTGGACATATACTCGAAGATATTCAGGGGATTCTGCCTCTTCTTTCATGAATTCTTTGATCTTTTCAGCTGCTTTTGCACTGACTGTGATCATCTTTTGTGTTTGCTCAGTTGCCATTATAAACAAAAAAGCCGTTTCAAATTATAATAACCTTTTCCCACCCAACACACTAGTAATTTAGAAATTAATCATGATTGTACCATAATCTTCTAGGAATCTACAAGATAATCATGCTCATCAAAATCAGATCCTAAAGAAACAGACAAAATTACAGTCGTCTCAGTTGTTTGAAATCGCAATTCTTTCTCAGGCAAGAAATTTCTAAAAACATGAGCTAGAAGTTGCTCTGTAAACATAGACCATTTAATTCCCAATTCATGTTGAATTAAAAATGTGTGCATATCACCATTAACTCTATGATCAGAATTCATTCCAGATGCTCGTATGTAATCTTCAAGTGTTTCAATGCATCTTTGCAAATCATATCCTCCTTTGATAAACAAAACAGTGTCCTTAATTAAAGGAAACATCAAAGTGATCAGGTCATCAATATCTTTTTCATCCAATTCTGCTCCTAAAGATTCCAATATGCCTTTTGGAACTGGAATTATTCCAATTTTACTAGAGAACCTATCCCATTGGATATATTTTTCAAGAATTTGTCGGACTAGTACATTTTGAGAGATTCCTTTCTGAGTTGATTCAGTTTCTAATTCAGTTACAAGTTTTTCTGGGAGTCTATAGGTAATACTTCTTGTAGATTCTTTATTTGGTGTGTGAGCTTGTCGTTTTGATGTTAAATGTTTTTCCAAAATTTTTGCCTCTACAAAAAGCCCAGAAAATTAATCTGTACGTGGTGTGTTTGGAATTAGTTCAACTACTGTAACTTCCAAATCACACTTTAGAGAAATAGATTTTACCTTACTTTTGTAAAGAAAGTATTTTTTACCATCCTGATTTATTGAACCAGAAATTGCTAGTAATTTTGCGTCATATAGAGTTTGTAGTCTCCTATACACAGTACTGATTGGAATCTGTTTTTCATTAGATATTTCCATGGCAGATTTTGGTTTTTCCAAAGTATTGTGTAAAATTTGCTTACAGTATTTGTCAGCAAGTATTTCTAAAATGACCTGCTTTCTTTCATCGTCTACTATTTTTTTAGATTGAATTAATTCTTGCATACATCAAAAAAATAGAAATTGAATATAACAAATTTGATTGCATTGCAAGACAGTGTATTGTAGAAACAAACTAATGAAAAAAGTACAATGTGAACAAAAATTACCAAAATAAAGAATTTACTCTTAAATCTGCCGATTTATAGAATATAAGAATCATTCTTCAAAATCCTAATCAAAGAAATACTTCTTTTGGTTTAAGTGGATGTGATTTTGATTTGATTTGTGAATAAAAAATTTGGCCTAGTCGGAATTCCAATTCTATTTGCATTTTTTATCATAGCAACAACAGGAAATATTCAATTTTTACCAAATCTAAATACAGAAACACAGACTGTCTCTAATATTCAATCTCAAATTGTATCGGAAATGCAATCACAGATTGCCAAAGCTGAAGAGCAACCTGTAAAAGAATACACATTGATAATTGAGCAAACAGACATTCAAGTATCGGACACTGCTGTGTGGCATGCCTGGACATACAATGGAACAGTACCCGCACCAACTCTAATGGTAAATCAGGGAGATCTATTGCGTGTCAGAGTAATTAATAATCATGATGTAACTCACAGTTTCCATGCTCATATGAGTGATTATGATCCTAAACATGATGGATCCCCAGTCAATATGATTACAGGAGTGGGTTCTGGTTCAATGATTCCACCAGGTGGTGAATGGACATATGAATACAATGTAAATACATGGGGAGCAACATTTTTCCATGATCATGCATCATCTGAAGGTCTTGGAATAAAAGATCATATTTTGCAAGGGCTCTATGGCAATATCTTAATTGAAAGAAATCCTCCAAGACCATATATTGATAGACATATTCCAATCGTAATGTCAGAAATAGGTCACGATGTTGAAAGAATGGAAAAAGGCCCCACACCATACTTTATCATGAATGGTAAAGGAGTTCCAGGTGGAGAAAAGGCTCTTGAAGAAATTTTTGCAGAGCAAGGACTAGATGGTGTTGTTGCGCAGTTCAATTACACATTACCCGTCTATAAGGCAAAGGTTGGAGAAACAGTTGAGTTTCATGTTACTAATCTAGGAGAACAAATCCATTCATTTCATCTACATGGAAATAAAATGATCTCAAGTACTAATGATAGGGGTTCTGTAATTACATCTCAAACATTTCCCCTTGTACAAGGAACACTTGAATCATTCATTATTAAACCAGATAAACCAGCCATTTGGCTATTCCATTGCCATGTTGTTGGCCATGCTGATGCAGGAATGATAGGCCTGTTCATAGTAGAACAATAATTCGATATTTTTCATTTTTTGTATTGAACTATTAAAAATATGATGTTTTAATGTTAAAAACTAGGAATCATATCTGAAAATTCACGCAATTATTTAAAATCTATGAAAATAATTATCAGTATGGGATATCTGCAAAAAAAAACAATAATTCCAACTATAGTGTTTTCAATTTTACTGGTTTCATTTTCAGTAAATTTTGCAAGTGCTCAATCAGTTCCAGAATGGGTAAAAAACACATCTTTATGGTATGGGGAAGGAGTTGTTTCAGAGCAAGAATTTCTAAACATGATTAAATTTTTGATTGAAAATAATGTCATTGTTATAGAAAGTACAGAAACTGAATTAACAAAAATTCAAGCATCAATAACAATTCCTAATGGAAATTCAGATGTAAGTAGTATCGGATTTTACTTGCCATTGAATCTAGAAATTAGTTCAGGAACAACAGTCACATGGGTTAATGACGATTCGGTTCCACACAACATTCAAAGTCTAGATGAATCGGGGAATGTAATTGATTGGTTTAACAGTCCTCCATTAAACACAGGTGATAAATTCGAATTCACATTTGATGAGCCTGGAGTATACAATTACTATTGCTCATTTCATCCATGGAGAGTAGGTTCAGTTACCGTAAAGTAGAGTTGAAAAACTCTAACTCTATTTTTTAAATTGAATAAAATAAGAAGGGAATTGGAAATAACTATTTCTTTGACTTGTTAACAAATGCTGTCATGCGTTCCTCTCTATCAGGATGAGTAAAACAATTTCTCCATGCAAGAAGTTCAACTGCAAGACCAGTATCGAGATCTGCATTTCGTCCTTTGTTAATTGCAACTTTAGACATTTGAACACCCATTGTAGAGTTTCCAGCTATTTGTTGTGCCATTTTCAAAGCTTCTTCTTGTAATGATGCAAGAGGAACTACTTGATTTACAAGACCTATTTCTTTTGCCTCATCTGCTTTGATTATTTTACCGGTGTAAACAAGTTCTTTTGCTTTTGCTATTCCCACAATTCTCATCAATCTCTGAGTCCCACCCCATCCAGGAGGGATTCCAATTGTTACTTCTGGTTGACCTAACTTTGCAGTATCGGCAGCTATTCTAATATCACAAGACATTGCAAGTTCACAACCTCCACCCAAAGCAAAACCATTAACTGCAGCAATGGTTGGTTGTTTTACTAGTTCAACAGTTGAAGTTACAAGTTGACCAGTTTTTGCATAATCAACTGATTCATCTGCAGAGATTTTTGACATGTATTCAATATCTGCACCAGCAGAAAATGCCTTTTCTCCTTCACCAGTCAAGATGATAACTTTGACATTATCATTATGATTGAGTTCTTCAAAAGTTTTGATTAGTTCTTTTGCAACATCAATGTTCATAGCATTAAGTTTGTCAGGCCTGTTAATTTTAACAGTACAAATGCCATCAGAAGTAGATGTGGTAACTAGTGACATGTAATTTGCCAAGTAATGTGAAACTTAAATGTTATCTATTTTCCGCGTATTTTGCCCCATTGGTATAATGCAGATGCGGCTGCAACCCAAGTTCGAAGATCTTGGTAAACTGGAACATTGTGTTTCTCAATTATTTTTATCATTTTTTCAGTGTATGGGCCACCATTCCCACCAGCGAGAATAGGTTTCTTATTTTGTTTTGATAATTCATCTAGATGTTCAACTATTGTTTCTTCAAGTGGATCATCTTGGAAAACAAACCATGGCATGGCAATGTCAATATTATTTTCATCTAAGAATTGCTGGATGACAAATTTATAGTCATCTGCAGTTGCTCCACCACCTACATCTGCAGGATTACCATTATGAATAGGGACAGTTGGCGGGAAACGTTCTTTGATTTTTTTGAGGAGTGGTGGTGACAACTTACCTAATGTAAGACCTAACCTTTCTAATTGATCAATTCCACCAATCATTGGACCTGCACCATTACTAGTCATAGCAACACGATTTCCTTTTGCAGGAGGTTGCCATGCTAGTGCCTTTAAAACTCCAACTAGTTCCTGATAACTATCAACCGAAATAATTCCTGCTTGTTTGAATGCACCCATAATCATTGCGTTTGAACCACCAAGAGAACCTGTATGGGATGCAGCTTGTTTTGCACCTGCAGCAGTTCGGCCGCTCTTCCAAATTACGATGGGCTTCTTCTTTTCTTTCATTACACGTTTGGCAGTATTGATGAATTTTCTACCATCACCAAATCCTTCAACATACAATCCAATTACTTTTGTTTGAGGATCGTTTGCAGCATACCATATCATGTCTGCTTCATCAACATCAGAGCGATTACCAAAACTAATCATTTTTGATAAACCAAACACATCAGCGCTTTCCAACATACTAATTCCCATGGTTCCACTTTGTGAGAAAAATGCAACATGCCCTAATTTTGAACGTACCATTCTTTCTTGTCCTTGGAATGCACAATCAAGTCTATTTGCGGCATTAAACATTCCAATACAATTAGGACCAACTACACGAATTTTGTGTTTTATAGATAATTCTTTTACTTCAGCTTCCATTGCAGCTCTGTCACCACCAAGCTCTTTACCGCCACCAGAAACTATTACAACATTGTGAATTCCTTTTTCTGCACACGTCTTCATAATAGGTCCACATGCTGAAAGATCAACACAAACAACAACCAGATCAACCTTTTCTTTGATTGCATCTAATGATGGATAACATTTGATCCCAAGAATTGACTCTTGTTTAGGATTAATTGGATACACTTTACCTTTGTAATCTTGTTTTCCGAGTGCATCTAATACAGAATTACCAATCTTTCCGGGTGTTGAAGATGCACCAACTAGTGCAACAGACTTTGGAGTAAAGAATGACTCCATGGATTCAATGTTTGGTTTTACTTTTGAAATGGAATTCTTTTTTAATTCATTATTCAAAATGATCTTTGCATCTACTACAAAGTAAGACTTAGGATATACAATTACTGGATTAAAGTCAATACTGTTAATATAATCGGCATTATCGATGCCCATCTTTCCAATTTGGACTAGTGCTTTTGCAACCATGTTTATGTCAATTGGGGCACTTCCACGGAATCCTTTGAGAAGTTTTGAGCCTTTTAGTTCATTTAGCATCGATTTTGCATCAGAGGTTGTAATTGGAAGCATTCTAAATGCAACATCTTTGAAGACTTCGGTCATTATGCCTCCTAATCCAGCCATGAGCATTGGACCAAATTGTGGATCATTTTGTATACCAACTATTAATTCAACTCCTCCTTTTGGAACCATCTTCTCCAAAAGAATTCCTTTCACATCAACACCGTTTTTCTTAGATAAACGACCATACATGTCATTGAATGTTTTTTTGACATCATCGACATTGTCTAGTCCAACTTTAACACCACCAACATCTGTCTTGTGTAAAATTTGTGGAGATACAACTTTCATTACAAGAGGAAAGCCAATCTTCTTTGCTTGTTTTATTGCATCTTCAGCAGATGTTACTAATGCATATGGTGGAACTTTGACATCATATGTTTTGAGAATTGATTTTGATAGTTCTTCAGTGATAACTTTATGATCGGTTTGAATAGTTTCCTCAAAAATTTTCTTCACCGCAGTCATTGGTTAATCGATGAAATCAAATCTAAGTATATTAAACTTTGGTCAAAGGTTGAATGTATGTTTAAAATTGTTGTAAAAATTCTTCATATTTGAATTTACAGTTGAAATATTTTCAACAATATCTGAGCGAATTTTTTTTGTATCTATATATGGAATTTTTTGTAATTCTTGTTCTGTATTATCTAGCCACAAGTTAATCATTTCCTCATTAACTTCCAAATGAAACTGTAATCCAATTGCACTTTTGTACTGAAATGCCTGATTAAGATAATGCTCCGATGAGGCTAATCTAATAGCATCTTTAGGCAAATCAAAGGTATCACCATGCCAATGAAATACAGTAAATGGGTTTCTGAAACCAGAAAAAAATGAAAAGTCATCTGAAATTTTCAAGTCATCATAAAACCCAATTTCTTTTCTAGGCCCAGAAAATACTTTGGCACCAAAAGTTTTTGCAATTAGTTGAGAACCCAAGCATATTCCCAAAACAGGAATATTTTCTGCCACATAGTTTTTGATAAGTTTTTGTTCTGCCTTAAGATAGGGTAAATTATCATTTGCACTTTCAGGTGCACCCAAAATTACAGCTAGAGAAAATTTTTTCTCAGGGAGTTTTTCGTGTTTTGCATTAACTGATCTAATATCAAACCCATCTTCTTGGAGGAGTTCACCTAGATATCCTGAACCCTCAATTCTAGTATTTTGTATTAGTAAAACATCAGACATTATTTTCCATTGCCAAAAGTGCTTAATATTTTAAAACAAATGAGATATTGTGCTAGTTTCTGAACAAGAAATTATAGAGTTGAAGAATTTTGTGTTACAATTAAACTCAAAGAAAGATAGCGTAGTTGTTGTCGAAGGAAAAAGAGATTGTAAGGCATTAAGAAAAGTGGGTTATTCTGGAAAAGTTTTGGAATTTTACAAGTTTAAAGGAATGATAGACTTTACAGACTATGCTGCAAGATATGAAAACATCATAATACTTTTTGACAGAGATAGAAAGGGAAGATACCTTACAGGAAAAACAATTCAATTATTACAAAGAAGAACAAATGTTGATCTTTCTTACAAAAGAAAACTCAGACTAATTACAAATGGAAAAATAATGTTTATTGAACAACTAGTTTGTTACGAATCTTTTCTAGTTTAAGATTAAGGCCATATACCTTTCTGATTAAAGGCCTCTACTACTCTATCAACTGCTAAAGCCATGGTTGCCTTTCTCATGTCTATCTTGTGTTTTTTTGACATTTCATAAGCATCTTTGAATCCTTTAGTGATATTTTTCTCCATCTTATTTGCAACCTCATCAAATGTCCAATAGTATCCCATGTTATTTTGTACCCATTCAAGATATGAAATACATACACCGCCAGAGTTTGCTAAAATATCTGGAATTACTAGAATTTTCTTTTGATAGATAATTGGATCAGCTTCAGGCAATGTTGGGCCATTTGCAGCTTCTGCAATAATTTTACATTTGAGATGTTTTGCAATCTTTGCATCGATTTGATTTTCTAATGCACCGGGAACTAGAACATCACATTTGGTAGTAAGTAATTCCTCAGTTGATATTTTTTTACTTCCAGGAAATCCAACAACGGAGCCATGTTTTTGTTTATACTCTAAAATTTTACTTACCTTTGCACTCTTAGGAATAGATATTGAGCCTTTAGAGTCACTAACACCAATGATTTTTGCACCCATTTTTTCAAGATATTCACATGCAAATGTAGATGCATTTCCAAACCCTTGTAAAACAACTTTGGCACCTTTTAGATTAATTTTCAATGTTTTTGCAGCCTCTCTTACACAATATGCTGCACCTAAACCAGTTGCAACATTTCTTGCAAGAGAACCACCCATGGAGATGGGTTTTCCAGTGATTACTCCTGGAGAATATTGATTTCCGTTTAGTTTGCTAAATGTGTCCATGATTTGTGTCATTTCTTTACCAGTTGTGTAAACATCAGGGGCTGGAATATCTTTTGCAGGACCAATAATTTCAGATATCTTGTATGCAAATCCTCTTGTAATTCTTTCAAGTTCAGCATCACTAATTTTTTCAGTTTTAGGATTGACAAAAATACCGCCTTTTCCTCCACCTAATGGAATATCAACGATTGCACACTTCCAAGTCATCCAAGACGAAAGTGCCATAACTTCACGTTCCATGTATTCGACACCACCTTCTGGATTAAAATAACGAATACCGCCTTTGTATGGGCCTCTATCATTATTATGTTGACTTCTAAAACCCGTAAAAATTCTAATTTTTCCATCATCCATAGTCACTGGAATCTTTACTCTCAAAACTTTGTTTGGGGTTGCAAGATATTCACGTAATCCTTTATCTTTAATTCCAAGAATGTCACAAGCATCGTTAACTTGTTTTGTTGCATTTTCAAAAGGATCATTCTTGATCAAGATGTTTTATAAAAATTAATCATATTATATTAAGTTTCATTCAAAATTTTAGATCGCCAAATGGTAAAATTACATGTATACTTTTTTCTGATTCATTTTTCTATCTAGTTTGTCTATTGCTTCCTCCAAAGTATGAATATTCAGTTCAAGGAAGTTTGAGAGATGAAAAATCGCACCGTATTTTTCACCAATTTTTGAAACCATGTTATTTTTCTCAAGTACTTTCATATGATGTTGAATTGCTTTGTAATCAAGATCAAGTGTTTGTGCTAATTGATGTGTATTGTATGGCTTGTCAAGTAGATGCATGATTATTCGTAAACGGGTGAATCCTCCCCTGGTACTTGTAAATAAGTAAAGTAATAATTTTCGGGTCTGCTTGTCAGTTTTTCTTTGTTGAGAAACTTGTTTTGATCTAATAATTTTTTTGAATTCCAGGAGTTGATTTGTCATATAATGGAAATATAGTGAATTTTGCTTAAAACCCTATTTCCAGATCTTTTCCATATTGGACTTTTAGGCGTAAAAAGATAGGATTAGGCTATCTTTGCCCTATCTTTTGGTATTTTGTAGAATTCACGAATAGCTACTATGACTAGAAAGTGTAGCTAAAGATAGGAAAAGATGTAGCTTCACGAATAGCTTCAATGTAGCTGTTAGAAAAAACATAAGAATAGCATTTTGTAGCTTGTGTATTTTTGGATTTTCTAGTAATAGATTCAATGAATTGTTAGGAATAGAACTAAAGGCAAAATCAGTATTGTGTAATTAGAATTTGTAGTTATTTTTTGAATGTGAAGATTTAAGATGATTTTTGGATCATATCTTTGTCTGTGGTTCTAGTTTTGATTAAAGTAACTTTATTCTTTTTTAGAAATCCCCATAATTCAGAATTCTTTAAGCAGAATCTAACAAATTTATTGTCGTGCGGATCGTCTTTACAAGAATAACACATCAATTTTTTATTTTTATCAATTACAACTGTCATTGTACCATGGATTGAATCTTCTAGAATAATTTTATTATCCAGTGTACCAACTAACTCAATTTTAAAGTCACAGGAGAGGGAACAAAAACCACTGCTGATGGAGGAAGCGGTATTATCTCAACTATCTACACCTGTCCAACTGGAAAGACTGCAATAGTAAAAGTGGTTTCGACTCGAGTCAGAGTTGTAGGCTCTGCTTCACAAATTAGACTATTAATCAGAGGACAAAAGATTGCAACTTGGCTAAATGATACCAAAAACCCCAATATCTTTGGAGGCACAACAAACTCTTATCCATTTCCATCAAAACCACGAAAAGTCTGGAGTGATGGCAGTTATCCTGAATGGAATCTAAAACATGATGATTTGCAGGGAGAGAAACTGTCCGCTGGAGAGACAATAGCGTACGATGGTAATTTCTCAAGCAATTTCAATGCAACAGTTGATTATTCCTATACTATCTATGAGGTTATTTCATGACTCATGAATCATTCAAGCAGGTTTTATCATGGTCTGAGAACTACACTAGGGAAAATATTGAGAAATTCTTGGATGATTCTTTTGAGTGTCCAGTTTTAGAGCAATTATTTGAATTGTGGAAAGACGGCAATCAAAGGGAAATGTTTGAGCAAATTGAAATCATGAACCAGTTCAAGTTTGATTTGCAAAAAGACCCGCCAATAAGAAAGCCTGATGATTGGGATCTTCCAAGAAGAAAGGAGAACCAGAACTTTGTCAGTTGAGGATTTTCCATTTTGGAGCATAATCATTGCACCCATGGCATACTTTTTCAAGACAAAAATCAACCACTCCAATAGAATCACAACACTAGAATCAAACGTTTCAATAATTAAAGAAGATATGCAGAAAATTGGTACTTTGTGTGATGATGTATCATACATCAAAGGATTGCTTGATGAGCATCTCAGAAAGTGATTGTCGTAATCTTGTGTAGGATTATGAAATTTGATCACTAGAATCTTGTTTTACTTGATTTGATTTTTCTTTTGAATCCTTTCTCACATAGTTTTCATAAATGTAAAACCAAGGTTCCATATTCATACTATTCAAATACTCTTCAATTTCTTTTCCTTTTTTTGTTGGCTCTGTCAACATTATCTTCTACTCACAGAATAAACAGGATACGAATGTTTGAATCCAAGTGAAAATTCTTCAACTTTTTTGAATCTGTAATCATTAAAATTTTTAACCATTGTATACAAGTCTCCTCCAATAACTGTTCCATTTGTTTTTGCTGCATGGTTAATCTTGGTACACATGTTAACTGGAGGACCAAGCATATCAGGAGAATCAGAATTGTTTGTTCTCATTAAGATCACAGAACCATAATCGGCACTAATACGGTAATCAACACAAGGAAGATCACTTTGGTTTAATGCATTGCAGATGTTATCATGATTTTCAATCATTGACAAACTGCACTCAAGACAACACATAAATCCAAATTTTGTATTTATTTTTGAAGATTCAGGAAAATAGTATAATAGGCAATCTCCGATATTTTTTATCACAAAACCACCAAACCTGCTTAAAATTTTGGACATTGAATTTAGAAATATTTGGTAATATGTTGAAATTTTTGCATTACCTAAAGTTGCAGCCATTTTTGTTGAATTTACCATATCTACCATCCCTACACAATAATTCTGAGTTTGACCCGAAAATGCAACTAGATAATCTGATGTAGACATGTTATGCTCTGCAATATCGGGAATATCCCACATCTTATCCTCACTACCACTCACCATTTCATGACGGCATAATGATATTAAATTATGATCATAGGACAATATGTTATTTGTTTAATATATATGGAAAAAATGTATAAACTTTCATTTTAGATGACGAAATTTTATAATTTTAATCCATGATAATTTCTTGTATCTGCTGGATTATTCATACATTATATTCTTCAAAAATGAATTTATCTCTTTTTTATAATTATGAATTTTCTTGTTTATATTGACATCTATCATTTTGTATTTTTTCATAATCTCCATTAGGATTACAAAATCATAGAAATTTCGGTTCATTAAATATCATAAATTAAAATATCATTTCATGGTAACTGATACGCTTCTAGGAGCAACAAAAAAAGACATCATGCTAGTAACCATAATTAGAATTTTTCTTCTAGTTGGAGGCTAACTGCATCATACATTGTAATTCAGGGATTTGATGATGAACTGACAAAGAAGATGATTTCAGACTATCATGGGATTATAGTTCTTGGTGCAGGTGGAGGATTAGTAGTTCTAGGAATTACGGTTAGAGAGAAACTCCAATCTTAATTTTTCATTTTATTACTTTTAAGATATCCATCTTCAACGTATGGTCTGTTTTTGTTTCTTCTGTTACTTTTTACTATAATGGCTGTAATGAGACCAACTATTCCGGAAATAATGCCTAGAATTATTCCTAAATAGTCATCATCCTTTTCCGAGGGAAGCGAAAAAGGTTGGCATATTGAAAAATTACAATTTACAGTCACTTCTGTAGTGGACATATTTTTCTCTATATCCCTTTGAATGTGATTGCTATTGTCTGTAGATAGATTATTAGATTTTTTTGGATCACAAATAATGTCAAAACTATCATAATTTTCATAACCTCGTAAATCAATGGTTCTGTCAAAAAATTGCTGTCCTGAAAATGTTTTAATTTTATAATCATCCATTTTCAAAATAATATTGTCACATATTTCTGAATTGCCTGAGTACACTATTCTTAGTCCTTTAGTTACATCTTTTGTGTATGAGTCAAGAATTTGGATGTTAATTTTAGATTCTTCATCGAACGTTATTACATTAGGCAATGAAAGACCATCCATAGCAGCAAGTATTACTTGCCACATTTCTTCTTCCGAGATTTGGATTTCTTTACTATCAAAAATATGTGTTGGGTTATTTGAGGTTAAAGGAGGGTTCACATAAGTTTTCAATGATAATGCATCCACACGCATTATTGGATATCCAAAATCAGCTGTCCTAATCCAATCCGGATGTAATTCTATAAGATGTTTCTGATTTTTGAAAAGTTTGTTTTTTTCAGAGATTATATCTAAATGTACTATGTAATTTGCTTTATCTAAAATATTCAATACAGATACATGAAAAACCATACTTTCACTAATTGGCAAATAAGTCCAAAAAACATCATCTATGTTTGAATCAAAATTTTCGAATATTTCTGCAAATACAGTATTAGAAGATAAAACTACAATTATTGTAAGGGTTAAAACAATACCCAGTTTTTTCATTAAATTTATTTCCAATACTACTTTTATTACTTTTCGTGAATTTAGTAATTATCCCATACTTTTAGATTTTTGCTGTTAGTACTTTGAGGCAATCATGATCTTGAAAAATTGATTGAGCATTCATGTCACATATTTTGCATAATCCTATATGCAAAATGATACAAAATACTAATGCCCAAAACACGTGATGTTGATTCAGTCTTAGAAAAAGCTCCCTTGAAAAATCAAAAACGAATCAGATTTTGAGAAAGACTTCTTGTAACCTGATCTTTTCCTAGGCTTCCAGATCTTTTCCATATTCAGGCATGATAATTACCCTTAAATTGACTGAGAATGAACTCGTGATAACATGATGGCATCACGCGGTTACGATATGACTCCAACCATGTATTCTCCAGATGGTAGAATTTACCAAGTTGAATATGCAATTGAGACCGTAAAGAGAGGCACTGTAGCGATTGGGGTTCTCAGTAAAGAAGGAGTCATCTTAGCAGTAGAAGAAAAACCACGTCCATTACAAACTAAAAATATTACGCAGAAAATTTTTCAGGTAGATTATCATATTGGAGTTGCAGCAGCTGGATATATCCCAGATGCACGTGTTCAAGTAGATAGTGCAAGATTCTTTTCACAGGGAAACAGAATGACTTATGATGAATCAGTTGAAGTTGCAATAGTTGCCAAACATTTAGCTGATCAAGCACATCAATTTACACAGTATGGAGGAGTGCGTCCAAATGGAGTCTCTATGATAATTGCAGGGATTGATCAGAAAGGGGAATCAATCTATGTTACAGATCCAAGTGGAACTTATTTACAATATTCAGCAGTTGCAATTGGTGCAGGTGCAGAAGATGTCAATGAATTTTTGGAAAAATTCTACAAGGAAGACATGAGTTTGGAGGATGCAGCGTCATTAGCTATTGCAGCAATTAATCTCAAGTCAGACCAAAAAGATGGAGCAAATAATGTAAAGATGGCAAAGATAACATCTGAATCAAAAGTTTTTGAGAAGATTTCTGAATCAGACTTGGAAAATTATTCTAAAAACACATCAAAGTTTGATACTCAATAGAAGTTTTAGATTTGAAACCTATTCAACCTAGTATACTGAGACGATAGATATGGGTTTAGGAAGTTATTGGGGAGAAGTAATGGAAGTACTTCGAGAAATCATTCCAGTTTATGACAAAGTAAATTCCATTATCTCGTTGGGAAAAGATGTTGAACATAGAAATCGAGGAATAACAGGCAGGGTATTTCCTGGAAACAAGATTCTTGATGCAGGTTCTGGTTTTGGCAACATGTCAAAAACTGCCTTGAAATTAACTGATGGAAAAATTTCAATTACACTTTATGATCCTCTTGTCCCTATGCTAAAAAATACAGGCAGTCATTTTGATAAACCACCAGACATGGCAAATGGAGTTTTTGAGCACATTCCATTTAGAGATAAAGAATTTGATGCAGTTTTGTGTGGATATTCATTAAGAGATGCAATTAATTTGAGAATTGCAATTTCTGAAATTCATAGAGTGTTAAAAAAAGAGGGAAGATTTGTAATTGTGGATTTAGGAAAACCAGATGAAGCATTCATCAGAGCAGGAGTTTCATTTTATCTACGATGTGTTCTGCCAATTCTTGCGTTTATCGCAGGAGGAAAATTAGGATTAAAGTTTGGAACATTGTATGGGACTTTCAAGAGATGGCCTGCTAATAAAAAGTTAGAGGGGTTATTACTAGAAAAATTTTCCAGAGTTGAATTTGAGAAAGATCTTATGGGTGGGGCAATAATGGTTGCCGCATACAAATGAATAGAGTTCTGATACTAGTTAACATCACAGGTCTAATCATAGGAATTTCATATGGACTTCATGGCCCAATCTTGCCAGTATTTGCAAAGAATATCATTGGTGCAACATATTCTGAGCTGGGATTAATCGGATTAACAAATTTCATTCCGTATATGTTCATTCCATTGTTTGTAGGAATTCTTCTGGATAGAATTAACAATGGGTATTTGCTTGCATTAGGAGCTGCTATTAATTCTGCATCCATCTATCTTCTATCAATTGCACAATCAGTTCCAGAAATAATGGGATTTAGGATAATGACTGGAATAGCTCACGCATTTTTTTGGCCGCCATGTGAATCCATAATTTCTAATGAGAGTACGGAGAAAAACAGAGTCAAAAATATCTCTTGGTTTACAATGTTTTTTGTAATTGGGTTTATGATAGGACCTTTACTTGGAACAGTATTCTTAGAAGGGCTAGACATTACATACAGAATTCTATTCCAAATTGCAGCGTTTATTCTGGCCGCAGGAATAGTTACTTCACTTTTAGCCTCAAGAAAAAGTGTAAGAAACCACCATGAAGGGTTTTCCTTGTCGTCAATTAAAGAGATGAAGAAATTTCCAGAAGTAATAATATTGTTGATTTTTTGTACATCATCATTTGGAATAATTCTTACGATTTATCCTGCATTTCTAAATGACAGAGGTATGACTGCAGCAGATATTTTGTTGTTGTATTTTGTTTTTGGGATATCACGAGTTGTATCTCTTGCACTAGCAGGAAAATTTGCAAGAAATACCAGTCAAACTCTGATTGCAGGAACAATTGCAGTTTCAATGGGTCTAGCAATATCAATTTTTGCAGATTCAATCATTAGTTTTGGCATTGCCTTAGCTTTGATGGGATTTGGATTTAGTATTTTCTTTCCACTCACATTAGAAATAATTTTGAGTAAAACTAGAAAAGGAATTTCAGGAAAAATAATTGGAGCTTATGAAACAATTTTTGGAATGGGTTGGGCAATTGGGCCAACTATTGGAGGTCCAATATCGCAATCATTTGGAAATGAAACACCATACATCTTATTTTGCATTATAGGAGTTGGAGTGGCAGTATTTGCAATAATATCTAGAAATAAACTAGAACCACAAAGAGTTCTAAATTAGATTGATGTGGTTCCACGTTTTTTGGTGCAAATATCAAGTGCATCATCTACTGGAGTGACAAAGACTTTACCATCACCTTTAGTACCAGTGCACGCAATATTTGCAATTGCATCTAAAATTTCATCAACTTTAGGATCTTCTACAACACAGATTATCATATCTCTGCTAAAGTATTGCCCAACAAGGGGCGGATCTTGAGAACCTTGTCCTTGAACTTGATGAATAGTTACACCACCAACACCAATTTTTTTGATTGCAGCAACAACTGCATCTTTTGCACCTGATTGGACGATGGCTTCAATTTTTTTCATAAAATACAACAGTCCTGAATTTATTTAAATCAATAAGTGCTTCTCATACATGATATTTAATGAGAATACAGATTTCTAGGCATAAATCTTCAACATTACGTTTAATTTCAAATTTAGCTAAACCAGAACATGTTTGAACATTCACTAAATGTAGGGGGAAGTGAATGGTTAATCATAATTTTTGTGGTACTAGTGTTGATTTTAGGAACGGGTAGACTTCCAGGAGCTGCAAGGAAACTAGGAAAAGCAGTAAATGAATACAACAAGGCAAAAAACGAAATCCAAGACCATATGAAGGAGGTTACTGAAGAATCATCAAAGATCTCAGGACCTGTAGAAACAGAAAGAGAAAAGTTAGAAACGATTGCAAGATCAGCAGGGGTTAAAGTAGAAGATAAGACAGATGAGGAACTTCGAAAAAGCATCTCAGACAAAATAGGTCAAAAAAGAATCGACGAATCAGAAAAGAAATAACTAGTTTGAGTTTTTGATTCTGTACATGTTTTTATCAAGTCGTTTTTTGGCAAATTTGTAATAATCGGGAACAATTTCAAAACCTAGAAAACGTCGATTTAGAGATTTACTTACTACTGCAACTTGTCCTGAACCAAGGAATGGATCAAGTACGATATCTTTTTTTTCACTAGAGTATTCCAATAATTTTTTGATTAACTCAGAAGGAAGTTTAGTAGGAGTTTTTTCATCTCCAGTCCAATATTCTCTTTTTATATCCCACACATCTTCTTTGTCTTTATAATGAAGACTTCTCCCATCTTTTGTTTTGTCGTCTTTTTGAAACCTAGTAAATGGAAAGAACTTTCGTTTTTTGTCATCTTTGCAGACATAAAGACAATGGTAGTGAGAGGTAACAAATTTTTTTTTCGTAACTACTCCAAATTGATATTTCCAGATTATGTGATTTATGGTGGTAAATCCAACATCATCTAATGCACGTAAAATATCTTTAAGATTATTCCATCCAGAAAAAACATACATGCTTCCAGAATCCTTTAAAATCCGAAAAACCTCACTCATCCATCCAAATGTAAAATCATAGTAATCTTCAGGTTTGATTTCATTGTAACCAGATAATACTCGTGATGAGGTTCTGTTGTAATTTGCTTTTTTTGCCTTAAAATTAATGGCAAAGGGGGGATCAGTAATAACAAGATCAATATTATTTTTAGAAATTAAATTCATTCCTTCAATGCAGTTCAGATTGTAAATTTTGTTAATTTCAATTTTTTTCATTTTTAAATTCAAAACTATTTCTAGCTTAATAATGTCATTGGTCTTTAGTTATGATTAAACAATAAATCACCAAGGTAAGAGCAATAAAGTAGATCTTGAAATTCTCATGTCCAAAATGTAAATCAAAGATAGAGATACAAAAAACATTCAACAAGAAAATGCATGTTTCATGTGAAAAATGCGGTATAGAAGATCTGTTAGAATTTTCAAAAAATATTGACGAGGTATTTCTTGAATTCCTCTCACGATTTGATAAAGGATTAGTTACTGAAAAGGGACTATCAGAAGGGCTAAAAGAGGAAGGAATCATCAGAGCAGAAAATGAAATCAAGGAGATGATAGGAAATAACAAGCCGGATAAAATTACAGAAGAAATTCTATTTTCAAAGAAAGACTATATTTCACAATATAGAGTTTTGAAGAATCCTGAGCCTAAGATGGGTTCTGAAATTGAAGAAATGGGATTGGATGAATCCATCACTGAACATCTCAAAGAATTAAAAATTAAAGAATTTTATAAATTTCAAGAAGAATCAATACAAGAAATTGTATTTGGAGAGAACGTCATTATTGAGGCACCAACTGCATCTGGGAAAACAGAAGCATTTTTGATTCCAGTAATTCAAAGAATCAAAAAAGAGGCAAATAAAGGAAATGTCTTTGCAATTTTTGTTTATCCAACAAAAGCTTTAGCGCGAGATCAGACCCCAAAAATTCAAAAATTTGCAGAAAAGATCGGTGTAGAGGTCAAAGTTTTTGACGGAGACACAAAAGTTCCGGATAGAAGAGACATTATTGATGAGCCTCCTCAAATTTTAGTTACAAATTTTGATGTGTTACATTATCATATGTGGCACCAAACAAAATTTTCATCATTATTGTCATCCACCAGAATTCTGATTGTAGATGAAGCACATGTCTATTCTGGAATTTTTGGATCTAATGTTCACTACATCATCAAAAGACTCAAAAGAATTTGTAGTAATAAGATACAATTTGTTGCAGCGTCTGCTACATTAGATGACGCAAAAAAATTCTGTGAGCAATTGTTTGAAGAAAAAATGCAAATTGTTCATGGTTCTGGGAAAAAAGGTCAAACAGATTTTGTAATGCTATTCCCATCACTTAGAACTCAAAGAAATCTAATGGTGGAACTTACAAAAAAACTGACAGAAAAAAATCATAAGACCATGGTGTTTAACAACTCTCATCTAAACTCAGAGCTTTTAGCAATACAAGCAAAGAAGCAAAAAGTCAACATCAAAGTTCATCGAGCAGGGTTAATGGCAAACTATAGAACTGCAGTAGAGAGGCAATTCAAAGAGGACAAACTGCAAGCTATTTCTTGCACTCCCACGCTTGAATTAGGCATAGATGTAGGAAATGTAGATTGTGTCATATCATCTACCATTCCTGTGAATAGATTAATCCAAAGAATCGGAAGGGCTGCAAGAAAAGGTCAAAGAGGATACGCATTTTTGACATTGGGAAATGATCCCATATCTCAGTACTACAAAAATCATCCTGATGATTATTTTGAAGATATTGAAAAAACGTACATTGATCCAAAGAATCCATTTGTAGAAGAATTTCAAGTATTAGCAATGGCATGCGATAGACCAATATCCAAACACGAATTAAATGAACATCAAGAGGTTATTGAGCACCACATCATCAAAGAAAATCTGAAAATATTTAACAATAGAATTGTTCCCAATTTCGATAAAATAAGTTCCATGTTAAATGAATATAGTATCAGAGGAATAGGCAAATCCATTGATATATTTCTATCAGATAGAAAAGTTGGAGATAGAATTCTGCCAATTGCTTTAGAAGAATTACACAAAGATGCAATCTATTTTTTGGCAGGTATTCGTTACAGAGTAAAAGAATTTGGCTATCCTAAAAAAAATATTGCAAGACTTGAAAGAATTTCAAGGGATTATCCATATTACACAAAATCACTAACAGAAGAATGGCCTACAGTAGAAACCGTTTTTGAAAAACGAATTGCAAATGGGGTGGAAGTTGCATTTTGTAAATTACATATTCAAAAGAAAGTTTACGGGTATGTCAACATAGAGTTAGGGCAAGAAATTACTCAGGGAGAAAAAGTGATGCTAGATACACCACTAGAGTACGATTTTGTAACTAAAGGGATTGTCTTTCATGCACCAAGACCTCTCAAAGTAATAAAGAAAGCAGAAGATGAAGACTATGTAGAAGCCAGCGGATATCATGCAACAGAACATGTTGTGATTGAAGGAAGTAATATGATAACAGGAGGAGTTTCTCAAGACTTGGGAGGAATATCATTAGGTACTTCAGGCCTGATTTTCATCTATGATGGGGCCATTGGTGGAAATGGGGCCAGTAAAGCATTGTACGATAGATTTGAAAAAGCCCTTGAGAGAAGTATGCATATTGTAAAAGAATGTCCTTGTAAAAATGAGTCAGGATGTCCACGATGTACATTCTCATACAGATGTGGAAACAATAATGAATTTCTCCATAAATATTCAGCATTGGAAATTCTTGAGAGAATTAACAAAGGGGAAAAAACAGAATTGATAGATCCTACCGAAGGAGACAGACCACTAGTATGACAAATCAAAATGGGATAAATAGACCAAAAAATCTAGCAATATTATGGAAAAAGTAGCTCTTGTTACAGGCAGTTCCTCAGGAATTGGATTAGAATCAGCATTGGCACTTGCAAGGGACAGATACAAAACTTTTGCAAGCATGAGAGATATAAAAAAATCAGGCGAATTAGAGCAAGCTGCAAAAAAGGAAAATCTTTCAATTGAAATTATACAATTAGATGTTGACAAGGAGGAATCAATTGTTTCTGCAATAAGGAAGATAGTTTCAGATTGTGGAAGAATAGATGTTTTAATAAACAATGCAGGCTATGGGCAATTTGGATGTACAGAAGACATTTCAGTTAATGATTTTAGAAAACAGTTTGAGACTAATTTCTTTAGTATTGTAAAAATAATTCAAGAAGTTGCCCCAATAATGAGAAAACAAAAATCAGGAAATATCATAAACATCAGTTCAGTTGCAGGAAGAATGGGACTGCCAGGATCTTCAGCATATATCAGTTCAAAATTTGCACTTGAAGGGCTATGTGAATGTCTACGATACGAACTTGGGCAGTTCGGAATAAAGACTACTTTAATTGAACCAGGAGTGATTAAAACAAACTTTTTTGAATCAATGCTAATTCCAGATTCAACGAAGGATCCCAAATACAAAGAGATCACTGATCACATTCTTTCAGGATTAAAGATGATGGTACAGATGGGAACACCACCATCTGAAGTTGCCAAAGTAGTAATGAAAGCAATTCATGACGATGAGATGTTGCCAAGATACATTGTAGGAACTGATGCAGTCATGTTTATGGAAGCAAAAAAGATGAAAACAGACCTAGAATTTGAGAAATATCTAAGTAAAGAGATATTCCCAGGCTGAAATAGAACTTGTACGTTAAATTGATATACACATAAGATAGAGTTTTTGTCAAAGTCCGCAATTTTAAAGTGAAAATAATGAAATGGAAAACGTTACAACATAATGGAATATTATTCCCTCCCGAATATGAGGCTCAAGGTATCACAATAAAGATCAAAGGCGAAAATACACCACTTGATCTTAACCAAGAAGAAATGATATACCAGTGGGCAAAAAAGAAGGATACACCATATGTTCAAGATAAAGTCTTTCAAAAAAACTTTACAGCAGATTTTGCTAAAACTCTAGATTCAAAATTTAAGAAAATATCATATGAAGACATTGATTTTTCAAACGCCTACAAGGTAGTTGACAAAGAAAAAGATCGTAAAGAGATGATGACAAAAGAGGAGAAAAAATCACTTGCCGCCAAAAGAAAAGAGATACGCGAAAAATTGAAAGCAAAATACGGGATTGCCATAATGGATAGAAAAGAAGTAGAGGTTGGAAATTACATGGCAGAACCGCCTGGAATCTTCATTGGAAGAGGAGAACATCCACTAAGAGGAAGATGGAAGCCCAGAGTCACCGCAAAAGATGTTACACTAAATCTTGGCAAAGAAGCCAAAGTACCTGAAGGTAAATGGGGAAAGATTATTCATGATAAGGACTCTATGTGGTTGGCAAGCTGGATGGATTTTCTTACACAAAAAAGGAAATACGTATGGCTTGCAGACACTGCAGGACTAAAACAAGATAGGGATAAGGAAAAGTACGAAAAAGCTGTAAAGCTTGCAAAAGAGATTGACAAAATTAAAGATAGAATTGTAAAGGACATGAAAAGCAAGGATCCAAAAATAAGCAGAATTGCAACAGCTTGTTATTTGATTTATAGAACTGCAATGAGAGTTGGAGACGAAAAAGATCCAGATGAGGCAGATACTGTAGGTGCAACCACCCTTAGAAAAGAACACATCAAAATATCAGGAAATACTATTGAATTTGATTTTCTAGGTAAAGATAGTGTTAGATGGCAAGAGACAATAGTGGCAGAAGGACACGATAAACAATTTCAAGAAAATCTAAAGAAATTAGTCGAGAAGAAAAAACCAAAAGACGAGATTTTTGATGATATAACATCAAGGCATGTAAATGCATATTATTCTAGTATCGTAAAGGGTTTAACTGCTAAGGTATTCAGAACATACTTGGCTACAACAGTTGTCAAAAACTATCTTGTAGAGCATGATAACATGAAAGGAAAGACTTCAAATGAGAAACTATATCATGCAAAATTGGCAAATCTTGAGGCAGCTATGATGTGCAATCACAAAAGAACAATTCCAAAAACATTCGAACAGTCATTAGAAAAGAAACGAGATGCCCTCAAAAAGATAGAAAAAGACGAATCCTGGAAGAAGGCTGAAGAGACGCTAAAAAAAGTGGAGTCATCGCAACCAAAGACAGATACCCAAAAGAAAAACAAAGAAAAAAGAATTAAAACGATAAATGAACAAATCAAAAAACAAAAGAAAAAACACAAAGAAAGATTGCAGAAATTAAAGTTACAAATTGACTTGTCTGAAAAAACCAAAGATTACAACATTGGAACATCATTAAGAAATTACATTGATCCTCGCATATTCAAAGCATGGACTGATGAGGTAGGTGCGGAATGGGAGAAATTATACACATCAGCATTACAAAAGAAATTCCTCTGGGTTAAAGATGAAAACGTAAAGTGGAATGATTTGAAGTAAAAACATAATCTGATAATTAATTGCATTTATTTTAGAATCATTTAATTTCCCAAATTTTTAGACATCTAGTATGCCGGGGTAGCTCAGCCTGGTTAGAGTGCCAGTTCGCTTGGTAATCTCTAACGGTTCTCCAACTAAGGCAATACTCATAATCTGGAGGTCGCGAGTTCGAAACTCGCCCCCGGCACATAAAATTTCATTAAAATGGGCTCAAAACTAAGCAATTTTTCATGATGTGAAAGTAATAATTTGAGCAACAATTAGATTTTGAAATCTAGATTTTATTAGAAAAAATAGCAAAAAATTCTCTTGCATCATTTTTTGACAAGTCTTTGTTTTTTGTAACACAATAATTTGTAGTAAATGTACATTTTGGGCATCCTCCCCATTTCTCACCTTTTTTAATTAATTCTTTTTGTTTGGGATCTACGGGACAATCACAATCATGAAGTAAAAAATAACAAGTATTGAGAATTTTTTCAAAATCATCATAGATTATTTTACTGCAGCCATTAAATCCATCTGAAGAATTATCATAAAGATAGATTACTCCATTTTCATAATACGCATCAATGTCATTTGATTCGGATTTTGTGATAATTTTTGCAGCATTGACAAACACATGTACAATAGTATGAATTCTAGAATCTGCAGATATCTGGCTTTTTGATTCAAGGTTAGATTTTAAAATAAATTCTGGAGGGATTATGATACTTATTGAGGAATGTTTTGATTTCCAGTTAAAATTCCTCCAGGATGAAATACTTGTCCCATTGTGAGTTTCAAAGTTTTCGGATGACTCGTTGTAATTTCCTTTAACATATCCTGTAATAGTTCTGCTAAGCTCAATAACACCATAACGCAACGCAAATTTTTTAGATTTCATAATAATTTCTCGATGTATTGCATTTCTTTCAGATGTCTGAAGAATAGATGTTCTAACAATAGGGATTGTTCTTTTTTGCTTTTCATATGATCTCTTCAAATATGCTCTTGCACCATTTTGTGATTTTATCAGAGAGATAACCTCATAGTTTTGTTTGTTAAAGTGATAAATTGCATTTTGATGCAGTTGATAATACCCTACAGGTATACCGCGCGTTCCAATTTTTTTAGAATTGTAGTATATCGCAATCTCACCGGATGTTCCTCGTAAATTGATGCTATTTGCAAAGTCAAAAAATTGTGATTTATCAGATTCAGTTGCAGCCTCCTTTTCAATTTGAATTGATTCTGTGTGTTTGTCTGAAATAATTGGGTTTTTCTTATTTATTGGTATAACGTGATCTTGAGAGAGATAATCGTCAATGTGACGTGCAAAGTAATGACAAGCAGCATCATCAGGATCAAATACGCAGATGGCGTAAGATTTTTGGCCCATACGACCAGCTCGCCCAATTCTCTGCACAAAAGAATCATACTCATTTTTGAATGCAGATATAACCACATCCACATGTCCAATGTCTATTCCTAGTTCCAATGTAGGTGTGCAAGATAATGCATCTAATTCCCCTGCTTTCATCTGAGACTCGTAAAGTTTCCTGTTATTTTGATCCAGACCACCTCGATGTATTTGAATTCTAATACCATCATTTGCTTCTTCTACGTTTGATGCAAGAAATTCTGAATCATTATGAGAATTGCTAAAGATTAACTGTGTGGATTTATTTTTGTAGCAGATTGATGCAAGCGTCTCCATAGTGGTTCGCTGTCCATATTTTATGGGCATAATGAAAAACATGTGCATGTTATGCTTTCGTCTAATCTTACTTTTGATATATGAAAATGATTCTTGAGGCAAATCAAACATGTTTGAAAAAAATTCTTTAGAATTATCTAGTGTAGCTGAAGAACCAACAAATTGAATTTCCCCCATGTATCGTTTCATTCTACTTAATACATGATAGACATTTGATCCATGAAAGCTGGTGTAAGAGTGAGCCTCATCCATAACAATGATTTTTGCATTTTTGAATAATTGATTCCATTTTTTGTCTTGTAATATTAGATGATAATTGATAAAATCAAAGTTTGTTGCAATGATAAGTGATTTTTTAGTAGCATCAGAAATTATCATATCTTTGTATTCAGAACTTTGGCCACCATGAATTGAAAAAACAGCAACTGTATTTTTCAATCCACATCTATCAATTAGATGAGATATCTTTGATACTTGATCATCAATTAGTGCGTTAAGGGGATATACAAGTAATGCAAATACTCCAGGCTGTTCTTCTTGAGAGATCTTTTGCAATATTGGAATACAAAAGGCCTCAGTCTTTCCAGAGCCAGTTGGTGCAGAAATTATTGAATTATTCCCCTTTAGAATTGAGCGAATTGACTCCTCTTGAAATGGAAGCAATCCTGAAAAGCCGTATTTTTCAATTCCTTTTAAAATATTTTCAGATAAGATATCTTTTAAACTATTAACTGGAATCTTTTCAGGTTCTGGCGAGAGCATATTTTCATAATGAATTATGCCCAAGGACTTTTCTTTATGACCTTTAATTATCTCATGAATTATCCCGTCGTTATCAATTAGTGACTTTGGAATTTTATTAATATCAAATAAAATTTCTGTAGGTATTGGAGTTTTTGGTTCAGGTCTACTCTCTTTTTCTTTTCTGTATTTTTTTATTTCATCAGGATAATATGGTTCAGATTCTGTAGGACCATCACATCTGTGCGGCTCATCGGTTCGTGAATCAATTGGAATGAATTTACCACTGTCTGATTTGAATTCATCATCCCAATAGATTTGAGCACCACACCCTTTAGAGCAAGATTTTGTGTTGCCAGAATAATTTATTCCATAAGTTGGTCTTCTTGAAATTACTTTTTCAGGATTGCATTTTGGACATACCCATGGACCTCCAACATCCTCAAAATTTTGTGAGAGTTTAGTGTCACAACTAGAACAAAATTTCATTAATATATTTTTGAAATATTTACCATTAATGAATATATGATAAATTTGTTATTTACATTAGATCAATTTTCATTTAATAGTTTTTGAGAAATTGTTTCAACAAATTTTAAAAATAGCATTTCAGGATAAAAGAAGTCATTGGTTTCACATTTTATTTAGTACAAATAACTAATTGGAATAAAAATCATATAAATAAAAAGAATTTTGTTTATGAAATATTTTTTTCATCAAGACCACAATTGATACATCGTCTAGTGTCAAGAATTAAGAAATATGCAAAATTATGAATAAAACCTTTCTTGCAATCCACAAAAGAATAGTAATCTGTGCAAGGATTAAGTATCGTGTGAAGATTAGTATCGATCCAGAGTTGATTTTTTTGCTTTTTCAAAAATAATTATGAATTGCTAGCCTTCAATCCCTTGTATCTATTTCTTATAGTAACTTCTGTCACGCCAGCAGCTTCTGCAATGTCTCTTTGAGTTACAGATGCACCATTATGAACACATGACAAGTATAATGCTGATGCTGCAAGACCCATTGGATCTTTTCCAGCCGATTCTTCACGTTCTTGGGCTTCTTTGAGCACCTTTATTGCAAATCGTTTTGTTTTTTCTGTGATATCAAGTTTACTTGAAATTCTTGCAATACATTGAACTGAATCAACAACGGGCATCTTTAGTTCTAATTCATAATGTAATAATCTATAACACCTTGCAATATCTTTTCGTTTTACGTTTGCAGCATCTGCAACATCTTTTAGTGTTCTAGGGGTGGCAGTATCTCGACATGCTGCATACAGAGAAGCAGCTATCATTGCAGAAATAGATCTACCACGGACAAGTTTTTTCTCCAATGCCTTTCGGTAAATGTAAGCTGCTTTTTCAAGAACGTTTGCAGAAATTGCAATCTTGTCTTTTAATCTAGTTAATTCACCAAGAGCTTGTCTCAGGTTTCTATCAACAGGTTCATGAACTTGACTTCGGTTATCCCAAGTTCTAAGACGTTCAATAGTACTCTTCATTGATGTAGAAAGTGGTTTTCCTGAAGCATCCTTGTTTAAGGGATTGATAACAGTGGATAATCCCATATCATGCATTAGAAGTGACGAAGGAGCGCCAGTTCTTGCAGGATCTGCACCTCCATCTTTTTGAAACGATCTCCATTCAGGACCAGATTCTTGGGTTTTTTCAGAGACAACATAGCCACATTTGGAGCAAAATTGTTCACCGGTAGTATCATCAGTTAGCATGGAATTTTTTCCACATCGCATACAGCTAGAGTTTTGATTTGGACTTACCAAATAAATTCACCTCTTTTTTTACTAATGCGAATCATGTAAAGTTACCACTTCTCGCTAATTTAAACCGACTATGATTGATATTTCTAAGAATAATATTCCTTAAACCCCTTTTCTGTGGGAAGTAATTCAGTTTTGAGACCAAATAATCCTTGTTTTTGATGCACTTTTAGCATTCCGTTGTTTTCTAAATCTTTCAAGATTGATTCAAGTTCTCGGTTATCAATTCCTGTGTTTTTTTGAATATTTTCAAAGTATTTTGTTCCTCTGTTTAATTCTCCTAAAACTAGCATCGATTTTGTTTGAGGTTTAGATGGCTCAGTTTTAGGTTCAAAATATCCCATTGAAGGTTTTTGAGCATTATTATCAAAGCCTGGAGCATATTGTCTCTCTTTGATTGTTTGGGAGGATTTTATTCCAATTCCCCTTTTGGCCAATAATCGAGGAATTATTCTCGCTAATGGAATTGCCAAAAAAATCACTAAATAAATCCACGAAAAATTAGGATCTGCCATTAATTGTGATAGAACTAGATGTTTTAAATCTGTTGAGTGACAATAATTCTAATGCTAAAACAGAATTAGAAAGGTGTTGATATAATAGTAGCTAGATAATACAGTTAGCATTGTCAAGATATCAATCACCTAAAGTAAATGTGAATATGAGTGCAGCAAAAGGTGTTGCAGTAGCAATTGTTCTTCTTATAATTATTGGAATAGTGGCAACAGCTTCTGTAAAAATTGTGGATTCGGGTCACAGAGGAGTTCTTTTACATTGGAGTGCAGTTGATCTAACACAGCCTCCACTTGAAGAAGGATTACATTTCGTAGTTCCATTCCAAGATGAAGTAGTCAACATTGAAGTTCGTACATTAAAGTATGCAAGTGATGCTCGTAGTGCATCAAGAGACCTGCAAACAGTAGAAACAACTGTAACTGTAAACTATCATCCAGAAAAAGAGGCAGTACATAGGTTATACAAGAATCTAGGTCTTGATTATGAAAATAGAGTTATTCAACCAGCAATTGAAGAAACAGTAAAACAAGTTACTGCAAAGTATAATGCAGAAGAATTAATTACAAAAAGACCTCTGGTTAAACAAGATATTGAAGTTGCAATTACTGAAAGATTAAATCAATTTGAAGTAGTTACAGAGGTAATTTCAATTACAGATTTTGAATTCTCACCATTATTTGCTCAAGCAATTGAATCCAAAGTGGAGGCAGAGCAAAATGCGCTGAGAGCAGAAAATGACTTGAGAAGAATAGAAGTTGAAGCAAGACAAAGAGAAGCTAATGCCATAGGTCTTGCAAATGCAAATATTGCTGAAGCCAAAGGTGAAGCAGAAGCAATTGCAATTATTAATAAAGCTTTATCTGAAAATCCAAATTATTTAGAGTGGTTAAAGACACAAGCATGGGATGGTAAATTACCACTTGTGGTAGGCGAAGGAGGAACACCATTCATTTCAATACCAGTGACCCCTTAGATTATTAAGAAAATAATTAATTAGGTTCTTTATTTTTTGATTTATCTCTTATTGCATCATACATTGCAAGAAATTGTTCGGGTTCGTTCTGCCTATAATTTTTTTCAAGGATTTGAATTTCCTTATGAGAGATTGATTCTCCTTTGTTATGATAATACTCTTTAATTATTTGAGACGGAGTTTTTTTAATATTATATTTTAAGAGTGTTTGATTCACAGATCTTTTGCAATACAAGTCATAAATTAAAAATCGATAAACAAGATATCCTAAAAGCCCTGCAATTGTGACGATAATCACAGGAATTATGATGATTGATGCCATGTATTATGATACATGATTTCAGTATTTCATTGTTGTTCTTTTTTTATAGAATATTACTAGTAAATTGCATTCTAAAGAATACCCATTTTGTATACTTTTTTTAATTTTACAAGTAGAAATTCTACCAAAATAACAGCCATTATATGGCAGTCAAGAAAAAAGCAGCAGCTAAAACAACAAAAGCTAAAACAACAAAAGCAAAGGCTTCAAAAAAGAAATAATCTTTTGAAACCTTGTTTTTTATTTATTATTATACCAATACAGATTATTCCAACTTTGTTTTAAGAGCCACGCATAGAAACTTGATTTCCAACTGAATGATGAATTCCAACGACTAGTTCTGAATGAGTAGTAATTATCATCAAAGTTTCGCAGGAAAGGCATAGAACTGACGGAACATAGTCAGCATTTGCTTCAGAGGGACCAATTGTAGCTAAAACTGCATCATCTTTGATCTTCAATCCATTACAATTCACACATTTTGAAGGTTTGCTTGATACCCGCTTTATTTTATTGATAAAGTAAAGAACCACGACAGAAAAACTATCCCATAGTGATTCTTAAATTATCTGGTTTTTTTCCAAATTTTTAATTGGGAATTATCATTAGTTTCTTTAAGGATAAAAAAATAAAATAATACAGTATTGCAATCAAATGATAAAATTTTGATAATTGTGGCTTTGATAGGTGGGATGATCGCATTAGCTATAATTGTAGGATTCATCGGACAGGGAAATGTTAGACATGTAGCAATTTTCTGGCCAGAAAAGGTAGAGCACACGGTGATCTTCGAAGACATTGATGGAAAAACACAGATTAGAGCAATAAAGGGGGTAGCAGGAGATGTCAACCCCACATTGCTTTCACGTACGTCATTTGCATACGTACTAACTGTAATTAATAATGGAACGACAAATCATAGACTTTACATTGAGGACTTTAATGTTCAAACAGATTTACTAGAACCAGGGCAACAAGACATAATCACAATTTATCCGGATAAAGAAGGAGAATTTGCATATTATGACAAAAGACAAGATCTAACCCCACTAGGTAAGATAAAAATTGTTACAGTAGTTGCTAGTGATGAGTTTCAGGGAATTTGGAAAGACTTGATTTAAGAAATGGATTTATTTCCAATTATCAAATCTACTCTATAGTTTAGAGTAGCACGTGGATTGAGTTTTAAATTCCAGGGGATGTAAGAAGGATTTTTTGTTTTGGGAAAAATTTTGAATCCAAATTTTTCCAAATTTGTGCGTAATTGATATTCGTCCAAGGGTTTTCTGACAGAATTTGCACCCCTATCAAAATCATAGGGGTCAGAGATTACAAAAGAGCCTGAAGAGATTTGTTTTGAAATATGTTTTAATAATTCTAAAGGTTCTATCAATTCCAGAATATTTAATGCAATCACCAGATCAAATTGCAACTTTGCAAATACAGGAGACAGTGAATCAGCTAAAATATAATCAAGATTATCTTTGTAAGACTTTTTAGCAAATCTTAATGCATTAAATGACTTGTCTATTCCAAAAACCATTTTACTAGAATCAGCAAGAAATGAAGTCATAATTCCAATGGAACATCCATGTTCCAATACAAGATTAGATTTAGGTAAGGATTCAAGATTATTTTTTATTAAAGAATAAAATTTTGAATGCCTACTATTTTGATATATTTTTGACCATCTTTCTTCAAGAGAAGTTTTATCATCAATAAAAACAATTTTTGACAAAGATGATTTTAAAAAACTTTTCATTTTTTCAGTGGTTGCTGATTGATAGAGTTTCCCACCTAAAATTTTCCTATTGGAGAGATAATTGGAGAAATCATCCCATATAATGGGAATTTTTTCAATAATTGGAAATACAAGTTTGCATTTTTTGCATTCTAAAATCCCTTCCACAATTTCATTTTTAATTTTAAATGCATCCAATTCTAGTTTAGAACGACATTTAACACATCTTAGAAATTCAGGAGTAGATTCTAGCATTTCTGTTAGATCAGAGAATTATAACTAATAATTTCTTTGATGTAAAAATCAAGATAATGTTAAATGTAGTATTTTTTGATTTTATGCAAATTGGGAGAATTTGAAGAGTTTGCTGAGGCCCTATTTGGTCAATTATCAGTCGAGATTGATGAAGAAAGAGAAATCATACATCTTACAATTAAAGCCAAAGAAGACATTGCAGGAAAGGTACAATTCAGAGAATTGGAAGAGATTGCAAAAGAGATATTTCCTATTTTCAAAGAAAAAATAGAAGATTTTGTTGGAATCAAAGTTCCAAATAATCTTCAGTTAAAATTTCTAGAATTAGAAGATTTGAAGAGATTGAAAGGAGACAAGGTATTTGCAGATTCAGAATCAAAAGAATTTGTTATAAAATTATTCAATGCTGTTGCAAAAGAAGATCTAAAAAGTATTGCAGAACTTATGAAAGAAAATACTGCAAAATACTTGGTATATTCAACATACGCAATCCAATATATTTCTAAAATTACAACAACATATGGGGATTATCTTGATTCAGTGATTTATCTAAACAAATTCATTTTGTCAAGATATCCACAAATAATTCTCCACAAACAAGGAGAGCCATACGAATCAAGATTTGAAAATGTGAATTCAGGTTATCTTGGTGCAGTAAAGATGACAGTACTTGAAGAATTAATTCATTCAGTACAGGGGAATTTACATGAAATAAACAAGAATGCTGCAATGGAAGTAAACAGAATAAACGAAGAACTAGCAAAAATTATTTTATCATTAGATAATGAAGATGTAAACAAACTTTCAGAATATTGTCAGCTGCAAGCAGTTCCAGATGATTTTCCATTTGCAAAAAAAGCAAATCTATTTTTCTTTTTGAATCCAGATCATTTCTTAATTGAGCAAATTGGACCAGATGTAATGACATTTACACATGTAGAAATTGATCCAAAGATCGGAGAATCAATTCCACAACTACAAGACATTTACAAGAGATGGTTAGTTCCAATTCAGCAACATCATGCGGCATTTACTGCAATGGAAGGAATGGCGGGATTTGCAATTGAGAGGATTCTAAAAGAAGATCAAGACTTTCAGAATTATCTCACGACGTTTATGGGAACGGATTTTTCATCATATCAAGTAAGAAAGAGCATGGGAAAAGAATTCACTAAAGTAATTTATGAAAAATTAGGCAAGGAAACCTTCAAAAAAATGATGGAAATACCTCCAAACACTAGAGAGTTAAAAGATCCTCAATTATACCTGAGAAAACTGAGTTAGTACTATTGGAAGAAAAATTTGATCCATTAGTTGCAGAATGGTTTGCATTTGTAAAAAATCCAAATTTTAATTTGGTAGAAAAATGTCTAAAATTTGCTCAGATTCTAGAATATCCTGATCTAAATGTAGATGATTACATCAAAAAAATTAGTAAAATAGGAATGTCACTTAAAGAGTCAATTAATGATGTTAAAAATCCAACATATCTAATTTCAATGTTGAATGAACATCTCTTTGAAAATTTAGGATTTAGTGGGGATGATGATGACTACTATAACCCAAAAAACAATTTTCTAAATGAAGTAATAGATAAAAAATTAGGAATTCCAATCACATTATCAATTCTTTATGTAGAAGTTGCAAAGTTTGTAGGATTGGAACTTAAGATAGTAGGATTTCCAGGACACATACTTGTAAAATATAATGAAGAAATGATTTTAGATCCCTTCTATGACGGACGTCTTGTAGACATAGACGACTTGCAAGAAATTTTAGATGTTAATTTTGGAGGAGAGTTAGAATTTCAACCAGAATATCTAGATGAGGTAAAACCAGAACAAATTCTTGTTAGAATTTCTCGTAATTTAAAAAACTCCTATGTACAATCATTTGTTTATGACAAAGCATTACGATGTGTCAATATGGTTTTAGCATTAGAACCTGAATCCCCCGAAGATATTAGAGACAAAGGGATTTTGGAAGAAAGATTGTTAAACTCAGAATCTGCGCTGATGTATTTGAACAAATATTTGGAAATTCATCCGAATGCAGAAGATGTGGATTTTATTTTAGAATTAATTAGAAGTATAAAATCAAAAATTAATCAATGATAGAATCTACATCATTACCTTTCTTAATCATGGATATTTCATGACGAGCGATTTTATTTCGCAGTGCTTTTTTGAGAATATCTACTTCGCTTCTAAGTAATGCAATTTCATCTTCAAGTTTTGCAACTCGTTCATAAATGGTTTCAGCTTCTGAACTCATAATTATCTATCAAAAAAAAATTGTCTTAAAAAGTTATGGGTAAATATTTTGATGGAGAGGTTAGCTTTTTGAACTATAATTCAAATTCTTGGCGACATTTTTCACATTTTCCTCTCTCTTGTCCAGGCGGACCTAGAAGGAATACTTTGCCAATTGTTTTACAAACAGGACACATTCCAGTGGTAGCATTTTTTGGGCCACTACGAATAATTTTTTGTGTTTTTCTTCGTCCCATCAAAAAAACTTCCTAAATCGGTCTATTAAGTTTTAATGGCGCGGGGAGGGGGATTTGAACCCCCGTGTCCTTGCGGACATAGGATTAGCAATCCTACGCCCTACCAGGCTAGGCGACCCCCGCACAAAGATGCCTAGATTTAATCTGTAAATAAGTCAAACTTTGTTTAGCGTTATTTGGATCATTACCATGCATATAGGGGCATTTCATGTAATGAATATGATTCGCGGAGCTCCAAAATACATCATGATTGCATTTTTTGCATTAGGTGCATTATTTGTCGGGTTTTCATTCTGGGCACTATATCTTACTGACATTCCACAAGATCAGTTTCTAGAAGATCCCAGATTTGAAGAAGAGTATGTACAATATTATCAATGGAACATCCTATTTGGAAGTGGCTTAATAGGGATTGGCTGGGTCTTTGCATTACTAGGACGTAAAATGTCACGTAGGTAATTTTCATTAATTTAGAAACAGTGAAGAGTCAAATCCTTTATAGAGAAATTAGAATTTACTCATCATACTCTGTATGATCACATTTTGGACAATAGTATTCAGTAGGCATGTTTGTTTGTTCATTACCTCGTCTCTTTTCTTGTGAATTTTTTATGTCCAGTTGAACATCACATTTTTTACAAATTCTCATTGTAAAGAACACCTCTTTATTTTACAATCATTACTGGGCATTTGGCTATTTGGCTTACCTTATTGCTTACACTACCTAAAAGAAATTTGTTAAAGCCACCTCTGCCATGGGAACCAATTACAATCAGATCTATTTTGTTTGAATTTGAAAATGTAATTATCTGATTTGAAGCAGATTTTGTTTCAAGAATATTTAACGAAATTGGAACATTTGCGTCTTTTGCAGGCTTTTCTAATTTTGAAAGAAAGTCTTTTGCAAACTTTTTTGCATCGTTTATTATCTTTTTGTTTGTTCTTTTATCAATATACCATGCACCAACATCCTCTTTTTCTAAACAGGTCAAGACGCTGATTTTGGCATTATTGTTTTTTGCAATATCAAGTGCTGTTCTAAATGCTTTTAGGGAATATGTTGATCCATCTATAGGTACTAGAATTTTTGTTATTGTCATTTCTCTACTTTACTACCATTACCGGACATTTTACTTTTTGTGTAACACTATTTGCAACACTGCCTAGAATCATTTTATTCAGACCGGTTCTACCGTGAGAACCTATCACCACTAAATCAAATTTGTGGGTGTTGACATAGTTTACAATTGCCTTTGATACAGATGGATCTTGTAAAAGTTTTAATGAAATTTTAATATTTTTTTTCTTTGCTGCAGATTCCAAGTTTGAGAATGTTTTTTGGAGAGTTTTTGTGTACTTTTTCAGTGTTTTCTCATTGTATTTCATTGTAAATCCAATTGAGGGCTGATATACTCCAGTAATGACAGTAACTATTGTGATTTTGCTTTTGTTTGATTGTGCAATATCCAAAGCACTTTTGAAAGCCCTATTTGAAAAGCTCGAAGAATCATATGCTACTAAAATATTATTAAAAATCACATATCACCTCACGTTGATTCCAATTAAAGGAGAATAGAAGATTCTCATGAATGAAAACGATGTAAGACAATACACACCAAATTCATTTTTAAAAATTATGACCTTACAAGATTGTAAAAAAATACGTAATAATTTTGAAAATGACTCAAAATTCAGGATTTCTAGGCATAAGTCCATAAATTGATTCACTCATCGGTAAATTGGCTATAATTATTCACAATTTCATCAATTGGTAGTCTTTTTCCACCTACTATTTTGAGATCAACGTGGATTTTTTTGTCTGCGATAGTTAGAATGTTGTAAGTGTTTTCAAAGAAACCACGAACACGTTCAGAGGTGGCAGTTCCAGCATTCACAACAGTCAAAGTTCTAAAATTCCAAGCCCATGGCCTGTGTTTATGTCCACATAAAACTACGTCAACATTGGTATCCAAGACAGTTCGCAGTACATCTCCTGCATCAACAACAGTTAGTTGATCAGAACCAGTATCAGGAATTGCAATTAAATGATGATGCATTGCAACAATTTTTACTTTGTCTTTGTATTTTTTCATGGTGCGCTCCAACCACAAATTTTGTCTGTAACCTACTTCACCTTCATTTCTGTCAGGCCTAGCAGTTCCAACTGTAACTAAAACAACATCATCATTTAATTCATTAATAGATTCAAATGAAAAAAAATTTTTGAATAAAAGATATCCTGTATTTCTATAATCATGATTTCCACTAATTGCAATAATCTTTTTTGTATTGAATTTTTCTAACATAGATTTGCATTTTTCATATTCTTTCATCAATCCTTCATTTGTTAAATCACCAGTAATTACAATCACTTCAGGATTTAGTTCATTTACTTCAGCAATTAGAGTATCAAATTTGTCTTGTAAAAATTGAGAGCCAACATGTAGATCAGAGATTTGGACTATCTGCATTTGGAAAAACTCTGGTAAATTAGGTATTAAATCATCTCGATAGGAAATATGTAGAGTTATTCAAGTGCAAGGTAGAATTAAATAATAAACACCTCAAAAAATTACAGTTTTGAGTAAAAAAGCAGCAGTAATGAAAGGAGATGGTATTGGCCCCGAAGTAGTAGAGTCTATGCTCAAAGTTTTGAAAGAATGCAATGCCCAATCAGAAATAGTTCTCTGTGAGGCAGGTTCTGAACAGTGGGATAAAAATGGAAGAAAAGACAAATCATACATTCCTGATGAGACAATAAAGATTTTAGAGGAATCAGATGCATGTTTTAAGGGTCCAACTACAACAATACCAGTTCCAGGCGCTCCAAGAAGTGTAGCAGTTACTCTGCGTCAAAAATTTGAATTATATTCCAATATCAGACCA
>Ga0224507_10000065_pt1 | contig 40625 bp, 26 predicted proteins | sample SF_Jan12_sed_USG_3_FD_170159 | JGI IMG/M metagenome (GOLD analysis project Ga0224507, IMG submission 170159) | Sediment microbial communities from San Francisco Bay, California, United States - SF_Jan12_sed_USGS_13 | ecosystem: Environmental > Aquatic > Marine > Sediment | place: USA... | reverse complement strand
ATCTCCTCATCACCCTTGGGAACTACAGGATAGTTGAGACCGGTGACCAGGATGTCATGTTCTAGGAGATAATTCACCAAGGCTGCAGTCTTGTTGGTGTCGCGAATCATCAATGGTACAATGGGATGAGTGCTGGGTAGGATTTCAAAGCCGAGTTTCACAAGACCCTGTTCCAGAGAGAGGGTGAGATGACGCAAGCGTGCCAGTAGTTTGGCTCCTTCTAGTCCTGCCACAATTTGAAGCGCCCGATGGGCGGCCGCAGCTTCCGAGGCGGTGATAGGGTTTGAATAAACGTAAAATGGCGACTTTTGACGCAAATAATCGACGATCAATTGAGAGGAAACTACGTAGCCTCCGTTAACTCCAAAACCCTTGCCCAAGGTGCCGATTAGGAGATCGGTTTGAGTTTGGGTATATTCTTCGACTCCCCGCCCTGTTTCACCAAAAACTCCAACCCCGTGGGAATCATCAATCACCGTAATAATTCCTTGGGGGAAAAAGTTTTCATAACGAGCGCAAAGTATATTTATTTCGTCTAATGGTGCATGATCGCCGCGCATGCTGAAAATGCCATCGGTAATCACTATGATTCGCTGGGCCATGCCTATGCTTATTTTTAATTTGAGTTCGAGGTCGTCCATGTCCAGATGGCGATAGATCATTTTGCCAGCCGGATTGGCCAGGCGCACCGCGTTGATAATGCAATTATGGTTTAAAGCATCAGTGATGATAATGGTTTTCGGGGTGACGAGGGCGGGTAAGACCCCCATTACTGCGGCATAGGCGGCGCTGAAGATCATGGATGATTCACGGTTGTGAAATTGGGCTAATCCGGCTTCCAAATCTATATGGGGTTGATAAGTGCCGCTGATGAAACGCACCGCGCCTGGGCCTGTGCCGAAAACGTGGGTTGCTTTTTCTTCGGCGCTTACTACTCTCGGGTCAAGGGATAGCCCGAGATACGAGTTGGAGTTCATGCGCAGGAATTCACGCTCTGGAAAGTCGGACAGGAGGTATCGGGGGCCTTTGTTGCCAGTGGCTGCAATGATACCGGTGATCACCTTCTCTGCACCTTTGAGGATATGTTTGTCCGCCATCTCGCGTAGTTCTTGTTTAATGACCTTGCTTATGCCGGTAAGAGCCATGTTGATCCTCAGTTGATGATTATAAACTTTTTGGTATCTGATCCCAGGATTTGTAATTAGCTGATTTAATGTACCACTTACCTCTTTGGGGCTTGGTTGGCTAAGTTGTTGAGCATGTCCATGGTCATTTGCTCCAGGTTATATTCAGATTTCCAGTCCCATTGTTCGCGGGCTGGAGTATCGTCCATGTTGTCGGGCCAAGAGTCGGCAATGGCTTGGCGAACCGGATCTATCTCGTAGGTGATTTGAAATCCAGTAATATGTTTTGAAATTTCTGCAGCCAACTCTTGCGGGGTAAAGCTCATAGCGCTTATATTATATGCGTTGCGATAGCATAGCCGGGCGGGGTCGGCTTCCATAATCTCCACGGTGGCTCGAAGGGCATCGGGCATATACATCATATCAAGCCGGGTATCTGGACGGAGAAAACAGGTGTATTTTTTCTTGCGCAGGGCTGCATAGAAGATGTCCACGGCGTAATCTGTGGTGCCGCCACCGGGCATGGTTTTGTGGGAGATTAGACCGGGGAAGCGAACGCCTCTGGTATCCAAATGGTAACGGGTGAAATAATAATCACATAATAGCTCTGCACTCACTTTAGCCACACCGTACATGGAGTTAGGTCGCTGGATGGTTTCCTGAGGGGTGTCCACATGGGGGGTGGTGGCCCCGAAGGCTCCGATGGAGCTGGGATGAAAGAGTTTGCATTTGTGTTTTTTCGCACTCTCCAGGACATTGAGTAGGCCGTTAATATTGATATCCCAAGCAAAGAGTGGTTGGTTTTCGGCAACAGCTGATAAAAGTGCTGCTAGGTGATAAACGGTACCAATTTCCAAGTGGGATATGATATCGTCCAAGGCTGCATGGTTGCGAATATCAAGGCTCATATAAGGACCTGAATCTTGGAGTTCGTGACTTGGCTTTTTGCTATGGCCGATCGCAATTACTCTATCCGCTCCGTAGCGGGAGCGCAGAAAGGGAACCAGTTCTGAGCCGATTTGACCGGTCGCACCGGTAACAAGTATTCTTTTCATAGTTAAATTATAAGTATATGGTCACAGGGTTCGTAACCAACTGATTTGATACAGTGCTCATTTGTAAGTGGTCACAGGTGGTTCAGGTTTATGCAGTTGCTGCTGCTCGCTATAGCCCTTCTATGCGGGCAGGGGCAACTGCATGAAGATGAGGTGCCTGTGACCACTTACAATTATAAGCCTGATAAAAGATGGTCGGCAAGATATTTCAACTAAATTGGTTATTTTTAATTAATTGTAATCGCGGTGGTTGGTGCTTGATTTAGTTATTATTATGTTTTAACAGTTAAAATAAGGAAAAGTGATATGAAGAAAAGAGGTGGTGGTACTCGGTTGGTTTATTCTACTGATCAAGGTCGTATATGCCCTGAGTGTGGGAAACCGAAACAGGAATGTATTTGCCGGGCTAAAGATAAACAGGTAAAAACCGATGGAATAGTGAGGGTGTCGTTGGATAAGAAAGGGCGAAAGGGTAAGGGCGTTAGCGTAATATCCGGTCTGCCCTTGGATGAAGGGAAATTGCGTGTTTTGGCTAAGCAGCTGAAACAACGTTGTGGCGGGGGAGGTACAGTGAAGGATGGAACCATTGAGATCCAGGGAGATCATCGAGAGTTGCTCGTAACCGAACTGACCAAGCAGGGGTATAAGGTTAAATTGGCAGGGGGATGAACCCTGCCAGCTGTCTCTTTATCTATAAATGAAGAAGATGTAAAAAGCAGTTCCGATGGCCCACAGCATGGTTAAAGCGGAGGCAATAACACAAGTTGCTGCGAGTAAAGTGTGGCTACTGTTTTCTTTTGTACGTTCTCTATATCCAAGTAGTAGACCTAGCAAGGCTCCGGCAGCCATGCCGCCGCCATGGGCCCAGTTGTTGATGCCGGGAATCATGAAACCAAAAATAAATATTGAAATGGCCCAACTGCTAACTTGGCTGTAGATGTTTTGACCATATATCCCGCCTCGACTTTTTCCGTAATAAAGAGTTGCACCTATTAGGCTACAAAGTCCAGCTGAAGCACCGATAGTGAAAGGGATGCCCCCAGGAAAACAGGAAAGCACAAAGCCAGCTACACCACCTGCAAGATAAATGACGAGCATTCTGGCCGGTCCGTATTCATTAATAACTAGGGGGCCGATTTGCCGAATGGCAATCATATTGAAAATGATATGCAACAAGCTGCCATGAAGGAAATTGGCTGATATTAGTGACCACCAGCGTCCATATTCGAAAACAGGAATGGTGCCGGTGGAACCGAGGAAGAAAAGACTCTTGTGGCTTGGTGATAGAAACCGCATGGGGCTTAAATTGAAAGATGATTTACCGGGGTCTATCAATATGGAAATAATGTATATTGCAACATTGATATATACCAAAATTGTTATCAGCCCCTCGGGTTTGTTAAGTAGGGCGGTGAATGGATTATTTTTCAAAGGGGAGCCGGGATTGCTGATTTCGCAATAGGGGCATTTTGATTCACTGCGGCTTATTAATCGACGACAGCTGGGGCAAAGTAGGGAGTTCTTCTTGGGAGATGACATAATTACCTGGCAAATGGCTTCAAGCTATTATTTGGTTATGGACGTTAAATTTCCGATTGTTGTTGCATGCTGTTGATCTTTATCATTGTTGTATCTTGATTGCACACGTTTTACTCTAAATAAATTATATTCCCAAGGGTTCATTGGGTACCCCTTCCTTATGGGAGAAATTTTTAAGAGTAATCATTATGTTGATCAAGATTAGAAAAAGTTCATTCAATTAAAACAAGTGCGATATTTTGCTCACTTATTGTTCTGGTTGTGGAAACTGATGTGTGGCATGTAAGGGGTCGTGGGTAAAATATAATTATTTCAACTGACTTGTTTTGTTTTGTAACTGCTCAACGGGCTGGAATGAAAAGTTATTAAGTGTCAGAGTGTTAAACGTTTACCAGTGCTGTGTATGGGTGCAAGAAGACCGGTGAGCTACAGTTAATCCTATGTGAATTAGGGCTGATCGTATCCAGGCGTAGTGCTGGCGAACGCTAATGTTTTTTTCTTATTTTTTTTAATATACAAGGCTATGTTCCTTTTGGAAAGAAAACAGGTGAAATCCATAGCGGATATTTTGTGAAATAGAATATGGTATAAGGGGTATATTTTAACATGAATTTAGTTTTTTACGTGTTGTTTTCGGTGGGTGCTGTCGTGCTTATCTTTTTTTGGGCTAAACAGAGAGGGCTTCGAAACGGTCGTGAAGCCTTTTACAAGGAACTTCTCGAACTGCCGCCAGTAGTAAAGGATTTTAGTACCCCGGAAGGTGCGATTTTATGTCTTGAAGATGGTTATCGGAAACGTGATATGGATGCGGTAATTGCAGCCAAGGATTTCACGACTGAAGCGAGGTTAATGCTAGAAAAAGCAGGTTTGCATGAGGGGATGGATGAGGAGATAGTTAAAAAAGCTTCCGATACTCTGTTGGTAAATTTTAAATCCCATCTAGAAAAAAAGTGGCCTGATTTTAAAGGGGTGAAATCATTTTTTTTGAAGCGGGACCCGTATAGCGATAAGATAGTGATTGTAACTGAGGCTTGCCGCCAACCTAATGGAGAATTATCCCAACAGCGAATTTTAGTCTCTGAGACTTCGCAGGGCTGGAGGGTTTTAAATCCTGTATAGAAGGACTATGGTCCATAACCTTTGTTGGTTCACCTTTGGCACTACTGTAAATTTTTGTTTTTCAGTGACTCGCCTTCTATGGGTTAAAGGTTTGAATTGTTATGTAATACTCTTGTGCCTTTCATAAATCAAAATTAATGCCGTCTTTAACCTGTTGCATATATTTTTTTAATTAAAACTATAGAGGCGGGTTGCCCGAAAGGAGACATCCTTTTGGATTTCGTTTCGGTCCAACTGGATATCCATTTTTAAAATCTTCTTTCGGAAATTTCGTTTATCAATAGTGCGTTCAAGGATTGTTTCGTAGAGGCGTTGGAGTTGGTTAAGGGTAAATTTTTTGGCTATATCCGGGTTTCCCAAACGGCATTTTCTTCAAACCTAACAGTATGACAGAACATAGAAGAGATAAATCCTGTGCAAGAAATCGCGAGGTTCTATGCCTCGAAAACTGTAGTGTTTTTTGATTGTAGATTCCTACAACCTTAAGCTCAAAATCAACACGGGCTTTAGACTCATATTTTTAGTGCAATACACCATTTGGGAAACCCGGATAGACCCCCATTTTTTATATAAATGGTATTGCTGATAACCAAATAACAGAGTTCATAGCGAGTATGACTGTGCCTGAATTATCAGATTTACGTGAAGTATAAAACAACAGTCGTTGATGGTTTTATGTGTATGATTTTTAATCGGAATTAATAAGTATATAGTTACCAATTCTCAGGGTTTGTCTTTTATTCATCATTATTTAAAATATTGTTTAGTTACTTTTGCTGCATTCGAGTTGTTTTGCTTATTTAATATTCGTCTCTAACTTTTATCTTTGGACTCATTTTCTCATTTCTCTATATAATGAGTAATGAAATGGAAATATGTTTTAAGAATACTTATGGGAAAAGAAATGCATGACGGGCCGTGTGAGGCTTGGATTGTTATTGTTAAACTGTAAATGTGTCTGAATAAAAAAGTACATGGGGCAGATCAATGGGCATTGAAGAATTAGTTGATTTAGGAAGATTGGGGATACATAAGGATGTCATCTGTAATATCGGTGAAGCTAAAGGAATAGAGGGTCTGCACTTCTCTCAGTTGGTTACTGAGGCAATTGGGCGAGGAGAAGGCGAACTGAGTAGATGTGGCACATTGGTGATTAACACCAGGGTTGATGACCAGTATGGGGAAGAGAGACATACGGGGCGAACACCGATTGCCAGATACATTATAGATGATTCCCCGGATGTTGATTTTTCCAATTCAAAACTCAATCAACCAATATCCCGTAAAAAAGCTGATTATATTTACGAGGAAATGGTCAATTATATTAATGAAAAAAAGGAAATTTTCGTCGTTAATAGGATGTTGGGAGCGGATCTGGAATGTGCCTTTCCGTTTCAATTTATCACTTCCCATGCCTCGCGGGCTTTGTTTGCTATTAACCAATTTCGTGATCTTCCCCCTGTGGAAATGATTCCGGCTGGTCAGGTGAAAGAGGATGCCGTTACCGCCATAGTGTTGCCGGATCTGAAACTTGATGCCCAAAAATATGGTTTACAGCAAGATGGTGCCGTTATCTTGGATATAGAAAGAAGAAGAATTCTGGTGGCGGGCATGAAATATTGCGGCGAGCCGAAGAAGGGCGTTTTTACCTTTCTTAACTATATTTATCCCACCATGGATATCTTTCCTATGCACTGCGGGGCAAATATTGGAGATAAACTCGATTCCGCAGTTTTTTTTGGTCTTTCCGGTACCGGTAAAACAACTCTTTCATCTGACCCCCATAGGATTATGCTGGGAGATGATCAGATAGCTTGGGGGGCGCATGGTCTTTTTGCCATGGAAGGGGGCTGTTATGCAAAACTTATCAGGCTTGATAAGAATGCGGAGCCCGATATCTATAATGCCATGAAAAAGTTTGGTTCCCTGGCGGAAAATGTGGTTATGACCAGAGGGAAATTTAATTATGATGATGCTGCGGTCACGGAGAATACACGTGGGTCATACCCTTTGAAAAACCTGCCCAATCCCAGTGAAACCGGGATTGCAAAAGATCCCCGTACAATATTCTTTCTATCGGCGGATGCCACGGGTACTTTGCCGCCTATTTCCAGGTTGAATCCGAAACAGGCCATGTACCATTTTTTGATGGGTTATACCTCTAAACTGGCGGGGACTGAAGTGGGGATCACAGAACCGGTCCCGTTTTTCTCGGCTTGCTACGGACTGCCCTTTATGCCTAGAAACCTGTTCGAATATGCTCAGCTGTTGGAGAAAAAGTTGGAGGAATCGGGGGCTCAGGTTTATCTGGTCAATACTGGTTGGTCCGGTGGAGGCTATAGTGTCGGTTCCCGAATCGCTATACGGGACAGTAGGGCAATAATAGCTGCGGCTTTAAATGGTGAGTTGGAACATGCGCGATACCAGATTCATGAACAATTCGGTTTTGCGATGATCACCGAATGTAGCGGAGTATCGTCGGAAGATATTCTCAAGCCCTGGGAAACGTGGGATAATATAGCCGCCTATCGACAGGCGGCTAATAGATTGGCAAAGAGCTTCCAAGAGAAATTTGAACAAAGCTATACCGGGAACAGCGAGGCCATGGCACTCATGGAGGTTGGGCCTCGTCCCGTGTAGTAGGTTAGTTGGGTAAGTTTGCAAAATTGTGCAAGATATTCTTATTCTTTCAATAGGTCTCTGCTTTTCTGTGCTGATGCCAAAACGCTGTTTTCTTCCGGCGGGGTGCTCGGGTGGTGCGATAGGCATAGAGGTGTTTGGATTTTGATGGGAACGTTGTGTTTCTCATTTGTTAGAAAGAATTGACCTATTTTTAGGCGGGCAACGTCCTTACCGGATCCCCCTTTATCTTGTAGCATATCTTGCACGGTTTTCAGGGCGGTTGGTGAATTGGTTTTACCGTATATTTGAGTGGTGCAGTTAGCGACAATATTATGATCGATACTCTTGGGACCTTGGCTTGCCAGAATGAGTCCAAGACCATATTTGCGTGCTTGTGCTGCAAGGCGAAGGATAGGCTCTTTGCTGGAAGGGGTTCCGTTTGATGGGACAAAATCTTTAGCCTCATCGATCACTAGTAATCCGCGAATACCATATTTGTTTTTAGCGGGGTTGGCCTTTATCCAAGTAAATAGAGTCATTGCCAATTGGCTGATAAATTGTTGCTGCACTATCAGGCCCGGTAGGCCGATAAGGTTGATTACCGAGATTCGGGTTTTGTCGTCGTTACCGAAGAGGATGTTTGGGTCCAGCGCCGTGCCGCTCTGGCTTAGAAGTGTATTCGTTTGAGTTTCCGCGCGTAGTAAGCTGGCCATTTCCCGAGCTAGTTTCTCTGCATTGTCTATTCCGCCGCTTGCATCTGGAGGCAGGTCGGAAAGTAGATCCATAAGATCATCTAAAGTACTCATCTTTTGCTTGGTGAAGAAGCGTAACGAACTTGAAAGAAGCCCTATTTTGTTTTTATTACGAACGGAGGTGGGGCTACCCGGTGCAACGATTTGTCGTAAACCTTGGCTGGTCATACTAATAGCCAGATTGAGCTCGTCCGGATCATCCATGACTGCGCTGAGATCTGGGATTGGATTTAAAATAAGGGGGTTGCCTTTTTCGCGACCAGGAGTCCAGACAATGGTTTCGACCTGTTCATGGTAGCGGCTCGCCTGTTCTTTATCCGACTCCGACCATTCATCTGGTGTTTCAGGCCAGGGAGTTCCAAGTTGAGACAGATCATTGGCACCGTCCAAGACCAGAGAAGGTATTCCGGCTAAGGCCGCTTCTTCCACCAGACGACGAATGAGAACTGTTTTGCCAGACCCGGAGCCAGCAAAAATAACGGTATGTCTGGTGAGGTCCGAGAGCGGTAGGGTGATTGTTTCACCGTTTGTTTTATTAATGAGACGACGGCCAAGGAGAATCTCTCCAGGTTGTTGTTGTCTTGGTTCAGGGCTTTGGTCCTTAGGTTCTTTAACTGCATCGTTAATGCCAGGTTTGGGAGTCGTAGGTGTCTTAGCTTGCTTATCGTTTTTCTCTATCTCGTCAATATTTGCTGCGGTGTTTTCTTGATCCGTTTCGTTATCCGACTGGGGATCGCGTTTGCGCGACAATCTGGCCTGATGGAAAATCGGCAGTTCTCGCATCGGCTTATTTTTTTTCAACCAACTCTCAAAACCGTCCGGGTTTTCTATTTCCAAATGGTAAATGGCATAGAGATCACGAAGTTCATCATTGGTTGGGCAGTGGGTTACGCCGCCTGCGCTAATTAAGCTATCCATCTTTTCTGCAGTTACCTTGCCGCCTGGAATTGGGGTCGTGCGTAAAATAACTAAGCGGCGGAAGGGTAGGTTTGGGTTAATGCCTGATGCAACAATGGCGGCTTGAAGCCGAACCTGAAAGGCGCGGGCATTTCGGGTTTGGAGGGCCCGGAAAGAGTAGTGACGTTCCCTGTCATTATCGTTGTGGTAAATGAGCCGAACACGGCTGTGCAGGGTCTCATATGTTTTGCTGGAGGAAAACTCTTGATCAACGATACCATCCACCTCATCCGGCAGCTCTTGTTCGAGTAGTAAACAGCGACAGGCGCTTTGCAGCATGCCCACCATGAAATCGTTATCAGTGAGCTTGTTCTTTAATGTTTGCGAATTGGCTTTTTGATGTAGTTCTTCAAAACGTTGTTGAACTTTAGCGATAATTATCGGATCAATAATGGGTGGTTTTATTATTATGCCGTTAAAGCCTTGAAAGTTAGTAACCTTATTTTCGGCTAGACATATTTCTTTATGTTGGTCACATGCTTTCAAAATCTGCCGTGGGGTGAGCCCCGCAGCCCTGTCAAACGATTCAGGTGAGAAGGGGTATCCTCGATAGGGAGGGGTAGCTCCGGATTTTTCATAGGATTCGTCCATCCGTTGATAAATTATATCTCTGGCAATCTCTTGATCTGTTAACGATTTTAACATGAAAGCTGGCCTAAATCGATCAGCGGCAGATTGAAGGCCGCGGTTGAGTAGAATCTCCCATGTTTTGGTCAGGCAGGAGAGGACTATCTGGGTGCGCTGTAGTTTGTCCCATATTCCCATGAAACCACCGCTGATTCCCTCTATTATCGAGAGGGATACGCGTTGTTCGTTGCTTAATTGCTCTGGGTCGTCATCTTCACCTGCGGCGGTATGATGTTCATTGACTATGGCGTCCAACTGGTCAAAGGCGAGGAGCGTGGGACCTGCCAGGCTGAATAACCAGCTTAAAGCGGAAATAACCATCTTTGCATCACCGGAACTGCTCCGAATGGTAAGGACTTGTTGTTCATTTGTATCAATATCGCCACCGTTTAGCCAGCTATAAGCGGCCTCGCAAGTTTCATTATCATTGCTTGCAAAAAGAAATAAGGCTTTAAGGGTGTCTCTATGTTTTCTGTATTCAATGGGGTATTCTTTGCCGAGTTTTTGCAGTACGGTGTTAATAAAATTTAGCTGTTTATCAAGCGGAAAATCAGCAAATTGTTCAGTGGGGTTTGCAATTTTCTTATGACCCAAATAGTGATTAAAAAAATAATCCAATAGATAAATGTACTGTAATTGCCCTGTCCTGGATGTTTTGTGTATGGATGTGATAAACCCTTGTCGAACCGTTTCCCAAAAATTATCCACATCAGTCATGTCAATGAGTACGAAATTGGCTCCCTGCTCAAGGGCCTGCTGCCTGAGATCAGTAAGAAGATGAGTTTTACCGGCACCAGCTCGACCGGTGATAGGTAAAGAGAGGGGTGAGTACTCCGGTCTATCTTTTAAAATTTCTAATTCGTCAAGAATCCGTGTTTTGATGTTTTGATGTAAAGATGGGACGTTGCAGAGCGGTTTATGCCAAACATTATCGACTCGTAGCGTCCAATCAAAATTTGTTTTTTTAAGGGTTTGTAAAAATTCTGTGGTCATCTGCTACTCCATAAAGAATATGTGGTTTTCCTCACCTGCAATACTAATCGCTGCTTTTCTTTCTATATCTGTTACATCTCGAGGATCTTCAAGAGGTGATAAAATTAGTTTTCCAGTGCTGTGCATTTCAGTAATTGTTGAATCCAGTAGCTGTCGGTTAATATCGTTAAGTTCTTCTCGTAGGTCAGTAAGGCGAACCTGTAAATCCCGTCGACCGCCCGTTGATTTTTGCCAATAATCGCGAATTCGGATTTTTAAATCTATTTCCTGATTATTTTGTAGGGGTGAATCCTCCTGCGTCCGTTCAATAAAAAGTTCGGCTAAGGATATCTCATTATGATCCATAAACGATCCTAGGCGGGTCAATAGGGCTTGGAGGACTGGTCCGCTTGATGGTGATTTGCTTGAGATTTCACTGGTCATGTTGTTTTGAGCCCAGGCCCAGCCAGAATCAGTGAGGGTTAATTGTATTTTGTTACCGATTTTTTCTTCATCCAATAGTCCCTCTTTTACGAGCTGATTGCGTCTTTTGGCCCCGGTGAGTCCTTTTGCATTGCCTAGTTTCGGTTTTAAATCTTTTAAAAAAGCAGTTCCCTCATGTTTGAAAAGTATGGACCAAAGATAAAGGGTTTGCAAAGAGTCTGGTTGAAAGCTCATGAGTTATATCTCCTTGGGAGTTTTTTATTGAGGTGAAGAGATTTGGCTCCGGATGAAGCGGACCATATCTTTAATTTCAGTAATAGCCTGTTGTGGGTTGTTGATAACTTCATTATGGGGCAGACGCATAACCCGGTAACCGGTGAGCAGTAGTTCCCGATCTCGTTTCCTGTCGGCGCAAAATACCGGTTGGCTGGAGTGAAAACCATATCCGTCGATTTCTATAACCAGTTGGCCGGAGGGCCATACAAGATCACAGATATAGTTACTGCCTCGACATCCTTGAATCCGATAGTTATAATGAAATAGGGTGCTGATAGTGTTGTCCGCCTGGATGAGCTTTGCCAGTATTTGTTCTCCCGGACTGCAGGGGTGGGGTTTGCCTAGATAGGGAAAAATCCAGGCCGCCGGGGTGGATGGAATTTCTTTTTTTGGATCCACTCGGGGGGCGGCGAGCGTTACGGCCCCGTAGGATATGGAATCCAGGGCCGGATGGTTGAGATGTTTTGCCCGCAGGAGAAGGCCGATTTTACTTTTGGTTTGGATGGCTAGCCATTCACTTACCCTGGCAAGGCTGTAGAGTTGGGTTTCTGTTGGTTCGTCTTGTTGGGGAAAAAGCAAGATGACCAAGGGGCCCTGATTGAGGCATAGAGTGAGTTGGCGAGCTTGTTGCGCTTCACTGAATCCGCTCGGTAAAGGAGGTCTCCCGCGTTGGCACAACTCGATTCCCCGTTTACGCCAACGATGATTGACGGACTCATCGGTAGCGCTTGTGTTTGATTCCCATTCTGGCTGAAGAGTTTGAGCAAGCCCGGCAAGGGCGCTCAGGGTTTTATTGATTCCTTCGTTAACAACCGATAGCTCAAGTGGAACTTGGATTATCCGTAAGTTGTCAAAATGATCCAGATCAGTATTTTCCAGTTCTAAAAGTACTTGTTCCGGTTCATCGGCAAAAATAGCGCAAGGTTTGCCGTTATCCGTGTGAAGCAGGGCTTCAAAAAAGGGTGGCGATTTTTTTGTGGAATCAGTCATATGTCTATCACCAATGTTGAAGCCTGTACGTGAGCAGCTAGATAATAATTGTAGATTTTATCACAGTCGAGTGGACAAGAAAAATTGGATTAGTGGATATAGTACCGATTCCTCTTTGAGAATAAGTCACACTTAAATTATGCTAAATGTAGCTAAATATAGATAAGAGGCGAGTTGATTGCAATAAAAAATACAGTTTAATGATTGTTTTAAAAGATAATAATTATCATTAGGCTTGTCTGGTGAAAATAATGCCATTTAATATTTTGTCGAAGTAGGTTTGTAATAATAGATGTTCTAACCTTGAATAGCATTATTAGTGTCGGGTATGGTATTGAGAGAGGGGAAATAGATGAAAAAGAAACGATTGTTCTTATATTTCATTATAATATCCATGCTGCCGATTTTGGTGCTCGCTGCATTTTTTCCGGAACGGTTGGTTCGTGAATCATCTAAAATAGAACGGTTATATTCGGTGTCCGGGGCGGATATTGTAGTTTTTGCCCAATATGATTGTTCCCATTGCCGGGCATTTAAAAAGTTTGCTCTACATCAGGGATGGTCGGTGGAATATTACGATATAGCTGAAGAGCATGGTCGGGAAGTATTTAAAAAATTACGGGGAAGAGTACCCCAACTCACTTATTCAACGCCGACTATTGTGATAAACGCTCATATTTTTCAAGGTTACGACAATGAGGAAAATATCGGGAAAAAGCTCGATCAAGTTCTGACTGATTGCCGTGGCAGTATAAATGGTTGTCTACCTTTTGCCGAACTTTTGGAACAAGGCAGTGCAGTTTCGCAAGAAGCTGCTGCGGGTACTTTTTGTTCTCTTGAAACGCCGTCCGAGGAGTGTGGTCGGGATGAACGCTTTGTTTTTGATCTCTGGCTGTTTGGCGAAACTGATCTACAGCAACTCTCTTTGCCTGTTCTTTCCATTCTGCTTGGTTTTCTCGATGGCTTTAATCCCTGCGCCATGTGGGTGCTCGTTTCCCTGCTTACTTTGCTTCTCGCGCTTAATGATATGCGAAAAATGGTTATAATCGGACTTACCTTTTTGTTTGTTTCTGGGGCAATGTATTATCTTTTCATAGCCGCTTGGCTAAACGTGTTTATACTTCTTGGTTATAATTTTTGGGTCCAAAAAAGTATCGGTCTCGTTGCGGTGGGGGCTGGCGTGTTTTATTTATATCAGGCGTTCGGCACTGATCCTAACGCCTGTAAGGTGACCGGCCATGAGCAGCGTAAGCGCATAACTGTCCGGATGGAAAAGTTAATCAGGCAATCTGCTTGGTTGTTCATTCTTGGGGGGACAGTCGTATTAGCTGTTTCTGTCAACATGATAGAGCTTGTCTGTACAGCCGGTTTGCCCGCAGTTTACACCCAAATTCTGGCTAATAATCCCTTGACCATTCTTGTGAAACACCTGTATCTTGGTCTTTATATACTTTTTTATATGCTTGATGACATGGTGATTTTTCTGGCTGCCCTCTTTACGATGCGGGCTACGGGACTGACTACCAGGTATCGAGTCTTTACCTCCATTGTTGGCGGTGTATTGATGTATTCGTTGGGGCTTTTAATGATATTTTTCCCTGATGCTCTTATTCTTGGTTCTTGATGGTTGTTGAGGCTGTATTTACAGGACTATTTTTTGCTCTACTATATCAGCAGATGTGGTATTGAGAGAGAAGCTTGCGTACCATATCGTTATCAGAGTATAGTGTGGTTATTTTTCCTCTTAGAAATAAATGTAATTACCGTCATGGCCTACCTGTTTAAAGTAATTACGAAGGGTTTCGGAAAAAATATATCATTTTATCTTGGAGTATATCAGTTATTTGCTTGTTTTTTTTTAGTCGTCTTTTTGATCGAGGCAACAGCTGCATAACGATGCAGTTCGCTTGTTATCCCTTCCTGAAGATAATTTAAAATTCTATACGGTTCTGGGATATTTATTTTTTTCCGAGGCCCTAAGGTCTACAATAATAGTTTTCAGTTTTATCTGACGGCCACAGAGGATAGTGCCAGAAGCTTTTTATGATATTTAACGTTTAGCTAAACAAAAAACATTTTTTTAAATCAAAAACAGAAACTTTCTTGGTTGGCATTCATAATAGATTGCTTTTTTGGTGGTTATTCGCCTGTTAACTAAAAATACTATAAGTAGTACGAGGCTCGTATGTCTGCTATTAAGCCGATATCATTTGATAAATATTTACTCTTGGATCGTATTGCTGTGGGTGGCATGGCAGAAGTTTATCGGGGTAAACTTATTGGTGAGAAAGGGTTTGAAAAACCGGTAGTTTTGAAAAAAATGCACTCTCATCTTACTGATGAAAAGGAGATGGTTGATCTTTTTATTGATGAAGCCAGACTTGCGGCTCAGCTAAAGCACGAAAACATAATACATATTTATGATTTCGGCAATAAATCTGGCACGTTGTATATCGCAATGGAGTATCTGTTCGGTAAAGATCTTCATCAGGTTATTAATAAAAAAAATGAGAAAAATATATCATTACAGCTCGAGAATATACTTTATATCATAATGAAAGTAGCAGAAGGTTTGGGTTATGCCCATAACCTTAAAGATCTCCAAGGTAACAAACTCAATATTATTCATCGTGATGTTAGTCCACAAAACATATTTATAACCTATGATGGTCAGGTGAAACTCATTGATTTTGGAATAGCCAAAGCGGCAACTAAAGTCACAAAAACCCAGGCTGGCATCATTAAGGGTAAGGTAGCATATATGTCGCCGGAGCAGGCAAGTGGGAGAACAATCGATTACCGTTCTGATATTTTTTCCGTGGGGATTATTCTGTATGAGCTAGTGACCGGTAAAAAGATGTTTGAAGGAGATACCTTTCATGTGCTTGCACAGGTTATTGAAGCGAAATATGATCCTCCGGAGAAAATAGTTGGTAATATTCCTATGGCCTTATGTGATATTATCGAAAAGGCTTTACGGTCGGACCCTTCTACCCGTTACCAATCATGTGAGGAAATGGCCGCTGATTTGGAAAACTTGCTATATGATCTGAAATATCGTCCAAATACTAAGAAATTGTCCAGCTTTATGCGGACATTGTATTGTGATTGCTTTGATCAAGAAAAGCAGGAAATGGCTGATCGAATGGGATGCAAACTGGAGACTGGAGAAGGTGCTCAATCATCTCCTGCTGGCGCTGGGCATACAGAGGTGTTCGATACCAAGCATTACCAATCTTTGAAAAGCGATGACACACCTTCAGTAACTGGTAGTGAAAACAGGATTTATGAATCTACGGAGGTTATCAATACCGATACACATTCATTAGATGAACAAAAGACCTCTGTTTCCGTGCATCGTCCCGTGAAAAAAAGATTCTTCTATGTTGTTATTATACTCTTACTGTCCATGGGGGTGATTGGCGGTTCTTTTTATAAAAAAGTACAGAAAAAAAATGATCATATCAGTTATCTCTTGGTAGAAGCAGGTAAGAAGTTTGAGCAGGAACGTGTGATATTTCCAAAAGGTAACTGTTCCATTGATTATTATCAAGAGGTGCTAAGTATTGACCCTGATAATAAACAGGCCTTGAGGGGAAAGTCTAAGGCGGTTAACTATTGTATCCAGAAGGTTCAATATAATATTCGAATATTTAATGTTTCTTCTGCTCGTGATTATGTTTTGGCCTGTATAAAGATCGACCCGGAGAATAGGCAGTTACGTGATCTTGAGAAGGAAACATCAAGCAATAAAAAAGTTATCCTTCATAATGTTAAAGAATTATTTATTAAATAGTAACATGGTTATGATGACTGGGTGTCAATTAATACCGCTACAGTTATCTTTAAACGAGAAGAGTAATAAGAGAGAATAATGGCTACGATTACCGTAAAGTTTAATAATAAAGTTTTATTCATCCATCCATTGGAGCTGAATAAGCCCGTCACTATCGGTCGTCTTAATGATAATGATATTGTCATCGATAATGTAGCTGTTTCTGGAATACATGCCCAGATCGTCTCCGATGAAACAGGTTTTATTATCAAGGATTTGGGAAGTAAAAATGGGATATTTATTGATGGTAAACCTGTAAAAGCAAGAAGGATAAATAACTGTGATATTATACAGTTGGGTAAACATGAGCTTTTGTTTAATGATCATGGAATGACTTCCCAAGTTGATATGTCTATGATGAATAAGAATGCCACAGCAACCTTTTCGCCTGATCTTCATACTGCAGTGCTTGATACCAGAAATCAGCAGGAGTTGTTGCGGACTCATAATCGCTTTAGTAATAGAGTGCCAATGATATCTGTTAAGCTGAAAGGAAAGGTGATTTATAAGCATTTATTAAAAAAAGAGAGCGCCACTATCGGCAGAAATCCTGTAAGTGCTATTGTTATTGATAATACGGCAGTATCCTATGACCATGCAGTGGTCGTAAGGAAGAATGATGATTTTTATATTCAAGATTTAGGTAGTAAAAATGGTACATTGGTAAATGATAAATCTATTAAGAACCACAAGCTATATAATGGTGATCTGATAACGGTGGGACGACACGAGCTCCTTTTCGAGGAAGAGGGCACTTATACGATTCATGAAACTTGTGCTCCCAGTGTGGAAGATTCTAATTATATAAGCGGGACAACTGTCATTAATGTGTCATCTATACAAAAACCTTCTTTGACCTTTATTAAAGGAGGCAAAGGCAAGGTACCGTTAAATCAAAAAATAATTACCTTTGGTAAGAGTAAAGATTCAGACATCTTAGTTAAAGGCCTCATGGTGGGGGATACGGCTGCCATAATTGCTGAAGAATCTGATGGGTATTATTTTAGTTACCAAAATGGGTTTGCGAAACCTTCGGTAAATGGACAAACGGTTAAGGGGACAATTAAATTAAAAAGCTCCGATGTGATAGAGTTGGGATCCTTGAAAATGCGTTTTCGTCTGATGGGGTGAGCTTCAATAAGGGAATTGGAAGAAAATAATCTACCCGAATGGCGTAGGGGCTTCGTCTTAAAGGCGTGCCAAAGGCACGCATACTTGTTGTATGTTATCCTTGGCGCAACGCAGAAGACGGAGTCATAGACAAGTCAGTCGGGTAGATTATTTTTTGGAAGTTCCCTAACTTATAATTTTACCTGATTAAAGAAAAAACCCGATTTCAGCAACGACTGAAATCGGGTTTTTTTTAAGTGTTGTGAGCTGCCATTTTTTATATCAGTATGGCTCTGTTGGTGAATCAATTTTGGGATATCAATTATTTTCCGCGACTCTAAAGGTTTTTGTATGGGTGCAAGCATCTTGATAATCTACCCAGTCATTTCTAAATTTTTCTTGCTTGCACGCATCTGTGACCATTTACAATCTCGAAGTTTGTTAAATCAGCTAGTTGTAAATCTTTTGACTAGATCTTCTAAAAGTTTATTTTATCCCTGGAGAAGCTGAAGGGCTAGTTGAGGTGTTTGATTGGCTTGAGCCAAGATAGAAACTCCGGCTTGCTGCAATATATTTGATCTTGTCATATTCGATGTTTCCATGGCTACGTCGGCGTCCAAAATTCGGGAACGAGCGGCTGTTAAGTTCTCGGCCACATTGGAGAGATTGGCTATGGTTGCTTCCATTCGGTTTTGGGCTGCCCCTAAATCTCCTCGGATTACGTCTATGTCGGAGATGGCTGCATCAATTACCGAAATGGCCGTATTAGCATTAGATCTCAGGCTTACAGTGAGGCTACTCACAAAAACCGCACCACTTCCAAGAGCACCTGCCGAAGCACCAGCAATGGTAATGGAAATGATTTGATCGGCATTGGCACCGATGTGAAAAATAAAGCCGCTGCCTGGATTAGCATAACTGCCGGTTAGAATGGTTCTGTTGTTAAAGGCTGTATTTTGGGAGATACGGGTTATTTCTTCCATAAGTTGTTGAAATTCTGCGTCCAAAGAAGAACGATCTTCTATTGTATTAGTGTCGTTGGCCGATTGTACTGATAACTCTCGCATGCGTTGCAAAAGGTTGGTCGTTTCCTGTAGGGCACCCTCTGCAGTTTGGGAAAGAGATATTCCATCATTTGCATTACGTACCGCCTGGTTAAGACCACGAATTTGGGAAGTCATCCGATCGGAAATAGCCAGTCCGGCAGCGTCGTCTTTGGCACTGTTGACCCGTAGGCCAGAGGATAGTCGGGCCATGGACTTGTTTAGCATCCGCTGACTACTGCTGAGATTTCTCTGTGCGTTAAGTGAAGCAATATTGGTGTTGACTACAAGGGCCATGGGTTTCCTCCCTGGATCAGCTATTTTATAAATATGAAGATCGGATCCCTAAAATATATTCATCCGATTTCCAAGTATTGATACTTTATCTATTTACGTCGAGTCTTCACTTTTTTTCGTTATATTTTGAGATGTTAATCGGTGGTCTTTCGTTGAAAACCTGTGGACTGGACGGATTTGTGCGAATTTTTTGCTTCACGTTCTTTATAGTTGTTTTCCTGGTATTAATTTTATTATCGGTGCGTAATGCATCGAACTTTAAGAAAAAATAATATTGTTGCCATAAACATTGCTATGCCTTGCCTCCCTACATTTTTCGAGAATTCTGTAAACGTTTATTTGTCTTCTTGACCTTACTTTTTATAAAATATGTCGATTTGACTTCTTTCCATGACGCTGCTAAGCTGAAACTTAAGTTGGGCAACTGTCCATTTTTTCAGTAGGAAATAGAGATTGATGAGCAAAGGATGATATTTTTGATAGTTTACCGGGAGGCTTTATGCGGGAGAGAGTTTTGGTCACAGGAGCTGATGGGTTTATCGGTTCGCATCTAGTGGAGAGCTTGGTGCGTGAAGGTTATGTGGTTCGCGCATTTGTTCTCTATAATTCTTTTAATTCCTGGGGCTGGCTCGATAGTCTTGATAAGGAAATTCTTAGCGATATCGAGGTGGTTTCCGGTGATATTCGCGATCCTTTTGGTATTTCTTCAGCGGTAGAAGGATGCGAATCGGTCTTGCATCTGGCAGCCCTCATCGCTATTCCTTACTCCTACAACTCACCTTCCACTTATATTGAAACCAATGTACAAGGCACTTTAAATATTATGCAGGCAGCTAGGGCGCATGGTTTGAGTAAGGTTGTTCATACCTCTACTAGCGAGGTATACGGTACGGCACGTTTTGTGCCCATTACTGAAGAGCATCCGTATCAGCCACAATCACCTTATTCTGCCTCTAAAATTGGAGCTGATCAGGTGGCCATGTCCTACTATCATGCTTTTAATTTACCGGTGGCCGTAATTCGACCCTTTAACACCTATGGCCCTCGTCAATCAGCTAGAGCGGTTATTCCGTCGGTTATTACCCAGATAGCCTCAGGACAAAAAGTACTTAAGCTTGGCTCTTTGACCCCGACCCGTGATTTCAACTATGTGGAGGATATCGTCAACGGATTTATAAAGGTTATGGAATCTGAAAAGTCCGTAAATGAAGTTATAAATATCGGTAGTAATTTCGAAGTGTCCATTGGGGATCTCGTTTCAATTATTAGTGAAGTTATGGGGGAGGAGATTAGAGTTATTAGCGATGAACAGCGATTACGACCAGAAAATAGTGAAGTGAACAGGTTGTGGGCTGATAATTCCAAAGCAAGAGAGCTTATCGGGTGGCAACCGCATTATGGCGGTAGAGAAGGGTTGAGACGGGGTTTGCAGAAAACTGTGGAATGGTTTTCTGAGCCGAAAAACCTTATGAAATATAAGACTGATATTTATAATATCTGATTAATAAAATGACCTTTTAAGACGAATTTGTTGCTGAGCAATAAACTGACTGTTTTTATATATAACATAATATTCCATTATAAGATCGTTGTTGAAAATAGTTGATTGTGTTTTCAATTGTTGGTGTGAAAAATTACTGATAATAAGTTTTATTATCTTAAATTGTATAAATCATAAACAGAGTGAAGAGAAAGTATGGAGCATGGCCCTCTTATAAATTTTATTCGTGATCTATATGGCACTCCAAAAGGGGAAATACCATTACATGCTCCTGTCTTTAAGGGTAATGAAAAGGAATATTTACAGAAGTGCATTGATACGGGTTATGTGTCATCTATTGGTGAATTTGTTGGGCAACTTGAGGCGATGGTGCGCACATGTACTGGGGCAGCTCACGCATCTGCGGTGGTCAATGGCACCTCGGCTCTTCATGCAGCGCTGTTAGCTGTTGGGGTAGGTAAGGGAGATATGGTTATCACCCAGGGCCTTTCCTTTGTGGCTACTGCCAATGCTGTGGTGTATTGCGGTGCTGAACCAATATTTCTTGATGTAGAAAACCAAAGCTTTGGGCTTGATCCGCAGGCGGTAGCTGATTTCCTGGAAAATTCCACCTATTTTCATAACCACCGTTGTTGCCATATCCAGACGGGCAAAAGAATAGCTGCGTGTGTACCTATGCATACCTTTGGTCATCCATGTAAAATAGAACAAATCGTGGAGATATGTTCAGAGTACAGTATTCCGGTGGTGGAGGATGCAGCTGAGGCCTTAGGCAGTAGGTCCAACGGTAAACCTTGTGGACTGTTCGGGGCGGCCGGTATTTTCAGCTTTAATGGTAATAAGATTGTTACGAGTGGAGGAGGGGGAATGGTTGTTACCAATGATTTGAAAATCGGCGCAAAGGTACGTTATCTCACCACCACCGCTAAAAAGCCTCACCCTTACCTTTATGAGCATACCGAGGTTGGATATAATTACCGAATGTCTAATATTAATGCATCATTAGGTTGTGCCCAGCTTGAACGGTTGGATGATTTTCTTTCTCAAAAAAGAGAGATTGCTACCCGATATCAGAAATTTTTTGAAAATTCGACCATACGCCATATGAGTGAACCAGCTGGGACTCACTCTAACTATTGGCTTAATGCAGTAATTATGTCTAATCGCCAAGAACGAGATAAATTGCTTGCCGAGACGAACCAAGCAGGAATATTTACCAGACCGGTATGGACGCCCCTTAACCGTTTACCCATGTATAAGGATGCTGTAACAGATTCCTTGGAGCAGACCGATTATTTGGCAGATCGGATTGTGAATCTACCAAGTTCGGTGCGTTCATGAATGATATAGTACTGATCGGAGGCGGAGGTCATTGTCGCTCCTGTATTGATGTTATTGAGCAGGCTGGGAGTTATTCGGTAGCAGGAATTGTTGATTTACCAGAAAAACTCGGACACCAGGTCTTGGGGTATGAAATATTCGCCACTGAAAATCAGCTGGATGAGTTAGTTCGGAAAGGTCACCATTTTTTGATTGCCATGGGACAGATTAAAGATCCTGCGCCGCGTAAGTTATTATTTAAGCAAATTAATGCCCTAGGGGGAGTTTTGCCGACTATAGTGTCACCTCTTGCCCATGTGTCGCCCCATGCACAACTTGGCAGAGGGGTTATCGTTATGCACCATGCCTTGGTGAATGCGGGGGCGGTGGTGGGAGATAATAGTATTGTTAATTCAAAGGCACTAGTGGAGCATGATGCGGTAATTGGTAAACATTGCCATATCGCCACAGGAGGGGTTATTAACGGTGGCGTGGTAGTGGAGGATGAAACATTTTGGGGCAGCGGTGCGGTATCACGTGAATATATTGTCATTGGTAAAGGAAGCGTAATTGGTTGCGGAGTTTCTGTGAAAAAAAATATGGAACCCGGAAGCATGGTGAGTTGAGATGAAACGACCCATATATATTATTGCCGAAGCCGGAGTGAATCATAATGGTTCCTTGGAAATCGCTAAAAAAATGATTGTCGCAGCAGCCGAAGCAGAGGTGGATGCGGTGAAGTTTCAGACCTTTCGGGCTGAGGCTATTGCTTGTGGTTATGCCACTAAGGCTGTTTACCAGCGGAAGACCACGGATTCGGGGGAGTCTCAATTGGAAATGCTCGAAAAATTGGAGCTTGACCGTAATGCTCATGAGGATTTACAGCTATTTTGTACCGAGTATCAGTTGCAATTTTTATCTTCTCCCTTTGATATTGATTCCATAACACTACTATATGATATGGGATTGCGGATTTTTAAAATTCCTTCGGGTGAAATCACAAACCTACCCTATTTGCGAAAAATAGGGTCCCTGAAGTGCAAGGTTTTGCTCTCCACCGGGATGTCTGAACTTGCTGAAGTGGAGCAGGCTATCAAGGTGCTTACCATTAATGGTACCAAGAAAAGCGATATCGTAGTGCTACATTGTAATACCGAGTATCCAACCCCTATGCAAGATGTCAATCTACGAGCCATGCTGACTATGGCAGAGCAGTTTGAGGTGGAGGTTGGGTATTCTGATCATACTTCCGGTATTGAAATGCCAATTGCTGCTGCTGCTTTGGGTGCAACGGTTATTGAAAAACATTTTACCCTAGATCGTACCATGGTGGGGCCGGATCATGAGGCATCCCTGGAACCGGATGAACTGAAGGAAATGGTTCGGGCAGTGCGCAATATTGAAAAAGGCTTGGGAAATGGTGAAAAGCGACCTCGCCCCTCGGAGTTACGAAATAGAGAAATTGTTCGTAAAAGTATCGTGGCCGCCAAGCCCATATGGCAAGGAGAACTCTATGGCGAAGATAACCTAACGGCTAAACGGCCTGCCTTGGGTTTGAGCCCCATGCGCTGGGATGAACTCATAGGTCATCCTGCAAACCGCGATTATCAAACTGATGAATGTATAGACCCCATAGAACATCTATAAAAATTGGGGGAAAGGATATAGGTATTCCATTAACAACAGTAAGTTGTTTGCGCTAAAGCTGTAAGAAACACTCCTTGTGCTCAATGTTGTTAGCTTAGACCTTACAAAGGATCATACTAGATTTTGCCAATCACTCACGAGGGGCAATACTATTGATTTTAAAAAAATCATGTTTGTTCAACAATACATTGAGATTTGCACAGGCTGGTAGGGGTACCCCCCATAGCCGTCAGGCTAATTTGGATAAAGCAATGGTATTTTATTGTAAAATAAACTTGTAGCCTATCTCGGACTGTAGGGGCACCCCTTGTGGGTGCCCGCCTTAATCACTTTAAACTACAAATATTTATATATTAATAACAATTAGTATAAAAATAATAATTTTCTATTTTTTCAATTAGCTCAGCGGGCACCCACAAGGGGTGCCCCTACAGCGCACAGCAAGATGCAAGTTCATTTTTCATTACATATCTAGCTGTTGTAAAAATTAGTCTGATGGCTATGGGGCACCCCCCCTGTGGGTGCCTGGCTGAACCGAGAGCATCCCTTGTAAAGCTTAAGTCAATGACATTGCCCTTTGTGGGTATCTGATAAAACCAATGGCGATCCAAGTAAACTTTAAGTTAGTTATAATCTTAAGTAGATACATGATTGTATCAGGGTTGCTCCTAGGATAAAAACATTAAGGGTTTATAGTAAAAATGCACCAATCTAACAGGAGTCAATGACTTTTGAGTGAAATTACCACCAACTCAAAAAAAATCTGCTTCTTTACCGGTAGTCGAGCGGAATATGGCTTAATGCGCGCCCTAATGAAGGCTGTTCAAAAAGATCCAAAACTTGAACTGCAACTCATCGTATCAGGCTCCCATCTAGAACAAAATTTCGGAAATACAGTTCAGGAAATAGAAAAAGACGGGATTCCAATTTCACAAAGACTTGCCATTGAAACGCTCGGTGATACCCCGCAAGCCACCTGCGCAGCCATGGCTAAGGTTATAGCCAATATGGGCCAAACCTTAGAAAAATTTAAACCAGACATGCTCATTGTGCTGGGCGATCGTTTCGAAACCTTTGCTGCTGCAGCTGCTGCCACGGTCTCTCAAGTCTACCTGGTGCATATCCATGGGGGAGAACTCACCCTTGGAGCTTATGATGATGCTTTGCGACATGGGATAACAAAAATGAGCCAGCTTCACTTGGCTGCCACAGAGGAATATAGGAATAGAATTATCCAAATGGGTGAGAAGCCGGAAACCGTCTTCAATGTAGGGTCACCAGGTGTGGAAGCGACGAAGAATATACAGGTTATGAGCCGTACCGAGTTGGAAAGAGAGTTGGACTTTTCCTTGGCACAGCCATCAGTTATCGTCACTTATCACCCGGAAACTAGAGATACCCTGGAACCAGTCACTGTTATGAAGGATATCATAAAGGTATTGGATGGAATTGATAAGTTGCGGATAATCTTTACTGCTGCCAATGGTGATGCGGGGGGACGGGAGATCAATGAGGTTATAAAAGAATATACAAATGAGCACCCGGAGAAATCATTGTATGTTCCGTCACTGGGGCAACATCGCTATTTTAGTGTGTTGCGTTTAGTGGATGCCATGGTGGGCAATAGCTCTAGTGGTATTATTGAAGCTGCCAGTTTCGGCCTACCGGTGGTTAATATTGGAGAGCGGCAAAAGGGTAGGGTACGAACGAAAAATATTATTGATTCTCCGGCCAATAGCAAGGCAGTTCAAGAGGCTTGTGAGCGAGCTCTTTCTGCTGATTTCAGGCAATGCTCTGGGTGCGTTACTAATCCATATGAAAAGGAAAATACAACTTTTTTGATTATGGAAATCCTTCAGCATGTCGATACAAATATAACGACCAAAGATTTCTATGACCTCCCATCCTTATCATTCAATCGGGTAAGAAATGAGAAAGCCAAATAAAATTATACTTACCGCCGACTCAAGCATTAGAGAGGCGATAACAGTTATTGATCGGGGGGTTATGCAAATCGCCCTGGTGTTGGATAATGGTAAACTGCTCGGGACAATAACCGATGGTGATATCCGACGCGGTTTTTTAAATGGAAAGACCTTGGATGATTCCATCGAAGATCTTTATAATCGTCAACCGGTTAAAGGGTTTGTTAATCACGACCCTGAAGATATCATCCAGCTTGCCCTTGCCAGGGGCGTAAAGCAGATACCTATTGTTGATGAAGAAAATACATTGTTAGGTATCGAGTATATCGATGATTATCTTCGGGTATCTGAAAAGCCAAATCTAGTAGTGTTGATGGCGGGCGGCCTCGGCACTCGACTGCGGCCATTAACTGAAACCACCCCTAAACCAATGTTGAACGTGGGGCAGAAACCTATTTTGGAAACTATTATTGAATCTTTCAATCGTTATGGTTTTCGAAACTTCCTGCTCAGTGTCAATTACCGGGCTGAACAGATCCAGCAATATTTTGATGATGGCAAACGATTTGGAGTGTCCATTCGATATATTACTGAGAAAAAGCGACTCGGTACCGCCGGGGCATTGAGCCTTTTGCCAGAGCGCCCCCAACATCCGATTTTAGTTATGAACGGTGACCTGCTTACAGGGCTCAACTTCGAACATTTACTCAATTATCATGTTCATGCCAAGGCAGACGCTACCATGTGTGTAAGGGATTATGAGTTCCAGGTGCCTTTCGGGGTAGTTAACACCCAAGGGGCCAAAATTCGCACTATTGTAGAGAAACCGTCCCATCACTTTTACGTTAATGCTGGTATATATGTTCTGCAGCCAAGCGCTATTGAATTAGTGCCACAGGACAGCTTTTATGATATGCCGCAACTCTATCAGGATCTTATTGATGCGGGGAAAAAGGTATGCTCCTTTCCGGTAAAGGAATATTGGCTCGATATCGGACGTCCCACCGAGTTTGAGCAAGCGCAAAATGAATACGCGGAACATTTTGATGTATAAAGATAAACGGATTCTTGGTCTCATCCCCGCAAGGGGGGGCAGTAAGGGTCTGGCCGGTAAAAATATACGCAATTTGCATGGAAAGCCTCTTATCGGCTGGACCATTGAGGCAGGAAAGGAAAGTGGTTGTTTCGATACTCTCATGGTATCCACCGATAGTGAGAAAATAGCGGAGATAGGCCAGAAGTATGGTGCTGAAATTCCCTATTTACGTCATGCAAAAATGTCCGGCGATACTACCCCGATCATGGATGTGATTATGCATACTTTGGATTGGTATGGAGCTAGGGCTATAAATTTTGATATTATCGTATTATTGCAACCTACTTCACCGTTGCGCAATGCCCATGATATCAAACGAGCTTTGACATTATACACCGAGCGAGACGCCCGAGCTGTGGTTTCGGTCTGCCGGGCCGAACACCATCCTTTCTGGATGAATACCTTGCCGGCAGATGGCTGTATGATAGATTTTTTGCCGGAAAAAGCCCTAAATACTCCCCGCCAACAATTACCTTCCTACTATCGCCTCAACGGAGCACTATATATGTCCGATACGGTCACCATGCGTAACACTAATACCTTTTTCGGCCCTAAAACCTACGCCTATATCATGGAAGCCGAACATTCAGTGGATATAGATGACCTGCTTGATTTCCACCGAGCTGAGCTGCTTATGCAGGAAAGGGTTACTCGTAAGTCTGAGGGTTAATATATATCTAACTGGATGCTAAGCGATAAACTCTATTTTTCGCATGTACCTGGATTCCCCTCCCTGGGCTTCCCTTTCCCCGGATGCCGTTATTTACAAAGTGCTAATTTGTCTAATATTATGAAATTATACAAAGATGTTTAAAATGGTCTATAAAAATGATAAGAAGAGCAAATAGCAAAATAATTTTATCGATTTTCAGTCGAATCGCATACAGTGTGGGATGAAACGGGTTTATGAGTAAAAAGAAACCGTCAGATGAAACGGGTAGTAAAACGGGAAAGAGGGTGACCTTTGCCCCTAATGACCAGGTTGAAAAACTTCGGCCCTTTGTAGACGAGTTTTGGTCTCTTATTTTAAGGACCTCATACGATACGAGTTTTGTTTCCAATGAAAGTACTCTAGATTCCTGGCAATCATATGTCTCAGGGGGAAAAGACGCGCTTATTGAACGGGTCAAATGGTATTATGGTGTTGATATTATATCTTACTATGACCAACCGATCCCAAACGTACTGGCTAAGGTTCGAGAGGGGAATAAGGGGAAAAAACAATATTTTAAGAAGTTGCCGGCCGCTATTAAATCAGGCGATGGGGTGTTGGGGCTTGCTGATAAACAACATATTGTACGAGCGTATGGAATACCCATGTGGCCGGATTATAAGGAAACGAGTTTAGAAACAATTTTATTATATATCTTTGATATAGTGGTTATTTTAATTGGAATTGTTTTTGGTAAAGTATTCTCTATTCCGGGCGGCTATGTATTGATAGGAATATTCGTATTTATTGGGATGTGTTTCCAAAGTGTTAAATTATTTTTCTGGTTGAAAAATATGCCGATACGTTCTGATTGGGAAAGACGAGTCGGTGAAGTAATTTCGTTAAAACGGGTGGCGCAAATTACGGAACCTAATAGAAATCAATGGATTATGATAGGTGTTCCTAAAACGCCCCCCTATTACAGCTTCGGCACGTATGCGAATTTTGGAGGTGGATGGGATTCACTTGTCCTTCTTAATACCCATTCGTCTGAGCATTTTGTTGTACGAGGGAGTTTGAGGAAAGCACATAATTCTGCAAAGCGTATTAATCTGGCTATATGGGATTGATTTATAAAATAGCATTTTTCGCCAGACCTCATAATCTTTTGCGGCTGAATATCAAAGTTTTACCATTATTCACAATAACACTTTTGAATGGTTTAGCCAGGAAGAAGCCCTTATGGTTATGTTGTTTGTCGACTTGTTATTGTATATTGTATAGTTGTCCTGGTTTGGCTCAAGTGGGATAATCGTGGGAGATTTAGCCTGTATATGTAGCCAAGCAATAGTAAATATTATAAATGTTAATACGTTAAAAGTGTATTTCAAGATAATTTTAAATGGTAATAGGATTATTTTTCCACAGAGAATCGAATAAATTTTTTAAGGGGTAAATTTGTAAAGGCAATACCTTTTTTAGCCTTAGTCTCACTCTCCTTGAGCCATCTTTTGGCATCTTTAATAGAATCCACCCGTTTTATGTTTCTTCTTGCGTAGTAGATGAGTTGTGGTCTTGGTTCTTCTTGGCTGACCCAGAATACCACCTCGTCGTTATTTGCATGGTCTATTACAGCGTTAGCCCATATCTCGTAATGGTGAGGATTTCCACCAGTGGTGGCATGGTAGAGATAATTATGGTAAGTCATCGGGGCAAGAGATATAATAAATAGTAAAAAAATTATGTTAAATTTTAGCTTAGTTGAATACAAAAATTGATTGTAATAGACAAATGTAGCTAGAAGTGATCCTAAGAAAAATATCGATTTCAGGATAGAAAACCAATGGATAGTGGTAAATCTTGATAATAAGATATGATGCAGTAAACATGGAAGAAGAAAAAGAAATAATATTATTCCAAAACGTTGCCTGAAATCATGCCATTTGATTTTTGATAATGCACCAATTGCTGAAGCAAAAATAAGATAAAAAACTGCGGAAGCACCATTTAGATAATTATTCCATATTATATGATAATCAGCTTTCTCTTGTACGTCCAGATTGTCTAATGAATTAGACTGATATATAAATTGACGTAATTCATGATTGATAAAATTGCTAAAGCCCACAACAAGTGAATTTTGCATAATGAAAATGGAAGCTCCAAGAAGTACGGCTGAGGCGACAAAAAATAGCAATTTAAAGTCTAACCCCTTCTTCCATTGTGTGCAGGTATATAAAAAAATACATGCGCCAAGGAGTATCCCTAGCCATTCCGTAAGTACGGTTAGCATCAAGCATAATGATAAGAGATAAAGAAAGATATTTTTTTTACTACTTATGGTTTCATCAAAATAGAGAGAGGTAAAAAACACCGTGAGAACAAATGGTAATTGAACAAACATTTCAATGTAATATACATTTGAATGAAACCAGAGGGTTGTTGGTAGTAGTAGGTAAACTGCTCCGGCAACAGTTGCTGCAATATTGAATGGTTGATTGTCAATTCTAGTTTTTCTTTCTATTATTAAATAAAGTACTATTGAACATGCAAGTTGCAAAAACATGTTAAACCATTCAATAAGCAATGGGCTTGGATAAACGTTGAATAATTTAAATATAAGATACGGCGGGATCAGGCCAAAAGAAGAATTTGATAAATAAAAATAACTGTCGTCTATTCCTAGTGGGTACTCATCGTAATTGTTAGACATTGAAGCGTTATTAATAAATTTATCCGCTTCGTTTTTAAAATTCATTTTTTGGGCAAATAAATTTTTTACTGCTCCTTCTTCAAACCATACTTGTTGAACAATGAGACTATGTGCAGTAGACCATTCAAAATTATGAGAAATTGGCCTGTCAATATAAGGCTTTCTGATAATTATACTTATCACAAATAAGATGATAAGGATCGCTATGTTTATGCCATGTTTTTTTGCTATGGATAGTAAATAATATTTCATAAAAGGTGGTAAAAATTCGCTTTCAGCCAGACCAGCCGGGAAAGAAAAATATGGATGAATGAGGAAAAACAGGCCTTATTTTTAACTGATTGTCGCCTCCGGCAACTGTGTCTTTGACAAATGCAGCTTAAAGTAAGGCACTACTTGTCGTAGCAATTGTAAAAACCTTGCAGGCCAAGACAATTATCGAAGCAATGATTACAAAACAGGTGGTTGAAAGTCAAGTACTTTTAGTTTAACACTTTAATATAACACAATATATGGCTTTGCAGCTTAGAGGCATCGAAATAGAGGTTTTGGTGTCGAGGAACCGTATGAGGGGATTCTTCATGTCTGGGTCTTGGTAGCGGCCGACAATGCTGCAATATAGCATGTAAAAGTCCAGCCGTGTCAATTGCTCGTATCGGATACCTAGTGGTGTCATGGTTGAGTATGGGTAATCACATGTTCATTGTGCGTAACCGTTCACCGGGTTAAAAAGAAAAGTTTCACAACATCAATCTAGTATGCGTTTACAGGTACTGCGGATGGGTGCAAGCAGGCTGGTGAGCTATAGTTAATCCAGTGCTAATCCGGCCTGATCGCGCGCAGATGTGGTGCTGGTAAACGCTTACCATTGCGAGGCGTTATCGGCCTGGTATTTATCAATGGTATATAACTTACTAAATTTTTAGACTGAACTTGATCCACTTAAACGTTGATCGTTTTCTTGAGAGACAATTATTTTACCGATTTGAATACTTTTTTTTAATCGTAAAATTAGAGCAATCGCCCAATATTTTTGGTTCTTTTCTGTATCGAGTGGGAAATTTCGTAAAAATACCTTTGCTTCGGCGATATATCTGGTCAGCTCTTGAGAAGGAACTCTCCCTCTGGAGGACTCGGCCCTCTCGCTTTCGTCAACGATAGGTAAAGCATTGAAAGGGAAAGGGGGCAAGGCTACGAGCTAGCGAGCTCCCCTAAGGCTTGGTCTTGGAGCTATTTCTTTCTGTGCTATTCATGATACACAGTAAGCAGGGATTAACTATTACCACTTAACCACCAGTGATTTAAAAGTGGTTACCCTTTCAAAACAGCGAGAAACCACTTTTTACTATATCATTATCGTTAGTTGCCTGTAAGAAAATATCCTTATCGTTAGATAAATCAAATCTGTAAGTTTGGTGTTTACGGATAATCCCAACATCTACATTTAGACCTATGATTGTCGGTAAATAAATCTACAGTTTTAATAAGTTTTTAGAGAAAATGTAGTTGATAGATTGATTAATCTATATTTTTTGGTGTTGTTGTGGAAGATTTTTACCTCTTTTTTTTGTACATAAATATATCAGACATCATGCAATAAATTTTTATGACTAATTATCTCTATTACCTTGATACAGAGTGCAAACGAACTGTATTTGACCCAATTGATGCATTCTTGATTCGACAGTAGTTTTATTCGTGTGATATAATAAAATTGTTTTTATTCTTAATGAAAGGATTTATTGAGAAAAGAAAGCCGTAAAATAATCATGTTGAGGTAGCAAAATGTTCAAAGAAGAAAGAGAAGAGTTGAAGTTTACCTGGAATATGATCGGCGATGTAATTGAAGGTCGTCCCAACCTTGGAACCACCATGGATGTCAGTGTATATCGACTAATGCAATTCACTTTAAGAGATGTTCTAATAAAAGAGTTTGATGTCGAGACCGCAGACAGAATTTTTTACAATGCAGGCAAGTTTGCAGGCAAAACTTTTTGCCAGGAGTTTATAAATAAAAAAAATAGCTTTAATGATTTTATCGTAGAGCTTAAAGAACTGATGAAAAAATTAAAAATAGGTGTTTTGCGAGTTGAAAAGGCTAATGTGGAAGGGATGATTTTTACTTTAACAGTTGCGGAAGATCTGGATTGTTCAGGGCTACCGGTCTGCAATGAACAAGTTTGTACTTATGATGAAGGATTTATCAGTGGAGTCCTCGGAGACTATACTGGTAAAGATTTCATTGTAAAGGAAGTTGACTGCTGGGCCTCAGGTGACAGGGTTTGCCGGTTCGATGTTAGACTCAATGATTAGCCAACTACAGCTTGGATTCATATAAGGATTATCCCTCTATGATCACAGTTAAAGAAGAAGATATTGATAAAATTACAGAGGCTTTTTATTTTTTACTTAAAGGAACAACGCCTGCTCTCATAAAATTGTCTGAAGATTATCCAGATAATGAGATAAAACAAGTTGTTGGTTATATCAATCGGTTTCTTGAAGTGTATAACAAAGCCTCAGGCTTGGCTTACACATTGTCAAACGGAGAACTGGATATTGATATTCCTAAGGGATCACTTTTATTTCTACAATCTTTAAAAACACTGCGGGCTAATTTGCAGCACTTGACTTGGACAACCCAGCAAATTGCCAAGGGGGATTTCGGCCTGAAAGTCGACTTTATGGGTGATTTTTCAATAGCCTTTAACAATATGACTCGGCAATTGGAAGATTCATTCCAAGAACGGAACCATACTAATAAAAAGCTTCAAAACAAAATCGAGGAACTCCACAAGACCCGTCATGCCATGCAAAATATATTGGAAGAACTCAAGACGGCACAAAAAAAGTCAGAAAATGCGACTAGGGCCAAGAGTGATTTCCTAGCCAATATGAGTCATGAAATACGTACACCGCTAAATGCTATAATAGGGATGAGCCATTTAGCTTTAAAAACTAACCTTTCCCCCAAGCAATCTGACTATATTAGCAAAATCAAAGGGTCCGCTAACACGCTACTGGTTATAATTAATGACATTCTTGACTTTTCCAAAATTGAGGCCGGCAAGTTTGCCATAGAGTCAATAAACTTTCAAATGGATGACGTACTTACCAACCTTGCCGATCTTACCAGCATCAAGGCGGAGGAAAATGGATTAGAACTGCTTTTTCATGTAGATGAAAATACACCAAATGACCTAAAAGGTGATCCCTTACGATTAAATCAGATTTTGATTAATCTTGTCAATAATGCGGTTAAGTTTACTGAAACAGGAGAAATTGTTGTCGGAGTCTCTGCAGTTGAAAAAAGTAAATCAGAGATCACTCTCCAGTTCGCTGTACAGGACAGTGGCATCGGCCTCACAAAGAAACAACGAAATAAATTATTTCAGCCCTTTTCTCAAGCTGACCCTGCCATTCAACGCAATTATGGCGGCACCGGATTAGGACTTACTATTTCAAAGAAACTTTGTGAGATGATGGGTGGTGAAATTTGGGTCGAAAGTGCATTCGGTGAGGGCAGCACTTTTATTTTCACAGCTGTATTCGAATTACAAGATAATGAAAAAAAACCTCTTTTACCAGAATCCACCCTTCGTGACAAACACGTCCTAATAGTGGATGACAATCAAATATCTCGTGAAATCATGCAAGACTTACTTGAGTCCATGTCCTTTGTGGTAAAGCAAGCCTCTTCTGGTAATGAGGCAGTATCCGATGTCATTCTAGCTGACAAAAAGGGGAACCCTTTTGAGATAATATACATGGACTACAACATGCCGGTTTTGGATGGAATAGCTACTTCAAAAATAATTAAAGAACTAGAGCTTTCCTTGCAGCCCAAGATCATTATAATTACAGCACGTTACCATGAAGAGGTGATGCAGCAAGCGACTGGTATCACAATAGAAGGCTGTCTGACTAAACCAGTGATCTACTCCATGCTCTTAAACGCCACCAGGCAAGCATTCGGCAAGAAAGGAATAAGGGATATCTCGCGAAAGACAAAAAAGGATAAAGATAATGATGCACTAAGGAAGATTAGAGGTGCTCAAATTCTTTTGGCTGAAGACAACTTGATCAATCAACAAGTTGCTCAAGAGATACTGGAACAAGCAGCCTTTATGGTGGATATAGCCAATAACGGCAAGGAAGCTGTAGAAATGGCAAGTAAAAATAATTACGATCTCATTCTTATGGATATACAAATGCCTATAATGAATGGTTTTAATTCAGCCCAAGAAATTCGAAAATTTGAACATATAAATCAAAAACCAACATTCCCTATACCGATTATTGCCATGACGGCTCATGCTATGATTGGAGATAAAAAGAAAAGCCTTTCCGCTGGAATGAATGATCATTTAACTAAACCAATTAACCCGAGTGAACTGTTTAACACTCTGATTAAATGGATTAAACCAGGAGTACGAAAAATTCCAGAGTATCTGGTTGAAAAATTAACTAACCCTTATCAGAAAAATAAAAGACTCGCAATCCCTGATCTGCCTGGTATTACGGTTAAAAGTGGACTTGCCATGGTTGGGGGCAATACCAAGCTTTATCGAAACCTGCTTGTTAAATTTTATTATAGCAATCAAGAAGTGACGAGCCAGATCCGTGAAGCTATTAATAGAAAAGACATAGAGTTAGCACAACGTCTTGTCCATACTATTAAAGGGTTGGCTGGTACCATTGGTGCTCACGATTTACAAAAAAAATCCGCTGAGCTAGAAGCCGCCATCGTAATAAGTGACCAACCATCAAGAGAATTAATTGCTTCTTTCGATAGGGAATTAACGCAAATCTTCACAGCATTGTCATCTTTCGTAAAGAGAGAAGCTGAATGTGAAATAACAAACATAAAAGAGGTGGGCAACCCAGAGTTGTTACTTGAATTACTTTCAAAGCTCAATAATTATATAGGGAAAGGAAAACTCAAGATCTGTAAAGAAATTATACTAGAGATTGATAAATTTGACTGGCCAGATGAGTTCAATAAAGATGTAGAGAAGTTGATCAGACGGGCAGCAAAATATAAATTCGACGAAGTAACAAAAATAATAAAACAATTAACAGCAAAAATAAATACCTGATAACTAATAAAGATATTGAAATAGAACCTACTGCACCCATTAATCTACAGGAGGTCCTTAGGTATATGTCCATAAATAGTTATTACTATCTTGTTTTTAGATATATTTATAAAAAAATGAAGCAATTACACTAAAAAAAAACGAATATGAATGACCTACTCATAAGTAAAGATAACCAAGCTGATAATTGTTTATAGGTGAATTAAATTATCTTTATGAAACTAATATGAAAACGGTAACTACACAAAAAATGCTCACCATAGCCAATGTACAGAGTCTGAAATGGTTAATGTATGGTACTTGGACAGTAATTATCGTGTTAACTATGGTTATTTTGATAAGTGAAGAACGGGCGACAACCATAGAGCTTGTTCGATCCGAAGCTATCGCATTTTTTCATAAAGATGTATCTATCAGAAAATGGGCCGCAATGCATGGAGGTGTCTATGTGTCGCCCACCGAAGTGACCCCGCCCAACCCTTACCTCTCTCATATTCCAGATCGAGATATTGTAAGTACCGATGGTAAAAAATTGACATTGATGAACCCTGCTTATATTTATCGCCAATTAAGTGAAGAGTTTGCGAAGGAATATGGTGTTACCGGACATCTTACCAGCCTGAATCTACTGCGTCCTGAAAATTTGCCGGACCAATGGGAAAGAAAGGCCTTAGCCCAATTTGTGAAGGGGGCTAAGGAGGTTAGCAATGTTTCAATATTAAATGGAAAGTCTGTTTTCAGACTAATGCGACCTTTGGTTACTATCAAAGAGTGCCTTAAATGTCATGACCACCAGGACTACAAGGACGGTGGTATTCAAGGTGGTATTACAATTACCCTACCCCTTGAGAAATATCAAATTATTGAGAGAAGAGAAATAATACGAATTATCGGCGCAGGAAGTTTGCTTTGGCTCTTTGGATTATTTGGTGCATTTTTTGCTTTTCACCAGATTAAAATCGGCTTGCAGGCACATGAGGAAGCCGAGAAAGAACTTATGCGCAAAGAAGAACGAAACCGCAAAATCCTTGATACTGTACAGTTCGGTATACTTATAATTGATTTCCAGACACAAAATATTGATTATTTAAATCCGGCGGCCTTGTCCATGAGCGGGTATCAGTATACCGATCTTGTCGGAAAACCATGTCATCAGCTCGTTTGTTCAAAAGCGCAGGGGAACTGTCCTATTATTGACCTCAACGAGAAAATGGAAAGTCATGAGACTGTGCTGCGTTGCGCTGGTGGCAGTACTGTTAATATAATGAAAACCGTAAAGCTGATTGAGACGATAAATGGACGAAAAATAATCGAGTCTTTTGTTGATATCAGTACACTTAAACAAAACCAGGTTCTGCTTGATGCTCATGCTGTTAGAACCACAGAAATCAATGATCTACAGATGAGACTCCTTGCTCCTGGGCTGCTTACAGATAAGCTTGCATTGATCTGTAAAAGTTTAGTTGACAATTTTAGCCTGTATTTTGCTCGGATATGGCTAATTGGCCCTAAAGATCTGTGCCAAAAGGGATGTTGTCATGCTAACAGCTCTGAGGAAAAATTATATTGTTTTCATTCTACCACTTGCCTTCACCTTAAAACAAGTGTCGGCAAGTATACCCACCTTGACGGTGCTCATGGAAGAATTCCATTGGGGGCTTATAAAATAGGTCAATTAGCCACAGGGGAACAGCGTAAATTTATAACCAATCAAGTCTCCACAGACCCTAGAATCCATGACCATCAATGGGCCAGGAAACATAATCTGGTTTCTTTTGCCGGTTATAGGCTTATGGATCAAGATTATAAAACGGTTGGTGTTATGGCTATGTTTGCCAAACATCAGTTGGACAATGATGATATTCACCTAAGCCGTATGGCAGAAGTCGTTTCTCAGATCATTGTGACAGAAAAAGCGGCCGACAAACTGGCTCAAGCCTTGTTCAGCGCTGAGAGGCTGAACAAATTAACCATGGGCCGAGAAAAAAGAATCATGGCAATGAAACTGGAGGTAAATAAATTACTCATTGCCGCTGGTAACCCGCCAAAATATAAGGGGACAGGAGAGGCGGATAATGAATAAGGAAAAATTATTCTGGCCCGTATTTATTCTGGCCGTGGGGTTGACTGTGGCTATAGCCTGGAAAACTGCTATGGTCACCCACTATGATCAGGCACGATTAAAAGCAGAGCAGTCAGCCGCTATTCAGGTATCTTCTCTCAATAGAGAGGGCCTTATGAAAATTCAGAACATGATGAGTCAACTCGCAACCCATCCCGAAGTAATAAAGGTGACAAAAGGCCTGACCCTGCCCGACAATGAAGCAATTATTGAAGAGCTTATATTTTTACAACAAATTACCAGGGCTGCCCTTGTATATATTCTGGACCGGGAAGGAACGACCATTGCCTGCACCCCATATGGAAAAAATGGAGAAGAAACACTGACAGGTAAAAATTACGCCTTTCGTCCCTATTTCACAAGGGCAGTAAAATTTAGTGATGACACGACGTACATCGCACTTGGTGTAACCACAGGCAAGCTTGGAGTATATCACAGCACCCCTATTATCATTGGTAATGAGGTACTCGGTGTTATGGTAATAAAAACAGGTCTTGAATTGTTTGACCAGTTATTTGATGATTATCCTTACCCAATCGCCTTTATGAATTCCACTGGAGTTATCTTTGCGACCAACCAGGAGGATTGGCTTTTTAAGGTCGGTCAGCCCATATCCGAAGATAGACTCAATACGATAAGGCAGAGTCGTCAATTTGCCGACCAACCACTGGCTCCTCTGGATTATAATTTGTTATCTTCTAAAATCACCACTGCAGACCAGGTTTTTAATGTCATCAACAGTCCGACCCTCTTGCCAGATGTTCAACTGGCAATTCTTTTTCCCTATCATATACCGGTCCTGAATATTCTCGTTAAAGTTCTACTATCTGCTGGTGTGACAGGGATGATTGTGATTATGAGTTTTTTAATTGTTCATCGAGGCCGTTTAAAAAAAGAGGTGGAGAATAACCTAGCTCATGAACATTCCCTTTTCGTACGTGGCCCAACTATGATTTTCAAGTGGGCAGCTAAGGAAGGCTGGCCGGTGGAATATGTCTCCCAGAATACAAAAGAAATCCTCGGCTATCACTCTCAAGAATTCATTTCCGGTGAATCGCCATATGTTGAGATCGTCCACCCTGATGATTTAAACAGGGTAGCTGCTGAAGTGACAGAAGCTTGCAACAAGAGACAAAATAGTTTTCAACATCAACCTTATCGGTTGTTGACCAGAAGCGGCAAGTATATATGGGTGGCTGATTACACAACCATAATCAGAAATAATGAGGGTGTGATTACCCATTACTTTGGTTATTTGGTCGATATCACCTCATCACAGCAACTGGCAGAACTGTTAGCTACCGAAAAAAAACGGATTGAACTATTTATTTCCGGGACAAACCTCGGCACATGGGAATGGAATGTGCAAAATGGCGAGACTATTTTCAACGAAAGATGGGCTGAGATAGTTGGTTATACACTAGAAGAGTTGGAACCTGTCAACATTAATACCTGGTTGACCCTTTGTCATCCCGATGACGTAGCTAAGGCAAAAGAATTGTTACAACAACACTTTACTGGTAAAAGTAGTCATTTTGCCTACGAATGCCGCATGAAACATAAAAACGGTAGTTGGGTCTGGGTATTCGAACATGGCAAGGTCTCCACATGGACTGATGACGAAAAACCCCTGATTATGTTTGGTACCCATGCTGATATTACCAATAAAAAACAAAACGAAATAAAAATGAAGAGACTATTGGCCGTTCAAGAAGAACAAGCGGCTAACTTAGAGGAAAAACAGGAAGTATTGCTGAGTATGATGGAAGATGCAGAAGAAGCAAGAAATGATACTGAGCGTTTAAACAAAATTCTTCTAGAAAAGACTAAGTTTGCTGAGGAGATGGCAGTAAAGGCGAATACAGCCAGTAAGGCCAAGAGTGAGTTCTTGGCCAACATGAGTCATGAGATTCTTACTCCCATGAATGCCATTATGGGTATGAGCTACTTAGCATTGAAAAGCGAACTCACAGCAAAACAGCATGATTATATAAGTAAGATACAAGTATCATCTGGTAAACTTCTAGACATAATCAATAATATTCTTGATTACTCCAAAATCGAGGCAGACAAATTTACTATCGAATCAGTGCCTTTTCATCTGGAGGATGTTTTTACCAACCTTGACAACTCAGTGGGGCTGTCGGCAAAAAAGAAAGGATTAACCTTGTTTTTTGACATTAGTAATGAGGTGCCAACCGGACTGGTAGGAGATCCCTTGCACCTTGGGCAAATTCTCACCAATCTGGTTAATAACGCAGTTAAATTTACTGAGCACGGCAATGTTGCAGTAAAGGTTAAAGCCATAGCCAAAACCGAATTGCAAGCAACTCTAAAGTTCTCTGTGCAGGATACCGGCATCGGTCTTGCTGAAGAACAAAGAAGTATATTGTTTCAGGCATTTTCTCAAGCTGATACATCTACTACAAGGAAATACGGCGGCACTGGTTTAGGATTGATTATTTCCCAAAAACTAATTGAAATGATGTCCGGTAAGATCTGGGTAGAAAGTAAGCTCGGAGTTGGTAGTACTTTTAATTTCACAGCATGCTTTGGTCGTCATAAAGAAAAAAAGAAAGATCTTTCAATATCAAAAATAGATGTGCAGCGACTTGAAAAGATACATAGTTCCAAAGGTTTATTGGCAAAGAGTAATGAGCAGGTGACCAGGAAGATATTGGAACAGGAAGAACAACATGTTTCCGTCCAGCAATATAATTTAAAAGAACTTCAAGGTGTTTTGGGAAATTTGGAACCTTTTCTTCAGGAAGGAGTGCCGCGAAGATGCAGGGACATACTGAAAACAATCAGGGATTTTACCTTGCCGGTAGAATTTGTCGATGACCTAGAAACCTTAAACGAATTGGTGAAAAGATATCAATTCTCCAAGGGGCAAGAAATAGTGCAATCTCTTAAAAAGAAAATATATACATTGGAGAAAACAAAAGAAATTAATAAATAATTTGCCTCTAAACAAAACTCAGCTGAAAATTCGGTAATTACCCGCAGAAGGCACGTTCAAGGGTAATTTATAAATCGCAATTAAGGTACTGTATCCACGGAACTTTTAAGACGGTTTGCTGAGTTTTGTTTATAGGCAAAAAAATAATAACGGCCAAAAAGCTCAACTAGAAAAGATCCAAAGTGTTATTCAGATGGAGCTATTGGAGTGAAAAAAGTAACAGGCAAAATGGAAAATAGTGAAACGAATGGTTTGAACCATGGTCATCGGAAAATTGAGGAAGGTGTTCCGATGTCAGCGCGTATGCGCAAGCAGGGTGATCGTGATCTAAGTCATCGCTCTATTACTGGTGTCCTTTCCTATGCCCTTGCATGGCTGTTGGTGGTTATTGGCACCGATATTAGCCGACAGCAACCCCTCTTTGTCTATACTATTGGACTTCTGTTGTTGCTCATCGGACTTCTGCGTCTTCTTATGGTGAAGTTTTACGACAATTGGTATGGGAAAAGCCCTGGGCTGTGGCGCCGCTGGTTCGGGTTGGGCATGATAAGTTCAGCGGCATTGTGGAGCTTTTTTGCCGCTTGGGTTTTATCACGGGTAGGATTAACAACAGAAGGATTGATTATCCTATTGCCGTTGATAATGATATGTGCAGGCGGTGTAACCAGTTTAGCGCCTAATCAGTTGTTTTTTCAAGTTTTTTTTGGTGTTATTTTGTTACCACAAATCATAGTACTAATTACTTATAAAACTGCCCATGCCTACCTAATTGCTGTCATGTTGTTTTTGTTTGGGATATTTATTTTTATCACAGCCAAAAGTATTC
>Ga0224507_10000064_pt1 | contig 40716 bp, 32 predicted proteins | sample SF_Jan12_sed_USG_3_FD_170159 | JGI IMG/M metagenome (GOLD analysis project Ga0224507, IMG submission 170159) | Sediment microbial communities from San Francisco Bay, California, United States - SF_Jan12_sed_USGS_13 | ecosystem: Environmental > Aquatic > Marine > Sediment | place: USA... | reverse complement strand
CCGTAATTGTTGATAGTCGGATCTCCCAGGCTCTAGTGGCAGGAATCATGTGTTATAATAAAAAATCAGAATATTCAAAAAGTAGTATAGAAGCTTTAAACGTCCACATTGAAGACACCACGCTGGGGGCTGCCAGTCAAATCGGCAATACCATAACCCTTAATGGAATCAAAGTGAAGCCCACCAATATGGACATTAAAGAACTATACCGTACCGTTATGAAGCCGGGAATGAAATAAAATGGCACCCCTTGTTCCAGAAGATGCACGGCGTGAAATAAAATTTGTCACCCGCCGCAGTCATTATGAGCAGCTCAAAGATTGGCTGTTCCACAATCAAGCATTTTTTCGCATTGCTTATCCTGATCGAGCCGTAAATAATATCTATTTTGACACCCATAACTATGATGCCTATGATGCTAACCTCTCGGGTCGCAGTGGACGAACCAAGGTGCGCTATCGCTGGTACGGCAAAGATCCTCAACCAGAAGCCGGGAAGCTTGAAATCAAACATAAAAGAAATATGTTTGGCTGGAAGACCTTGTTTCCTATTCCCGTAGCGCCGTGGCATGAGCACATTTCCTGGATCAACCTTAAGCGTATAATCAGCGATCACTTACCCATTGAGGGGAAACTGTGGCTGCAGCACCATCCTGTTCCAATCATCATCAATCGCTATGAACGAGAATATTATCTGAGTAGTGACGGTTTGGTCAGGGTAACTATCGATAAAAACCAAACCGTACTTGATCAACGACGCAAATCACAACCTAATCTCACCATGTCTGTGGCCCTGCCAGATATCATAATCGTGGAAATTAAATTCCACCGTTCCGAGCGTGAACGGGCTTCCGAAATTATCCAGGGCATTCCCATTCGAGCCTCAGCCTACTCAAAATACGTCAGCGGCGTCCACGCAGTGAGCGGTAATAATACCTGGTAAACAAAAAATATTTTTTTGTTTTCAATCATTATCCAACTTGTCAAACTTTACGTCATACCAATCTATTTTACGGGTAACATACATTATAGCGCTTAAGATAAGAAAAAGACCAATGCTACCGATTAACAAAGCATAATCTTCAAGTTGCAAAACAATGTAAAGATATCCGTAGAGTGTCGACAAGATAACAAAAATAAAGCTGGAGAGTTTTTTACTCTTCAGGATTCCATTTGAATATCCAGTTATAAGAAAAATAATTGCCAGGCTAGATATTAAGTATGAAATTCCGTAACTAATATGCTCGGATATTGAAATAAGCAAAGAATAAAAAATTATTATCGCAAAACCGACCATTAGATACTGGACTGGATGGATACGTTTTTTATTTGATATTTCTGAGAAGAAAAAGGCTGAAAAAGTCAAGACAATGAACATGAAACCATATTTCACTGTTCTCATAGATTTTTGGTATACATCCGCAGGGATAAAAAGTTTCACTCCAAAGGACGAGCTATTAATACGCTGCTGGTTTCCTATCCATTGTTGTGGATAATTTCGATTCAAATGGAGAATCTTCCAGCTAGCCTTAAATCCTTGCTTAGTAATCTCTCTTTCATTGGGTAAAAATGCACCGGAAAAACTTGGATTTGACCATCTGGAGACCAAAGAAACGGTGGTGGTTCCACCAATTGGAACAAAGTTTATGGCATGACTTCCGTTAAGATTAACGGCAAGCTTAAATGAGAAATCTACCTTATCATCAGGAAGTTCTATCTTAGCACTTACTCCGGAATCAAGAACATCTTTCGAATCTATTCCAGGTTGAAACGATATGGTTTTCTCCGCCACTATGGCCGAAATACTATCTTTTATACCCCTCATATCGGAAATACCCATGGAGAGAGTTGCTGCTGACCATTGGATGTCTTCGGCTGGAACTCCCAATTCTTCAAATCTTGGATACTCAAAAGTTCCTTCAAAGTTGAGGCCCACATCATAGAGCACTACCTCGTAAATACTTCTATAGCGAATCTCTGGGCGCACTGAACCTGAAATATGCAGTTTTTTGGGTAAAAAATGCATATATGAAAATGAAAATGAGGTGTTTCCGTGATTATCCTTAAAATGTTTCTTATAAGGTATGGTCAGTACCGGTCCAGCTATTGTTTGTTCTTGTCCCCATTTATCGCTTATCTCATTAATCACACTATCTCGCCTCATTTGCCTTTCTTGTATAAGCGAGTCGATCATAGACATCGGAATCATTAATACGCATACAAGTAAACCAATAGCTATAATCTTAATGCTAACGGAGTTACGTACAAATTCTGAAAATTTACGATGTATAATTTCTATACTCATTAATTCACCCTCTCTATTATTTCATCTTATGAAATTATCATTCTTAATTTTATAATAAATAGATGGGATGAACTTTTTGTGAACTAAATGTGAAAAATATATGAAAACATTGGGGGGAGGTGTCACGGTATTATGTGGCAATTAACGGGACCAATAGGCGATGACTCTCTTGTAAGATTTTAGGTAAGCGTTCACCAGTACCATGTTTGCACGCGATCAGGTCGGATTCATATAGGAATAACTATAGTTCACCGGCCTGATCACCCACATCCGATGCACTGGTAAACGCTTACCGTGCCGATGTAATAAAACTTTTCTTTTCAATCCGGTGAGCAGTTACGAAATCTTAAGCATGGATTTCACTTATGTGTGCCAGGTCATTTAGTCATACCCCATTATTATTTTTAGAAACATTTATTGCAATCGGCCCCTTGAATGCGAGCATAATATGGGATGCAGGGAGACCGTTTTCCAGTAACTGACTCATTGCATGGAGATATTTTCGTATATAGAGGAAATATCTTTTATACCCTTTACATAGATAGTTAAGAGCAGGTTTGCCATCCTGGTTTTTAATAAATCGATGTTTAGGGCAACCACACCAGCAAGCTTTTAATACCTTACACTTGAGACAACTATCAGGTAGGTTAGTATCTTTAATATGAAAACCTTTGTTGATCATATTTTCTATTATTTCAGTATGATCAATGTCTGCAATGTTGCCCTTTTTATACTCTGGATACATATTGTGATCACATGCATACGTATCGCCGTTATGCTCCAGCATAATAGTTTGTCCACAAGTTTGGGAAAATTGGCAAACAGGAGATGGGTTGCCGATCCAGGAATTTAAAGCCCAGTCAAAATTCATAACATAGGTGGAGCCGACATCATTTCGTACCCATTGATCAAAGATAGTTATTAGAAAATTACCATAAACCTCCGGTTCCACCGACCACTGCGTCACAGTAGTATTTCCCTCCTCTTCGCATAGAGAGAGAGGTCCTGCTAGTTTCAATCCTAATTGCTCGGTATGGGAATCAGCGGTTCGTTCGACGACCGGAGTAAACTGCAGAAATTGCACACCTTGCTCTTTAAAAAAACGGTATATTTCATTAGGACTGTGAGCTGTTTCTCTCGCCACCGTGGCCATCACGTTATACTCAACACCATACTTTTGCAGGAGTTTTAATCCACGCATTACCCGGTCAAATGTGGGTTGCCCGTTATGATCCTTACGGTAGCGGTCGTGAACAGCTTTTGGGCCATCTAAGCTCAAGCCGACGAGAAAGTTGTTTTGAACTAAAAATTCGCACCATTTATCATCTAAAAGTGTGCCATTGGTCTGTATAGAATTAGTGATAACTTTTTGTTTAGCAAAAGGCATCTGAAGCTCAATAACTTGCTTGTAAAAATCCAAACCCAATAAGGTTGGCTCTCCCCCTTGCCAGATGAACTCCACGTTAGTCGTGGACATCCCACTTAGATATTTTGTAATACATGCACTAAGGACGGAATTGGGCATTATGAAATTTTCCCCATCTGGAAAAAGGTCCTTTTTTTCCAAGTAATAACAATATTCACAATTAAGATTACATTGAGGTCCGATTGGTTTAATCATAAGATGAATTTGCTTTAACTTGGTATTCATAGGTGGTTCTTTTTATGTTACTTATATACTGAAGTACTCTTTGTCTTGAAATGACAAAGCCAATTTTTACAATTTGCCATGGGAAGAGAAGGTAAGTTATAATTAATTATTTATTTAATCATATATTTCTTATGAAGGTTTCAGAAAAGATCAGGTCTAAGGAACTCGTAAAAAAATGCGTCCAAAAAATATAATAACAAATAATGTTGTGTTAGGAATACCTGCATTTATGGCTTCGACACTTGTCATGGGGGTGCCGTTTGTTATGTCCTCTAACTTGCCATTGGCTAAATCAAAAAGTCAGTCGCAAAACATTGTATTTATTTTGGCTGATGATTTGGGCTGGACAGACCTTGGTTGCTATGGAAGTACCTTTTATGAAACTCCAAATATTGACAAAATTGCAGCCACTGGAATGAAGTTCACCGCTGGCTATGCCGCAAGCCCAGTGAGTTCGCCTACTCGAGCTAGCATATTAACTGGTAAGTATCCCGCGAGGCTTCACCTTACGAACTGGTTGCATGGCAAAATCAAAAAGCAATTGATTGGAGCTTCTTATGTACCAGCACTTTCCTTGCATGAAATAACTATTGCTGAAACTCTTAAGAAACATAACTACACTACCTTCTTCGCAGGAAAATGGCACTTGGGAGCAGAAAAATATTGGCCTGAGTATCAAGGGTTTGATGTCAACATAGGGGGCTGTGATTGGGGTGGACCTTATGGCGGGAAAAATTATTTTTCTCCCTATGCTAATCCACGCCTAACCGATGGGCCAAAGGGGGAACACCTTCCTGATCGACTTGCAGAAGAAACTGTTCAATTCATTCAATCCAATCGAGATAAACCATTTTTTGCCTACCTTTCTTTTTACTCGGTTCATACCCCATTAATGGCGAGAAAAGATTTAGAAGAAAAATATAGTATAAAAAAAGAGCAAAAGGCACCCAAAACCTCTTGGGGTAAAGAGGGTGAATATAAGGTTCGTAAAACCCAAAACGATGCTGTATACGCAGGCATGGTCGAAGCCATGGACCAGGCGGTGGGAAAAGTTTTAGTGGAACTAGACAAGCAGGGTTTGACGGATAAGACCATTGTTGTATTCATGTCCGACAATGGGGGTATGAGTACTTGTGCAGGCTATCCTACTAGTAATATACCTCTCCGTGCAGGAAAGGGATGGCTCTATGAAGGAGGAGTTAGAGAACCTTTCATTATCAAGTGGCCTGGAGTTACTCCACCTGGTTCAACATGTGATGTCCCGGTAATAAGCACTGATTTCTATCCAACACTTCTTGAGATGACAGATTTACCATTTCAGCATGATCAACATCTCGATGGGATTAGCCTGGTACCTCTCCTTAAAAATAAAGGAGAAATTTCTCGCGATGCTATTTATTGGCATTTCCCACATTACTCTCCTCAAGGAGGTACACCTAGCGCTGCTGTTCGTGTCGATAACTATAAGCTTATAGAGTTTTTTGAGGACAATCACGTTGAGCTTTATGATTTAAAACAGGATATAGGGGAGTTGAAGGATATCTCAAAGAATCGGCCGAGGATGACATCAAAACTAAAAGATATGCTCCATCTTTGGCTAAAACAGGTCGATGCAAAAATGGTTATTAAAAATAATGAATATAAAGAACCAAAGAAACAAAATTATTTTTTAAAACTCATTAAGCGGCTTAAAGCTAAAGTATTGTCATTTTAGGGCCTCGGATGAAATAAATTATCCCATCTAGGGGTTTGTCGCTTAACTGGTAGTTTTTTTAAGTTTTTTATTGTCTTTGAAGTGGTTATATACTGCCCCTTTCTACTGGTTTCCTTCCTTTAAAGACAATTAATAATCTTTCGCAGGTAAGCAAAAACTCCTCTTTTGGAATATTTATTATTTCCTGCAGCCCTAAGTCAACAACATTGCCGCTTGTAGGAGTAGAGTAAGTTATTGGCGATCAATGAACGTGCTTGTTGTTCTCTGGGGTATAGTTGGGAAGAACTCGTAACCATGAACATGTCGGAAATAGCCACCATCTCCGAGCAACTCTCTTTGGCTGAAAGGTATTGGCACCTTCCATGTTCCGAACCAGCTATGATTCTTGCAGCCAAGTATCGGTTTAAAAAAGGAGAAACTTTTCCGGTGGCAGTAAATATGGGTGACTATGGATTTATGCGCTCAGCATTTGGTGATCTCTCTGGCGCGAGATATTTCTGAAGGGTTGTTGGTAGAAGAAGAAAAGCACAAATTAGAATCCCAACTACAATAGGCCCCAATGATGAAATAAATTGGCACTCTTTTTAGAGTCTATTTGCCTGAAATTGAGACTGAAGCAACACTGAATAAAGTTACTGAGAAAAAAGAAATTCCAAGAAGAACGGAATGATTACTAGTAATTGATGATGTAAATAATATCGTTGAGATGGAAAAAAATTTCGGAGACACTCGGTTATCAGGTTAGTGGCTTTACGGATCCATCTCTGGTGTGGAATGTAGTTTGAAACTGCATGTGATAAATATGATTTGGTTCTCACCGATATGACCATGCCCAAGTTAACCGGTGACCAGTTAGCGCATAAAGTGCTAAAAAAACATCCAAACATTCCCATTGTCCTGTGTACTGGTTTAAGTGAAATCCTCAACGAGGAAAAAGTACAGGGTATGGGGGTGAAAAAATTTGTCACAAAACCTATAATATTTTATTAGTTAACCGTTACAGTCAGAAGTATTTTAGATGATGCAGCCAAAGAGAATGGTTACCATGCACGAGCAAGTTAATATAGATTGTTTTTTTATAATTAATTAAAAATATAGATAAATATAATACCGGAGAGCAAATGGGTAATCATCAACAACGAATTAATACGCTATTAATAATTGGCACGGATCTATCTGGAAAAAATCACGTTGCCAACCTTATCGTCGATGAATTGATTGCCTCTGGACAAAAAGTTGAAAAAAGAGAAGGCAAATTTTCAGCTCCTCTAACCACCGCCACCACATCGGAAGATAAATCAGCTTTTTCACTGTTTATGGAATGGGCTTTTATTACCACTTTCCCACTGCACAACCGATTTATTCCATATGTGGTCGACTATCTGCTCAAGAAAGATTTACGACAATTTCGCCCAGCCCAAGATGGTGTGACCTTGGTTATTAGTCATACTGCTTTACGGGTTCTGGCTTTTTATCTGGCCCATAAATATGAACAAGTAGAGGATATTCATTTATCAGCTGGCCTAGAAGAAAAATTACGAGCAATAAAAGCAACCGGCGTCAAGGTATTAGTTTTAGATATTGAACATCATATCAGGGAGAAAAGAGCAGCTCATAGACAACTAAAGGAGACCATAGATCATTTTGACCGCTATGCCGCCGCCAATCCCAAACTCTCAGAGCGAATTGAGGACGTATTAGTCTGGTTAAGTCGCACTTATCTCGGGGCGAGTAAACTAATCAATAATGATTTGACGGACCAGGAGATAATTGCTCATGTTCAAGAAAATGGGTGGCTTGAATCATCGTAACCATTCATTGATACCGCACTTCGCACAATCACTTCGTACCGCATAGATGGGCTATAGCGGTTGGAACGCGTCTACACGGGTGGTACCTGCGTATGGTTTAAAAATTTAGTACAGTATTAATATGCGTTGCAAACCTGATAAGTATAGATTCCAATTTTGTGATATTTATTATTTACTGCGACTTTAAACCGGCATATTCATTCATAATAATCTTTGATATCAATTCGATACAGTAAACAAATTTTCACCAAAATATCCTTTACAACTCACCTAATTCATAAACAATTTTCATCTACATAATTCATGATTTGGCTCAAAAATAATATTACTAAAATAACTAATTTGTTAACCATATTTCTCATTCCCGTTTCTCTCTTGGTCATGAGTCAAAGTCTGCTTCATAAGGGAGGAGAGGTTACGCTCAACACCATGACACCATATATAACCGCAGGGGTTATTATTGTATTTATTTTGCTAAATATTTTCTTTTTTCGTGACGTTAAAGAGTTCATGACCAATGAGCATGACGGCAAGCTGGTTTATTATGAGTTTATCATGGTCTCCATCACCGGAGTTTCCAATATGTTTCTCTTTTGCGGCCTATATTATGTCTACGGTCTTCACTCGGTACAGGGCATAATTAAGCATGACTTTTTAACCAGTCTTTATTTTTCGGTGGTCACCTGGACCACGCTGGGTTACGGCGACCTGCAACCCATTAATGAATTACGAATGGTAGCAGCTATGGAGGCCCTCATGGGGTATCTTTACATGGCACTATTGGTTGGGCTTTTTTTAAGTATGACTAAAATCAGGGTTCGACAAGAGTAATAAGGGAACTGGAAGAAAATAATCTACCTAAATGGCATAGGATAGGGCTTTGTCTTCAAGGCGTGCCAAGGGGCACATACTTGTTGTATGTAACCCTTCGTGCAACTCAGAAGACGGAGCTATAGATAAGTCAGTCGGGTAGATTATTTTTTGGAAGTTCCCTAACAGGCAACAGCAAAATTATTATTTACTCCCTCCTTTTTTGACCATTATCAGGCTTTAGACTTGACCACCCATGGACCGCCAAGTATAAATTTTTCTTATCATGCCAATTTGACGCAATTTTACTTAGAGGTGGTTATGTATATGGTGGGAAAATATTTGCGTATACTTGTTTATATTTTGGCTATTTACAGTCTGTTTTTATCGGGTGGCTGTGCATGGCAAAAAACCTTCGGTGCAGTGGAATTTAAATCCAAACCTGCAGGGGCGGAAATAATCAATTTAGGCGACGACTCTCTGCTCGGTACCACTCCGACTAAAGTTATCTGGGAGGAGACTGGTGGAGAATCAAAAAAAGTTACGGTTCAATTTAGAAAACAGGGTTACTTGGAGCGCATCAGCGATGTATGGGTCAATACCAGGCACGCTAGCCGCGAAGAAGCATTAAAAAAGGCTCAACCCATTGAAGTGGAACTTTTGAAAAAGAAATAAAGGAGAAAGATATGTCGACCCCCCATGTATCACTGGCTAGCCGTAGATCATTTACTGATAACTTTTATCGGTTTAAACAGTTGGCTTTTATACTCGGTGCAACACTACTAGTCACTGCGTGTGGTCCATCGGTAAGCAATGTTCGCTTCAAAGTTAATTCTGCTCCGGAAGGTGCCCATCTCATCTATCGGGTAAGTGATCAAGAATTAAAAAAGGCAAGTGACTGGATTTATCTCGGTAATACCCCATTTCAAGGGGTGCGACGTATTAAAGAGGAAGAAATGAAAGAATCCAGCAAGGTAACTCTAAAGGTTATGCGGGCTGGATATTTTGATCAAGTCAAGGAATGGGACGGTCAGTCCTTTCTGGAAGAAGCGGAAGGTCGAGGGCAAATTCTCTGGACCCCACGTCTTATTTCCCAATAATATATTTATATTCCCTACAAACTGCCGAGGATTTAAACTTGAAAGTTGGAGACCATTCGTACCGTTCCATTTGGCCAGCCGTCAATGGCCGTGACGTAGAGATAATAGACCAAACCAAATTGCCCCATTGTTTTGAAATCGTCACCTTGCGCAACATGGAAGATGCGGCCAAGGCCATTCGTGACATGTTGGTACGTGGTGCCCCTCTTATCGGAGCCACGGCGGCCTATGGCTTTTATCTCGGCTTACATGAGGGAGCAAGCGATGGGGATATGGCTCGGATTGGCAAAACCCTGACTGGCTGCCGCCCCACTGCGGTGAATCTGCGCTGGGCGGTGGAGCGGATGCTCACTAAACTTAGCCCAATCGCAGAAGACCAAAGATTAGCTGCGGCCTACTTGGAAGCAGCAGCCGTATGTGAGGAGGATGTGGCAACCAATGAGGCGCTTGGTAACCATGGAGCCGCACTTATCCGGGATATTTGGGAACGTAAGGACAAAAAGGAACCAGTTAATATCCTAACTCACTGCAATGCAGGTTGGTTGGCCACAGTGGATTGGGGCACGGCTCTGGCCCCGGTTTATAAAGCATTTTACGAAGGTATTCCCGTCCATGTCTGGGTCGATGAGACCCGACCTCGCAACCAAGGCGCAGCACTCACCGCCTGGGAGTTGGCGGCCCAGAATATCCCCCATCATCTTATTGTTGATAATAGTGGCGGTCATCTCATGCAACATGGTCGAGTTGATCTTTGTATTGTGGGAACCGACCGCACTACTGCATCCGGCGATGTGTGCAATAAAATTGGAACCTATCTTAAAGCCTTGGCAGCCAAGGATAATGATGTACCTTTTTACGTCTCTCTACCAGGTTCTACCATCGATTGGACCATTGATGACGGACTAAAGCAGATCCCTATTGAGGAAAGGGATAGCGACGAAGTACTTCGGGTACACGGAATAACCGAAAGCGGCGAACCCACCGGTGTTTATATAGCACCCCGCGAAACCCCGGCCCTCAATCCAGCATTTGACGTCACCCCTGCCTCCCTGGTCACCGGTTTGATAACTGAGCGCGGCGTCTGTTCAGCGAGTAAAGAAGGGTTACTGGAGCTGTATCCGGAACAATGTAAGTAGGATGAGACGTTAATGATGCCATTTTTCAGATTGTTTTAGTCCATGCCAAAATCATCTATAAATTTAGAATCCTCAGTATAATGTTCTTCGGGTATCCCAAACTGCTCTAAAATCAAATTTTTAATCGAATCAGAAACATGTTCCCGGGTCCACGAAATAGTATCAGAGGTAATGACGTAAGGAATAAGATCTCGCATGGTTATTAATGAGGTAGGAATACATATTTTATATGATACGGTGAGCTTGGTAGATATTATAGCGAACCCAATTGCCGAAAGTATTCCCATTAAAATAGCAAAGCCGGCATTATTGGAGCTCCAGGTGGATACCCATATGGTTGCAATTAGGAAAACAACAAAACTTATCCCCCAGAGCGTATAAGAAAGCCACGAGGGACGGGTAAATTTAGGCCAAATTCTAGCCCGTATAGCTTTTTTTAAGCGTAACCAAACCTCTTTTTCTTCCGCCTTAGGAATATAATCTCGAAAAGGTGTATCAAGTTTTACTTGGTGTCTTTTGAGGTTAAAAGTTTTGATAAAAACATTGCGCAGGGCATAAAAAGCGCGTTGACTTTGGCAAAAATACTCATCTGACTTTTGGATCTTTGTAAAAATTAGATCACCGACCAACCGAGGCGTAGTGAGATATTCGGCCTCATTATCTTCTATCTCCACTCCGAAATATTCTTCCAACGCCATAATTAATTCCACTCCTTCAAGGCCCATTAGTCTTCCTTTTTATACCAATATTCCTGTTTTCCATTAGCAAGTTTATCTCGTTCCAGAGGATATTTGCATTCCCATAGCGTATATGCTAATTCTTTCTTCGCATTCAGCTCATTTTTGGTAAGTGGTCACAGGCACCTCATCTTCATGCGGTTGCCGCTGCCCGCATAGAAGGGCTATCGCGAGCAGCGGCAACTGCAAAAATATGAGGCACCTGTGACCATTTACAGACCCGCACTGTATTAAATCAGCTAGTTACGAGCCCTGTGACCAGGTACCCTTTTTGAGTTACGATAAAGCCTTCAACTTTGTCTTTGATGACTCAATAAGGATTTTTTATATATTACAACCTGGTTAATTAACAAAGCAATACTCTTTTGAAATTAACTCTGTGTTGATAGAAGCATCACAAACTAAGGAAACCCTATGACTACCCAACAAATTATTTACACCAAAGTTGATGAAGCACCTGCTTTAGCGACCTATTCTCTTCTTCCTGTTCTTCAGGCATTTACCAAGGGATCCGGTATTTCCATTGAGGAAAAAGATATCTCCCTCTCTGGTCGCATTATCGCCAACTTTCCGGAAAATCTGACTGATAGCCAAAAAATACCTGATTATTTAAGTGAACTAGGTGCATTATGTAAATTGCCGGACACCAATGTTATCAAGCTGCCCAATATAAGCGCCTCAATTCCTCAGCTTCAAGGGGCTATCAAAGAATTGCAGGGAAAAGGTTATGACATACCCGATTACCCAGAAAGTCCTAAAAACGACGCTGAAAAAGAGCTTCAAGCTCGATTTTCCAAAGTATTGGGAAGTGCCGTAAATCCTGTTTTGAGAGAAGGAAACTCCGATAGAAGAGCGGCTGCTTCAGTAAAACAATTCGGCATGAAGAATCCTCACAGATTGATGAAAAAATGGCCTGCTGAATCCAAATCACGGGTTGCCCACATGACCAGCGGTGATTTCTATGGGAGCGAAAAGTCAACCACCCTTAGTGGTGCCGAAGAGGTTCGTTACGAGTTTGTTGATGAGAGTGGAAAGGTTACCGTTCTAAAGACGGAGACCCCATTGTTGGAAGGTGAAGTTCTTGATGTATCACTCATGAGTGTAGGTGCTTTACGCACATTTTACGCAGAGCAAATCGAAGCGGCCAAGAAGGACGGCGTCCTGTTGTCCCTGCATCTTAAAGCCACCATGATGAAGGTTTCAGACCCCGTTATGTTCGGCCATTGTGTTACAGTTTACTATAAAGATGTATTCACTAAGCATGCAGCCGTTATTAAAGAGCTGGGCGTCAACGTCAGCAACGGCCTAGGCGATTTATATGCCAAGATTCAAAATCTGCCCGAAGCGCAAAGGGCAGAAATAGAAGCCGACATTAAAGCCGTTTACACAACTAACCCGGAACTCGCCATGGTGGATTCCTCAAAAGGTATCACCAATCTGCATGTTCCCAACAATGTGATTGTGGATGCTTCCATGCCGGTTTTCATTCGTGACGGCGGAAAAATGTGGGGACCCGACGACCAACTGCACGACACTATCGCCATGGTACCTGATAGATGTTATGCCACCATCTATCAAGAAGTAGTTGATGATTGTAATAAAAATGGCGCATTTGATCCCGCAACCATGGGAAGTGTCTCCAACGTGGGATTAATGGCCCAAAAAGCTGAAGAATACGGCTCCCATGACAAAACATTTGAAGCTCCCAGCAAGGGAACTATTCGTGTTGTAAATGCTTCGGGAAAGACCCTGCTGGAGCAAGCTGTGGAGCAAGATGATATCTTTAGATCCTGTCAGACTAAAGATGCACCTATCCAGGACTGGGTTAAACTGGCCGTCAACAGAGCAAAGGCAACTAATACGCCCGCCATTTTTTGGTTAGATGAAAACCGGGGTCACGACGCTCAACTAATCGCCAAGGTAAATAAATATTTACCGGAACACGACACTACCGGTTTGGATATTCGGATTATGCATCCCAATGAAGCGATGAGATTTTCTCTGGCGAGAATCAGAAAGGGCGAAGATACCATCTCTGTTACCGGTAACGTGTTGCGCGATTATCTCACCGACCTCTTTCCCATTCTCGAACTTGGAACCAGCGCTAAAATGCTCTCCATCGTCCCGTTGATGAATGGTGGTGGATTATTTGAAACAGGAGCTGGCGGTTCAGCTCCAAAACATGTTGAGCAGTTTCTCAAAGAAGGACATTTACGTTGGGATTCCTTGGGTGAATTTTGCGCCCTGGTCCCCTCCTTTGAGCATATCTACGCGACCTTTAAAAATGAAAAAGCTGACCTCTTTGCTAAGACCCTAGATCAGGCAATCGGGACCTTTTTGGAAAATAAAAAATCACCCTCTCGTAAGGTAAATGAGCTCGATACCAGGGGCAGTCATTTTTACCTCACCCTTTACTGGGCAGAGGCTTTAGCTGCTCAAGGTGCTGATAAAGAACTGCAAGCTCGTTTCACTGGGGTGGCTAAGGATCTGGCAGCCAACGAGGCTAAGATTGTTGATGAACTGAAAGGAGCTCAAGGTGCAGCAGCGGATATTGGCGGTTATTTTCAACCTGATACCACCAAGGCTCTCCAAGCTATGCGCCCCAGCGCCACCTTTAACGGTATAGTGGACGCCATTTAATCGTCCATAACAACCCCACAGCAGGGTATAAGCTTGGTGTGGGGTCTTATGATGATAGATTTAAGTTAGTTACCTGAATTATAATGATACAAAGAAAGGGTAGACACTGTCCACCCTTTCTTTGTACCTGGTCACAGGAGTATAAATAGTTGGTTTAACGCACTATTTACCTGTCCTTGGCTTGTCTTGCGACCTCATTACAGCATAATTAGTTCAACATTATGTCCCTTTTACGTTTCCATAACCCTGCCAAGACGACTAAGTCATAAGCTAAACACGAGCCACCGGCAGGTGGAATACGCTATTTGACATCTCTCTCTTTATTCGTTAGAAATGTTAATATATTAAAGCTATATCAATTTTATGATCCAACTGGTTTCTCTTTTAGTATCGGAACAACCGTGGTCACTAGCTCGAATAGGATGTTATCTTTTAAAGATAATTGGTACTAGGTCAAATGAATACATTTAGCTTTGAGCACGTTAGTTTACTATCTTCAATCTTAAAAAAATATATTGAAAATTAACTATATGGTTGACAGGTACAGGATTGCCCATCATGTTTTAAAAGTATATGGAAGCAAATTGTTTTACACACTGAATTCATAAATAATAGTTCACCGTTAACACTTAACTATTTTGATCTATCAATTTAAAAGGAATATTTTCTATGGAAGAATTAAGCATTACCCAAAAAGTGTTACCAGTATTTGTTTATTTGGCCATAATTATAACATGTATAAAAGATAGAATTAAAATATCTGCGGGATTATCACTGTTTATCATTGCATTCTATCCAATTATTATAGGATTTATTTGTCTGTATTCATTACCGGATAGGGAAATACATGGTGTGGTGTCACCGTTAATTGCTTTTGTAATTGGTGGGGTAATATGTTTAATATCATTAGCTATATTTGCACCGTTTATTCCTTCACGGTCGTCAAGGCAAAATAGTGAACCCAGTTTTTGGAGATGGGTGCTTTTGATAGGCAGTATTTTTTCCTATATCCTCGGGGTTTATGGTGCATTTATGTATTGGTATACTCCCAGAGTTTTTGGCCTGGAGGAACCAGTAGCCATAAATGGCGTTATTAGTCTTAATGTTTTTGCACTCATAAGTGCCGTACTAATGTATTTTGCTTCAAGAAAAAATAGCGAAAACAGACCAAACTTAATGCGAAAGCTTCTAATATTAGTATACCTACCATCCGCAAGTTGTATAACCTTAGCTTTAACTTTTGTTCTTATTTACACATTTCCCTCTGATATACCTACGTCATATCCCAATGAGGCATCATATAATCTCATTTCAATGATCACCCTTGGATTATTACTCCTGATAGTAAGCAAAGAGGCCGTGGCTCCTGAGAAGATAACGAGTTGAAATACGTCAAGGCCTTAAGCGACGTGAGTAATATCCCCTATTTTCATTGTTTCACGTGCCACATTGAATTTATACGAAGGAAGTTGGCAAACACGGTTTAAAAACAATATTACGTGAAAGACCCAAGGCCAGCTCAATTGCATTTGGCTCTCAAAAAGCTTAAATGCTCGAAATAAATCAAGCTAATTGCTTACCGGTATATTGAAGGTTAGAAAAATATATTAGTTGGTAATCAATGTTATATATTGCTGATTGACGGATGAGGGAACTAGGCTGGAAATCAAAAGCATGGTTCCCCATGTTCCCCTAAAAGATATACTTTGCATTCTAGTTCGTTATGTTAGACAGTTATTTGTCCAGCCATAGGGAAGATATCTTACCCCATGGGCTTTATATTCATATCCCCTTTTGTCGCTCTAAATGCGACTATTGTGCTTTCTACTCCATAGCGGGTACAAACCTTCCAATTGAACGTTTCTTTAAAGGACTGCATAAGGAAATATCATTTTATTCTCAGCGAAGTTCCATGGCCAACCGAGAGTTTGCCACCATATTTTTCGGTGGCGGTACTCCTACTATGTTATCTCCCAGTTCCTTGGTTGAATTACTCCAGCTGAGTAGGAATATCTTTGATGTTGATGATAATCCAGAAGTCAGCATTGAGGTTAACCCGGCAACCGTGGATTATAATGGATTGCTTACTTTACGAAGAGGGGGTTTCAACCGTATATCCATCGGAGTGCAATCATTAAACGATGAAGAGCTGCGATTACTCGGAAGACCCCATTGTGTTGCAGAAGCTGAGAAAACCATGCGCTCTGCCCGGAGAGCTGGTTTTCACAACGTCAGCATTGATTTGATGTACGGATTGCCTGGTCAAACTCCGAGCCAATGGCGGGAAACGCTTTTGCGCGGACTGGAGATGGAACCGCAGCATTTATCTATTTATGAGTTGACTCCAGAAGAGGGGACTCCTTTGGCTCGTCGGTTGGCCGAGGATGTTTGTCATCTACCCCATGAGGATGAAGTGTTAGAGATGATGGATATCACTGTGCGGGAGTGTACGGCTATGGGGATTTTACGTTATGAGATTTCCAATTATGCGCTTCCAGGTTTTGAGTGTGAACATAATCGTAACTATTGGAGAGCTTATCCATATTTGGGACTGGGACCCGGAGCGGTATCGCGGCTTAATATCCGGCGTGCAGCTAATGTGGCTGACGTGAATGCTTACTGTGAAAGCATAGAACAAGCAGGAGTTGTTCCTGTGGAAGAGGAAGTACTCGACGATGAAACCTGGTTTCGGGAAGCAGTAATTATGGGACTTCGTATGCTTGACGGGGTTTCCATTAGTGAGTTGCACCACCGTTTCGGTATCAATGCATTAACATATTATGGCGAGATTTTATCGAAATTGATCAACGATAAATTTCTGGTTATCGATGGGGATCACCTGCACCTTAGCCCCTTAGGTCTTCCCATTGCTAATTCAATTATGGCGCGTTTAGTTTAAATTATAGTGGGGTGGTCTCTTGTTATCCGGTCATTTTTTACATACATTAGATTAATGATAAAGTATTTATGAGAGTTCTATTGTAGCACAGTTATAGGGTTATATAGGTAAGTGGTTACAGGCACCTCATCTTCATGCAGTAGCCCGCCCGCATGATGAGCTATAGCGAGCAGCGACTACTGCTTAAATTTGAGGCACCTGTGACTGCTTACTATCTTGCGGTGTATTAGATCAAATAGTTATATACTCTGTGGCCAAGTACGAAATTATACCTCTTTTGCTGTATGTGCGGTAGGTGGTTGCTATTTATTAATCATAAGGTGAACTAATTATTATGGCCTTGTTTAACGATCCGGAAATATCCACATATAAAATAGTTCTTCGGTTCCTTAGGCTTTTTATCCCTATCACTATAGCATATGTTTTTGTTTTAACGACTTTACATTACACTAAACTACAAGGTGATGAAAAGTTGCTACGGCAAAAAGAGGCCCGTAGTGTTAATGAGCAGCGCAATCTTATTGAACAACGTTTTAATTCAATTCTCGGAGATCTCCGGGTATTAGCTAATCATCACGAATTTGAGCCCATTCCTGATAATTATGGACCGACAAATCCTACCCTATCTGGTCTGATTAAGGAATTTTCGGTTTTTACGAAGTATAAAAATAAATATAATTACATACGGTTTACTGATTCTATGGGGCGGTATCGCCTCCTGATTGATCATGATGGAATGAATAAGAATGGTCTTGAATCTGTGGATAGTGATATATCCTCCTCCCAGCTCATAACCAAAGCCTTAGAGAGCAAGAAGGACGTTATTTTAGTATCTCCGTTGCATTCTATTAAAAAAGGAAACAAGGAACTGGATATAACGGTGATGAGTTTCGCCACACCAGTTTTCAACCTTGACCAATATCGATTAGGGGTAGTAATTCTTGATTATGGCATTAATGATCTTTTTGTTGCTATGGACACCGCCTTTAAAGACAGTCATGCTGTACTGATGATGTTTAATTCTTCTGGCAACAATTTCTTAAATTTACACCGGCAGGAAAAAATTTCTTTTTTAAATGGTGGTAAAGGGGGAAAAAGTTTTTCAGCTATATATCCGGTTGTATGGGGAAAAATACTTAAGGAAGAATCTGGTCAATTTGTTGATGAGCTTGGTCTAATTACTTACGCTACATTTTATCCTCAACACAGCGTCAATAGCTATATTGCATCAACAGGTTCTCTTTCGGAGTCAAATATTTTACCAGCTGAAATTGAAGGAATTTCCTGGAAAATAGTTTCTATCGTTCCCTCCACGTCCCTATTTGCCGCTTTTTACTCATTTGATGGGCGCAGCATAAGGATAAATATTGGAGTTTTCTTTTTACTGGCTTTTGTTTCTTGGCTTTTGGCCCATACCGGAGAAAAAAGACACCATTCAGAAGAAAAACTGGTCAAATCAGAGAAAATGGTGGCAACCGCTGGGGACCAGATAGTTCTATTAGATTCCTCCCTTAGTTTTGAAATTGTAAATAAAGCATTTCAACACGCATTTGGTTCAGATTTTACGAAAATTAATCAGATTACTTTTCCTGAGTTGGTAAGCCGTTCGGTTTATGAATCTGTTTTTAAGGATGATATAGAGAAAGTTTTTGACGGTCAGACCATGCGAAAAAGACAATGGCTTGATTATCCAGACGGAAACAGCCGTTATATGGATATAACCTTTTATCCGATCTTAGGAACAGGTGATTCCGTAAACCATATCGTTATAAACCTACGAGATCAAACAGAACTCAAACGGCACGAGGAAGATATCAATATCCTCGCTCAATTTCCCGAACAAAATCCAAATCCCATCCTGCGAGTTTCATCACAAGGCACGGTACTCTATGCTAATCCGGCCACGTCCTGCCTATTGGAAGGATGTGGTGATACCTTTGACGGTCCGTTGCCAGAGCAATGGTGGTTAATTTTTAGAGCTGCCCTTCACAATCAGGAGCCGTGTCAAAATATCGAAATAACTGTGGGCGAACGAGTTTTTTCATTTATGACCGTACCCATTAAGACCTCTGATTCATATTATTTATTCGGTCAAGATATAACTGAGCGCAAAGTATACGAAGAGCAACTTCTTCTATTGGCATCGGTTTTTGAAAATAGTGTGGAAGGTATCACTATTACCGATAAGGACGGAAATATTGAAAAGGTCAACCCTGGGTTTACCGCTATCACCGGATATGAGGCCAGTGAAGTGATTGGTCGTAATCCAAGAATTCTCAAATCAGATCTGCATGATGATTCCTTTTATGCCTCTATGTGGCGTGGCATTAAAGAAGAAGGGTTTTGGAGTGGTGAGATTTGGAACCGGAAAAAGAGCGGTGAACCCTACCCTGAGCGACTTTCCATTACGGCAATCAAAGATAATCTTGGTAATATATCTCATCATGTAGCAGTTTTTTACGATATATCTGAAATTAAACGTGGTGAAGAGAAACTTCGTTACCAGGCTTATCATGACGTGCTGACCGGACTTCCCAATAGGCAACTTTTTATAGATCGACTGGAGATGTCCCTGGCCCATGCTAAGCGTACCAATACCTCTTTGGCGGTGCTGTCCCTTGATTTGGACAATTTTAAAAATATCAACGATTCAATAGGCCATAACATCGGTGATATGTTTCTTCAAGAAGTAGCTAATCTTTTACTTAGTACCTGCCGGGTAGATGATTCTGTGGCTCGTCTGGGTGGCGATGAATTTATAATACTTTTACCTGAAATAATAGATGAAACTGAGGCATTTTCCGGGGCCAAAAAAGTTATGGATGCTTTGTCCCAGCCAATTACCATTGGTAGCAGCCAGCTTTTTGCCGGAGTCAGCATTGGGATTACCATTTATCCTACCGATGGCCTGGATGCTTCGACCTTAATTAAAAATGCGGACATGGCCATGCACCGGGCCAAGGAAACTGGAAAAAACCGCTATCAACTCTTTACCGAGTCATTAAATGATAAGGTAACTAATCGGATACGTTTAGAGAACGACTTGCGATATGGTTTAGAGCGAGATGAATTTGAAGTCTATTATCAACCACGGGTTAATCTGATAAGCGGGAAGATTGAAGGAAGTGAGGCTCTTTTGCGTTGGCATCGTAGGAATGGTGAGCCAATTTCTCCCATGGAGTTTATTCCGGTGGCGGAAAGTACTGGATTAATCGTACCTTTGGGGGAATGGGTCTTGCGTACTGCTTGTTTTCAAACAAAGAAGTGGCATGATCGTGGTTATCCTATTTCTATTTCGGTTAATCTTTCTCCACGCCAATTTCATCAAAAAGGACTGGACAAAACTATCGCAGATATTTTGGGGCAAAGTGGTTTGGCTGCTAAATTTCTTGAATTTGAAATTACCGAAAGTCTTCTAATGGACAATGTCAACCAGGCTATTGAACTATTAAGATTATTACGTAAAACTGGCATTCGTTTTTCCATTGATGATTTTGGTACTGGTTACTCATCATTGCAGTATCTTAAACAACTTCCCATCGATGCGTTAAAAATCGATAGAGCGTTTATTATGGAATTGCCCCACAACGAAGATGATGTGGCTATTACTTCTGCTACTATTTCCATGGCTCGTAGTCTTGGGCTTCATGTGGTGGCCGAGGGGGTTGAAACGGTTGAACAGCTGGATTTTTTACGAAAGATGGATTGCGAACAGATTCAGGGTTATATCTTTAGTAAACCGGTTGAGGCTCCGATTATAGAAAAATATCTGTTACAGGAAAAAACGTTGGGGGCAAAATAATGAAACGTTGTAATCCCTGGTATCGTTAAGAGTGCACAATACCAGGGATCAAGGAGGGCTATTTTCTTCTTTGTATTGAAAAAAGGTAATTGTTTACCATGTTACTTTGTAGATACAAGTTTTTCCGCCATTTGTTCTACATTCGGCACTCTGATCATGACTTACCACTATCATTATAGAGTCGGCCGGTTGAAACTTCCTTGCCATGGACTCAATTATTCCCTTATCAAAATCGCATGGATACGGATTGTTACAGGTTACTAATCCTGACTTTTGACCGGTTGATTCAAAGGTATAGTGGCCTATCTCGCCTCCTCTATGGTTCATGTGGTAGGCAATATCAATTGCGCTCAGTGCTTCTTTAATATTGTCAATATCAGTAGGGAATTGGGCGTTTTCAGGAATTTTTCTTCCTATATTGAACAGGGTACTTGGTCCAATCTCTTCTGCGATATATTTAAAAGCATCAAGCCATGCCTGTTGTTTGTACCACATGCCGGGTGTAGGGTTGGTTACTCCATTTTCTTCTAAGATTTTTATCGCCTGTGCTTTAAATACACCCATGCCGTCGATAACGGATAATACTGTTTCCCCGTTAACTTCTACTCCCATAGCTAGCGCATTAAATTGAGCCATTTTCCACCTCCCTGTTTTTTTAACTATTTTCAGAGCAACCTATTTCTATAAATATCCTAAGTGGTCAAAACACCTATTATTGTAAAATGTTAAGTTGAAAAATTATGAAATGCTTTGGCGTCCAGTGTATAATAGTATTTTTATATATACAATTTTACAGGTGACAGTAAATAGAAATAATAATTCCTTTTAGTTACAATAATAATTCTCTGTTCTCTATAGTATTAATTACTATGTTTGCGATCTAAGGGTTGGATAGAACCTATTGTTATTATGAGATAATAGATTTGTTAAAAATATTTACCTGTCGATTATTGGTATCATTAAGAAAATAATTTTAAAAAATATAGAAATAATTTTTTTGAAAATAAAAATATAATGGTAAGTGGTCACAGGTGCTTCAGATATATGCAGTAGCTCCTGCTCGCTATAGCCCATCTATGCGGGCAAGAGGCATAGTTGTCAGGATAATTTGGATAAAGTGTTGGTATTGAATAGTAAAACAATCTTGTAGCCTGTCTCGGACTGTAGGGGCAATCCTTGTGGGTGCCCGTCTTAATCACCCTAAAATACAAGTATTTATTATTACTAATAGTTAATATAAAAAAATAATTTTAAATTCTTTGAATTAGCTCAGCGGGCACCCACAAGGAGTGCCTCTACAGCGCACAGCAAGGTGCAAGTTCATTTTGCCTTGCATTTTTGCTATGATAAGAATTAGCCTGACGGCTATGGGGCAAGGGGCTACCGCATGAAGATGAGGTGCCTGAGACCACATACAAAATATAGGTGGGGTTGATTAGGTAGCCAGGTGATATTTGATACTATGATGTTTTCAAGTAAATACGTACAGGGTCGCCTATCTGAGCGGCTAAGCTTTCAGCAGCATTTCCTTGATTAACAGCGATCTCAACAAAACCACCACTATCAAGGATAGATAGTAATTCACCAGGTTTGTGCTGAGAGTAACTAATACTCAGCATATTAATTATGTGTCCATTAATTTCTAGACATTCAAGGGAGCTGTTCGCCTTTTGTCTTAGATCTTTTTCGGTAATGGAAGTTCGGATGTTGCCGAAATGGTCAACATGGATAATTTTGCCGCAAAGCCAACGATTTTCCCAAGTAGAGTTCATACATTCTATTTGAATGCAGGAGCTGGGGTCCATTAGAGATCCAACCTCTTGGATGTTTAGTCCCATGGCTAATTGGGCAGCTACTGGGGCCATAATATCGCGACCGTGAAAAGTAGAACTTATATGATGACGAAAAAGGGATTTGTTTTCTATTTTGTGGATAGTGTGGAGTAGTTTGTTCTTGAGAAATAATGAGAGTAGGCCGTTGTCAGGGGCGATCAGGGTATAGTCATCACACTGGGCCGCCAGAATAGCTCGATCGCTGCCAACGCCAGGGTCTATTACTATCATGTGTACGGTATTAAGTGGGAAATACTGGTAGCTCGCATGGATGGTCAGAGCACCGGCTATAATATCTTGAGCCGCAATGGCATGGGTCAAATCAATTATTTGAGCAGTAGGATTTCTTTGGAATATCACACCTTTTATTTCGGCAACATAAGTATCGGCTAGGCCAAAATCGGTGGTCAAGGTTATAAAATTTTCCTTGTTCATAATTGCTCTTGTATAAAATAGGTTATTAACCGGATAATATAATAAAAGAGTCGTTGAAAAAATATCCCATCTCGGAGTTTGTGCTTACCGGCTTGTCTTTTTAGTCTTCTTCTTTATCCAACAGTAATCGTTTACCGGGTTGTAAAGAAAAGTTCTATAACACTGAGTCGGTAAGCATTTACTGGTGCTGCGCATGTGTGCAAGAAGGCCGGTGAGCTATAGTTCAGGCGTAGTGCTGGTGAACGCTTATACAATCTATAGGTTAATACAGATTTAGTGCAACACAGAAAACAGAGTTTCGCTACAAATGATTTCACCTTGATCGATTCTTATTTGAATTAATAATAAGCAACACCGTATAATCAAAAAAGGGTAAGTGGTCACAAGCACCATATCCTCATGCGGTTGCCCCTGCCTGCATAGAATGGCTATAGCGAGCAGTAGCAACTGCATAAACCTGAGGCACCTGTGATCATATACAAAAAAGGTGAATGTTCAACATTATCATTTTTCGTGGATATTTAATCAATTGTTGTTTTACTTGAATGTAAGCTAAACATTTTGCCCATCAGGTGCCAAGCTTAACTTTGGTGAGGTTCTTTTATGGAACATCAAAGAGTTATAAAAAGAATTTTTAAAAGCAAATCGGTATTGGAAGGCGCTGGTGTGCGATTAAAAAGGGCTTTTGGTTATAACGAGCTTCCCCTTTTTGATCCCTTTTTATTGCTTGATGATTTTCGTTCAACTCGGGTTGAGCACTATATAAAAGGATTTCCGTGGCATCCCCATCGGGGTATTGAAACTATAACTTATGTATTGAGTGGTGAGTTAGAGCATGGTGATTCCATGGGCAACACAGGTATAATTTCCGCCGGTGATATGCAGTGGATGACCGCAGGTAGTGGCATAGTTCATCAGGAAATGCCTAAGGGCGATGGTGAGGAGAGGATGGAAGGTTTCCAGTTATGGGCCAATTTGCCTGCATCCCAAAAAATGACTGATCCAGTTTATCGGAGCGTTAATGCGGTAGAAATACCAGAATTGCAATTGGAAAATGGAACTACCGTGAAGGTGATTAGCGGTCGGATGGGTGAGATATGCGGACCTGTAAAAAATGATTTTATCGATCCTGGTTATTTTGACATTACCCTGGAGCCAGGAACAACTTATAAACACCAAACCTCGGAAGGCTACACGGTATTTGTTTATGTTATTGCTGGTAGAGGTATATTTGGGAAAACAAAAGGGGCTCATGAACAGGAGTATGACAATGAAACTCTACTACTCTACAAGGATGGTAATTATATATCGGTGAGTACAGCCCAGAGTGGAGTACGATTTTTGCTAATTTCTGGTAAGCCAATCGGTGAGCCCATTGCCTGGCTTGGCCCCATAGTTATGAATACCGAAGAAGAGCTCACCCTTGCTTTTGATGAGTATCGTAAACATATTTTTATCAAATACCCGAGAGGTTGGACTAAAAAGAAGTGAAAACTTCCTATGGAAACAGGGCGAGGGTTTAATGGGCTTAGGGCTGCGGTAAATAATAAATGTTCCAAAATTGCGCAGGCTTTTTAGGTTAGGTTTTAATCTACTTAAGTCAAAGTGTTGAAAAACTAAAGAAATGTATATAAAAAGGGGTAACTGGTCACAGGGTTGGCAACTATTTGTTTTTATAAACCGCAAGATTCAGTAAGTGGTCACTGATGCCTTGATTTATGTAGTTGCCGTTGCTCATTATAGCCCATCTTGCGGGCATTGGCTACCGCATGAAGATGAGGTACCTGTGACTACTTATGGAAAACGGAGCTTGCAAGACAAGCTCCGTTAAAACGATTGATGTTTACTGTTTAAAGAGCGAATTTTACCGAGCCAATAATCATGTTGGATTTGTATTCGGTATCCAGTGTTTCACCAAAGTCATTGGTAAAACTTGGATCAGAGGCCCCGAAGTAACGGTATTCTGCTGTCACTGATGTTGAAGGGTTTATTTCTGCTTCCAATCCGATCATTACTTGATGAGCCATGACCAGGTCATCCTCCTTCATGGCATCTTCGTCCCAATAATTATCAGTATAAGTAAAATCCAGAGAAGTGAAGCCAAAGCCTAATCCAACATAGGGAGTGAAGCGGGAATTGTTTTCTGCGTCAAAATATCCATTAAACATGACACTGGCGCTGGTTAATTGGCCATCAAAGGCCCCTTGTTTCTTGAGCGTTCGGTTTGTTTCCTCGAAATCACTGGCGGCATAGCCGATTTCGCCCTCCACCCGAAATTGACCGAAATCAACTCCCAGTGCACCGGAGGTATAAAATGAGGATTTATATTCCAAATGCCCTTTTGCCGAATTATAACCATCGGTCACGAAATGGTCGGCATCGGAAACCTTATTATAGCCCAAACTTGCGTCTATATACATAGTTGCAGCGAGTACCGGTCCGGCACTTAGGGTCACACAAGTTAAACAGGTTACGAGTAACTTCTTTTTCATCTCAAACTCTCCTTTGGTCTTGGATCATTAAACATGATAAGCTTTATCGAATATCCAAGGGCTTACAATGTCCATATGACTAAGCCGGAACGATAAGCTAAGGATCTAAATTTGTTAACATGTGAATGTTAGGCTCAAAGCAAAGGTGAGTCAAGCAAAATATGTTTACTTTATCTAATCCCCTGTCAGATTTATTTATGATTTCAAGTAGGATTTCAATTCTTCAACAGAAGGAACATTGCCGACAAATTTCACCACGCCATCCACCGCTAGGGCAGGGGTGCTGAAAACTCCAAAGGAAATTATGGCGTTGAGGTCGGTTATTTTCTCTAGCTCAAAGCTCAAGCCAAGCTCAGTTGCAGCCGTAGTGGTTAATTCAGCAAGTTTTTCACAGTTGGGACAGCCAGGGCCTAAAATTTGAATTTTCATTGAAATCTCCATAGGTAAATAATTATCCGAAAAAGTGACCGAAAATCATACCGCTCATGGTGGACATTACCACCACTAATGCGACAAAAGTAAGGGTTTTTTTAGTTCCAAGCACCGAGCGAATCACTAGCATATTTGGCAAGCTGAGGGCTGGTCCGGCCAGCAAGAGGGCCAAAGCTGGTCCCTTACCCATCCCGTTACCAATGAGACCTTGGAGGATTGGTACCTCGGTGAGGGTAGCGAAATACATAAATACACCAACAAAAGAGGCGAGAAAATTAGCCATTGGGGAGTTTCCTCCTACTGCCTGTGCTACCCATTGCGAGGGCATGAGACCTTCATGGCCGACCCGGCCCAAAAGTGCTCCGGCAATGAGGACCCCAAAGAACAAGAGCGGTATTATCTGTTTGGCAAAACCCCATGAGGAATCAAACCAGCGAGTGGTCTGATCATTGGCCGTGGCAGTAACAATGGACAGTCCGACCACTCCGGCACTAAAGGCAAAGAGTGGTTGATTGGGATAGAGAACGGCCAAGATGGCGGTAGGCAGGGCAATGGCAACCATTTTCCACCAATCCACTTTAAACCAAAATACTAACTGGGCAGCCAAGATCAGTCCAAAGGTCGAGGTTACAAACCATTTGGCTCCATAAATGGCGGCCCATACACCTTGACTTTCGGCTGGTTTTCCCCAATTGGCAAAAACCAGGATACCGACCAAAGCGGCAAAATAAGAAATATTTTGCCAGGTGCTCCTTTCACCCTCCTCAGTCGGCATGACCATTTCCACAGCGCTTTTTTCTTTTATTTCATTTCGGAAAATAAATTCCATTAACAAGCCGATTATCACACTAAAAAGAATTGCCCCGATGGCTCTGGCGATCCCCATTTCCGTGCCTAAAATTCTCCCGGTGAGAATAATGGCCAAAACGTTGATGGCCGGGCCGGAGTAGAGAAAGGCAGAGGCTGGTCCAAGGCCCGCTCCCATGCGATAGATTCCTGCAAAAAGAGGTAGTACGGTGCAGGAACAGACAGCCAGAATGGTACCCGATGCCGAGGCCACGGTGTAGGCTGCAATTTTTCCGGCCCCTGGTCCCAGATACTTCATCACCGCACCGCGGCTGATGAAAACCGAAATGGCACCGGCAATAAAAAAGGCAGGTATTAAGCAGAGCAAGACATGCTCTCGAGCATACCATTTAACCAGGTGAAAGGCCTCCAGCACTGCGTTGTCAAAACGGGCCATGCCCACCGGCAGGAAAAAACAGGCCAAAAAGCCTGCCAATATCCATAGGGCGGGTTTCCATTCTTTTTGTAATGACATTTTATTATTCCTTTTTGGGATATTTGGTAAATTAACCAAATATAAAGTTAAAAAAAAAATTATTTTAGCATAGTAATCTGATGATCTAATCGGTCACGCAACACGGCTTCTACGCATTGCATAAAGTTTAGAATGCAAGGTACCTTAAGTCGGTAAAATACCTGCTTACCCCGTTTTTCATCATCAACGATTCCGGCCCGTTTTAGCACCGATAAATGTTTTGAAACAGTTGAAAAATCAAAATCCGTAAGCTCAACGAAGTCACGGACGCAACATTCACCATCAGCTAATTTTTCCGTCATCCATAAACGGGTGGGATGGGCAAGGGCTTTAAGCACATCTGCCTTTGCCTGATAGAAATCTTTATCTTTAGAATCCATAACAACTCATAATTAAGATTATATGTACATTTGGCATAATAACCAAATGTTATTTTTTGGCAAGACACTTTTTCAAAATATTTAAGAAACAACTTGCCAAAATTGTTTAGCAGCTATACATTCATGGCATGACTCAAGTAGATAAAATCCATAACTTCAAGGAAACATTCCTGAGGATTATTCATAAATTTAAGGAACTGGAGAAAGTTCCGGTGGATCACGGTACTGGAGACCTTCTTTATGCTTCAGAGATTAATACCTTAGAGCTTATAGGGAAATTCTCTGGGATTAACCTTACCCAACTAGCTCAAAAAAAGGCGGTGACTAAGGGAGCGGTATCGCAAACCGTGGCTAAATTGGTTAAAAAACAATTGGTTAGTAGAAACCAAGCCCCGGATAACGACAAGGAAATATTTCTGGAATTAACTAGCCTGGGGGAAATTGCTTTTGAAAATCATGAAAAGTTTCACGCAAAATATGATTCTGCAATGGTAAATAAATTAAGCGGTATGAGTAACGAACAATTTAAGTTGGTAAGTGATACCTTTGAGCTTCTGGAAACCACAATCGATAGCTACTTAGAAGATCTCAAATAATTTTTTTTTGCCTGTATGGTTTAGCTGCTAAACAAAACACTAAAAAGAGTTGATACATGAAAAGTAAATTACTGCAAAAACAGGACTACATTTGGTTGGCGCTGGGTACTGTGCTGCTCTATTTTTCCAACTGGAATTGGGCCATCCCCGCTGCCACCTGGCTTTTTTCTATCTTTTTACTACGTTTCTCACGGACCCGCCCAATAAGAAGCGGACTATTGGGCCTTGGTTTAGCCTCCCTCGTGGTCGGAGTGGCTTCCATGTGGAAGCTTCTGGCGATAGAGCCAATCCCCCCGATATTTCGCATCGTGTCTGGCTTGGTACTCGGGGTAATCGTCTTTTTACCGTTTCTCGCTGATCGACTTCTGGTTTACAAGGTACCCCCAATGGTGGCAACCGTGGTTTTTCCCTGTAGCTGGGCTGGATTGGAATATCTAAAAGCCATGGGAAATGGAACGTGGGGGGCTCTGGCCTATACTCAATATGGCAACCAGCCATTCATGCAGCTTGCCTCAATCACTGGACTATGGGGGTTCTCCTTCTTAATCACCTGGTTTGGATCGGTGGTGAATTTCGCCTGGGAGCAACACTTTGCCTGGCGCAAAATAAATTCAATTATCATCACTTATAGTTTAATTCTTTGTGCTGTTTACCTCTACGGTTATGCGCGCCTCTCAGGCTCGCTAGAAACAGTAGATAGGGTGAGCGTTGCTACGGTGACTAATCCAGACGATTTTGTAAAAAGATTTTATAGCCCTGATTGGACGGATAGAAAAAGAGGTTATAAGAATATGGAAAAAGACCTTGCGCACTTTATTGCTTCCACAAAAAAATCCGTCAATGAGGGTGCTCAAATAGTATTATGGCAAGAATACAGCATTTGTGTGATGGAGGAAAATGAAGGGGAGTTTATGGGTAGGGTTCAAAAACTTGCCATGGAAGAACAAATATATCTGGTTGTGGCGATCGGCTTATTTCCCATCAAATATCCCGAGCAGCCGTGGCAAAATAAACTGATGTGGATTGACCCGAGCGGAGAGGTTATTGCTCAATATAATAAATTAAAACCAGCCCCTCCCCTGGAACCCATCACTCCAGGTACCGAGCCCCTTCCAATTGCCGATACATCCTATGGAAAGATAGGTTCTATTATCTGTGCCGATCTGGACTACCCCAACATCGTAAGACAAGTAAGTGGACATAAAGGACAACTTCTTTTAATTGCTGCTCAATCATGGGCGGCAGTGGACCCATTACATACCCAAATGGCAGTTTTTAGAGCCATTGAAAACGGCCTTCCAGTTGTTATGGGGACCGGCGGTGGCTTATCCATCGCTGTTGACTCTCATGGTCGCCAGGTAACCAGCTTGGACTCCGCAACTACGCCGGAGAAGCGGATGATTTCTAGCCTACCGCTTAAACCCATTGCGACCATATATTCCCGAATTGGTGACAGCTTTGCATGGGTATCTATTTTGGGATTTATGATTATTGCTCTATTGCCTATTTTTGTAGGAAAGAGAGGGAAATGCTGGAAAAAATAAAAAGGGCGATCACAAGGATCGCCCTTTTGTTATTAAGTATATAATCAGGTATCTTGATTGTTCGTTTTCTTTAGCCTGACGGTTATAAATTAGAATAACATAGTTTACTGTTGAAGCCTGGGTTTTTAAATGTAATTCAGCGAAAGGGGATATTCTATTATTTAGATAGTTTATCATTCTGATTTTTTAATATCTCATCCCGTTCTCGCCTGTATTGTTCATAATCCGGTGCTTCTTTATCAGGGGGCGGCAAATCATCCATGCTCTTCATCTCCTGAACTTTGTTAGACGAATTGAAAACTCCTTTATAAAGGTTCTCCTTGCCACAACAACCGCAGAGCAACACCAGCAATAAAAGGGATAAAGAAATGGCTTTGATTCTATTTTCTGCCATAAGTAAACCTACGAAGTAGTGTGAAATTTTCATTATACCCTTACCTCAATGCATATTGTTTAGATTACCAGCAGCATTTTAACAGATAATAGCTGTTTAGAGCATCCCCCGTCAATTGCATAACCATCAGTTACCTTTTACTATCAATCGCCTTATGTAACTGTTCACCGGGTTGTAATTAAAAGTTCTATAACATCAATTGGTAAGCGTTTACCAGTGCTGCGCATGTGTGTAAGCAGGCCGGTGAGTTATAGTTAACCCTGTGTGGATCCGGTCTGATCGCGCCGAGGCGTAGTGCTGGTGAACGCTTACAGCCTTACGATAATCTTAAACAGCGATATTCAAAATTTTTAGTAGTTACTATTATAGAAATAAGTAGGATTAAATATATCTCGCCAGAGTCATGTATATAATTTCCAAACTTAAGGCCCAGGAAAAAAATATCCAAAATCTGAGCCTATTGCTTACCAGCTTAATATTTTCCGCAGCCCTTATCCTGACGACCTCGTCAACTCAATCTATTTATATTCTTATAAACGTTTACATTTTACAGTTCATTTTATATACTCACCTGTGTTTATATATACAATCAAGTAGACAGTATTAATAAATATTCCCAACTTAAAATTAAACTACCGTTTGTCTAAACAACTCATTCCTTATAATATATAGTTTTAACATACATTATGTTTCAAGATACCTTCAATGATAATAAAGCTGTTCCTCTTCCATGGTATATTCATTTAATTGGAGGACATGGTCTTACTGGTCTATTTCCTTGGATTTTGGTAGCAAGGCAATTTTTTCACCGGCAACAGAAATGGCTTGCCTATGGAGTGTTTTCCATCAATCTGGCTATCTTTTTGGGGTTTTGCTATGCTGCTATCTTCTCCCATACTCCTTGGACCAAACACCTCTTATGGTTCAGCGTTTTAAACTTTATCTGGTCTATGAGTGGATGGGGGTGCCAAAGGTATTTTATAGGGCCCGCTCCGCCTCGCTACACCCCTTTTGCTTGGAAAACGCGTCTCTCACCTTTTTTTACTGCCCTGTTGCTTACCGTTTGTTATGGAGTCATTCTATCAATATTCCCAATTCTTAAGTCCTGGGGAGAAATGGCTGCTTCCGGTGATATTCTAGATAAAAAATTATTGCTTGAAGATTTTTTCCTCTCTGTTCCCTATCTGCTTCCCTACGGACTTATCGTTGGTATCTATTGGGCCGGTAAACCAAAAGAATTCAGCTCAGCTCATCCAATTGCCTTTTTTGCGGGATTAAATATTTTCTATCTCTCACTAGCCGTTGTGTTTCAACTTTTTCTCTTTATTTTTTTCCAGGGAAATTATTTCCATTCCCTCACATATTGGCCGGTTATCGCGCAGGATCCAGGGTCGTTGGGTAAGTTTTTTCTTAAAATGGAACAAAATGATCAAGTTGTAATTATCGTTGTCGCGTTGTTGCTATGCTCTGTTAATTCTATACGGCAATTTTGGAAAAAAGCTTTTTTCGTTATTCCTGTTGTTTGCTTAATATCTGTTCCCCTTGCATTTAGTTCCAGCTCACTATGGCAACTCATTCAGGGTCAAATTTTTAACAAAATGGACTCTCCAGACTTGTCCACTCAAAGAGAAGGAGCATCTTGGGCGGAAACCCTACTCGCAAGATATCCCAATCATGACCAATGGCCGGAAATTGCTCTCAGCCTGGCTCAAATTCAATATGAAAACGGTAATATTGGCCGAGCCAAAAATATCTATGAAGCTATAGTTCAAAAATATCCTGATTCCACAAGATGGAGAAAGCAAACCCAACTGGCCAAAGCAGCACTCGGCTCTGAAAAGTTTGGCGATAAAACCCTACAAAAAAATATTGTTTTACCCAAAGTTAGTTATGAGCCCTACTTAACGCCAAATTGGATGGCACTTCTCCAAACGGCAAGATACTGGCACGGTGATGAAGTGGCTGAATCACAACTGCTCATCGAGTTAAAATCATTTTCCAAAAGTGATGAAAAGATAGATATCAGCCGTATTCCAGATGGGGCAAAGCTCTATGATAATGCCACAAATCTCGGCTTCCAAATGATTTTGATTCCAACAGATTTTGTGAAGGCTAAAGCACTTCTTTACGCTGATATCCCAATCCTCTTCCCCATAGACAACGAATTTCACCTACTCTCCGGCTACCTGGATGATCGCAGCGTTTTTAAAGGTTATGGTTATCAACATCTTAGTACTCGGCTCAAAAAGAGTCACAAGGAAGAGGCTGGTGAAATTCTCTTTCTTAAAGAAGAAGGGAAAGGTAAAAGCGAAAAACATCTGGAGCAAGTTGCCAAACAAGCCTATATGGAAATACCCTATTCATATTGGCAATCAGCCGAACAAAAGGACAAGTCCCCTTATATGGCTATTGTTTTCCCCTCGTCCAAGGGTGATGAAATCGCCAAGGTACTCAACACTACCCTACCTGAGTTGACAAGGGAATCTAAAGGACATCTAGGTGGATTAATAGCATTTGCTGCCTTTCAGTCTGCTGATATTATTCGAGCCATTGAATGGGCCCAGGCAAGTACACGATTAACCAATGACCCATTTCCTCTCCACGTAGCTCATCTCTCTGAAATTTTATGGAAAAGCCGAGATAAATCCTCTGTCACTGGTTTACATTTAGAAGAGCAATTCCCCCAGCTCGCCACTATTTTCAAGTTTATGCAGTCAGAGTCCACTCGTTCCTTTCTGGATACGGCCGCTACCCAGTTCACGGCTGATCTTACCAGCCAAAAGCTATCCAGCCGAATTCGACATCATTACAGTGATTTTCTTGATCGTAGCTCACCTGCGGACCTGGCCTTGCTGGAGAACATTTATCAGCAAGATTTAAGACTCGATCCTTCCGATCGAAGAACATGGCTTAAGTTGGTTGAAGTCAACGAGTGGAAAGGTGATTTGGAGCAAAGCGTTAAAGCCCTCCAAGGAGCTTTAGAGGCCGGTGCCTGGAGTGATACCATCGCTTTAAAAATGGTTTTTCAATTATTGCAAATTAATAATGACTTAACTAATGCCAAAACATTATTTAACAAAATTAATCCGGCAAAGGTGAAATACAATGCCGATTATTTTTACTGTAAAGGTGCATTAGCTGAGCGAGATGAAGAAACTGACACCGCTTTACAATATTATGAACAAGCCATCAGTATGCGACGCTATACACCGCTTTATCATCTGGAATACGGCAAGCTTCTGATGAAACTTGGTCAAACAAAGGCTGGCCGAAAAGCACTCCAGTGGGCGATCTCGGTTGATGATGGAGTGGGCATTAAAGAACAAGCGGAAAAATATCTTAACGAAAATAACCATTCATAATTAAAATAATCAAATATTATGTCAGATACACAGTTTCAATCAATGGACGATTCTAGGGATAACCATGAAGCGTCAGCTCAAGTAAATCCATTACCTGGGACATCACCTTTGGTGCGACCGGAAATTTTGGCTCTTTTCAGTCTAGTATCCGGGCCTTTGGTTTCAGGTCCCATGGCGGGCTCTATTCTCTCCGGATCTGGTAAAACAAAACAGGGTCGTATTATCTCATTATTGGGTGGATTGACCGGAATTGTGCTCTATGCATTTTTACTTCTGTATCCCATGAAATGGTATTGGTCCTCCTTGATTTTATCTGCATTTCATCTTAGTTGGGCTAGTTTCACTTTTATTGTGATGCGACGCCACCATACACTTTGTCCAGATACCTATCATTTTAAGTATGAACCCCATCGCAAACAGGACAAATCCTATTTAGCTGCAGGTATTGTCGGTGGTCCGCTTATTGCTTCCATGTTCGGCACCGTTGCAACCGTGTTATTTATTCTTGCTACCGATCATCTTTTCTCCATGTATATGCCGGTGGCCGCAGAGAATTACCAGGCATTATTTTTCCTTGGGATTACCGTCTTCTGCCTAAGCATCACCGGTGCTGCCTGTGGCGGGTATTTAGGCAAGAATAGGTTAAAAATTGAACCGCCGACCATGGTAAGTTATGCTCTTATCCTGATCTGGATAACAATCACCTGGCTTTTTGCGCTCCAGATAACCATCGCCCTTCCAGGATACCAGGCCGGTCAAACCAGCGGGGTTGAGGGAGATGCGATAATATTTCCTTTTTTAGCGGGAAACATGTTCATGGGTCTCTGGTGGGTGCCGGTTCTTTTTATATATGTTGTGCAACCAGCCTCTTTTAGGGCAAAAATACGCCGTCTCATCCAGGTACCAATCATTCACTTTTCTGCAGCTATTACCCTTGTTATTTTAATCGGTTACCCGAGTATAATTTATCATGCCGCCGGTCGTTACTTTGAGAGACATGCTCTCATTGAGTATGCTTTAAACTGCTACCAGCAGGGGTTGAAAATGGACCCCGCCGATAATAGTACCTCCTATCTGCAATATCGAATGGCATTATTGGCTCATAAAATGGGGAATGACCAGCAGGCCATTGAGGGATTCCGTAAAGTTGTTTCCAAATACACTTACGAGGAAACATTAGTTAGAAAATCAAGTAGATTTCTCGATAAGCTCACCCATGCCGAAACACCGGGCAACAGAGTTGTTTTACCTGGGGTTGAGACCCGTACCACTTATAAAGGTGCTTATTGTGTTCCTAATTCATTGGCACTGGTAATGAGATTTTGGGGTTCTGAAACCAATGCTCTTGCCATTGGCCGCCAAATTACCGGCTTGGGAAGCGGCACCAATGTCGTTGATCAAGCTTGGTATGCCCGACAACACGGTATGCGGCACGATTTCCTTCCGCTGGCATCCCTTGATGATGTTAAAAAATGCATTGATGCGGGATTTCCCGTGATGGTATATGTGCCGGCCCATGTTTTCGTAATAGTCGGTTATGATGATCTTTTAGAAACATTTATTACCTACGATGTTGCAACCAGAGATATCTGGGTTGATTATCTGCAAAAAGACTTTATTAAATCATGGAAAAAACAGAATAACACCTTGGTGCTGGCCTATCCTGATTCAGAAAAAAATCGTATACCGGACCATATCAGCAAACGTCTTGTCACCATGAGTGATGAGTATCTCCATTACCACCTTAATTACATGTCTACCCTTTCGGATGCAGCTAGTCAGAGACATCTTTTCAAAGCTGCTGGAGTTAATGACGGTTTTTTTCTGCCTTTAACCATCCTTTATAACGATTATCCCGGTTCACGACCCGCCATTGCACAAAAATATGATATCGATGGGGTAACTCAATCTATTGTGGACTATTTTGGCCAGGATTTTGATGAAGGAACCCATTTATGGGGCCAACAGCACTACGACGATTACGCGGAAGAAGATCCAGTCTTTGAATATGCGTTAACCTATCTCCTAGATAATAACCGCTTATCAGAAACGCGAGATTTGATAACCCATATCCGTGAAAACGGCACTATTAGCGATGAAACTCGAAATACAGAAGGAATGGTTGATCTTGCCTTGGGCGATCTCACCACAGGGGTGAATATTCTCGCCGATTCACATGATCAAGATACCATTTTCTATTTAGCCTTAGCCAATATGAAACTCAATAACCACCAAATAGCTGTAAATGAACTCATTGAGACAGTGGAAGGGTGTATTTGTCATTTTCGCCGCGCTCCCCTAGGGCCTTACGGAAACATTGTTAGAGAGAAAGCTTCTCCTTGGACGAGAGGGAGGAGAAGGTCCGGGAAGTTTCATGATAACCAGCGTCCCATGGGGCTTGATAAGCTAGGATTCCCGGTCACAGCTATTGCCAACTCCCTTCTTCTGCAACAGGAAGACTATGGCGACAATGACAAGGATCTGGAAAGTATATGGTTTAAGTGGCTCCATCATGACCCCTTTGATGCAAAAGTAGCGGCACGACTTGCCGACTTATATGCAGCTCGCTTGGAGCGAACTGAAGGGGAAAATGACAAGGAAAAGCTTAGAAACCTGGAGCGAAAAAGACTTTTTGCTTCCGCTAAGGAGCAACGCTATAGCATGGAACAGTTTTTTGCTGACTGATATTCTTGTTTGAAAATCATTAACTATTTTGCTTAGCTTATAAGATTTTAAAATGTAAAAGTGTCAAGCACCATGTCTGCTAATGAGCTGGCCGAATTCATCATGATTAGCTCTAGTTGACACTCTGGTCGCACGTTGCTGCATCACTGGTGAACGCTTAGAATCCAATGTTATAGAACTTTTCGCTTCAGCCCGTTGTACGGCATAACCGTCAGGCTAGTTCTTGCAAAAGCAAGATATTGCGTGCAAAATATACTTGCATCTTGCTGTGCGCTGTAGGGGCACCCCTTATGGGTGCCCGCTGAGCTAATTAAAAAAATAGAAAATTATTATTTTTATATTAACTGTTAGCAATAAATAAATGCTTGTAGTTTAGGGTGATTAAGACGGGCACCCACAAGGGGTGCCCCCATAGCCGTCAGGCTAAGGCCAGAAAGAGAGAAAATATTAAATTAGATTAAGATGATACAGGTGGCGGATATAAGGTGTGCCATTATGGTGCAACACCGTTGAGATATGACAATGTGATTAGAGTTGGTCCGTTAATCATTAAATTTTATCTACCCGAATGCTGGGGCGTGCGTAGGGGCGATCCTTGTGATCGCCCTTTTTTATTCTGCAACATGATTCAATCATATGTGTTAATAGGATATTCTCCTTAGCCTGACGGCTATGGGGGTGCCCCTACTATCCGTGATAGACTATTAGTTTGTTTTACGATGCAATACCTCTTGTTATCCGTCTTAGCCTGACGGCTATGGGGTGTACGGTTTTGTATCATCAGTTTTTGCAAATGGAACTCAAGTGGGAGGGTTAGATAGAGTTGCGGGAGCTGATAATTCAACACCTGGCCCCATTACATATAATTAACCGGTTGCTCCAGGTAGACTGGTGGTTAGCTTTAAGTTAGGTGGCTAAATATGTATTCAAAAATTAAAATTTGTTACCATAATTATTTCGCTTTTATAACGGTATGGCTAGGTAGTGAGGAAAAATCGGCAAAACATTTTTTAGAAGCTGCAATGTTAGGCAGTTCATTCTCACAAATAATGATCGGAATAAGATACGATGAGGGACGAGGTGTTAATAAAAACAATGAAAGATCTTTTTATTGGTTCAAAGAAGCAGCAAAACGAGAAAATATTCATGGTTTAGCTAACGTTGGAATGTCATACTATCATGGTAAAGGAGTTTCTAAAGACTTCAAAGAAGCTTTTATTTGGGTTCAAAAAGCAGCAGAAAAAGGTGACGCTGAATCACAGTACAACTTAGGATACATGTACGCTGTTGGAGAAGGTGTAGGAAAAGATATTAATCTAGCTATTAAATGGTTTAAAAAAGCAAAATCGAATAAATTTAAAAAAGCTGCTGAAATCTTGGACGACATTTATAAAGGAACATTTTGTGATATAGATTGAAAATATTTGTTACTAGATATAATCATAATGATATGTAAAGAATGTGGTCGTGAGCTGAAGAAAAAGTATTATGCTACCAACGGGTTACAACTATTGTTAATTACCCCTCCGACATTCCTGCTCTTAATGTTTATATCATACGGTACCGCGATCCCGTATTTATTTGTATTTATAACTATATTACTTGCAATATACTTTTTTTTTAAAAAGAAAGGTATTATTATTTTTGCAAAAAATGCCAAAAAAATACAATTCAAACCAGCAACCTACCTGTGTAGCAACCAGTCCTCTTTTGCTTCGATAAGAAAATTCAGGGGGACATGCTATACGCCCCTTGTCAATACATAGTATGCTTATTATATATTACTTTAAAACCAATTCTAAAAAGCGGGGTCCTGTCTTGAAAAATGACTTTTAGCAAAAGCAAAACTTATAATCCAAAACCTGAACCTCTAGGCTTATTTGCAGCATAAAGAAAGTCATCGTAGTCAATAGGGTCCCCATATTTCCCCCTCCTCTTGAGCATGTTATTGAGCCAGTTGAACTATTACAAATTCCAAAATCTAGGGGAGCAAGGCTTATGGACCAGATTGGGGGTCTTTTTGATGGCGGGAAAGGACTGGTTTTATTCTTTATATTTCGATTGAGTGCGATTAAGCATGATAATGATTTTGTCAGTTAAAGAGAAGGAAGTAAGATTTGGATCAAATTAAAGTTGTCAGTTTTCTTGAGAAGAATATTATATCTTTTTTTGTATTAAAACGTGTAAAAGCACTTTTAAAGTTTGTTCCTCCGCAAGATTTAATAGGAATCAACAAGATTGAATTAATTAACAAGTTTGAGAACAAAACATATACCAATAGTGGAGGGATATACTCGCCAGGGAAAAATAATGATGCTAAAATAATACTAGCTATTGGAACGATTTATAACGGGATGCCAACTTTTTTACATCTAATTCCCTTTATACCAAGTTTTTTACTTGCTATGGTCTTGTATCATGAAATTGGGCATCATTATAAAAATAAACTAATGCATAGCACTGGCATAAAAGGTTCTGAGTATCACGCCGAACAATATTCTGATAAAATTCTGAGGGAAAAATATAAATTCTTTTTGTTAGCTATAAAACCCATTTATCCTTTTATTATGTGGCTAAGAAAATAATCTGTCTCACCCTGTTGTCCCTCGCAAAAAAAAATATCAATTGGGGTCATTATGTTGCCAGTGGCTGACCATTTTCTGTGGCCCTTTTTCAATAAAATAATCTTTTTCTTTATATTATTTGGGCTTGGTTCTAACTTCGGCCATTTTGCTTAAACTGCCACAGACAAACGCTTACTCGGTCGAGCCGGATAATCCATATTGTTCAGCAAATGAACAAATAGATTTTCATGTTTAGCTTCGAAAAATCTTTCAGCTGGTGTGGTATTACCATCTCTCTTGATGTGAAAATTATGAATTACTGTCTGCGCCTTTAAATGTCTTTCACTCAATCTATGTATTCCGTGGTGCCTGAGCGAAAGCTGAGCATTCCTCCCTTCGACATTGGAACTTGATCTTTGAAAAAAATGCGCACATTCACGGGCTATTTTTATTAGATCATCTACCATGGGAGGGCTCAATGCGGCCAAGGGCCCGTCTTTTTGGCTGGTAACCGAAAGTAACTCTATAGATTTTTCCTGAATGAGCTTTTTTCTAATTTTATCCTTTTCTTTTTTTGCAACCAGGCCAAGATAAAAACCAGGAATTAGATTGTCCTGTAGAACTTCCCTTTCCGTTTTGGTAAGATCCTTATTTTCGAGATGTTGATCCACCATGGCGTAGAAAAAGGCTATAGTGGAAACAAAATTGGACACAACACGATGGGCCTTATCAATATGTTTACGACATTTTTTTGAAAGACATGCCGTCGCTTTATTTATCATTGAAAAGCAAGCTCCTAGCAGACTTTCTACTGTTTGCGCATCCTGTTTTTTTCCTGTTAAAGGGTCATAAGGATGGTAAACGTGGCCTATCTTTTTTCTTTCAGAACGAGCAACTTCTTGATTCTCAAGTGCTTGTTTTAATCTATCCACTGCTGATTTTCGTTCTTGCTCCGCGACGTTGATTTTTTGTTCAAAGTTTGGCCTCCTGCCTCTTGGCCGACGTGCCTGGTTGTCATAGGCCTGTTTTTTCCTGATTATTTTTTCTAATAGTTTTTCTGTTGTAAGAAGAACTTTTTCACTACGCCTTATCTCCGATGCAAGTGGGCCAGAGGTTCCCTTTCCGATTTCTTGAGATACATGGAAAGTGTCAGAGGAGTGATGGGCATTAAGTCCTTTCTTCACATGTTTAACCAAACCGCTACCTTCATCACCGGCAACCTGGATCACCTTAACAGGCAGACCGTAAAGTGCCTCCTCCACGGATACATTCCAGGTTGCTCCATCACGATTTGAGACATATTTTTCCAAAATGATGTAGTTCGAAACCGCTTCCATAGCAACAAGACAGATCTCTGGGTGAAAAGTTTCATCTTCCATTAAGGTGATTGACTTTGAGGGCATTTGTGGGGTTAATCGATCACATTCAGATTTGCCGAATTTATTAATTTCATTATCCATCTTTTTCGAAACTCTTTGTTGAACAGGGTATGAACAGGCCACAAAGGGTTCAAGGCCACATGCTTTAAGAAAGTTAGATACATTATGTATACTTGCAACCCCAACCTTGGTAAACTCAAAATGAGCTGCGGTTATCAACCGGCGGAGAAATGCCAATCCATGAGGGCTTTCAAAGAACGAAATAAGCTCTGCCGAGGCATCAATATTCTTTTTCCGTTCCAGCCAATATTGAAGCGTGGTTCTTGGGATTTGATTCCCTATTGCCCATTGGCGTTGGCTTTGGTTGCCTATTTCAGCTTCAAATTCACACGTTTTTATTGTGGTTTCGCCACGGTCTCGAAATATTTTACTTACATCAATCGTTGATTCTTGATATACTAAATTCATAAATGCTCGGTTTTGTAATGGTTTGTGGTTAAGGTAACATTCCTTTACCTAATCGAGCATTTTTTGTCTATATTATCCTGCCATGAGCCTTTTTTTATGCGAAATCCGAATTCGTTGACCCTTTGTGACTAGAGGGTATTTTTCTCATCATAATTTTAAATACTGGTTAGCAAGGGGTTCCGCCGACCTTGTTCGAGACACTAATTGGCCGAAGATAGAACCAACCCC
>Ga0224507_10000063_pt1 | contig 40734 bp, 35 predicted proteins | sample SF_Jan12_sed_USG_3_FD_170159 | JGI IMG/M metagenome (GOLD analysis project Ga0224507, IMG submission 170159) | Sediment microbial communities from San Francisco Bay, California, United States - SF_Jan12_sed_USGS_13 | ecosystem: Environmental > Aquatic > Marine > Sediment | place: USA... | reverse complement strand
TAAAATAAGGTAGCCCGGCCCAGACTCGAACTGGGGTCAAAGGCTTCAAAGGCCTCTATGCTTGACCGCTACACTACCGGGCTGCTAAATCGAGCACTTCCATTCCCTTAATGAACTTTTTATCTAAATTTGACTCTTAAAATTAATTGAAATTATTCATTGATAATTTTGATTAGTTTTTGAATGGGATTTTCCATTTGTGTAACTATTTTTTTTGCTCTTTTTTGATTAATATTGCTTGATGATTCAAAAACATTCTTAATATATCTGGAAATTTTAATTGGATCTGTTTCTCTTTTAATTAAATATTTTTTTACCAAAAAATTTTCGATTATATTTGGAACTGCATTATATGAAATTGTTGGAATTCCCATTAATGCTGATTCAGCCGTCATAGTTCCACCTGATCCTATGAAAACATCTGTATTATTTAACAAATATTTTCCATCAAATGTCATTTTTATAATTTTGGCTTTTTTACCAATTATTTTTTGAATATTTTTAATCTGGTTTGTATATCTACCCAAAATCACAATGTTTTCTTTATCATACTTATGTACAATTTGTTTTATGATTGGAATTATTTTGCTTGATTTTGAAGCATATGATGCTTCTTCTTCTTCTATTCTAATCAAAATACTTTTCTTATTACTGTCCTTAAATGGCAATGACTTATTTTGATTAATTTTTCTTTTGATAGTTATAACTGCATCTATAGCGTTGTATGAAACTATGTCCTTTTTATCAATTCCATATTTTGAAAATTCATTTTTTGGAATCACATTAGGAATCAATAATTTTTGAATTAATGGTAATGTTAAACGCATTACTGCGGAAGCATGTGGTGAATCGCAAAATGCTACATGTTTAATTCCTAAACCAAATGAAATTCTAGCTGCTTCAGGAGAACAAAAACTAATTACCATATCTGGTGAAAATCTCTCAATTATTTTGGAAAGTTTCTTCATTCTACTAATACTGGCTTGAAGCTTGGTTTTTTTATCACCGCCACCATGTTTTCCAACAAAAACAAGGTCCAAATCACGTATTTTTGCTAATTTTGAAACTTCATTATAGTCTCTTGATGTACACAAAATTTTGTATTTCATTCCTATTTTTTCTATTATCGATTCAGAAAACAATAATTGTTTTGGAGTGAGAATATCTATCCATATTTTCAAGTAATTTCCATGATTCTAGTTAGTTCAATAAGTTTTTCTTAGTCCTATTACTAGCGTAATTACATGGGGAAAGTCAAAGTAGTTGTTTATGGTCTAAGTACAGAGGGATATACTATTGCATCGCAAATGGCAATTAAAGGTGCAGATGTTTACATAATAGACGAATCCACCCCCTCAGCAATTTCCCTAAAAGCCGAAATAGCTAAAACCTACCCTAACGTATCTTCACTAAAAGAAGATGAACCTCTTTTGGCTATGGAACCAATTGATGTAGCCATTTCTAAAGCTCAATATCTTTTCTTTACACCAAGAATTAGAAAAACAGGACAAGATATCAAAACTGAAATTCATTCCAAATTTAAGGATGCTGTAACTTCATTAAAGAAAAACAGTTCTGTTGTTTTTACACTTCCAACAGGTTTTGGTGGAAATAATGAAAATATTTCATTACTTGAACATGTAACAGGTCTTGAGACTGGAAAACATATTTCATACTTTTATTACCCATTAGAAGATCTAAATCAGCAACCAAAAATTATTGGTTCTTTTAATGGAAAGGAAGATCCTGTACTTCATGATTTACTTACTGTAGGTAAAAAAGAGAAAAAATTTGTAGCCATTTCATCATCAGAACATTTTCATGCTATCGATATCCTATCTAGATTTTCTAGCTTGTGTAGTGTTTTAGAAGTTTGTAAATATGCCCAAGATGATGTAACAAAAAATGATCTTTCTTCAGATGACTTTCAGGGAATATTTCTAGATAATATGGTTAGTGGCCTATTTGATCTAAAATCATTAGGTTCTTCATTCGAAGGTGCAAATTCCCTCATGTATTTAATTAATGGAAGTGTTAAGGGAATTGATGGCTATATCAAACGACTAATTGATGAAATTAGGGCAACTTTAAAGAAAAATGATCTCAAAGCAAGCAGAACAAAAATTGTATTGTCTTGGACTCTTGATCAACATGCGATGCGTGGCGATAAAATTGACATGCTTCAAAATTTGACTTCTAGACTACGTGATTATATTGGTGATGTTGAAGCCTATGAAGATCCAAATTTTGATTTATTTCATAGTGATAAAACCACAATTATTGTAGCATGCTCTAAAAATGATTTTGATGTTATTGAAAAAACCAAACAAGGTTCTGAATTAATCATCATTAAAGCTAATCCTTTGTGCGAAACAATTCAATAATGATATAAATTAGCTAAAAGACTATTTTGTTTGAATTGTCAAGTAATAATAATTCTGATGAAGTACCAATCAATGTAATGTCTGAAAAACAAACAGATTTTGAAGATTTATCAGAAGAATCAGATTCCTCAATAACTATTGAAGAACTAACAAAATTATTAGATAAAGAAAAAGAAAAAACATCTGAATATGAAGAAAAATTAAAACACGTATTAGCAGACTTTCAGAATCAAACTAAAAAAATACAATCAGATATAGAAAAAGGCGTTAATACAAAAGTAGATGAATTCATGTTGGATTTCCTAAAAATATATGATGATTTTATTCGTGCAAAAGAAGCGTTATCAGATAATAAAATAAATTCTGATGGATTAGAATCTATTTTAAAAAACATGGATTCATTATTAAAAAAATATCATGTATCCCAAATCGAGTCTTTGGGAGAACTCTTTAATCCAAATTTTCATGAAGCAATTTCTATTGTTGTTGATCCTGATTTAGATGATAACACAATTACAAAAGAGATCAGGAAAGGATATATTTCTCATGAGAGAGTTATAAGACCGACATTAGTAGAAATTTCAAAAAAAGGATGATAAAATGGCTAAAATAATTGGAATTGATTTAGGAACAAGCAACTCTGCAGCAGCAGTAGTAATGGGTGGAAAACCATCAATTATTCCCGCTGCTGAGGGTTCTACTGTTGGAGGAAAAGCATTTCCATCAGTTATAGCATTTTCTAAAGATGGTGAACTTTTAGTTGGTGAGCCTGCAAGAAGACAAGCCGTGACTAATCCTGATAGGACTATTGTTGCTGCCAAAAGGAAAATGGGAACAGATCATACTTTTAAAATTTTAGACAAAGAATACAAACCTCAACAAATTTCATCATTCATTCTCCAAAAAATCAAAAAAGATGCTGAGGCATTTATTGGCGAACCAGTGGAGAAAGCGGTAATTACGGTACCTGCATATTTTGATGATAATCAACGTCAAGCAACTAAAGATGCCGGGACCATAGCTGGACTTGATGTAGTCAGAATTATCAATGAGCCAACTGCCGCATCTCTGGCATTTGGATTAGATAAAGCAAAAGAAGACATGAAAATTCTCGTCTTTGATTTTGGTGGTGGTACGTTGGATGTAACAATAATGGAAATGGGTGGAGGTGTCTTTGAAGTAATGAGTACATCTGGAGATACTCAATTAGGTGGAACAGATATGGATAAAGTTCTGATTGATTATATTGTTGATGAATTCAAAAAGAAAGAAGGTATTGATCTTTCACAAGATACAACTGCAATGACAAGAATAAGAGAAGCTTCCGAAAAAGCAAAAATTGAATTATCAACTGTTATGGAAACTGATATTAATTTACCCTTTATTGCTCATGATCCTTCGGCAGGTGCAAAAAACCTTGAATTAAGATTAACCAGAGCTAAACTAGATGAATTAATTGGGCCAATCATTGAACGATGTAAACCTTCTATATTGAAAGCACTTGAAGATGCAAAACTTTCCAATTCTGATATAAATAAAATTGTCATGGTAGGTGGACCAACAAGAATTCCATTAGTTAAAAAATTTGTAAGTGAAATTATTGGTAAAGAAACTGAATCAGGGGTTGATCCTATGGAAGCTGTGGCAATGGGAGCAGCAATTCAAGCAGGAATTATTGCTGGAGACGTTACTAGTGATATAGTCTTACTTGATGTTACTCCGCTAACATTAGGAATTGAAACCTTAGGTGGTGTAAGAGAACCATTAATTGAAAGAAATACAACAATCCCAACTTCTAAAAGTAAAGTTTTCACTACTGCAGCTGATAATCAAACTGCTGTAACAATTCACGTTGTTCAAGGTGAACGTCCAATGGCAACTGACAATGTTTCATTAGGAAGCTTTAATCTCACTGATTTACCTCCTGCTCCAAGAGGAATTCCTCAAATTGAAGTAAAGTTTGATATTGACGCAAATGGAATCATTAATGTAACTGCAAAGGATCTTGGAACACAGAAAGAAGCAAAAATTACCATTGAATCTACATCTAAATTGTCTAAAGAAGAAATTGAAAAATTAAAAGAAGATGCAGAAAAATTCTCTGACGAAGATAAAATAAAGAAAGAAAAAATTGATCTAAGAAATGAAGCAGAAAGTTACATTTACACCACAGAAAAATTAGTTAATCATGATCTAAAGGATAAAATTACTCAAGAGCAGGGAATCAAAATTACAGATGCTGTAAAAGAAGTCAAAGAAGTTTTAGATAGAGAGCCAAATGAACTAAAACCTAAACTTGAGGCATTACAATCTCTAGTTAACGAAGTAACAACAGAACTTTACAAAAATGCTTCACCTCCTCCAGGTGCTGAAGGACAACAAGGTGCAGGTGCTGAAGGACAACAAGGTGCAGAAACCCAAACAAATGAATCATCTACAACTGATGAAACAAAAACTAACTAATTTTCTAATTCAATCATTTATACGGTAATAATTGTAAAGGTATGATTCATGACAGCAAAACGTGATTATTATGAGGTTTTAGGGGTTTCTAAAACATCTACTACAGATGAAATAAAAAAACAATATAGAAAACTCGCTCTAAAATTCCATCCGGATCGTAACAAATCTTCTGATGCTGGGGAGCATTTCAAAGAAATTTCTGAAGCATATGCTGTCCTTTCTGACCCTGAAAAGAAACAACTCTATGATCAACATGGTCATGCAGGTGTAGATGGAAGATATTCAAGTGAGGATATTTTCCAAGGTGCTCGTGGAGATTTTAGTGATATATTTGGTCGCGGTGGTGGAGGATTTGATTCTATTTTTGAATCAATCTTTGGTCGCGGTGGTGGAGGATTTGGTTTTAACCAACAAAGAGGTTCGGATATTCTCTATGAAACTTCAGTAACATTAGAAGATGTTCTTCATGGAAAAAAAATGGAAATTGATTTAGAAAAACAAATTCGATGTGATAATTGTAATGGAACTGGATGTAAACCTGGAACTAATAAGAAAACATGTTCAACATGTAATGGTCAAGGACAAGTAAGACAAACTCGCAATATGGGATTTGCTTCTTTTGTAACTGCAGCACCATGTTCAACATGTAATGGTCAAGGTTCAATTATTGAGACTCCATGTAGAGAATGTAAAGGTCAAGGAAAGAAAAAAGGTAACAAAAAAATTACTTTTGAAATTCCACCTGGAATTGATTCAGGGGATTACACAGTTCCAAATGAAGGAAATGAGGTTCCGGGAGGCTCTAACGGTGATTTGATAGTACGAGTTAGAATTCAACCTCATTTAAAATTCAAAAGAGACGGAAAAGATATTTTTTATGATCAGGACGTCTCTATGATTGATGCTACATTAGGGTGTGAGATTATTGTTCCAACTTTGGATGGAACAGAAAAAATTAAAATTGATTCTGGTAGTCAACCAAATACTATAATCAAACTAAAGGGAAAAGGAGTAACACACATCAATTCTAGAGGTAAGGGAGATCAGTATGTTCGAATTGTGGTGAATATTCCAAAAAAACTTAGTAAGCATCAAAAAAAGCTTCTAGAGGAATTTCAAAAAGATAGTGACTAAATAAATGAAAATTGCTTTGGATGTTGATGGAGTACTTGCTGATGTAATAATACCCTGGTTAAATTATAGTAATACAATTCGATCTAAAATCTCAAAATGTGATATCACTGATTGGGATTTTTGGAAGAACCATCAAATCAATCAATATGATTTCTATACGGAATTAAGCTCTTGCTGGAAAAATTGGAATTCTATACCTCCAACTGAAGAGAATCTATCTTTTATCACAAAAAATCTTTTAAAAATTGGTCAAGTAGATATTGTTACTGCAAGAGAACATTCAACTGATTCATTTGTAAAAAATTGGCTTAATCACCACAATATTTCTTTTGATAATTATGTATCTGTAATTGATGGACCCATGAAAGCTGATTTAGATTATGATGTTTTTATTGATGATTCACCACTTAATGCATTGAAATTTCTTAAAAATAAAAAAAAAGTAATTCTGTATTCACAACCCTGGAATCAACATATTTCTGAAAATAAAATAGATAGAATTTCAATCCTTGCAGAAGCTATAGAAAAAATTAAATCAATTTAGTCTTTTACAAATCTTCTAACGTTTACTTGATGTCCATTTCTTACATGAGAAGAATGAGTTATGTTTACCAACTCCTTTATTTTTTCATCATTATAGAATTTTACATTATATTGTCCCAAGACTTTTTTGCAATTTGAACAATATATTTCGTTAAATTCCATTTTTTCTCTTTATTGATTAGATTACTTTTTCATAGTATAATAAAGAAACTTATTCTAGATTTTAAAAATTTACAATGCGGGAGTCACCCAGCCTGGTCAACGGTGTAAGGTTCAGATCCTTATCTTCTAGGAGTTCGTGGGTTCAAATCCCACCTCCCGCACTACAAATAGGGTGGAAATGCTTATTATTTCGTTATTCTAATGTAATATGTAAACAAATGATTCCAAAAGAGATTCAAGAAAGTATCAACAACAAATCAATCAAAAATTTTCTAAAGGGGTTTCACACTGAATCCACAAAAGAATCGTACTGCAAAAAGCTTGTACAGTTTTTAGAATTTCACAATAACATAACAGCTGATCAGCTATTGTATAAAGCAAAAAAGAATCCAAAAACCATCCAACATATGATTATTGATTATGTGGAGGAAAGAAAATCCAAAGTAAGTGGTTCTACTCTACAGCAGACAAAGAGTGCGCTAAAGCACTTTTTTGAGATGAATGACATTGAAGATGGAATAAACTGGTCAAAGATATCAAAAATTATTCCTCATGCAAAAAAGACTGGTAGTGACAGAGCCCCCACAATTGAGGAGATCCGAACCATGCTAGAATCAGCTGATACCAGAACGAAATGTGTGATATTGATGTGCAGCAGCTCAGGAATTAGAGTGGGTGCATTTGATGGTATGACTTGGGGAGATCTATCGCCAATTTACCAAAAACATGGTGATGGAGAAAAAACTATGGTAGCTGCTAGACTTACAGTCTACAAAGGAGAAAGAGAAGAATATGTCACATTTGTCACACCAGAATGCTATCATTCACTAGAGCAATACAAAAGATCAAGGGAACTAATTGGTGAGAAAATTACTCCAAGATCTCCACTTGTTAGAGATTCCTGGGACAATCACAAATATCGTAAAGACAAGAGAAAAGAGCCTAAAATTGCCAGACCACTAGCATCTAAAACCATAGCCAATACGATGGGTGAATTCCTTAAAAAAATCAACCTGCGAGAGACCAATTCTGGTATTCATGAATTCAAACAGATTCACGGCTTTCGCAAGTTCTTCAAGACCAATACAGAACGTGCCTGTAAGACCATAGATGTTGAAAAATTGATGGGTCATGCTGAAAACTATTACAAACCATCTCAGGATTATCTTTTGGCTGAATATGTCAAGGCCATTTCATATCTCACAATATCTGAAACACTGGATCTTAAAGACAAGTTAAAGCAGCAGATAGTGATTAGTGACAAAAAGGTGGGTGAGATTGAGCGAGATAACATATCACTCCAAGACAGACTAAACAAGCTTGAGAGTAGTTACGGTTCGCTCAAAGAAATACTAGAAGATGTTTTACTTGCAAGAACAAAATCAAAATGAAACCTGGATTAGCGGATAATGTTGAAAAAAAGAAAATCAAATGTTTATTTTGTATCAAAGAGAATTCATGATGTTGTCAAAAATATGTTTATGTTGTGAGCAATTATTTGGAAAAGAGTTATCTGTTTGTCCTAATTGTGGAATTCAAGATCTTTCTAATATGAAATGGATTTCTGATGAAATCATAAAACAATTTGTAAAAAAAAGAAAACCTAAAAACTTCACATCTGAATTAAATGAAATAAGGAAATTAATTCAAACTTTAATGCCAAACATAATTACAAGAATGGTAAGAATTATTCATACCAGATAATTTTACAAGACAATCTACAGCAATTAGCAAATTTCATTGTAGGTAAGAAGAAAGGGGTTGATTTTGTAATACCTAAATTAAATTTGAATAGAAACGATAATCTAAAGTTGAGAGAGAAGATTTTGAATATGACTTCCGAAGAAAGAAAACAATTAGGAATTAACAAATCTACTCTATGGTATATGAAGAAAAATTTGTCTGAAGGGAAGAGTCCTAAAATTTATGAGAAAATTCTTTTGAAGATTAGATAGATTTATTCAAACTATAACATTATTAATTAATTGTAGATTATTTTAGAATTTGAACTAACTTCTCTGAAACAATATCATTTATCCAAAGACAGTTAATTCCTTTGTAACTTGATAGTATTGGATAATCCTTAGTTACCACAATGCCGGCTATCTTACTTTTAGAAATCCTAGAAAGACCGTATTTTGATGAATTTTCTTGGACATACTTTATTTTTGTAAGTAAACTAGGCACATCAATAACAACTTGTTGCCCATTCTTAGGAATTCGTTTTTTACCATCAATTACTCCTTGAAGATCTTCAGTCATAATTTTTTTAGCTTCTAATGACTCAACCACTGGAGGTAATCTTCTATTTTTACATTCAATAACAAAACACAACCCCTCTTTTATTGCAATTCCATCTATTTCTAGAGTCTTTTTTGTAGGATGATCCGTCACATTCGCATAATATGCGTATCCTAATTCTTCAAATTTTTTCTTAACTGCATCTTCAAATAAAATTCCAAGTTTGTTAGTTTCTATATCAAACAAATCTTTTGTAATTATAGCATGAAGCAGTATGTACAAAATAGCAGTAAATGCTTGAGATAATAGAATAAAATCTTTTTTTTCTACATTTAGATGTACAAATAGTGGAAATATGTTAGGATTATTTTCGTCACATAACAAAAGTCGTTTAATTACGAGAGGGGATTTTTTGAACCATTTCCGAGCATCTCTAATAAATTCATCAACATTCATCTGAGTAAAGGCGGTTGGAACGTAATCATATTGATTAACAAATTTTATTAATCTGGATGGATCGTTGATTAATTCTTTGTATGATCGTAAATCAAATACTTCCGCATAGATATAGTTTCTAAGTAATACCGTATACAAACTGTTTATAGTTTCATAATTTCTTTCTACAAATTCTTCTCTTGTTAAATCTCTACTGTTGGGCTTTTCTTTAAGAATTTTTTCAAATTCGTCAACATATTCTTGTTGCTTTTTTTGTGCTTCTTCCATAGAATACAAATTATAATTTTCGTAACTTTTCATTAGTTTATCATGATCTTCCGTTGAAACGATAATAAAATTAGATAATGCCTCCTCGTCAGAAATATCATCTAAATTAAAATTATTTTTAGGAATAACAAAGGCATATTTGGATTTGACTAAAGAAAAATCTGTTTCTACCCTCTTTGTTTCATTGAATAAAGTAATTATTTTTTCTGACTTTGACGTATTATCTATAACGTAGGCACCATTTGGATTTCCTTCTTTTAAAACCCTTCTGATAAACAAGGTGTCTGAAAAAAAAGAATCAATATCTAAAATTCCAGGTTGTTTGAAAAATTTTCGTGCCTGTGTTTCTCTATGTACTAATAGATGCAACAATAATGAATCACGTTGAATTTTATCTAATTCAGTTTTCCACAATTTACGAATATGGTTTATTCTCTTTTGAGCTATTTCGATTGAAATCATATCATCTATAATTTTTAAATCGGAACACTTTGGGCATTTTAGTTCACTACCAATATGTAATAGTGTGTGTTTGCAGATTTTACAAGGCAGTTTGCATCCCTGTAGATACAATTATTTTATTTCTAAAATGTGTGCTTGAGTAATTTTTTATAAAACATGTGAGATGTAGGTAAAACCTAGTACTTAATTAGATAATTTGAAGATTTCAGTGTAAATATCATGGCAAAAATAAATCTAAAAAAACTTCTTAAAAGAGTAGAATTAAAATCTAAATTCAATTTTGAAACATTTACAGGTTTTGCTTTAGAAGACGTAGAAAAAGGCGGTATGACTAGTCTTGGAATACAATTCAACGAAAGTGACAATATTGATTTTGAATTAAGAAATGTGCTTATACAAAATATACTTTATGATTTTGTTTATCCGGAAATATTACATCGAGTGCATAATAATGAATTAACACCTACATACAAACCAAAACTAGTACATATTCTACTTAATACCAAACCATCTAAGAACAAAATACTGCTAGAAAAAGAAACAAACTTCTTAGCAAATATTATTCTTAAAGAAGATAGACCACTAAAGGACAAAGAACATGTAAACTTTAATGAAATTCAAAAGATTACAAAATTATTTCCACGTGAGAACTATATGGGAGATTCAGCTCACATCATGCTATTAAGATTCAAAAATAAATGGTTTGCTGGAATAGATCTTGTTTTTGATAGATTAAAAATTAAAACAAAAATGAAATCTGCAAGAGAATTTCTCGATACTGCAGATTATGATTTAAAACAAAAGAAATGGGCCCCATTTGTAACTAATACCTGGAGAGCAACAGAATTAATGGTACAATCATTTTTACTCTTTAGATATCAAGGAGGGTTTTCTAGAAAACAAGATCACGAAACTACAAAAAAACTCTTCAAATCATTCTGCGATCATGGAAATGCACCAAGTACATTTTGGGATTGTTATGATAAACTATCTGTAATGTATAAACCTGCTAGCTACGGTACTGGAGTAAAAGGAGATTTCAAGATTAAAGAATCTACTGCAAGAGAATTTCTTGATATTGCATCTAAAATGTTAGATTTTGTAAATAAAACATTAGAGACTATCGATAGGAATAGAAAGTCATCTAATGAAAAAGTTATTGGATTTTGGTAATCATTTTACACGTGGGTATGATAAAACATCCCTAAACTATGTCCCCATGCATGTTGTGCTCCCAATCAAATTTGAACCCGTAGAATGTTTCAAGATATCTCTGGATCTATTTTGTAACCGCAATTGGTTCTTCTTTCTTGATTGATTTTTCCATTATTTGTCGTGCAAGCTCATCATCCAAATTTTTGAACTTTTGAATTATTGTGCTGTCTTTGTTTAGCGTGTACAGCTGCGCCTTGCCATATCTTCGTGTTGGAGTCAGAACCTCAAACTGCATTAGCTCATCCCATACCTTGTAAAACGTGGTCTTTGATATTCCAATAAACTCTATGATCTCCTTTTTGGAATAGTCACTGTCTATATTGTCAAGAAAAAAGTCTATTATTCTCAGCTTTGGAGTATCTCCCATGTACTGTATCAGCAGTGATCTGTCTTCTTTTTTCATAGGTACCGTACATCTAAAAAATATTTAAAGTTGGCCTTACAAAGGTATCATAAGTGTACTAATGCTCAGTGATGACCAGATAAAGTCAAGAATCATTCTAAAACTGCACAGGCATGGAAAGTGGGGTGCAAGCCACACATCATTTGAGAACCTCAAAAAAGGATTCACTCAGAGAGATACTGGAAAGCAGGGCTCTAAAAGAGTAGACAAGCTAGGACATGATATGATAAAGCACAACTTGATTTTATCAAAACCCACAGGGTATGGATTAGAAGTTAGCTTGAATCCTGCAATGAAACAAGAGATTCTGGAATATCTAGATAATCTGGAATAATTGCAAAATCAATTAAGATACTCTTTGCCTTTTATCACAAACGAAAATTCCTTGTATGGTGTTTTGATAATTATCTTGTGTTCTGTAGTATCATTGGCTGGCCTGCATGGCCTGAACTGTATCTTGTTTGCTTGATTAACTGGAAGATGAAAATTACTGGATTTGGCATACCATGCATGCATGAGACATTTCTGTCCATCACACCAAACCTCTGAAATGTCCACATCATAATTCCCACAATTAAACAATTCCACAAAAAAAGAACGTGAGCTTTCATCCCACAGATAAGATTCCACGTTAATGTCAATTCCAAGAGATGCAAATTTGTTTATTGTATCTTGTACAAATTCACACGATTCAGATACAAAGCTGCGAATGCCATAATTTTGCACTCCTTTAGATTTTTGTATGATCTCCTCGCATTGCTTTTGAGTATCAAAGATTGGTAAACCTTTTCTAAAGTTATCAGTAGATTCTGAATCCATTATATCCAAGCTGTTATCTGTTGATTGTTTTTGTTGCAAAACATCTGCTCCATATTTTTTAAGAATCTTTTCTGTTACACCAGTTTTGATGTACAGCTCATCCATGCCATCAGAGTGCCATTTTGTCTTGTATTGGTCTGGTACCCTTTGCAGCATTGACTGTACGTTTTGCAGCACATCATAAAGCTGTTCTAATAATTTTACAACTGTTACATCATTGATTATATCTGCAACATTGTCACGAGTCATACTATCAAGTGTATAGTTATGATTGGCAGAGATTACATCTACGTCTAGACTCTTCTTTTCAGTAATATCGTTCTCATCTTCCTCACACAAGTCAAGATATGGCTGGATTGCAGGCTTGATGTCAACTAGAACATGGCCAAGTGCAATTGCAGCATCCAGATCATCTTCTTTTACGAGACTTGCCACCTTGTCAGTAAGACCATTCCAGAACTCTAATAATATTGGAGATGCAGGACCAGGATCCAGCTGCTCTGCTATTGGTTTTAGAAGTTTGTTCAAAAATGGGCTGATTCCTTGCTTTTCTTTTATCTTTTCTAATGCCTTTCTGTTATCTGCATTAAATGATACATGCATTGGTTTGTGTCCCCCGTCTTTTGGCTTTGGACCGCTTCTGTTATCATGTGGATCAAACCCTGAATCCTTCATATTCTCTATTTTCTGTACATTTGATAAATAGATGGCCATCCATTGCTACTAGGTCACGAATAACAGTTGGCCAGTCTTTTTCTTAAGATACACTCACGTATAGTATGGTGTGAAAAACACAATCACACTAGCAGAGAGCGATTTAGCACAGATACAGCAAAAGATTTTGGATCTCGGAGTAGAGATTAGCGAGTTTAGAAATTTGCTGTTATCATACCAGGCAAAGATTAGAAGAACCATGATACTAGTTGAGAGTTTCCAGAATGAACATGAAAACATTTCACGGAGTCATACCAATGAATAGTAGTGAGGATACATTTTTTGTCATAGTTTACATTATAACCATTGGAATCATTCCAATGTTTACAGGAGCTCTCAAAGACTATTCTGCAAACGGCATCATTAGAATTCTAGCTAGGTTTGCAGCTCCCACCATATCTGCAGTTGCAATAACTTATGTGATATTTTATTATGGCTTGTTGTCTTCATTTGGAATTGTTCCTGCAGAAAATGAGTATTCCTCTGAATTACAAGAATATGCAACAATAATACCTGTTGTGATATCTTTTGTTGTTTTATTATGGCTCTTGTTTTACAAGCTGGTATCCTTTGGAGAAAACATTGGACGAAGAGAAGATGCCGGATTACAAAAAGATGGCAGCAAGATAACAAATCAAGTAAACGCAATCATCATACCCACACTTGATAGTTTCACAGAAAAAATTACCAGTAACATGGCAGATAGATTGAAGAATTTTGGGACAGACCTAAAAGATACTGTTATCCCACAAATGGAAAAAATCACGCAAAACCAACAAGAAACACAAGACAAGCTAGACTATTTTGATGAGAAAGAAGAGAGCAGAGACCAACATCAAAATAAACAAGCAGAAAAAATTGATCAACTAATTGAGATTCAACAAAAACAGAATGATATTCTCAAGACAGTTCAGCAATGGTTTGCCCAGAATCCAAATCAGTATGAGATACTATTATCACGAACTGAAGCAATCAATGCACAAAACAAGAAGATAATCTCTGATTCTAATGATGATGTAAGAAATATCCCAAATGATGATAGCTCTACTAATGATTCAAACACAGAGACTTTGCTGACTGCACAAGATGGCATTGCAAACCGAGTCATAGGACACAAAAAGCAAGAAGAGATGGCACAATACCTACGTGATGTGGGTTTTGAGGTAACTGATGGTCATGGCGCAGGACAGCCTGATTTTATAATAAAAAAGAAGAGAATCACCTGTTATGATGTTGATGGTACTGGAGAAGAAGAAAGTACTACAGAGATAGTTGCAGTAGGCTCCAACAAATCATTTACACTAAAGGACCAACCAAAAAGAAAGCAGCGCAGAATATCATCTGATGACTGTATGCCAGAAATTATCTTGGCCAAAAAACTACACATCCCAATGATTATTCTTGTGACAAATAGAAACAACGGAAGACGATGGGCTGCAAAGATACCCTATGAACGACTCAATGATAAATGGAGTGGAGTTACAACCCCTGTAATGCTTGCACAAGATGATGACGATTCTAAACAAATAGCAGAAGAGGAATTTCTGAGTGTCTTGGCATCAATTGGTGCACATGTGTAATTTTATAATATGGTTTATCCTGACTGCACTAAACTACACAAAACTACTCTAAACTGCACCTTATTATTATATAGAAATCTCTTAATCATTCAGAAACATAGTAACTACGAGCTTGTCAGAGCCAAAAAACAACCGCACATCGTTTGTTTTATTGACTTGAAATGAAAAATGACATTGTTTATCATTTGTTTGGACAAAGAGAATACATGATTTTTAATCATTTGTGAGAAGTGATTTTAAATATGTAATTTTTCTTAGTTAAGAGAGTGATTTCGTTACAACCAAATTGGTTAATTCTACCTTGTATCTTTCCATGTATGTTGGCTCGAAAGTATACTTTCCTGTCATGGAGTGATCAAAATCAAATCTCAACACAGTCTCAAATTTACCAGAGGATGTAACCTGTATACGTAGATTGTCTTGTGTACCATCCGGTTTTGTCATAAGAATTCTAAGATCATGACCTTGCAGATATTTTGATTCTGTTATATTGCCGTATATCGTAACATAGTGAATCTTTCTCTTGTTCATCTCTAGTATGTGATTTGAAATCTCAAAAGATTCTATTGCCGATTCTTTATCTGTATTGTCTTGTGTGTAGTCAAAACTATCAGTTGTATTACCCATATCAGATACTTTATCTGAATCTATACAGTTCTGATATGGAACAAAGATTATTGTTTTTTCATCAAAAACATGATCATCTTTGAAGCCAGGTGTAGCTACAATCACCTTGGCAGAAGACAACAAACAATAATCTTGATTTTGTGAAATCTCAAATTCAATCCATCTAGTTTCATCCTGTTTTATATTTGATACAGTTTTTATGACTTGATCATTTCCGTTTGGTATAAACATGACATCTGCAGTACCTGTAATTTCTGTACCTTCAAAGCCAATTGCAATTTCAATTAGCATATCTTTTTTTAAAGTGTCTGTATAATTTGCTCTGATATCCATAATTGTAAAATCCCATTTTCCATCTTCTACAAAATTTACAGCATGGACAGAAACCATTGGAACTAGAAATATCATGAATACTGTTAGTCCGCATAAAAATATTCCAATATGGTCTTTTATCCATGCCATGTATCATGTTGTCTTTGTTGATGGGTATCTTGATGGTAGAAAGTTCGACCACATGTTCTTATATGATGTTGAAAAAAATTTATGCTCATTGACTTGAGAAATTTCTTTCTTGTCATGTTTTATTTTAGAATTTACAAAGTTATAACATATCTATCCGTAGAAATTTTACAACAGTACCTAGATTTCTAATTATTCTAAAAAAAAGAAAAAAGGGGTTTTGATTTTATTGTATATGTTTTACTGTTTTATTTTCTGATGTATCCAGATGACCAATTACTGAACCAAATGAATCCAATATTTTGCCATCATTGACTAGAATGGAATTTTTGTTGTATGCAGTTATTGCAAAGTGACTTTCACTTACTGCAATACAGTCAGAGTATAGGTATACTCCTTCATAGAGGCAGTCAGAATATTGCCTATTTTCTCCATGCATATCTCCATGTGCCTTGACTGCATTTGACCAGTTAAATGCAACTATTCCAAGATCACTTGCAAAATAGTATTTGTCACCATCTTTAATCATCGCAATACTCCATAAATTATCTGAATAATCAAACCAACCATCTTGGTTGCTATCAATTAGCGGCCTTGAAAGAATTTCATAGACGTTCTCGTTTTGATCATACAGCCATTCTGTACCATCTGATAATTCTCCATCACCATTCAAATCCAGAAACATAGTCATTGTTCCATCATCAAGCGTTCTTGATAGAGCTACTTTTTCTCCAGTCGCATACAAATCGAATTTAGTTAGAAATGATTCATGTTGTTCAGGCCAGTTTCTTATGGTGTTTACTGGTTTGTCAGTCATTGAGAATAACAATGGATCTCCATAATCTGGCTTCTCTGTGCGATCCTCATTATTCCAATCTATTGACTGTGGAAAAATTGGACAATCATCATCTTCAAATGAAATATCTAATTCAAATGGAAATTCCAATTCACATTCCTTAAAGCATTCCTCGATACTGTTTTTAAGCATACCATCTGGACAAACTACTTGACATGATGGTAAATCTGAACCGTTAGGACATTTTCCTGTGACTTCATTTTCAAATGCTTCTCGCCATAAATAATGACCATGTAATTCCTCAGATGAGACTGTGTATGGGGGACTTGATACTCTTACAGTATATGAACTCCATGGATATGGTTTTTCAAACTTATCGTCAAACCACTTACATGGGCTAAACTCTCTGTCATATACTGGTTTTTCATTAATGTATAGAGTTATCATTTCCAAGCACCAGCCATCTGTACCATTGTGATCTATGACGAGACTGTTGATGTTATCTACTTGTTTTATCCCATAGGAATTCAAAGCATAGACAGTTCCCTTGTCTCCTCGTTCAAAATCGTTTTTGGCAGTATCTGGAATAGTCCTTATGTTGTTAAGTTTTACAACCACATCATCATCAGTTCCTGCATGTTTCACATCTGCAGTTTTGATCTTGATTGATATACCAAGTAGATCTACATCATCATTGATTTCAGGTGGGCTAATCTTAAAGAAACTAAGTCCTTCATTCCCAACAGTTTCATTGAAACATCCTTCATAGGTTCCAATTGATCCATTTAGTGATCTCATAAATACACTGAGAAACCAATCTAGACGGTTATTTACATCATCTCTAGATTTCTTATTGATCGTAGTTTTCTCATTACTATATTTTTGAACCAATTCATAATATTTTTCACCATTGGTTTTCGTCTTTTCTTTGCATGAAAATGTCAAATCAAAATTAACATATCCATGATGATTAGATCCACCTTTTCCTTGTTCTAGATAAAATTGTACATTAATTGCACCGTCCTGATCTTGCGATCTAGTTACTAAAACTGTCTCATCTTTATCCCACTTAATCTTCTTAAAGTGATCTGGTTTACCTGCTAACCCGTGATTTCTCAAATCATTTACCGCATGAATAATGTCTTCTGCAAATTTTGACATCGATATAAATTCGGGCTCGTCGTCTGGATCTTTATCAGAATCGTCTGGATCTGGTTCAATGTTTTTATACCAACATTGTTTCTTGACTCCTTTTAATGGATCAACGCTAAATTCACCATTTTTGCATTTAATTTCACCATTAACTTCCTTGTATGTCCAAGTAATACCATGTCCATATCTTACAGTCTTTGTTCCATTAAATTTACAGATTCCTTTTTCACCTTTTCCCTTTTCATCTGCACAGTGTACCCAAGACTCTATTTGAGCATCAGCATCATTAAACACTAACAAAGTTGATGTCAGTAATGATACTGAAAAAAACATCACTAGGATTTTTTTTGTTATTTGCTGTCTTGTTTTCAAAGTCATTGACTATATTTACAATAATCTGGAATAAGAGACGCATTTGTCATGCAAAGATATTGTAATTTTAATTGTCAAATTTTGATTAAAAAAATAAAAAAGAGATTTCCAAATGAGTTGGAAAAATTATAAAGTTGGAGGACCAATATTTTCTGGTCGTGGAATTCCTCTGACATCTTTTTGTAACTCTATGTGGTTGATTTTTGCAATGACATCATTTTCCACTTTGATTAATCTAAATCCCTGAAATGTTCTGTTAGGAAACTCTTTCTGGTTTTTCTTGTCATGTCTTTGATTTTCACCTAAAGGACCCAACGGTGCACCTTGCATGATTATTGGTTTGTGTTGTTCCCACCATTCCTTTGGATTATTTGATTCATTTAGATTATTTTTGTAATGTGGAATCCTCTGGGAATAGTATTCAAATGGTCTGTTTTCTTGTTCATTTTTTGCATTGAATCTGATTTCTGAGGGTACAGAAATGTTTTTTTCTATCTTTGTGAAAATCATTTTGCTTTGACCATCATTTGTTTTGTATCTGTAATCCCTTGATGCATAATACGAATCTGGATTTTCAGAGTAATAGTCATGGTATATCTCGAACTTGTTTTCTGTAGGATCCATTCTTATCCTATATTCTACATTTCTATGTACATGTCCACATAATATCAGATCAGCTTGTCTTGATGAATCATCAACACCTGCGCAGATCTTCAATAGTTTTTCATTTCCTTTTGAAATGTCATCTTCAACTGTACCCTCGATTTGACTGCTTTTCATAAAGTATTTTGTTCCGGTCAAACTCATATTTGTTGAAACATCACTAGGCTTTGCCGGTTGTTTTATGATGAATCCATCTTGGGTTTTAGCAATCTTATAAAGATTATTTCCTTGTATCTCATAGGGGATTCCTACATTTCTTATGAGAAAATCTATTGTATTTAGCGGATCTGCATTTTGATGTTCTGTCTCCCTGAAAAAGTGAGAATACTCTTTGTTTGCATGATTTATTGGAGGTGCATGCATGCCAACTATGCGGAGTCCGCCATTATCTTCAAGTGCACTTTTTAATATTGTAAAATCTTTTTCTTGAGGTCCTATTGAATTTATTACTCCATCTATTACATTTTGTGTATCTTCTGAACCTATTCCAATTTTTGCTGCTAATAAGGCCCAGGTGCTGGTAGTAATACCTGCATCATATCTGGTATCAAGCATAGCTATTTTGTGTTTTGCACCTATCTTGATGATGTACGAATTCTTTGGACTAATATAGTGATGATAGTACGACGAACCATTTTTCAATGAATCATTAATCTTAAGCGTCTCAAATCCTTGCTCCTTATTTAGCTCTCGTCTTACGTATTCACCATCTTTTGTATTGCCTTCAAATGCTAACGCTTCATATTCTTTCATGTTATATTGCACATAATTAGCAAAAGGAACTTCATGTACTTTCTTCTTTCCAAATAACCATGATATGGTAGCTGCTGCTAAACCAATTATGGGGAGTCCCAAAGCTGTAAATCCTAAAGCTATGAGTGCAGCTGTTTTTGAATCTACAAAATCTTTTAGCTGTAAAAACGCCTTAAAGATCAACGGATATGAATTTTCTCGATAATCGTGATTGCCAAGAGTTGTAAATATTGGAACACGTAATTCCTCATTTGATATGCCTTTAGGGGATGTACCTTTTCCTAAAACCAGTTCTCGGAAAAACTCAAAATTACCACCACCATTTCTGTCGTCTTCTTTTTCATAGATATATTCAATTAAATCTCCTGTTGCTAGAATAAAGTCAATTTTTCCTTCATCATGTAATTTATTTGCATATGTTATAAAATCTCTAAAACTATTGTTATAATTATTGAATAGTTCTGGTTTTATCTTTTCATCACTATTTGATAATTCATACAATCTACTTTGTATCTGATCACTTCCACGAGAAACATGTATGTCAGTTGCATGAATAAATCCAAAATCACTCCAGGCAGAGTTATTAATATACACAGAATGTGGTGCAATGTGATTGATCTCAGTTTTACTCTGCTCAAAACTCAGATTGTATAGCTGCCTATTGTTTAGTTTTGACCTGTCACTGAAAGCTATCAGACATATGACCATATTTTTGTAGTTCCAAATGGAATTGACTGGTGTCGTTTGTGGGTTTCCTGCACTATTTTTGGATACTGGAGACAATACCAACTTGTTTTTTAGTACTGATACAAGTCCGTTCAGATCCTTTGATGTAGGTTTTGATATCCCAACGATATCTATTTTTGGAACCATTGCTGTTATGACCATTCTCCCGGTGTCTTTGGGATTGAGAATCATTGGTTTTCCAAGAAGGGAAGTCTTTATCTCAAAAAGATAAGTTCTGTCAGTAAAATAGGGCCTCATTAAAATGCCTCTTTCGTATATTGCTGCATAATATCTTCCATCTTGATTTTGTCCTAGTTCTTTTCCTAGGTCAAATCCGCTATCTCTAACGGTTTGTTCTTTTGCTGAAATTATTGGATGGTTTACCATGTTATGATTTATGTGTAATCAGAATAAGAGAACTAAATTATTCAAGAAAAACACTTGCCAATTGTCTCGATAATATAAAATAAAAAAATAAAAAAGATCAGATGATCTCAAACTTGTCATAATACATGTTAGATGAAAAGTTTTTTGGGTCTACAATCCATGTTCTTAACATGTATTTTCCTACAGGAATACCCTGTATCTTGTAGTTCTTTTTGAACTGGAGTTTCATCTCCAATACTCCATCAATTGCCTTTGAATTTTCTTGTGCAATCATTACTGGTGTGCCTTTCCATGTGCGAGGACCACTTTTTTTATAGTCCTTGAGAATCACTGATGCAAACATTGATGTCGGATACTTTGTCCTAATCACCAATGTTTCTCCTGATTTTATGACATTTCCCTTGATTTTGTGGGATTGCCAATTTACTGTGTATTTTTTTATCATGTCTAATTATACTTGTATGTAACATTAGAGAACAAAATTAAAAAAATAAAATATATGCACCAGTTTTTAATTTGATTTTTTGTTATTTGTGATATGGTTTGATGCAACTGATATTCCAATGCCCAAAAATATTAAAGATGCTGCAACTAGCTGCTTGTACATGTCGTTATTGTCTTTGATTATCTGAACAACAAAGTCTTTGTGTTCTGGTTTGCCTGGATCAAATTGGGACAGAATCTGCCAATTGATTGCAAACTGGCTTGCAAGTAACAGAATCATAGTTGCAGTGGTGATTATAATTGCAATTTCTGTCTTTTTTATTCCTGCAGAATTTCTATCTTTCTTTTTGTCATTATCATCATTAAGATTATTAAAAATCATGAATCAAATACGTCAAACTGGCTTAAGAGAATCTTTTGTGAATACTTTAGTTTAGTAAGGATATTTGGTTGTTAAGAGACGTGGTGTATAATTTTATTTATATTGAGATTAACACAATACGTCCTCTTTTGGTTTTATTGATTTTGTCTTAACTGGACTTCCAATCAATTTTTTAGGATCTATCTTTTTACTCCATTTTTTGTAGACAGCCTCCACAGGAGTCATTCCTTTGTACTCTCTTGGAACCTTTGTTTTGTCTCTGTTAGACTCTTTTCTATTTTCTAATTCATTTTTGATCAAATTGAAATTACAGTTTGGACAGCATTCAGAACCTGTTACTCTTTGAATGACCTCTTGCGCGTGTCTTTTTGGCCAATCTTCCAGCCTATCACGTAATCGCTTGTACTGTTTTGTGCTGATGCCAAATGCATGTGCCATAAAGCGGTATGACTTGTCAGCACTCAAAAGTTTAGCCATGGCCTTTTGGAATATTGTCACTGATTGCTTTAGATTAACTTCATCAGACATTTGAGCTAGTACTCCATATGGTCCCTGCAATTCTGCCAATGACTTGCACATATTGGAAATTTCATTCCATTTTAAATCATTTTCAAAATCTTGCAGAATTTTTGGATCCTCCAAGTGTCTAAGCATTTTCTCAATAATTTTTGAAAACTCTAGATGGTATTGGTCAAGACAATTAAAAGAGTATACGATAAATGATGATTGATATTCTTTGGCATTTGATGCGGACATATTTTTGGGTGATTTTGTACCCTCTATTGAAAGACCTGCATAGTCATAATTAATTTCATCATTATTTTGTATCGTCTGCTTGTTGGGATCTTTGTACTGGTGTGACAAAACATGATGTACATAAAAAATCAGGTTGGTTTTCTTTTTCTCCGGCAAGTCCATCTGACGAATCTCATCTTTGATGTGTTTGCAAATTCCAGATTTGGATTTGACAACATTTACGCCAAGTTCATGTAGCTCATCTAACCATCTAGCCCAGCTTTTTAGTATATCCTTAGTTGATGAAAAAACTATTTTATGAATGACTTTATCTGAATTCAACATTTCATCTTTAAGATGCGCAATGTTGTTTTGAAGATCTGTTATTTTTTCTGAATTTTTTGTCAACTAGAACTTATTGATCTTGATTGCTGATGCTTTAATGGTAGAATATTCTACTATCTCTTTATTAGTTAGTTAAGAAAATGCTTTAATTTTTTAAATATTTAATTCTCTACAACAATAGTAACGTGAGCAAATATCACACTACCATTTAACCCCTATACGAAATATTGCCTTTATGTATCCTCTAAACACGATTATTTTTAGCAACGGCCTGTAAAAAAACATCATAACTGGAATCAGATAAACCATTTTTTTGGGTTGAGGGCGTTCTGACAAGTTTCTTGAATAAAAGAATATTGTAATCTCTGATATAAAATAAATAAAAAACATCAGGATTATCACATGAGCAAGATCTGATACTATTTCTGTGATTCCATTTTGTAATATTTCAGCACCTACCAACAATGCCAACACAGTCAATCCCACAAAATAGAGTATAGTCAAAACTACATCTGTAAACCATGTGTCAAGTACTGCCAACCTGAAACCTAACCTGTATCGTGAGGAAAACAAGACATCCTTATTTTTTAGTAGGGTCTGTAGATGTCCATGGGCCCATCTGGTTCTCTGGGTAATCCATAGCCTCCAGTTGTTTGGGCAAAATGAATGAGCAAATGACTTTTCTGCAAATGAAATAATCTGTCCCATTTTTTGTATCTTTATTGATTTATCAAAATCTTCCGTCATTGTATTTGTGCAAAAAAGTCCGTCCCAGTTCAGAGCATTGCGCCTAAACACCCCAAATGCACCTGATATTACAAGCAGGATGTTAAAACATGAAGAGATTCTCTTGCCGATCTCAAAGGATATGGCATACTCGTTACTCTGGATTTTAGTTAAAAGATTGGTGACATGATCATCGCCAAGTGGTATGATGTTGCCTGAAACTGCAACTATTCTCTGGTCATCAAATTTTCTTATGATTTTTTCAAGAGAGTGACATTCCAGCTTTGTATCTGCATCCATGGTGATTACTATATCCCCCGTAGAGTATGTGTATCCAAAGTTTAGTGCTGCTGCCTTGGAACCACCTTTTTTGATGTGAACCAGTTTTATGAGATTCTTGTCTGCATACTTTTTTGCTATGTTGTACGTGTTGTCAGTAGAACCATCATCAATTACTATGATTTCCTTGTTTGGATAAAATGTCGCAAGTGATGCCTCAATGGATTCATGAATGCATGATTCTTCGTTATGTGCAGGAATTAGAATGGATATTTTTTTGTCATGAACCTTAAAGTATGATTCAATCACCCCATCTCTATTTTTTCTCTTGTTTAATTCTAGGAATGCTATTTTTCCAAATGTTCTGATGTAATCAAATGTTATTGGAAAAAATAATATCAATAGCAACTGCCATGCAGAAATATCTGAGTGCCAAGAGTAGATCCCATCAAATGGAATCATTTGGAGAATGCAAAAGAGACATTCAGGAAATTGATATCATGTATTGTATTTCTTGTATTTGTGAGATTGTAATTTTTTGTTTTTTGGCAATGTCTTGTCATTAAATGAATTTCTCAAGATTCTCTAATCGGGAAAAAGTAGAAAATTCTACCACATGTTATTATAGGATGACAAAAGATTACATGGTTTGTAAATTGTTGGTTTTATTTCAGAATTTACAGGGTTAAGGTGTTGACAATAAATATTTTCTGGTTGGCATGTTGAATTTTTAATTAATTAAAAAAAGAAAAAGGATTTGGGATTTAGATCCCTTTCATCCAGTATGTGGGTTTTGTTGCATACATGATACCTAGATCTTCGTCTTCGGCTTCACCATAGACAAAGTATTCTCTTTCACGTCCGTCTGGCAGATATACATCATGACTTAGTTTTCCTTTAGGATATGCAGTCACTCCTGAAAGATTGAATGATTGCTTGATTTGCTTAATCTCTCCTTCATCCACTCTGATGTTGCTGTTCTGATCCTTCCATGTGTAACAATCTGAATAAACACACAGCTCTGGGAATAGATTCAACAACTCCAACGCATTTCCATATCTGTCAACATTCAACAGTTCATACCCGTTGTCAAGTTGCCTGTTGCCATCAAAGTCTACAAACAAAATCTTGGTCTCTGGACTATACCAGTAGCACATGTGTTCCTTGAATCCATCATTGTCGTAGTCAAACGGATTTGGAGAATTTGAGCATTCACTATCATTGCCTGGTTCTATGTATGACCATTTACCAAATACTATTGGATCTAGTCCGCCGTCTTTTCTACCAGGATCTGAATCTACTGTTACAGATGTAGGAATTTTTGGTGGTGGCAAAGAAATTGGACAACCATTATTACTTTTTGGTCCTTTTTGAAGACCACATTTGTCGTTATTGTCTGGTATGCCATCTCTATCAGAATCAGGTGACGTTGATGTTATCTCAAAGAAGATCTTTGATTTGTTTTTTCCATCTCCTTGAGCTGAATTCTGTGGGAATGATACAGCACCTGCCCATTTCTTTGTAACAAGATCATAATTCAGATGAAGATTTGTTGTGGTTTTCCTTGGACTTATATCCATATGGTCATCTGAAAACCAATCTGAATCCCATAATTCCATGCTGATAGATACGGTTTTTTTACTTGCGGGAATATTTTGTGTGAATGTCCAGTTTGGCCTGAAATCTTCTCCTGTAATCTGTTTTGATACTTTTTTCTTCCCATCTATTATAATTCTGGAATAATAGTCTCCATCACCTTTACCCCAACCATCTGGATCATCTATTTCGATAACTCGGGTTATCTTTACAGTAACTCTGTGAGGATCGTTACTGAGAACTGGATTTGATGGGGTCTGAGGAATTATAGTAGGCACTACTGAGGAATTTCCCCCAGTCTTTGGAATTTTTGCATTATTTTCCTCATTTTTTGTGAGTATATCACAAGACTTTATCTTTGACTTGTTGTTGGAGGAGTAATGAATTTTTACTTGGTTTGATGTTGCTTCACCGCGTATCTCTCCTGGACTGTCCGTGTTGAATTTACTTATGTCTATTTTTCCGTTTTCAATCTTGGTACTGTTAAACTGAGGTGGAAGTATATTTCCTGTTGGCTTAAATGCAGGAATTCCACCACAAACAAACTCACCGTTCTCACTATTGTATATTCCAAGCCCCGTTAACTCCCTTCCAGGTATTCCTGTAGGAGCATATATTAGAAAAGCTGATCCTGTTCCTAGACTGTATTGTATGTGTGGGGGAGAAATATTGGAACCAATTGTATCTGTACTGAGAATTCTCTTTGTGGAGATAGGTCCTGACAGATCTACAAGTGAAACTGTATGTTGATTAAATGCAGTATTTGAGCCAAGTAGGAGCAAATAGTTGTCGCTTCCAAAAAACATATGTCGTACAGTTCCACCAAAGGCAATGAATTTACGATCAGATCCTTTCTGAACCGTTACACCACCATCTACTTTTGTAATGGTAGTGCTTCCTTTTGTATCTGAAGATACTGTAGACCACCCAATCTGATTATTAGAAAAAAACAAACCAGGTTCAATCTTTAAAGGTTTGTCATTAGAAGACGAGTCTTTATCATTTACATGATTTTTTCCTGGACTGGTAGTTCCTGCAGGATTTATGACAACTGTTTGAGCATCAGCATATGGTGCCAATAGATGTGACGAGACAAGAATAGTCATTACAATAATTGCAAGAAATATCGTCTTGTTTTGCGTTAGTGAAGTTGTTAGATGTTTTTTTGCATAGTTTTTCATAGTCATTACAAACTATCTTGTTTACCATGATTATCTTCAAACAGTAGAATAATCGACCATTTCTTTATTAATTACTTATGAAAATTAAAAAAATATTTTAATTTTTAAACTAGATAAATAAATTAAAAACAGTTATGAGTTAATCAACTCCAAAATTGTTTGAGATTAAAACTATGAATTTGTCGTATGATGCACATGTTGAACCATTAGATGAACTGGGAATGATAGACTCTTATTTTGGGTTAATGCCTGCGGTTTCATCGATCCGTGATCAAACCCAAGACCCAAATCAACACACATTTGATGTACATAAATTTCTAGTCAAACTAAGACAAACCATGGCACTTCAAGAGGCTTTTTGTGGAAAATGTTACCAGAATCAAAAATCTAGATTATATTCTCTAACCAGACCTGACTTTCTTTTATTTAAAGAACGTATAGATCATAAGCTTCTGCCGGGTTTTGTAAATGAAGTCTTTTGTAATATTGAAGACAAGATTCCTATTCACAATACTCCTCCTAAAGGAGAAAAATATCACATCATAATCAAAAACCAATCTTACATAAAGAATGTTCCATATCTTGATGAATCAATAAAGTCTATGATCAATACAAATCAGATTTTTCTAGATGATCTTTCTTCTACTAGATCTAGTGCAATTGCAGATCCACATAACTTTAACAAAAGGGTAGAGATTACAAACAGACTTGCTTCTAGATTAAATGAATTAAAGATCAAAGAATACATCGCTGAAAGAAAACCACGACTAGACAAAAAAATGCTTGAATCATACGTTTGTCTTTACAACATTCCACTGGTTGGAACATTGAGGGCATATCCAGACCAGACTATTTTGTATATTATGAGCTATTACAAAAAATATGACAAAAAAGAAAAACTAGCAAATATTAGTAGATACATGGACAAGCTTATCCCGTATGTCTTAAAACACAATCCCAAAATGCAACAAAGTATCAAAGAATGTGTTCACCTGTGTCATAATGAAAAAAAACAATGCATTATTACAAAGATGCTTGCTAGAAGACATAATTCCTCTGGAGTATGTGTTATTTTTTTTATAACCTTTCTAAATGATATTACTAAAGGAAAACAAAGAGTTCTTCCATTAAGAAACCTATATGACTATATCAGAAGTTATCTCAGAGATGAATGGGAAGCATACATTGGTGGATATGTGAAGTTTGATCTAAAATGAAAAAAAAAATTCTAGACTCATTACAATCATTCTTTCAAACAATACATGAAATTTCGTTAGGATTTGCTGTAAAAAAAGGATATAACATAGTTTTTGCTCATAACAAAAATCAAATCTTTTCATACACTTTGAAAAATGATGAGTCAAATGATATTGAAGGGAGATTCCTTGATATCTCTGGAGTAGATGTGACTAGCTGTCCGCTAGATGAGAATAACGATGAAATAGTTTTTGTACTTGGAGAACAGGAATATTTACCCGAAGAATATGAATTACTTAAATTCTTGATGGAGCAGGTAAAGATAATTCCAGATAACGATGTCATTTCCTCAATTGTAGGAAACACATTGTCAAAAGAATCAATCGAATCACTCCTGTCTCCTAAAAATCATTTTAAAACCAGTTATTCAATTAGCCAAAACGAAGATGAATCCAAGTTTACAATTCAACTTCCAAAGGAATTAGCAGAAAAATTAGACGAATTTATTCTAACAAAGCTAGATTTGAAAACGTTTGAATTCACCAAAAGTGATCCTGAAAAAATAAAATCATTAATTGTTTCTTCACTGGTTAAACAATTTCTTAGTTCTACATTCACCTATCAAGCAGAAGACATTACAGGCAAGGATGTGATAGACATTACTTTCATGAGCAATTTTCCCAAATGCAACATATGCAGATCCTTTAGCTGTGAACATATAGATATAATATTAAATGATAAACCCATCCTTTCTGATCTAAAAAAAGATGGAATTATACCTATTCAAATTGATTTTACAGAACTTCAAGACGAAATTGAAACTACGACAGATAAAGAAATAGATGTGAAAAATAAGTCTAAATCAAAAAAGAATGAAAACTAGTCCTTACTAATTTGAGGCCTTCTCTTTATGAATCTCCTGAATGGAAATCGTTTTCGAACATATTGTATTGGAAGAATAATTGAAGATGGTATTGCAATTACAACCAAAGATATAGTTATCCATTCATCGAAATCCAAATTTTGTTCTTTGACAACATATTGTATATTCAATCTAGGTATCTTATCAACAACAACCTCTTTCTTTTCGGATGGCCACATCCAAACTAGACCAGGATTAATTTTAGTTTTATCTATGTAATTTGGAATATCAACTATATTGCTATTATAGGATAAGGCAGATACAATAAAAGTAATTTCAGAAAAGTTTTGGTTTCTAGCAATTTTGATTAGCTCGGTAACATCCCATGAATAAATAGTAGATTTGTTTTCTTTATGAATAAATATGGAAGATCCTGTACCTTTATGTTGATTTTCCTTACAAGGTCTATCATTCCAAGTTATTTCATCATCTATCCAAGAATTATCATAACAAGGATAGACTGTAATCAAAAATGTATCAGCTTGTTCATACCATGGTTGTTGACTTTGAATTTGTAACTCAACATATTCAATAGTAACGGACGTGCCAAAGCTAGCTTGAGGGATTTCATTTATTGGAAATTTTAGATATGTTAAAACCTGTCTTACATCTTCGTTGTCTGGAAAGCTGCGTGACCATCCACTTGCAAGATATGTATCATCCGAGAAATTGTTACTAGGTAGATCTTCATCCACAAATGAATCTCCAGAAGAGTAAATTATCATAGTTCCTGAAGACTCAGCATATGTAATATAATTATTTGAATATCCTACAATAGATAATAAAAATAGGAGTGTTATAACAAATGTAAAACTGATAGTTTGACGATTAACGATACATTCCATACAACTTGAAATCAATTAGACTTTAAAGATATTATCTTGTCAAATTTGTGGATGACTTCTTACTTTTTTATCATAGAATAGAATATTTTTAACTTATAATGATTTCACTACTTTGATGTATCATGTAATTTTTATGATTGTTATTCTATCTGTTGTAATAATTGGACTAACGGGAGAATCCTTTGGCGAATGTCCAACATGTATAACTGAACCTAGATTTGAGATGAATAAAAATATCTTTCAGACTGGAGAAAAGCTGGTAATAACTGGTGTAGTGCCAGTATTAAGAGAAAATGCATCAATAACAGTCCAGATGTTTGATAACAATAATAGTCAATATGTTTATGAAATAATTTTCTTACATAGTAGTAATTTCCAATTTGAACACACTTTTTGTGACAACAAGAAATCTTCAGGCACACATACAATAAAAGTAGAATATTTTGGTAGATTTGCATCAAGTAATTTTAATTTTGTTAAAGATACTAGCTCGGAAAACAAATATCCATTATGTGAAAAAATTTCTGATGATGAAAATAGTGATAATAAACCTATAGGTGTATTCATTCCTCCCTGGATAAAAAATAGTGCAGGATGGTGGGCAAATGGTGATATTGATGATGTTACATTCTTGCAAGGAATGGAATTTCTTATAAAAAATGGTATTGTTGCTGTACCAACCACTCCATCTCATCTTCCACCTGCTCTAGAAATTGAAATCCCATCTTGGGTAAAGAACTATGCAGGATGGTGGGCAAATGGTGATATTGATGATACAAATTTTCTAAAGGGAATTGAATTTTTAGTTGAACAGAGAGTAATTGTATTCTAGATTTGACTCGTTTTGTAAATCTAGTTTATCATACAAAAAAGATTCTTGCATTCTATATTTTGGTAACAATTCATAAACAAATTCTTTTATATCTGGATTACTGGCAAGAAATCCATATAGTGTATAACTATTAATTAATTCTATAAGACTTGATATATTATCTATTGTATTGTTTAGTTGTTCCTCTAAACTTTTCTGCTTAATTATTTTATACATTAATTCATTGTTAGTATTTATCTTTGATATCGTATTTTCATGTTGGAAATATAATATGTCATTTTCAACTACTCCCTTAGAAAATACGAAAAAATTACCCTCTAGTTCCTGTTTTAAATTTAGATTCTCATCTGCTAGATCTTTTATAATTCCATATCCATATGAATAATATATTTTGTTTTCATCTCTTTCTAACCATGATAAATCCCACATTAATCCATAATACTCACTATCATAGCGACCATAATAGCCTGATTTGTTCTCATTTAGATATTTATTAATTTCTTTAATTAACTGTTCTTTTTCGTTGAAGATATTTTCTAGATATCGCGCATTTATTGTTGCTATATTTTCTATTGAGTCATTTCTATATGTTATGTTAGATTTTAAAAGTTCTTTTTCATATTCTTTTAGAACTAGTAACTGACTATTCATCTCTTCTAACTGTTTATTTATCTCTTGTAGTCTTAACTTATTCTTATTTTCATTCCAATCAAGAGAATTTATTTCTTGCATGTTATCCTCTGCTTCTTTTTTATCAAATGCTATCTCATCAATCGTTGCATTGATTCGGTTTTGTAATTCTTGCATGGTTGAGATCTGTGCGGTGAGAGTTTGTCTATCAGGAATTTTTGTAGATTCCCTTATTATGTCAAAGTATTCAGGAAAATTATATTCCGTTGTTAATTCTAATTTATATGATGAGTTATTCACATTTTCCAGTATTAACCGTTCTCTCTGAAATTCATCTTGTATTTCAAATGGCATCTGTTCATATTGTTCACTTACGTGCTTTCCTAATTCAACAAATTTTGTAGACCTCTCTTCAAAAGCTTTATTTGATATAATTTCATCTATTTCATAATTAATATCCTTAATTTCACTACGTAATTGATTATCAACATGACTGAAAATACTAAACAACCAAAATAGAATGGAATCATTTGAAGATCCCTTATACGCTTGTTGCTTGAGTATATTATCATAAAGGTTAACCAGTATCTGTTTTTCTTCTAGAGAATAATCAACCATTTTTATTACTACATCATCAAATATCTCATCTGGCAATTTTTCTAAAGCATCCCTTTCATCGAGTATAGATAGTTTTTTGTTTGAAAGAGATGTTGCTATGTTATCTGTAAGCTCTTTGGTTGTAATAATTGGCTGAAAGTTATTTTCTTTCTTATCTGATAATTCTAGAGTAAATCTATTTTTAGAATCTATCTGTCTACTTGGAAACATTATATCATCTGGATCCTCAGAATGAGAAAGACCAATCATGTGTCCTATTTCATGTTTGATAATCTCACTTAGAATGTCCGTATCTAGACTATCATCTTTTATATCTTCATTTATTTTTTTTAAGTTGATTTCTATGAAAGGTTTCTTAAATTTTGATTCATTACCAACAAAAGCAATTCTAGTTTCATTGATATCAGATCCTCCTCTTATGAAGAAATCAGCTTGATTTATGTCTATGACATTATTAAATGTGATAATTTTAATTTTTTGTGTCCAATAATCTAAACTTTCTGATGTTGATGTTTCAAGAATACTGTCATACGATTTTAGGTTATTTTCAATATATACATTAAATGTAATTTTTGGTACATTTTTTTCAATTATTGCAGATGAATTGTAAAAAATATCTTTGTCTTCGGTCGTGTCTACATCTAAATTATTTGAAACATAATTTTTTACATCTTCGTTGGTGTCTGTAAAAGTAGATTCTATGAATTCATCTAGAATAGATTCAGGACAACCATCTGTATCTTGGAATTCATTATTTGTCTCAGTAAGTTCATGACAAGAATCTACACCGGCTAATGTTCTATTCTTGCCTAAATCTTGTGTAGATGGAGTGATTATAAATTCGTTATAACCTATACTTCTTCCAGAATATTCGCCTTCTATTTTGTATGTTCCAGATTCTAATTCTCCTATCAAACTTGTTACTCCACTAAATGACCCAAATGAACTGATTGAAATTTTACTATCAATAATACCATCTGGTATTTTTATTCCATCAGAATTAATAATAAAAAATTTAACTTCTCCAGCAGATTTTATCTTATCTTTATCAATTGCACCTGTGATCTTCAGCTGGAAAGTTTCATTAGTATTATCAATTTTTTCAACAAATTTCCCTAATGGGTGGATGGAAAATATTTTTTCATCTGGACAACCATCTTCATCAAGATATCCATTATAAATTTCAGGTTCCCTATGACAAAAATCAATTTCATTTAAAATGCCATCTTCATCAAAATCTGAGAATACATGTCTTTCTCTAATGATGATTTCAAATTCAGCTATTGCCATATTGCCATTTGTATCAAATGCAGTGCATCTTACTGTGGTCTCACCTTGAGGAAACAATGAACCTGATTTTGGTGTGCAGGTAGGTCCTTGCGCTACTCTGATATTATCAGTTGCAGTGACCTCAAATTCTACTACAACTTCATCTTCATAAATTGCTTTCATTATGAAAGGTGGTGTAATGATTTTTGGTGGTTCAGTATCTGTTACTTCAAGTTCAACACCGTTAACCTGTTCTATTAACTTACAAGTAGTTGGATCCAATTTTTCATCAAAAGAATCACCATTGCAATTTATCCCATCTAGAGTACTTGTATGGGTAGTTACCGCATATGCATTAAGTGAGAATGACAATATGGTTATTGATACAACTATAACCATTACAAAATTTATAATTATATTCTTAGTTGATATTCGTTTATTTGCCAACATTTTATTGCTACACTCACATTTAAAAATATTATTGTTTTAACCATGGAACTTATCTTTCTATAAATTAATAACTAAAAAAATGAATTCTACAGTCTGGAGCACGCAGATTTTTTTGGACGTCCTTCTAGATTTAAATGCCTGTAAGGACTTCAAACTAATCTGAGAAATTATGTCTCATGTAGAATTTTTTGTTTATCATGCTTAACCGATATTGTTTCATATTTTCTTGAACATGGTTATTTTAAAATAAATCATTAGAAATAGCTTAAATTGTTCATAATGAAATATGTTAGAAAAAACCTAGTTTTCAGCTATGGATAATAAATGAAATTCTATCGGGCATGTGTTCCCTACATGTAGAGTTCAAATCCCACTTCCCGCATTTTAATCAAATATTTTCTAATTTTTTCTTAATGTTTTTTAAAAGAATATTGTTTACTATTTCGCCTGAAATTTTTCCTCTTAATTCCTTCATAACAATTCCCATTAATGGCCCAATTGCCCGTTCTTTTTGATTTTTCACTATTTCTTTATTTTTTTCAATTATATCTATAATGATTTCTTCGACTTTTACTTTATCAATAGTTTCAATTGACGCATTTTTCAATGCTTCATCAATTGTTTGGGACTTGCCAGACATGATGTTCTCATAGATTATCTCAATTGATTCTTTTGCAATTTTTTCTTCTGCTAATAGTTGAAATGATTTTACGATGTTCTCCTCTGTTAATAATTTAGAATTTAGACCGTTTCTCTCTAAGTTAATAATTGTAGAACATAAAACTGATGCAACAAAAGTAGGATTAATTTTAATTTTTTCAACAATTTTTTCAAATAATTCAATATAACGTGAATCAAAAATTTGCTCACAAAGCTGAAAATTCAATTTATATTTTTTTTGTAATTCTAACAATGATTCATCCCATGATTTTGGAATATTTTTTCTAGCATTTTCTATTTCTTGATTTGTAACTGAGATTGGTAGTACATCTGTTTCAGGATACATCCTTGATGCACCTGGACGTGGTCTTAAGAATACTGTTTCACCAGTATGTGTGGCCAATCTCGTTTCTGCAGGAACGCCTTTTCTAGCTTCTTCTAATCTATTGATTATTGAATTTATTGCAAAATTAATTTTTGCAGAGGGGGCTGCAATAATTAAAAATGCATCGTTTTGATTAACTTTTAAAATATTTTTTATAATTAAAATATTATCCTCTTCAATACCATAATTTGGTAGTTCATCGGAGTGAAAAACCCCTCCAATACCATAAAATTTTACTAATTGTCCTATTTCTTTTCCTAATCTAATTCCTTCAAATGGTGTATACCCAAACATTCCAGAAAAATTTTCAATTTTTATTGCTTTGATAATTGAATTATCTTTTAATGCCTTTTGAATTATTTTAGATTTACAACTTTTCCAATTTTCTGTGATATCAAAAACATCTCTATTTTTTGAAATTCCTTTAAAATCTGAATTTCTTAATTTTTCAGCAATTTTTACTAGTCCAAACTGTCTTTTGGCTTCAAATTCTACTACTTTTTCTAATAGATCTAATTGTTGAACTCCTTTTACTTCTACCACTCCTCCTCCATCTTTTACTGAAACATTAACATCTTGTCGAATTGATCCAATTCCTCTGATTACTTTTTTTGTACTTCGTAGTAGTCTACCTAAAGATAATGCAATTTTTTTAATTTTTTTAGAATCTCCTTCTACAGGATCTAATGCAATCTCTAAAAGAGGAACACCTAGACGATCTAAACTATATTCTCTAACATTTCCTTTATCTCCAAGAAGTTTTGCTGCATCTTCTTCAAGACAAATTGATTGTACACCTACCTTCTCACCGTCAACTTCAATTTGTCCTCCATGTGAAATTAACATAGTTCGTTGAAATCCCGTTGTGTTTGAACCATCAATTACTGTTTTTCTCATTGGATAAATTTCATTAAAAATTTTGGAATTTAGTGATGTTGCAATTACAAGTGCAAGATCTTTTGCATCATTATCTAAGTTATGAGGTGGCTCTTCATCTTGTTCAACTAAACAACTACTTTCTGAATTTGCATAATAGACTATTGTTTTTGATTTTGACTTTTCAAATAATGCAGCTGGATCATATTCCTCCAATTCACTTTTTACTGCACGTAATTTTCTTTGAAATTTAATAGAATATTCTTCTGATTCAATTGGTTTGCAATTACAAAATAATTTTTTGTTTGTTGCTAATTGTTGATGGATTTCTAGTCCCACTTTTAATCCAATATCACTTAAAGAAAATTCTGACACTTTATTCACTCTCTTAATCTGATATCTCTGATGCTATATTTTCAAGCATAGTTTTTTTAACTTCTTCAATATTTTGTGAATTTCCTATTGCCCACATTGTCTTAACTAATGCCACTTCTGGAATCATATTTTCTAATGGAACTATGCCTAAATTAAGTAAATCCCGACCACTTTCATAAACTGTCATTCTAATTCTCCCGTCAATACATTGAGAAGTCATTCCTAGAAAAATTCCTTTATCCTTTGCTTTTTTTACACTTTCATACATTGTCTTTCCAATATGCCCTAATCCTGTTCCTTCAAAAATTATTCCCTTGTAACCCATCTCAATAATTTTTTCTAGTAATTCAGGTTCATATCCGGGATGATATTTTACTAATGCAACTTTAGTATCTAATTTAATTCTTGGATGGAATTTATTTGTTTTAAAAAAATCTTCTTTAATGTTTTTCTGAATTTGATTTTCCGTAATTATAAATGCAGGTTCATCTCCAATTGTTTTAAATGCACCTCTTTTACTAGTATGATTTTTTCTTACTCTAGTTCCTATATGACATGCAATTGCTTCATCATTTTCATCCTGATGCATTACAATGTAGACTCCCTTAGTATTACTCGAAATGATAAATTTTGTTGCACCAATCAAATTTAATGCTGCATCAGATGAAGCACGATCTGAAGATCTTTGAGAACCTACAAGTACAATTGGCATTGAAAATCCCGCTAATGCAAATGAAAGAAAAGATGATGTATAATGCATAGTATCTGTACCGTGAGCAATAATTATCCCTACATAATCAGATTTAGAATACTCATTAATTTTTTCAGCAATTTGTAACCAATGTTCAGGTATTATGTTTTCAGAATATTCTGAAAATAAGACATCTGCATCAATATTGGCAATTTTTGCAAGTTCTGGAACTGATGCATTAAGTTCTTGAGCTGATAATACAGGAGTTACTGATCCTGTTCTATAATCTACCTTACTTGCAATTGTTCCTCCAGTTGATAATAATAAAATTTTTGGCAATCCTTCAATTTTTTCTATTCTTTCACTTTTTTCAATTATTTTTTCTGTAACAAGATTTTTCTCAATTTTTTCAATCTTAGCAATTTCTAATCCAATATTGTATCCATTTTTTAATTTTAAAACAATATGTTTGTCATCACTGTGTTCATACCTAGGCATAATTATGCCTGAATACGTAATATCTGCAACAATCTTGACATAATCTCCAACTGCAATTCTATTTGCCTTTAGAAATTTTAATGAATTACCCTCGTATCCTCTGTATTCTGACATTTATGAGAATTACATTTAGTATTTAATTAAAACTACCTGTAATAGGAAGCTACTAATTTTTCGCCTAGCTTTAGATCTTTTTGCTCTCTTACTTTTTTTACTGCTTCTTCAAAGTGTTTCATAGTAACCTTGGCATCAATTGTAGTTTTTTCAATATCTTTTTCATCTGGATGTGAATCTAAAAATTTATGAATTACAAGAGATACTGCAGTATTTGCGATGGATGCTGTATCTGCACCACTGAGTCCATCAGTTAGATCAGCAATTTTCTCAATATCCACATGTTGAGGATCACTCTTATCATCAATTATTGGAATTTTTGCTGCATTAATTTTCAAGATGCTCTTCCTGCTCTCTTTATCCGGAAGTGGAATCTGAATAATTTTATCAAATCTTCCAGGTCTTAATAATGCAGGATCTATCATATCTGCTCTATTTGTTGCAGCCAACACAATAACTCCATGCATATTTTCCATCCCATCTAATTCTGTAAGTAATTGACTAACAACTCTTTCAGTAACTGCTGTTTCTCCACCCGCACCTCTTATTGGCGCAATAGAATCTATTTCATCAAAGAATACAACACATGGTGCAGACTGACGTGCTCTTTTGAAAATCTCTCTGATTCCTCTTTCTGATTCTCCTACCCATTTTGACAAAAGTTCGGGGCCTCTAACAGAAACAAAGTTTGCTTCACTTTGTGTAGCTACTGCTTTTGCAAGTAATGTTTTACCTGTTCCACTTGGACCATGAAGTAATATTCCTCTTGGCATAGTATGTCCTAATTTATCATAAAGACCAGGATATTTCATAGGCCATTCGACAGCCTCTTGTAGCTCACGTTTAACATCTTCCAATCCTCCAACATCGTCCCATTTCACATCTGGATTTTCTATGAAAACTTCTCTCATTCCTGATGGTGTAACTTCGATTAAAGCTTTGAGGAAATCATCATTATTTACAATTAATTTATCCAAAGTTTCTGGAGGAATTTTCTCTTCTTCTAAATTAAGAATAGGTAATAATCTTCTTAAGCATTTCATTGCAGCCTCTTTACAGAGATATTCCAAATCTGCACCAACATAACCATGGCTAACTGCTGAAATTTTATCAATATTAACATCATCAGAAAGAGGCATGTTTCTACTATGAATTGCAAGAATGTCCTTTCTTCCTTTCTTATCTGGAACTTTAATCTCAATTTCTCTATCAAATCTTCCAGGTCTTCTAAGTGCGGGATCAATTGCATTTGGTCTGTTTGTTGCTGAAATAACAATTACTTTTCCTCTAGCTTCTAGACCATCCATTAATGACAACATTTGAGAAACAACCCTCCTTTCAACTTCACCAGTGACTTCTTCTCTTTTTGGCGCAATAGAATCTATTTCATCAACAAAGATAATTGATGGGGATTTTTCTCTTGCCTCTTTGAAAATTTCTCTCAATCTAGCTTCACTTTCTCCATAAAACTTACTCATAATTTCTGGACCTGAGATACTGATAAAATGTGCATTACTTTCATTGGCTACTGCTTTTGCAAGTAATGTTTTACCTGTTCCGGGAGGCCCATACAACAGAACACCTTTTGGTGCTTCAATTCCCAACTTCTCAAAAATTTCTGGATGTCTTAATGGAAGTTCAATCATTTCTCTAACTTTTTTAATCTCATCAGTTAGACCACCAATGTCTTCATAGGTTACTTGTGGAACTCCACGTAATGTTTCTCCTTTTTCTGCAATATGGAAAACCGTTTTTTGAGTAACTAATACAGCATCAGCTGCAGGAGTAACTCCAATAACTTGAAAAGTTAAGCGTCCACCAAAATATGGGACCATTACATTATCACCTTTAATCAACGGAACACTTTCTAGAGCATCTGCAAGATATCTTTCATCAATCGGAGGTATTGCTTCTAATGGTGCAACTACTACTTTTTCTGCAGCAACTGCTTTTATTTTTCTAACAGAAATTGTGTCTCCAATTGCAATTCCTGAATTATTTCTTCCAAGTCCATCAATTCTGATAATTCCTTTTCCTTCATCAGATGGATACAAGGGAAGACATTTTGCAACTGTTCTTCTTTTTCCTTTAATTTCGATAACATCGCCTGTAGAGGCATTTAGAGTATCCATAGAATCATAATCTATTCTTGCTACTCCTCTCCCAACATCTCTAGTATATGCCTCTAGAACTTTGAGAGAAAGACCGCTTTGGCTCATACAGAAATGCCTCTTGTCTAATTTTTATACCTTTGTGGTAATTTTCTTAGCTTACAATAGATATCACAAGCTTAAAATCCTCTTTTCGTGGCAAACGATCAACTTGGGAAAGAGACCATTAGTTAGAAGACGTGGCCGTGGAGGAATGCAATTTAGATCCACATCTACTGGTAAAGTAGGCTCCAAAGCAAATTATCCTCGTTTTTCACTTGCAGAACAACATGAAGGTGAAATTATCGATCTGGTTCACGAACGTGGACGAGAAGCACCATTAGCTAAAATTCGATTTGAAGACGGATCTGTTTCATATGTTCCAGCAATTCTTGGAGCTAAAGTAGGTGAAATCTTACAATTTGGATTAAAATCAAAGATTAAAAAAGGAAATGTCATTAGTGTTCAAAATATTCCTGATGGCACAATTGTATGTAATATTGAAAAACATTTTGGAGATGGTGGAGCTATAGTTAAATCTGCAGGTACTGATGCAACCATTTTTTCCCATGGTGATGAGGGAGTTACTGTTAAACTACCATCTGGACGATTTACTACATTAAATCCAAAGAATAGAGCCATGATTGGTACTCTTGCTGGTGGTGGAGCAAGTGAACGACACTTTATGAGTGCTGGTAACAAATGGCGCAGTTTTAAGGCTAAAGGAAAAAAATATCCAATTGTTAGAGGTGTTGCTCAAGCAGCATATGTTCACCCACATGGTGGTGGTCGTCATCAACACGTAGGACAAAGCTCGACTGTTTCAAGAGATGCACCTCCTGGTGCAAAAGTGGGAAGTATTGCTGCTAGAAAGACTGGTAGAGCTAGAATTAAAGAAAGAAAGTAGTTTCTTTTTAACCTAAAATTGATTAATACCTCTTTGAAATCTATCTTTAATGTCAAAACAACGAATTAGAATTTTTGTAATTGGAAGAGTACAAGGAGTTTTTTTTCGTCAGACATTAAAAGCAAAAGCAAAACAAAATGACGTTTATGGTTGGGTAAAAAATTTGAATGATGGTAGAGTTGAAGCTATCTTAGAAGGAGATACAGATAATGTAGCTAAACTAATTGAATGGGCTCATGGTGGACCTGCAAATGCAATTGTCGAAGATATAGAAATTCAAAATGAAAAATTTACTGGAGAATTTTCAAAATTTGATGTTACATATTAATGAATTTCATCAAATGCTTCCTTAATCATATTGCCAAATTCTAAAATTTTCTGTTTTTTGCTTATCTGAATAATTTGTATTGGTTCCTTTCTACTTTTTTGAATTTTAATAATCACTCCTTCTTTTTTAGGCTCTATATCTATAAACCATCTAAAAGTTATTGATTTACAAAAAACAATTCTATGCATTCTAATATCCTCAACTACATTTTCTCCTAATGAGAAGCAAAACTCTCTAATGGAATCAAAAAGAGGTAATACTGAACTTGGAATTTGTTTCTTAAAGTCTTCGTAATTTCTTTTATTACCAAATGAAATTATTCCTTCCATGACCTTGCAGTTTTGATTTAAATTATAAAGGTAGTAGATCTGCTGGCTCCAATCTAGGCAAATAACCCCATTTCAAGGCATACAAGATCCGCCACGTTGACGAGGAAGCGTGGATGCTCCACCTTAGGATTGCTCCCTCCCGGACCTCATCCCTTTCGATGGTTCGGTCTTAGAAGTTATCCCTTCGGATAT